>ERZ773242.647-NODE-647-length-39594-cov-4.596601_pt1 | contig 39594 bp, 34 predicted proteins | sample MGYA00511077_ERZ773242 | MGnify/ENA primary metagenome ERZ773242 (study PRJEB29015, sample SAMEA2737754) | human gut metagenome | biome: human gut; feature: human-associated habitat; material: faeces | place: China | collected 2012 ... | reverse complement strand
GGTTTCGATCTGTTTTCTAAATCCTTGTTTACCACAGGCGTGCCGAGCGGCGGTCTGTGCGCCGGTCTCTCCTGCTGCGCGGTCTGATGCTTTACCTGTTTATTTGCACCCAGTGTTCTCACCTGGGAAATGCTTGCCGCTTTCACGGTACCTCTCGGTTGTTCGTCCTTTTGGCTGTCGACCTTTTTCGGCATCGCCTTTACGATCGTCGTCTCCTGTGCTTTACTTTCTTTTGCCATCAGAACACCTCCTTTTCTGACGATTGCATATCATCAATTTCTTTCAAAATAACCTCTGCGAAATTTGTATCTGTGATGGCGAAGATCCCTTTCCCTGCCGTTCCTGTCATGTGGGAAAGCTCCTCCATCGTGCCGAACACGCGGTACGGTACACGATGTTTGCTCGCCAGTGATATCATTTTTTTGATCGAGTTCTCTGCAAGATCTGCCGCAAGGAGCACGAGTCTGACCTTCCTTTTCTCCATCATGAACATGCAGGTATTATAGCCGTTCACAATCTTGCCTGCCTTGGCAGCAAAGCCGAGATAACTCATGACCTTTGCTCTCATGCGTCCTGCCCCTTTCCGGCATCCGCACCATCAGCCGCATCATCAAAAGCTACCAGCTGCGCGAAGATCTCTTTTTTGATCTCCGGTTCGATCGCCATCGAAAACGCGCGTTCCAGTGCGCGGCGCTTCTCTGCCTTTTCCCGGCAGTCCGGGCTGTTCTTGCAGATATACACGCCCCGACCCTTGGCTCTGCCGCTCGGATCGACGCTGATCTGTCCCTCGTAAGCCGCGATGCGAATCAGTGCCTGCTTTTCTTTGGACTGCATGCAGCCGACGCATTTTCTCATGGGTACTTTTCGTTCTTTCAAGTCTAGTCCTCCACGAAAGTGATCTCTGCCGCCTGCGGCGCTGCCGCTTCTGCCTGCGGTGCAGTCTCATCGGTCTCTGTGAGACCTGCTTCGTCCGCAGGATCAGCTGTTTCCGCCGCCGCATCTGCTGCATCTGCCGCTTCTGCCGCTGCAAAATCTGCTGTCGGCGTCTCGTCGTAAGCTTCCGCTTCGTCCGCCGTATCGTCAAGCTCTACAATATCGCTCGCTGCCTCCTGCGCCGCGAGGAACTGGCTGTGGCTCTTGATATCGATCTTCCAGCCGCTGACCTTTGCCGCCAGTCTGACGTTTTGTCCTTCCTTGCCGATCGCCAGAGAAAGCTGGTAATCCGGCACAACGACCGTTGCCGCCTTTTCGCCGTCCTCTGCCGGCAGGACTTTTTCGACCTTCGCCGGGCTGAGCACGCTGGCGATCAGTTCTTCCGGATCCTCACTCCATGCAATGATGTCGATCTTTTCTCCATGCAGCTCGTCAACAATTGCCTGCACACGCGCACCGCGGGTACCGACACAGGCTCCGACCGGATCGACGTTTTCAAACTCAGTATAGACAGCCATCTTGGTTCTCGAGCCTGCCTCTCTGGCAATGCCCTTGATCTCAACCGTGCCGTCCTCGATCTCCGGTACCTCCAGTTCGAACAGGCGCTTGACCAGACCCGGGTGGGATCGGGAAAGGAACACCTGCGGTCCCTTGTTGGTCTTTTTGACATCCATGATGTAGACCTTGAGTCTGTCGTTGACCTGATAGCGTTCGCCCGGCACCTGCTCGTTCGCGGATAAGATACCCTCGGTCCTGCCGATATTGATGAACAGCGTCTCGTTGCTGATGCGCTGCACTGTTCCGGTCACGATCTCGCCCTGACGCGTAATGTAATCGTCGAAGATCATGCCGCGCTCTGCTTCGCGAATGCGCTGCACGACGACCTGTTTCGCCGTCTGTGCCGCGATACGTCCGAAATCTCTCGGTGTGACCTGATATTCCACCACATCGCCGACCTCGTAGCGGTAGTCGATCTCTCTGGCCTCCTCTAAGGAGATCTGCGTATATTCATCTTCTACCTCGTCTACGATGTCCATTCTCATGTATACGTTGATATCGCCGTTTTCCTGGTCAATATCGACGCGAACATTCTGCGATGTGCCGTAGTTCTTCTTGTATGCAGACACCAGTGCGGATTCAATGGCTTCGATCAGAACATCCTTGGGGATATGCCGTTCTTTTTCCAGATCCGCAATTGCCTGTATAAATTCCTTGTTCATTTTGTTTATAACCTCCTTAGAATATGACAGCAAGTTTCGTTTTCGCTACCTGCTCTCTCGGAAATGTAAATTCTGTACCGTCACTTTGTCTGAGCACGATCTGTCCGTCCGTCATGCCAATCAGCGTTCCCTCGAAGGTTTTCCTGCCGTCCAGTGCCTTATATAAGCTTATGTCGACCTGCTCACCCGCAAAACGAATAAAATCTTTTTCGCGCAGCAATTCCCGGTCCATGCCCGGTGAAGATACCTCCAGATAGTAGTTCTGCGCGATCGGGTCCAGTCTGTCAAGCTCTGCACTGAGGAAGCGGCTGACCTTCTCGCAGTCATCCGTCGAAACATATTGCGTGCTTGATGCCGTCTGTGCGTCTTCTGCTACCTCTGCAGCTGTCTCGCGCTGCGCAGCCCCGGCTGTATCCGCATGCACGGTCTCGCTCTGCGCCGCTGGCAGCTTGTCGATATAGACGCGCAGGAACCAGTCCCTGCCCTCCTTGACGAACTCACTGTTGTACAGCTCCAGCCCGTTCTCTGCCAGAAAATCAGCAGTGATCTCCTCGATGAGATCTGTAATTTTTTTCTTTGCCATACGGTTTCCTTTCTTCATTTATAGATTCCGTCCGGCTCCGGCATCCACAGCGCGTTTTGCCTCAAACAAAGTGGAAAGAGTGGGCTGTCACCCACTCTTCTAGTCTTACCTTTATGGAATCGTGTACTACCATAGTATCACAGAAAATCCGCAAAATCAAGTGTTTTCTGGACATTTCTTTGAAGATTTCCGGCACATCTTTGGCGCGTCCTGCATAGTATAAGTTGAGTCTATGGGCAGATGGGAGATGGATATGGCACTGGATACCAGAGAATTATTTGCAAGATTGATACAATGTGAGGCAGGCGGCGAGGGCACCGCAGGTATGCAGGCTGTCGCGACCGTCATCATGAACCGCGCCACGACGACCGTCGGCGAGTTTGCGCGTGTCAACAACGGCGGCGATGTGCGGGCGATCATCACACAGCCCGGGCAGTTCGTGTGCATGCGGGAAACGGTCGGCGGCCGCTACAACGCGCAGAACGTCTACAACATGACCCCTACACAGGAGCATTACGACATCGTCGACTGGGCGCTGGACGGCGGCAGGCTGGCAGGCGTTGACGAATCGCTGTTCTTTTTCAATCCCTACAGCGACAGCTGCCCCACCTACTTCCCGAGCAAGGTCGGCGTGATCCACAACCGCGTCGGCAATCATTGCTTTTACATACCGACAGAACGATACGCAGATACTTAAAACAGGAGGGTTTTTATGGCACCATGCAGCAATGTCATCACACCAAAGATGATCCGCAGAGGTCAGGTACAGATCGGAGATAAAATCGAGCTGGAAGATCAGCCGGTCTCTATGACGGAGGAAAATCCGGAGCCCGCAGTTTCTGTCTCCGCAGAGGCCGCGGTCGCCCCGCAAATCGCCGTCGAGACAATGCTTACCCCACAGGGCGCTGTCGAGGCAGGCGCACCCGCACCGGAAGCAGCACCTGTAAACGCAGTCCCCGCAGCCGACGAAGCGCAGAGCGCACCGGCCGCTATGCCCGACCCCGCCGCGCAGATTGCGGCGATCCAAACGAACGCGCCGCAGACTGCCAGGGCTGTATCCGCCCCGGCTCCGGCAGAGGGCAAAGCCGTACCCACAGCCGCTGCGCCGCAAGCAACCGCGCCGCAGACTGCGCAGACCACCCCTAGCTACATAGACCCGAATCGGACGTCCCCGTCGAGCACGACATCGATCCCGCTGATTTTCCAGAACATGACCGATTATGTCAACCCCCTTGCGCATACCGGGCAGCAGAGTCCGAGCTTCGGCGTGCCGAGCAATCCGCTGGTGCCGCCGGAATACGAACAGAGCATCGACTATGATTCCGCGCAGTACATGAACGGCTTCCTGCGCACACAGATCGGCCGCGCGATGCGCGTCGAGCAGCTGATCGGTTCCAACGGCATACAGGATCGCTACGGTTTCCTCGTCGGTGTCGGCAACAATTATCTGCTCCTGCAGGACATCAGCAACGGCAATATCGCCATCGTCGATCTGTACAGCGTCAAATATGTGTACGTCTATTTCAATGACCCGGTATTTCCGGGCACTCCGTTTACGAACGGCGGCAGATAGGCGCGTAAATGCGAAAATGCCTGTGCGCTGCGCTCTCGCCGCAAACTTGCAAAAGCGCCTGCGCACCGCACTCCCGCCGCAAACACACGAAAACGACTGCGCGCTGCGCTCCCGCCGCAAATTTGCAAAAAGCGCCTGCGCACCGCAGAGTACCGTTCGTTAGGTCCTCGCCCTGTGTGATTGCACCAAGTCGCTCACCGTACTTTGGACATTTTGCAAAAGTGCTGCAAAATGTCAGCAAAGTACGCTGCTCGCTCGTTTGGGCAATCATGAACAGTTCTGCGGAAACACTCGCGGCACTTGCGGTGCGCAGGCTTTCTGTACTTTTTCGGCTTATGCGGCATGACTCTGCGGTGCGCAGACGCCATATATGATGTTTTGATGTGGCGCACGCTTTCGCCGCCTACAGCATATCTATAATATGACGCGCGGCTTCATCCGGCTGCATGCCGGTGATCGTAAGCTCGGCATCGCACCAGCTCCGGTACAGTGGGAGGCGCATCCGATAAAGCCTTGCGAGCGGCACTGCCTGACTGATCGGCCTGCCGTCCGTCGGGAGCATCGTTAAATCACGATTCAAGAATATCAAGCGGCCGTTTTCCGCCAGCGCATAATAATTTTCCTCTCGCGTGACCACGCCACCACCGCAGGCAATGACCGCACCTGTAACATTGGCAAGACTGAGGACGATTTTTTGCTCCAGCTGGCGGAAATATGCTTCCCCTTCCTCCGCAAAAATCTGCGGGATCTCTCTGCCGTCATCATAGACGATCATCTGATCGATGTCGTAAAACTCTCTTCCCATCCGGTCCGCAATCTCCATACCGACCGTCGTCTTGCCGACACCCGGCATACCGATGAGCACGATATTTTCCTTTTCCAGAAGCATATCTTTTTCGATCTTCGCGCCAATCGTCTGCGGGATCGCCCGCCCCAAAAACAGCTCTGCCGCTGCGATTCCCTGTCCGATGAGCATGCCCAGACCGCCGACCGTTTCCATTCCGGCCTTGTTTGCCTGACACAAGAGATTGGTGCGCAGCGGGTTGTAAATCACGTCCACAGCCCATTGCAGACGTGTGAAGCTGCCCGGATAGAGCGGCGCCTGTCCGTTGTTCGGGTACATGCCGATTGGCGTTGTATTAACGAGGATCTCCGCATCCTGCTGCTGCGAAGCATTGGTATAATTCACGTCTCCGCTGCGGCTGACGACGGTCACCTTTGCCGCGCCCAGATCCCGCAGCACACACTGTACGGTCTTGGAGGCGCCGCCGCTGCCAAGGACCAGACAGTTAGCGCCGCGCACTGCCACGCCGTTTTCACGCAACAGAGCGCGAAAGCCCGCATAATCGGTGTTGTGCCCGATCAGCCGCTCACCGTCCCGCACAATGGTATTGACCGCGCCGATCTCGCTCGCCTCGTCGGACAGTGCGTCGCAGTAGGGGATTACCGCCTCCTTATACGGAATCGTCACATTTAGTCCTGCCCAGCTGTCGCCCTGCAGGAATGAAGCCAGCTCCTCCGGCTGTTTTTCAAACAGAATATAGGGATACGACGTGCCGAGCGCCGCACCGATGGCCGCATGCAGCTGCGGACTGAAGCTGTGTTTTAAGGTCTTGCCGAGCAGTCCGTAGGGTCTTTGCGGGTGCTGCATCGTCTGATATGTTTCACATGCATGGTCTTTCATGATTGTTCGTCTCCTTCCCGGCAAAAAAGCCGGATGTGATATGGTTTATCATAGCACAGCCGGCTGTAAATAGCAATTTTGATTTTCCCGGTCGTCATTTTACCGTTTGACTGCGTTTAGTTGCCGTCCTCCAGCATGCGGTAGCCGACGCCCAGCTCGGTGAAGATGTACTTCGGTTCACCCGGATTTTCTTCGATCTTGCGGCGGATATTCGCCATATTGACGCGCAGAATCCGGTTGTTGTCATCTGCATATGGACCCCAGACCTGATCGATCAGTGTATCATAGGTCATGACCTTGCCGGAATTCTTTGCCAGCAGGGAAACGATCTTGTATTCCACACGAGTCAAATGGATCTCTTGGTCGCGCAGGGTCACCAGACGTCTTTCAAAGTCGATCGTCAGACCGTCCGCAGAGTATGGGCGATTGGCGTTCTGAGAAGCATCGCTGAGCTTGTTGTTGTGACGGATCGCGGTACGGATCCGCGCCAGCAGCTCGAAGGTACCGAACGGCTTGGTTATGTAATCGTCCGCGCCTGCATCGAGCGCCTGAACCTTTTCCTTTTCCTGCGTTCTCGCAGAGATAACGATAATCGGCAGACTCGACCACTCGCGTGTCTTGCGGATGATATCCATGCCGTCCATGTCCGGCAGTCCCAGATCCAGCAGCACCAGATCCGGCAGCGATGAGGTAATCAGTGCCAAGCCATCCTTGCCGTTATTTGCGACCGTTACCTTGTATTCATGCGAATCGAGAGTCTTTCCAATAAAATCGCAAATGCTTTTTTCATCCTCGATAATCAGTACTGATATTTTTTGGTACATCTTCCTCGTCCTCCTTCTCTTTTGGCAGTGAGAAACAGAATTCTACGCCTTCTGCGTGATTTTTTGCCGTAATCGTTCCGTCGTGTGCAGTAATAATGGTTTTACAGATGGACAAGCCGATACCCATCCCTTTGTATCCGTCTGTCTCACCTTTGGTTTCATGGTAATTGTCTCCGTCAAAAATGGTAGCGATACGTTTCTCGTCGATGCCGATACCATAGTCCCGGATGTGAAAATATACAGACGCCTCGTCTTCATCGATGAAAAGATCCAATGGCAGGGTGCTTTTGGCGTGCAGCTGCGCGTTCTGCAGGATGTTCAGAATGACCTGCTGGATCAGCATCGCGTCCATCATGACCATGATCAGATTATCCGGCACCTTGACATGGACAACCGCCTCCGGAAACCGTTTTTTGAAGCGAATGACTGCCGCAGATGCGACCTCGTCGACTGCCTCCAGCGACTTTGTCACCTTGGCTGTCTCGTTGTCGATCCTAGTAATGGACAGCAGATTTTCCACCATATTCAAAAGCCAGTTGGCATCGTTTTCGATCGTTTCTACCAGTTCCCGCTTTTCGGCTTCCGACAGCTTGTCTCCCATCTCCAGATAGAAACTGCTGCTGCCGATGATGCCGGTCAGCGGTGTTCTGAGGTCATGGGAAACGGCTCGCAAAAGGTTCACACGCATTTTTTCCTTCTGCGCCTCCATCAGCGCCTTTTCCTGCTCAGCCAGCTGGCGCTGCTGCTCCTTCATGTTGGTGCTCATGACCGACGTGATGATGCCGATCAGCAGCATCCCCAAGAAGGTGACCTGGTAGCCCTCCAGAGAAAAGTTGAAATTCCGAAACGGATAGGTAAAGAAGAAGTTGACGCTCAGTACGCTTGTTACCGCGAACAGCACGCCGTAGAGATAGCCTTCTGTATAGCGCGCAATAATGAACACACCCAGCGTATAGAGCATTGCAATGTTCAGGGTCGGGTCCGATGCCATGTGATTAAAGAAAAAGCATCCGATCGTTGTAAGCGTAAAGACCGCAATGGAGAACAAGGTATCTTTTCGGTGTACGCGCACAAGCTCTCTGCGCGAAAGGATTACCCGCTTGTCCCCTTTCTGTCTATCGGTCAGGGGTTCTGTCTGTTTTTTCATTGCGCCTGCTCCTTCTGCTAATATCATATACCCTATAATTGCTAAATTGCTGTTAATCTTTGTGTTTTTCGCAAAAAAATTTTGCTTTCTTTACTCGTTTCTATCATATGCCTCTTTCCTGAAAAAAGCAAGCAAAATCACACTTTTTTGCATCTTTGCATATAGTACCATATACTTTTGTTTAGAAAGGGGTTTTTACTTTGATGACAGAACCTTATATCGGCATGCCGATCACCCTTGGCGGCGGCTGCATGGGTGGCTGGATGCCGCCGGATCGTCCTGCCGTACCACCTGCAAATTCCGGCAGCGCAGGCGCACAGCAGCCGTCAGCTCCGAGCACGCCAAACATGCCGAGCACGCCGAGTACGCCAAGTGCGCCGAATACGCCGAACACACCGAACACACCCGGCGCGCCGTATCCGGATGCGCGGACCTTTGATACGCGCTACCTCGGCAGTCTGCCGCTGGCGATGACCTATACGCCGATGCAGCAGTGGAAGAGCACCTACTCTGACGCCGTTTCTCTGGCAAGAGGAACGATTTTCCCGGATCTGGATCTTCCTTTTGAAGGAAAAACAATTTTGACAGAACGCGCGAAAGGAGGTCAGCGACAGTGAATCGACAGGAGCTTTTTAACAAAATCCAATCCCTCGGCTTCGTTCTTTACGATACGGCGCTGTTTTTAGATACACACCCGGAAAACGCGCTGGCTCTCGATTTTTATAGGGAAAATCAGGAGTGGTATCTGAAATATCGCAAGGAATACGAATCGATGTACGGTCCGCTGACGCTGAACGATGTAAACACAGCAGGCGGCTGGAGCTGGACGCAGGGTCCTTGGCCATGGGAGGTGGAAGCATAGTATGTGGAATTATGAAAAAAGATTAGAATACCCGATCAAGATCAAAAACCCGAACCCCGCGCTCGCAAAATTTATTATAAGTCAATACGGCGGTCCTGATGGTGAACTTGGCGCCTCTTTGCGCTATCTCTCGCAGCGTTACTCGATGCCTTACCGCAATGTCGCGGGCGTGTTAACAGATATCGCCACTGAGGAACTGGCACATCTGGAGATGGTCGCGACGATCGTGCATCAGCTGACGCGCGACATGACGATGGAAGAGATTGAAAAAGCGGGTTTCCAAACCTACTTTGTCGATCATACCGCGGGAGTCTACCCGCAGGCGGCGGCAGGCTTCCCGTTTGACGCGCTCTGCCTTGCTTCTAAGGGTGATGCCATCACAGACCTGTCCGAAGATATGGCAGCAGAACAGAAAGCCCGCACCACCTATGACAACATCCTCCGCATGTGCGACGACCCGGACGTCCTCGACCCGATTCGTTTCCTGAGAGAACGCGAGGTCGTACATTATCAGAGATTCGGTGAAGCGCTCAGACTCGTCCAGGAGGATCTGAACAGCAAGAACTTCTACGCCATCAACCCGGAATTTGATTTGTAGCACCGAAAGCGCCCGGCACCCGCTCTGTCACAGCTTGCGGGTGCCGAGGTCTTCGATGCTGCAGAAGGTATAGCCCTGCGCTTTCCAGCCCTCGATCAGTTCCTTGAGGATCTCGCCGTTGGTCTTGGACGTGCTGTGCAGCAGCACGATAGCCTGCGGGTGGATCCGCTTGTTCAAAAGATTCAGCGCTTCCTCGCGGGTCGGCTGTTGATCCTGCAGCCAGTCGACATAAGCCAGACTCCAAAAGACCGTCGTATAGCCCAGCTTATTCGCCTGCTTGAGGTTTTCCTCACTGTACTTGCCCTGCGGCGGGCGATAGAACTTCTTCATCGCCTTGCCGGTGACCTTCTGATACGCCGTCTCCAACTCCGCGAGCTCCTTTTGGAAAGCAGCTTCGTCAGCGATCGACGACATGTCCGGGTGGTGCATCGTATGATTGCCAACCGTATGCCCCTCTGACTCCATGCGCCGGATGATCTGCGGATTTTCCTCGATAAAATTGCCGACCACGAAAAAAGCAGCAGGCACTTCCTCCTCCTTCAGCACGTCAAGAAGCTTCTCCGTCACGCCGTTTTCGTAGCCCGCGTCGAAGGTCAGATAAATCTTTTTTTCGCTCGGGTCTCCCGGACCGATATAATAGGCTTGAAAATCCGCGAGGTATTCCGGCGTCGCGTTGCCGATTGGCGCACTGCCCTCGTTCTGAAACGAAAGACCCCAATTGCCGTCAGCCGCCGCCGCTACCGCGCGGCTGGCCTGCTCCGCCTGCGCCGCATGCTCCGCTGCGCTCTCCTGCCCGCCGCGGCTCTGCAGCCCAAACGGCAGAGGTCTGCCGCTACCGCCGTACGTCAGCCCCATGACCAGCAGAATGCAGCAGCCAAGCACGCTGAGCACCATCCCGCCGTAAAGAATTTTTTTCATAAAAAATCACCCCATTCTTGCTCTATCGTATGAGGTGATATTTTGATTTATGCAAGTTCTAAGCCGCAGTCTGCTGCGTTTTGTCGGTTTTTTTCCGGATCCTTCCCACAAGCAGGACGACCGTCGCAGCACCCACGCCTGTCAAAATCGTTGAGACGAGCAGCATCATTTTCGCGCCCGCCGTATCGAGCAGCACGCCGCCCGCAATTGAAGCAATGATCGAAGAAGCCGTAATCATCATCGTATAGCATGCCTGTCCTTTCACTGCTTCTCCCCTGCGCATGATCTCATCGGTAAAGGCAACCATCGCCGGCAGGAACAGCGCAAAGCTGAACGGCTGCAGGAGATGCGCCGCATAGATCAGTGTGATGTCTTTCGCCACAAAGATCAATAAGATCTTGACCGTAAAGCCAATCGCCGCGACCTTGAGCAGCGTCTGACAGCAGAAGCATCTGCGAATCCGGTCAAAGAAGAACAGCGCCGGGATCTCCAAAAACGCCATCACCGCAAGAACGCGTCCCATATCTTCACTCGTACCGCCGACACTTTCCACAATCTGCAGCATGAAATTGTTGAGTACGGAATTTTGAAAATAGATCGCCGCTATCCCAAGCTGCATCAAGGTAAAGACCTTGTTGTCGCGGATAAAATCGATCAGTGTGATGTTCTCTATAGTCTCTGCAGGCTCCGCAGCACGCACCGTTGTCTTTGCTGTACCCTGTCCGGCCATGCCAAAATGCCTGCCGACCAGAAACAGCGCCAGCAGCAATGCCGCCAATGTCATTTCTCCGGCAACCGGCAGGATACCGACGCCATGCCGCTCAACGAGGGTGCCGAGTATGCCGCAAATGATAGAGAAAAACAGAGAACCCATGCTGCGGCAGACCCCGAAATTGATGTGAATGCCCGCTTCCTGCAGCTTGAAGGAAAGGGAATTGATCAGCGGATGCAGCACGGTCATCCAGGCGATGATCATCGCAAAGACCACCCACAGCGCCGCTGATTTATGCCCAAACACAAACAGCGCCGCTTCTAGGAGCATCAGTAGTATCGTGCAAAGCTGCAGCACGCCCAGCAGCGATATTTTCCGCGTGCGATCCGCAAAATCCGCGATCAGCGGCTGTAAAAACACCGCCAGCACATTGCCGACCGCCAGAATGATCCCGATCTCTCCGTTTGTATAGCCCGCATGCAGCAAAAAAGCCGATGCAAAACTGGAAGTTACGCCGTAAAGCATCCAATAGGATGCATGGATCGCGCCGTAATCCACATGCAATTTCTTGTTCATTGCCTACTTTTCCTTGTCTTTTTTTAATGTTGTCTCAAAAAAGGTGACCAAACCGGTCACCTTTTTGATGTATCTTTTTGATTACAAGCGTTCGCCGTCTTATTTGAGCGGTGCTAATCCTAAGATTTCTCTTGCTTCTGCAGGCGTTGCAACTTCTCTGTTGAGCAGTTTTGCCATCTGAACGACTCTTTCTACCATTTCGCCGTTGGATTTCGCCAAAACACCCTTGGACATGTATACGTTATCCTCGAAACCAACACGAACGTGTCCGCCCATAGCGATGGTCGCAGCAGCGATGCCCCACGCGTTCTTGCCGATACCGGTAGCTGTCCATGTAGAGTCTGCCGGAATAGATGTAGCCATGATGACAAGGTCACGAACAGTCGCGGTCATCTGTACGCCAAGTACGAAGTCGAAGTGAATCGGATACTTGATGTGACCCTTCTTTGCTGCCTTAAGCGCTAAGTCAATCATACCCTTATCGAATACTTCACATTCCGGCTTGATGCCTCTTTCCTGCATGATGTCGCCGAAGTTTGCGATCGTGTTGTCCGTATTGATGAAAATTTCATCTCCGCCGAAGTTGCAGGTACCGCAGTCTAAGGTTGCCATCTCAGGCGTTGGTGTGATCTCGGTAGACTGTAATCTTTCGAGGTCAGTCATACCAACTGCGCCGCCGGTGGAAGGCTGGATGATAACATCCGGGCACTCTTTGCGGATTGCGTCGACCATTTCTTGGAATCTGCCCTTGTCCTGTGTCGGTGTACCGTCGTCCCATCTTACGTGCAGGTGGATCAAAGCTGCGCCTGCATCATAAGCAGACTTTGCTTCTCTAACGACCTCTTCTACCGTATAAGGTACTGCCGGGTTATTTTCCTTCGTAACTTCTGCACCGCAAATACATGCACTGATAATTAATTTGTCCATTTCGCTTGATCTCCTTTTTATTTCATTCTCTCAAACAAAATAATTACTAAACACAAATCTATTATAACACTATAAGTCCCGATGTTCAAGTGTTACTCTGCGCCTCTACCCTGCAAAAATTGCGTAAAGGCGCGCACCACGGAAGTTTGACACCTCCGTCCTTAAAAAATCTCTCTAAGCGTTGTAAACGCTTAATTTTTTTGTCAATTTCTTAAATTTTATCTTGCGTCACTTTACGTCTTATAGTATAATATAGATATATCTATCCATCAGGAGGCGCCACATGAGGGTCAGAACCAGTCAGTCTAAATTAGGTCTTCGTTTCTACATCATCAAAACATATTATGATACCAAAGGGATCGAACGCACCATTACCGTTGAAAAACTCGGCAGCGAACAGGAAATTCGCGAAAAAACAGGCCGCGATCCGATGGAATGGGCAAAAGAACGCGCTGCTTTTTTAACCCAACAGGAAAAAGCGGAAAACCAAGACGTTTCTTTCACGCTTTCTCCTGCGAAATTAATTACGAAAAACTACCAATATACCTTTCAGGTCGGATACCTGTTTCTGCAAAAGATTTTTTACGAGCTGGGCATGGACCGGATCTGTGCTTCCATTCAAAAAAACGCGGATTTTTCTTTCAACCTTAGCGATATCCTGCAAAAACTCTGCTATGGCAGAATTCTGGATCCCCGATCCAAAGTCGGTACCTTCGACTTTTCCAAGAAGCTCCTACAGCAGCCGAACTTCGAAGTTCACCAGATGTATCGGGCTTTGGATGTTCTTGCGGACAACTTTGATGACATACAGGCAAAACTCTATCAGAATACTTTAAAGCTCGGAAAGCGCAAAACCGGCATCATCTACTATGACTGTACCAATTTTTTCTTTGAGATGGAGGAAGCCGAGCCGAATACCCTTTGCCAATACGGAAAAAGCAAGGAAAATCGACCGCTCCCGATCGTACAGATGGGGCTATTCATCGACCGTGAAGGCATTCCGATCTCGATGTGCATCGATCCGGGTAATACCAACGAGCAGATTACCATGCAGCCCTTGGAAAAGAAGATGCTTCAGGATTTCGGCATGTCAGAGTTTGTTGTGTGCACGGATGCCGGGCTTTCCTCTCACAAAAACAAACGCTACAACGCCATGCAGGGACGAAGCTACATTACCACGCAATCTCTAAAAAAGTTGAAAGCCGATCTGCAGCAAACTGCGCTCGCGCCGGACGGTTGGTACCTCATGGGAGCAAAAGCCAAATACCGCAAATACAACCTAACCGAAGTGGATGAAGAAAAATACAAAGATGCTGTCTTTTACAAAGAACTCCCGATTGATAACAAAGATTTCGATGAGCGCCTAATTGTTACTTACTCCATCAAGTACCGTAACTATCTTCGCAAGATCCGCGAAAAGCAGGTACTGCGTGCACAAAAGGCATTGCAGAACGGAAAGGTTTGCGCAAAGAAAAATGCCAACGATTTTCGGCGTTTTATCAAAACGGTGAGCTGTACGGAAGATGGAGAAGTTGCAGAAGAGAAAACGCAAGACATTGATTACACATACATTAGGCAGGAGGAACGCTTTGATGGTTTCTACGCCATATCCACCAATCTTGCAGATGAAGAACCGAGTGAAATTGCAAACGCAAATCATCAGAGATGGCAGATCGAACAATGCTTCCGTATCATGAAGAGTGAATTCAAATCCAGACCGGTCTACGTTCGTACCGATGCCAGGATCAAGGCCCATTTCTTAACATGCTTTTTGTCACTGGTGCTGTACAAATACCTTGCAAAAAGATTACGCGGCAGTTATTCCTGCGAACAGATCTGCCAGACCCTGCGAAGCATGGAGGTGCGGGAGCTTCTGGGAGAGGGCTATATTCCGAATTACACAAGGACAGATCTGACAGATGATTTACATGAAAGCTTCGGATTTCGAACAGATTATGACTTCATCCCAAAGGATACCATGAAAAAAATCATTACTTCTTCTCAAAAAAGGGAGAAGCAGGAAAAGTGACGCAAAAAAAGATACTGCTAAAATCAATGAGGGCATTGGAATTCCAATGCCCTCTAAAATTTAGGTGTCAAACTCGGGACAGTATAGCAAAAAATCGCAGAAAATGCAAGAGCAGCGCAGAAGAATGCAGAATAAAGAGGGCTTCACGTTTTTTGTGGACGAGGCAAGAAAATGGGTGTATAATGGTTTTGTCCCATGAGCGAAACATTGCGCTGCTTTTGCGGCGAGGAGATACAAAAAGGAGAGACTGACATGAGTTTTGATGTAAAGAAAGTGAAAGATGAAATTGTCGCATGGATCCGCGACTGGTTTGAGGTCAACGGCAAGGGCTGCAACGCAGTCGTTGCGATCTCCGGCGGCAAGGACAGCTCGGTGGTTGCCGCACTCTGCGTGGAGGCGCTCGGCAAGGAACGCGTGATCGGTGTGCTGCTGCCGAAAGGAGAACAATTTGATATTGATGTCTCTTATGCACTGGTGGAGCATCTCGGTATCCAAAGCTATACGATCAACATCAAGAATTGCTACGATGGTCTGGTGAACGAACTGCACGCCCAGCTCGGCGCACAGAATGTCCTGCCGCAGACCATCACGAATCTTCCGGCACGTCTGCGGATGGCGGCAACCTACGCGGTTGCACAGTCCAGCAACGGTCGTGTGGCGAATACCTGCAATTTGTCGGAGGACTGGGTCGGTTATGCAACTAGATATGGAGACGGCGCGGGGGATTTCAGCCCGCTTTCACACCTGACTGTGCAGGAAGTCAAGGCGATCGGCAGAGAGCTCGGTTTGCCTGCGATGTTCGTGGACAAGGTGCCGATCGACGGTCTGCAGCCAAAGACTGATGAGGAAAATCTCGGCTTCACCTACGCGGTGCTCGACCGGTATATTCGTACCGGAGAAATCGATGATCCCGAGGTAAAAGCGAAGATTGACCGGCTGCATAGCCTCAATCAGTTTAAGCTGAGATATATGGATTGTTTTGCATACGATCCGCAATAGCAGGATCAGGAAAGTAAGGGCGGCCCGGCAGGTTAGGCAAGGGACCGCCTGTTTTTGCGTGCGGGGCACAGCTGCTGCGGCAGGACGCACCGGGGGGCTCTGTACATCTGCCCACCCGAATGGAGTTGAGAGCGAGTTTGCTGCTCACACTGCGGTGGGGCATGACATGCCGCGCGCTGCGCACGTATGGCTTTCGTGCGGAGCACAGCTGCTGCGGCAGGATTTGCTTCCCCGCACACGTTGCACGCCACACTACATTGGTTGCGTGTGCGACACAAGTGCTGTGGCAGGACGCACCGCGCAAGAGGCTGTGAGCAAGTTTGCGGTTCCGCGCGCCGCGCGCCGCAGGCGTCTTGCACGTCAGCCGCTTACTGCGGGACATAACCTACGGCAACGCGCAATTCGTCAGAATTTGTTAAGAATTGCGTGCGTGTCTTTGTAAGAAATGGAGTTTATGATAGGGGTATCAGCCGGAAAGGAACAGAGAACATGTCAGAAACGATGGATACGACCAATATTCTGGTTTGCGACGATGATAAGGAAATCGCGGGAGCCATTGAAATTTATCTGCGCAATGAGGGCTATCATGTCTTCAAGGCGTACAACGGCGTGGAGGCGCTGCGCATCGCGCGGGAGAAGCCGCTGCAGATGATCATCATGGATATTATGATGCCGCAGATGGACGGTGTACAGGCAACCATGAAAATCCGCGAAGAAAAAAACATTCCGATCATCATGCTTTCCGCAAAATCCGAGGACTACGACAAGATCACAGGGCTGAACGTCGGGGCGGACGATTATGTCACCAAGCCGTTCAATCCGCTGGAATTGATTGCTAGAGTCAAGTCGCAGCTTAGGCGTTATGTGCGCCTTGGCAGCGTCGACGGCGCGGCGAGGGAGCGGACGTCCGAACAAGGAGAAGGGGTATATGTCACAGGGGGGCTGGTTGTCGACGATAATCAGAAGACTGTGAGCATGGACGGACAGCCGATCGCGGTGACGCCGATCGAATTCGGGATTTTGTGCTATCTGACGCGCTATGCGGGGCGGGTGTTCAGCATCGAACAAATCTATGAGGCGGTGTGGAATGAACCGGCATACAGCCCGGAGAACACCGTCGCTGTACATATCCGCCGTATTCGCGAAAAGATCGAGATCGATCCGAAGAATCCACGCTATCTGAAAGTTGTCTGGGGTATTGGCTATAAAATGGAGAAAATGGGAGTATGAGTATGGAAATGAAAATCAAAAACAGGGGCGGACTGCGGGTCTCAAATGCCTTGATGTGGGTTCTGGCCGTTCTCAGCGGGACCGCGCTGGGGATTATCGGCAGCTTCGCGGTGTCGGTCAGCGCAATGAGCGATTACCGGGAAATGTACAATCAATGGATCGGGATGGATACGGAGATCACGTCAAAGGAAATGCAGGAGAATCTGGCATGGATCGAGAACAGTCCTTGGGTGGTAAATTTTGCGGATGAAAATGCACAGTCGGATCTTTTGGGCTGGTTGCTGCTCGCGTTGGTGGCGCTGGTCATCGTATTTTGCGCGGCGCTGATTGCCCTGTGTGTACAGACCGGACGCTTGGGACGCGCAGCTGACGGCAGCATACAACTGCATCGTTTTGATCGTCTCTGGTCCGAGGTGCTGCTCGTCCTCGGCTGCGGCGGTGCCGGCGGTGCGGTGGCGCTGGCTGTGCCGCTGTACGAGATTTGGTTTCACATCAGCATCAAGGGGGTTTACACGCCGACGCATCCGAGCGATTATGCGCTCGGTCTGAGCAATACGGCGGTCTGGATTCTTTGCATCAGCGGCATGGCGGTCTGCATCTTGCTGGCATTGCTCTGCTTCGTGTCTTTGGTCAAGAAGCTTAAGGCGCGTATGTTTTGGGAAAAATCTTTCTTCGGCGGCATTGCGCTGTCGATCTACCGCGGGATTGCGTCCAGTGACAAGACCATGGTGAAAGTCATGGCGCTTTTGATCGGCGGCATGCTGCTCTCCATGACATGGTTTGGCGCGGTGCTTGTGCTGGCTGCGGTAATCCTTTGCATACCGAGATTAGTCAGACAGTTTACGGAAATTCGCGGCGGCGTCAGAGAGGTGAAAAGCGGCAATCTCACCTATCGGATTCCGGTCGAGACGGATCGCAGGGGAAATGTCGGCGAGCTGGGCAGGCTGGCGGCGGACATCAATGAGATTTCGCAGGCGTCGAATCTGGCGGTGCAGAACGAACTCAAAAATCAGCGCATGAAAACGGAGCTGATCTCCAATGTTTCGCACGATCTGAAAACGCCGCTGACCTCGATGGTTTCCTATATTGATCTGATGAAGCAGGAGGGATTGGACAGCCCGCACGCGCCGGAGTATCTGGAGATTTTGGATGAAAAAACGCAGCGCCTGAAGGTCCTGACGGAAAATCTCTTTGAGGCAGCAAAAGCATCCAGCGGTGCGATTCCGGTCCATATGGAATCGATCGATCTCGGTTCGCTGGTCAGCCAGAGCCTCGGAGAAATGAGCGAGCGGCTGACGGCGCAGAAGCTGGATATCATCGTGGAGAATCACTGCGCGCAGGGCACGCCGACTGCAAATGCTGCGTGGGAGTCTGCGGCGAGCCGTCCGGTCGGGCAGGCAGAAGCAGATGCAGCAGATGGTATGGACGGCGCAGCGGCAGGCATAGCCTCCGCAGGGCCGCGGGTCATGGCAGACGGCCAGCTTCTGTGGCGTGTCATCGAGAATCTTCTCGGTAATGTCAGCAAATACGCGCTGCCGGGCAGCCGCGTCTACCTCGATATCAGCAGCGTGAACCGTAAAGCAGGCAGTGCAGCCGGGACAGCAGCATCTGTCGGATGCAGTACATCGGCGGGCACTGCACCGGCGGGAGCTGCTGCCAATGGTTTCGTACTGCTCGAGGTTAAGAACATATCCAGAGACCGCCTGAATATCTCCGCGGACGAACTCATGGAGCGCTTCAAACGCGGAGATGAATCCCGCAACACCGAGGGCAGTGGTCTCGGTCTTGCCATCGCGCGTGACTTGACGAAACTGATGGATGGTGTCTTTGAAATCACCGTCGACGGTGATCTCTTCAAAGCCTCCGTCCTGCTCAAACAGGCATAAGCGGTATCTTGTATGATGCGTATGAACCGCCGTACGCTGCAGCTTGCAGCGCGCGGCGGTTTTGTACGCGGGCGTGTGGAAAGGATGACGCGCGAGGCGGAGCGCGTGGATGCAAGGGGCAAGAAAGCGTTAAGAATTATGTGGATCGTATGCAGGCAGGACTGCGGCAGCGCGCGGGCGTGTGCGGCGCGGGAAGCGCTGCGGCGGCATGCGTGCGGACGTGCGCGGACATCGAAATTGCGCGGCCGGGCAAGGCTGCGGCGGAAGAACGCGAATTCGCCGGATAAAAGCATGCAAAAGTCAGTTGCAGGGTTAGGGATTTTATGGTAAAATATCGGTAACTGACGAAAGGCAGATGATAGAAATATGAAAGAAATTTTTGTAAAGGATCTGAAGAAGGACATGGAGGTTGTGGACTTCTTCATGGTGAAGGCGAGCGCGATCAAAACCGGCGCCAACGGCAAGCAGTATTTGGATATTACGCTGGGAGACAACAGCGGTGAGGTATCTGCGAAGAAGTGGGATGTCAGCGAGGAGGAACACGCGCGGCTGGATGAAATAAAGGTGAGAGATATCATCAAGGTGAAGGCATTGGTGACCGAATGGGCAGGGCAGGCGCAGCTGCGGATCCAGAGGATCCGCCCGGCGGCGGAGGCCGACGGGCAGGAAATCTGCGATTTCCTGCAAGCTGCGCCGGAGGACCCGCAGACGATGTATGACTATATTTTTGCGGTCGCGCAGAATCTGGAGGACGCAGATCTGCGCGGACTGTGCGTCAAGGTGCTGACGGATAACCGCGAAAAGCTGCTGTATTATCCGGCAGCGCAGAAGAACCACCATGCACAGCTGGGCGGCTTGCTTTACCATACGAAACGGATGCTGATGACCGGCGAACGTGTGTGTCAGGTTTACACGAATCTGAATGCGTCCTTTGTTTTGGCAGGCGTGATTCTGCATGACATGGAAAAACTGAACGAAATCGAAGCGGACACAGACGGCATCGCAACCGGCTATTCCTTTGAAGGACAGATGCTCGGACACATCGTGCAGGGTGTAAAAATGCTCGATCGCGTGACGGAAGCGCTCGGTTTTCCGCGGGAAAAAGCGATTATGCTGGAGCATATGATCCTGGCGCATCACTACGAGCCGGAATACGGAAGTCCGAAAAAGCCGCTGTTCCCGGAGGCAGAGGTACTGCATTATCTGGATATCCTCGATGCTAGGATGTTCGATATGCAGGCAGCGCTGGCGCATACAGAGCCGGGGCAGTTCAGCGATAAGGTGCGTACGTTGGATAACCGCAGGCTGTACAAACCGGCGTTTGCGGCTGAGGCGGCGCAGACAGAAGTGAAAGAGGATGCCGCCGATCAACCGGGCTGATAGGGCAGTGCAGACAGATGAGGAAAATCGGTAAGCAGGAAACGATGGTTTGCGCAGCCGCTTTACAAGGGGCGGTGCAGAGGGTGCGAAGTGCTAAAAACGTCCAAACGAAACCGACCAATCGGTGACGGACAAGATGACTTAGCGCTTCAAAATATGGAAAATGGAAGGAAAAGGGCGCAGATTCATTGCGCCGATGAGCCGCGTACAGCGGTCAGAAAAACGCAGAAAACTGATTTTGCAAACGAACCGTAAACCGAACTTTGTCGTAGAGGAAAAACGGCAGCGGAGAAATCGCATTGCACGTTTATCGCGAGAATAGGAGGATGTATGATCAAGTTACCAAAGGAAGTTGCCAGAATCATGAAGACTTTGACGGATGCAAAGCAGGAGGCCTTTGCTGTCGGCGATTGTGTGCGGGATGCCCTGCTGGGGCAGAAGCCGATCGGTTGGGATATTGCGACCGACGCAGGTTTTGACAAGCTGCGGGAGCTTTTCCCGGAGGCGAAGGTGCTCAGCGAAACGTACAGTATTCTCCGGATGGAATTCATTGAAGAACGCTATGACGACGAAGGAAAATTCGCGGGTGAGGACGGCATCATCATCGATGTCGGCACTTATCGCAAGCGCGCGGTGGGTGTGCAGGCAGATCAGGCAGGGGCAGCTCCGGTGCAGTTCAGCGATCAGGTCGAGGATGACGTGGCGCGCAGAGCGTTTACGATCAATGCGATCGCGGATAATCCGTATCAGCTGGTCGATCCGTACAACGGACGGGAGGATATCAAGAAAAAACTCATTCGTACCACGAGACCGGCGGAAGAGATTTTCTGCGAGGACCCGATCCAGATGATGAAAGCGATTCAGTACGCGGCGGAGCTGGGCTTTGACCTGACGAAGGAGGTCTTTGCGGCAATTTCCCAAAATTATCGTTTGCTGGAAAAGGTCAGTGTGGATAAAATTCGCGACGCGTTTACGGAGACGCTGACGGCAGCGCATGGCGGCAAGGGTCTGGGTCTGATTTTGGATACCGGGATTCTGAACATCATTTTGGGTGACGCGGTGGTTGCGCATCTGACACGCAGAGAAAAGAGCGATCTGATGGTGCTGGCAGAAAACATCGATAAGACCTATCAGGTGCCGGAACGCCGGCTGGGGCTGTTCTATACCTGTGTTTCCCGCAAAAAGGCAACGCCATCGATTGACAAGCTCAATTTTGACGCGGAGACTTACCAGCATCTGACCGATGCGGTGCGGGATATGGCGCGTCTGTATTTTACCGCACAGCCGGAGGAGTTAAAGAAATTCATTTATGAAAGAGGCTGGGACCGCTATCAGTACCTTGCGAATCTGGAAAAGGCGCAGCGGATCGTGTTCGAATACCATTCCGATACGAAGATCCAGAGCAAGATGTATATGATCGACGAGTTCAAGCGCAAGGGCGAGGCTGTTTTTGTGGAGGATCTGGATATCGGCGCCAACGATCTGATCGAGGCGGGCATCTGCACGACGGATGATGCAGGCAAGATGCTTGCGCTGCTGGTGGAGACCGTACATGTGAAGCCGAATCTGAACAACTACAAGGAGCTTTTGAAGCTGGCGAAGAAATACAAGAGGAGTAAATTTGCAGCCATGACGAGGGGTGTGAAGTGGTTACGCTAGACAAGGAACAGGTCGGCGACGGCGAGGCCGCCGCCGCTTTTGCTGTGAAGCCGCAGCAGGCGGGAACAGAGAGCAGCATAGAGGCGCAGCGAGAAGCAAATGCTGCGGCGGCGCAGGGGCGTGCGAATGTATCAGGTGATGCGGCTGCATCAGGCGGGACGCTTGCTGCACAGGGCGCGCAGCAGGACCGCACTGCTGAGGCGGACGGCATTACAAAAATCAGTCAGGTACCGGCGGAGGAAGGGCTGTTCTTTCGCAGTCTGGGCTTTTCTAATTACTATATCATCAAGATTTACGATCTGGTCGGCGATGCGGCGATCGCGCTGACACAGGACAATGCGTTCTGGCTGCTGGAGGAATTCCCGCGACTGGGGTTTCCGGAGGTCGATGAGACTGCGCGGAAGCTCGGCATGGCGGCGGACAGTCCGTACCGCGTGCAGGCGGCGGTCGAGTTTGCGATGCGCACTTACCTTACAGAAGGGCATGCGTTCGCACCGCTGGAGGAATTGAGTCTGCGGGTCGGCGCACTGCTGGAGCTCGGCAGTGCAATCATCAGCGATGTACTGGAGGATATGGTGTTTGAAGGGCGTTTGCAACTGGCAGAAGTAGAGGGCAAGCGCGTGGTCTATGTTTACGGCTATTACAAGGCAGAATGCACGATCGCCGGTAAACTGGCGGCGATGGCAAATCCGCCCAAAGGTCTGGTCCAGGTTTGTGCCAATGCAGAGGCCATGCTGCGCAAAGCGGAGGGGGAAACGGGCATCGCACTTTCCGCGCAGCAAAAAGAAGCGGTGCAGGTCGCCCTGCGCAGTGGTGTGTCCATCATTACCGGAGGTCCCGGCACAGGGAAAACAACCGTCATCAGGACTTTGCTTTCGATGCTGGAGGGGGGCGGACTCAAAACAGCGGTATCTGCCCCGACCGGGCGGGCTGCCAAGCGCATTATGGAGACCAGCGGGCACTACGCCTGTACGATCCACAGGCTGCTCGAATATTATTACGACGAAATGGCGAGCGGCATGGCGTTCGGGCGCAATGCACTGCAGCCGCTGGAGTGTCAGGCTGTTATCATCGACGAGGCATCGATGATGGATCTGATGCTGGCAGAGGCGCTGTGCGATGCATTGCAGCCGGGCACGCGTCTGATTTTGGTCGGTGATGCAGACCAGCTGCCGTCGGTCGGCGCGGGGAATGTACTGCGCGACCTGCTGGACAGCGAATATTTCGATACCATTCGCCTGACGGAGATCTACAGGCAGGCGGCGGACAGTGGTATCGTGCAGAGCGCACATCGCATCAACCGCGGGGAATATCCGCAGTTCAGCGATGATTTCCGGCTGGTGCGCGGCGACAAACAGCAGGAAATCCTGCTTAAGATCGCGGCGCTGGCCGGGCGCTGCCCGCGGGAGGACGTGCAGGTTTTGACACCTGTCAAAAAAGGCATTCTGGGCAGCGCGAATCTGAATTTGAAGCTGCAGGAGACCTTTAACCCGCCGGAAAAGGATAAACCGGAGTTGACCTTCGGCAAACGGGTTTTCCGCATGGGCGATCGTGTGATGCAGATCAAAAATGATTATCGGCTGGAATGGCGCTACCGCGGCGCGCCGAAAACCAGCGGCGGACTCCCTGCGCCGCGCGGGCAGAAGCCAACGAGTGAAAAGGGTTACGACGGCAAAGGGATCTTTAACGGTGAGGTCGGTATCGTTTCCGGCATCGATCTTGACATGCGGACGGTGACGGTCACTTACGATGATGATCGCTGGGTGGTCTACCAGTATGTGCAGCTCGATGAGATTGAGCATGCCTACGCGGTAACGGTGCATAAGAGTCAGGGCAGTGAGTATCCGATCGTCATTTTGCCGATGACCTGGTTCCCGCCGGTGCTTGCGACGCGAAGCCTGCTGTATACGGCGATCACCCGCGGCAAAAAACAGGTCTATATCGTCGGCAATCCGGGCTATTTGCATGCGATGACTGACAACAACCAGAGCCGCAGCCGCAATTCCGGTCTGTGCGCACGACTGGTCGGCTTGTATGGAATGGTGTAATATGTAAACCTATAAAGAAAGAACGTGTGCGGATATGATGAAATTTGTGAAAAAGACGGGCGCGGCGGCTTTGCAGCTGCTGTATCCGATGGCAACTTACTGCGTTTGCTGTGGGAATCTGATTGATCGAAGCCGCAGCTATTGTTTATGCGATCATTGTATCCGCCGTATCGAGTGGGGCTGGCTGCAGGTCGACCTTGCAGCGCAGGCGGCAGAAGCAGGACGGGAAAATTATCTGGATTCGGCGGTCGCTTGCATCTCCTATGGTCTGTATGGAAAAGGGTTGATTTTTGACCTCAAATACAACAAGCATACTTATATGGCGCGGGTCATCGCTGATATCCTTGCGGATCGATTGTGCAGCGACCCTGCCGCGCAGCATCTGCTGACGGCGGATTTTATCGTGCCTGTGCCGCTGCATTCAAAAAGAATGGCACAGCGCGGTTTCAATCAAACCGCAAAAATCGGCAGGCATTTGGAACGGCGGCTGCGCGAGGTGAGAACAGCAGATTTGACAGCGCAAGAAGGTCTTAGCCACGCGCATGTGCGCCGAAGGGCTGCGTGTGCAGATGCCGGAGCTTTGGAGACAGACGCGCAGAGGGAAAGGTTTGGCGTTTGCGAAGCCGATGTGCCTTGCGCATCATCGGAAGCAGCGCTGCGCAAGGCACAAGCTGCACAGGGCAGAACGGCGGCGCAGAAGGCTGCCTTTCCGCGCCTGCTTGCCGGCGCACTGCGGCGTACAAAAGCGACCGCGCCGCAGAGCGCCTTGTCCGCAGAGGAGAGATACACGAACCTTGCGGATGCGTTTGCAGCTGCGCCCGCGTTTTTGCCTCGGCTCGCGGGCGCGCGCGTCCTGCTTTTGGACGATGTATACACCACCGGAGCGACAGCCAACCAATGCGCCAAGACACTCAAGGAGGCCGGTGCAGCTGCAGTGCATCTTGTCGCTTTGGCAACCGGAAACCATTATGCGTCCGGACATTTCGCGCAGTGAGATTTTCCTTGGTCAAAAAAGACTTGCACAGATGCACGAAAACCTTTAGAATAGTACTTGTCGTCCGGGTCTGTGGTTGCAAATCCAAGCCAGGTGCGGGCAAAAGGGTCCACGTAAGCCGTCACGCAGGCGTTCGGGCGGTGATCATGGCGTACCTTAGAAGTAAGTCCTCCGAAAATCGGGTAAAGGCAAGTGTGGGGGCAAAGACCAGGTCAGCCGGGCGACATTTACAAAATTTTCATAAAACACAAAAAAGAGTATAGGATTTTTATGCGCGATGTGGTATAATAGGTACAAGCAGAACAGAGAATGTCTGCTCGTCGTGCGAGCGCTTTTCCGGTTCGTTTTCGGCGAATCGACACGAAAGCCGCAATAAACGCGTGCGACCCATATCAGTTGAAGTTTGCGGCGGCTTCGCCGGACGCAGACGAGAGGAGGTCATCAGTATGAAGATTATCGTAACAGGCAAAAACATTACCATCAGTGACAAGATCCAGGAAGCAATCGACAAGAAGTTTGAAAAACTGGGCAAGTATTTTGCCGATGATATTCAGGCAAAGGTGGTCATTCACCCTGAAAAGGCCAAAGTAAAAATGGAAACCACGATCGTGACGAAGGGAACGATTTTCAGAGCAGAGGATGTTTCTCAGGACGTATTCGACTGCATCGATATTGTCGGCGACAAGCTGATGAGTCAGATGTCAAAATACAAGGGCAAACTGCAGAAGAGAAACAAATCCAAAGAATCCGTCAGATTCGAAATGATTCCGGAGGCAACGCAGGAGGAAGGCGCAGTTGTTAAGACCAAGAAGTATGAGCTGACACCGATGACGGTGGATGAAGCAATCATGCAGATGGAAATGCTGCAGCACAATTTCTTCGTATTTTTGGACGAGGAATCGGACAGCGTGAGTGTCGTATACAAGAGAAACGACAGCGATTACGGCCTGCTGGAAACGACACGCTAGGCGGAAGACCGGCGGCAGATGCGGTCAAAATGCATGAAATTTTTAACCGCAGTTTATGAAAATTGAAGAACATGAAAAATCAGGGCGGCTCCTTACAGACAGGAGCCGCTTTTGTGCTTATGTAGGAAATATCGCTATGCGATATTTCCAAAATCACGACAAAAGCACCTTGCGGCGCGGCGCTCCTCTGTGAGCGCCATGTGTACATAGAAATCTGTATCTCGTTATGTGCACTTTTGTCCGCTTTTGCAAGCGGAAAATCCCAGAACCTACTTGAAAACAACACAAATTTCAAGTACAATAAAATGAAGAAAAACCAAAGGGGAATGATGTATGGAAGTTTTCATTGACAGGATATCCTCGAGCATTGGCATCACCGATGTTCTGGATATTCTGATTGTCGCATTTTTGATTTACAAAGTGCTGGGATTCATTCGCGAAACCAGAGCTGAACAGCTGGCCAAAGGTCTGCTGGTTTTGATTGTGATCACGATGCTTTCGGATGTGCTGCACCTGTATACGCTGCGCTGGCTTTTATCCGGACTGATGACCGTCGGACTGGTGGCGATCGTTGTCATTTTCCAGCCGGAGCTGCGCAGGGGTCTGGAATATCTGGGGCGCAGCAGGATCTCCAACGTATTCGGAGAAGTAGACAAGGAAGAGGCGAAACACATTGTCGGGGAATTTGTGGAGGCGATCGAGGCCATGTCATCTTCCAAAACAGGGGCGCTGCTTGTGATCGAGCGGGAGACCGCATTAAATGATATTGTAGAGACAGGCACGATCATCAATGCGGATATTTCTGCGCAGATGATCGGAACGATATTTTATGAGGGTACGCCGCTGCATGACGGCGCGGTCATCGTCAGGGGCGATCGGCTCTATGCGGCAGGATGTGTACTGCCGCTGACGCAGAACAAAGAATTGAACAAAGAGCTGGGAACGCGCCACCGCGCAGGTATCGGCATTACGGAGAACTCCGATGCACTGGTGATCATCGTTTCGGAGGAGACGGGGGTCATCTCCATTGCACAGAACGGTAAGCTGACGCGCTTCTTGGACGGCAAGAAGATCGAAAAAATGCTGCTGAACCTTTATCTGGAAGAAGAAGTGAAGGTTCCGTTTACGGAACGTCTGACAAGACTTCTGAAAGGGGGCAGAGATGTTAAAAAATAATAAGGTGAACATGGCGCTCGCACTGGTCATGGCGATCGTGCTGTGGGCGTATGTGCTGGCGTCGGATAATCAGGCGTCAACCAATACTCTTCGCAATATTCCGATCACGTTTGCAAATATGGAGACACTGACGGAGAACAATCTGGTAGTGCTGGAAACAGAGCGCGATACGGTCAACATCACGTTTTCGGGGCAGCGGACTGCGCTGAACAAGGTGAAAGCCGAGAATTTCAAGGTGATTGCCGATCTTGAGGGTCTCAAGAAGGGAGAAAACGTGGTGCGCCTGCGTGTCGTCGGACCGGACAATGTGACGGTCGAGAGCATGAGCGTGCAGAAGATCGCGGTGACAATCGATGACCTGGTATCTGTCAAGAAACCGGTAGAGACACAGATCATCAATCAGAACAGCGACGACAGTGAACCGTATATTGTGCAGCTCAGTCAGGATGCGGTTGTCGTAGAGGGCGCTGCTTCTCTGGTCAACAAGGTCACGCGGCTGATGGCATACGTGGATGCGGAAAAAGTGGAAAATGAAATGAAAGCACTGACCATTGCGCTGGTTCCGGTCGACAAGCATGCCCAGAAGGTGGAAGGTGTCACGCTGGCAACGGATAAAGTATCGGTCACCGCTGTGATGCTGAATAAAAAAACTGTGACGCTCTCCGTTCCGGTCATCGGGCAGGAGCACGACAATCTGGACATCAGCTATCAGGTACCGAGAACGATTACCATCAAAGGTACGGACGCAGCGCTGGCAGCAATCAGCGAGGTGCTTTGTGAAACGGTCGATCTGAGCCGGGTCTATGATGATACGCAGATCACGCTGCAGCCGATACTCAGAGACGGCGTCACTGTCGCGACGGATTCGGGAAATCTGTTTTGCAGTGTGACGGTCAAAGGGGCAGAAACCGCGACCTTTACGTTCTCCGAGAGCGATGTCATTATCGAAGGCGTGACGGAGGGGCTGGTACCGGTCGTGGAGGACGCTGTGATCCAGGTGGCTGCTTCCGGCAAGACCAGTGTGATTGAAACGCTGACGAAAGAAGATTTTACGCTGACGGCAAGCGTGGCAGATTTGACAGCAGGTACGCACAGTGTGAGACTCGTCTGCAGTACGGAAAAAGAACTGGCAGATCTGACATACGAACCGAAGGAGATCAATATAACTATCAGTGAGGAAGCGCTGTGACCCGGGCTGCATCGCATCGGACAGACGCAGGCATCACGCAGTTGCGCATGCTGCTGCACGCAGCGCTTGCGAAACAAGCTGCAGTGCGCGGTGCGCAGAACAGGAAGTAAAACACAGAGAGAGGCTTTATCAAGCAGCTTCCTGTGCATGGGAGGAGAATATGGGAAGACTTTTCGGAACCGACGGGGTGCGGGGGATCGCCAATCGCGAACTGACGCCGGAGCTTGCCTTTAAGCTGGGCAAGGCGGGCACCTTTATACTCAAAAAGGAGAATAAACGGCCGATCATGATCATCGGTAAGGATACACGCGTATCGGGCGATATGCTGGAAAATGCGCTGACAGCGGGGATTCTCGCCGTCGGCGGCAATGTGATCAAGGTCGGCGTCCTGCCGACGCCCGCGATCGCGTTTCTGACCCGGCATTACGGCGCGGATGCAGGCATCGTCATCAGCGCCTCACACAACAGCTTTGAATACAACGGCATCAAGTTTTTTAACGGGGACGGTTACAAGCTGGACGATCTGCTGGAAGAAAAAATCGAAGATATTATCATCAGCAGTGTGGACGTGAACAGCCGCATCACCGGCGATCTGGTCGGTAAATGCCTAGAGGCAGAAGACGACGCCCGCAGGCTGTACGAACAGCATCTGCTGGAAACGGTGAATTACAAGCTGGACGGCAAAAAAATCGTACTCGATTGTGCCAACGGCGCTGCGTATCAGATTGCACCGCAGGTCTACCGTGCGCTAGGCGCGGCGGTCACCGTCATCGGTGATCAGCCAAACGGTGTGAACATCAATGCTGCTTGCGGGTCAACGCATCCGGAGGGTCTGGCTGCAAAAGTACAGGAGCTGCAGGCAGACTTCGGTCTGGCTTTTGACGGCGATGCGGATCGCCTCATCGTTTGCGATGACCTTGGCAGGGTGGTAGATGGTGATAAAACGATCGCGATCTGTGCCAAGATGCTCAAGCGCGCGGGACGCCTCGCTGAGAATAAGGTGACGGCAACCGTGATGAGCAATATCGGTTTTCATAAGGCCATGGAAGAGGCAGGCATTGCAGTCGATGTGACGGATGTCGGCGACCGCTATGTGCTGGAACGGATGCTGGAGAGCGGCTGCATGATCGGCGGAGAGCAGTCCGGACACATCATTTTTAGAGAATTTGCAACGACCGGAGACGGCACGCTTTCGTCCCTGCAGTTCGTCAGCGCAGTGCTTGCGGACGGTCGCAGGGTATCGGAGATCGCCGATGATATCCGCATCTATCCGCAGGTGCTGGTCAATGCGAAGATCAACAATGATTATAAAAAAACATATATGAAAGACGCGGAGGTTGCCGCGGAGATACAGGAGCTGGAAAGGAAAATGGCAGGAAACGGGCGCGTGCTGATCCGGCCGTCCGGCACAGAGCCGCTGGTGCGCGTGATGCTGGAGGGCAATGATCTTGCGGTGATCCAGCCGCTGGCAGAGGAGCTGGCGGCGCTGATCGAGCGTAGGCTGGGCGCATAGGTGCGCACGCAAGACAGCCGCGGACCATGGGGCGCGCGGTGATGAAAAGCGGACGCATCACGAAACTGCAAAATACGACGCGTAAGACTGTAGCGCAGTCGGTCGTCTCAATCGCTGCTGTGCAGCCCGCAGACCGTCGTGCTGCGGAAAGGTGCGCAGCATGAGCGCGGAAAAAAGCGCGGGCAGCGCGGCGCAGAAACAAAAGGAGTATTTTTATGTGTGGAATTGTAGGATATGTGGGTAAACGCAACGCAAAGGATGTGATTTTAGACGGTCTGAAACGCCTGGAATACAGAGGATATGACTCCGCGGGCATTGCACTGGTGCGCAACGGCGGGATCGACATTCGCAAAAAGGTCGGGGAGATCAAGAATCTGGAGGAACTGTTGGACCAGGAGCTCCGCCGGGGCATCAGCTTTGAGAGTCATACGGGCATCGGGCATACCCGCTGGGCAACACATGGCGCACCGTCGGATGTCAATGCGCACCCGCATATGGACGCAAGCGGCACAGTGGCGCTTGTGCACAACGGGATTATCGAGAATTATGTGGAATTAAAGGAACGCTTGATTGCAGAGCACCAGGTGCAGTTCCGTTCGGAAACGGATACAGAGGTCGTGGCGCATCTGATCGGTCTGCATATGCAGCGGGCGGCAACACTGGAGGATGCGGTCTATGCGGCGACACTGGAGATGACCGGCGCCTATGCGATCGCAGTCGTTTCCAGCAAGGACCCGAATAAGATCGTAGCCGTCCGCAAGGACGCACCGCTGATCGCGGGCATCGGTAATGGCGAAAATTTCATCGCTTCGGATATTCCTGCGCTGCTCAAATACTGCAAGGAAATCTACTTGATTGAAAACGGGGAAATGGTTGTCGTCACGCCGGACAAAATCGAGATTTTCGACGAGGAGAGAAAACCGGTGCATCGCGAGGTTTTTCATGTGACCTGGGATGTGGATGCCGCCGAAAAAGAGGGCTATCCGCATTTCATGCTCAAGGAGATCTATGAGCAGCCGAAGGCAATCAGCGAGACGATCAGCCGCAGGCTGGATGCGTCCGGCAAGATTCGCTTGGACGGGATTTCGCTGACAAAGGAGGAGCTGGCAGGGATTAGCCGCATCTATATCGTGGCGTGCGGTACGGCTTATCACGCGGGTCTGGTCGGCAAATATGTCATCGAGAGGCTCGCGAAGATCCCGGTCGAGGTCGATGTCGCTTCGGAGTTCCGCTACCGCGATCCGCTGGTCGATGATCGGACGCTGTTCATTGCGATCAGTCAGTCCGGTGAAACCTTGGATACGCTGGCGGCGCTGCGGGCAGCCAAGGCGAAGGGCGCACGGGTGCTCAGCGTGGTCAATGTGGTCGGCAGCTCTGTCGCAAGAGAGTCTGATGATGTATTTTACACATGGGCAGGACCGGAGATTGCGGTCGCGTCCACCAAGGCCTATACGACGCAGCTGACCTGTATGTATCTGTTGGGGCTGCATATGGGCAGGACGCTTGACAGAATCAGCGAGGCGGATTATCATGAAATGGTCGAAGCCCTGCGCGAAATTCCGGGGAAGCTGGCGGCTTACCTGCAGGATGTGCGCGAGATCGAGGCGCTGGCAAAGATGCTATACAACCGCGATCAGGTCTTTTTCATCGGCAGAGGTCTGGATGCAGCCGTTTCTTACGAAGGCTCGCTGAAGCTGAAGGAAATCTCATATATCAATTCATTCGCGATTGCGGCAGGAGAGCTCAAGCATGGTACGATTGCGCTGATGGAACCGGGCACGCTGGTGCTGTGCTTGGCGACGCAGGATGCGCTGTACGAAAAAATGCTTTCCAATATCCAGGAGATCAAGGCACGCGGTGCGCATGTGCTCGCGATCGCCAAGGAGGGCAACCGCGCGGTGGAGGCACAGAGCAACGAGGTGATCTATATTCCGGACTGCCGGGATGAACTGGCACCGCTGCTGAGCGTGGTACCGCTGCAGCTTTTCGCATATGATGTCGCAAAGGAACGCGGCTGTAATATTGACAAACCAAAGAATTTAGCAAAATCCGTCACAGTGGAATAAACAATCCGGTCCGGCAGATGCCGGGCGCACAGGTATGAAAAAACAAGGAGAGGACGAAGACAATGAAAGACTATGAAATCAGAGACATTTCCCTGGCACCGCAGGGACACCAGAAGATCGCGTGGGTGCGTGATCATATGCCGCTGCTGCGCGGGCTGGAAGAAGAATTCGCAAAGACGAAACCGTTTGCGGGTGTAAAGATCACCTTATCGGTGCATCTGGAGGCCAAGACCGCATATCTCTGCAAGGTACTGGCAGTCGGCGGCGCGCAGATGTCGATTACAGGCTCAAACCCGCTCAGCACGAAGGACGAGATCGCGGCAGCGTTGGCTGACGACGGTCTGCATGTTTACGCTTATCATGCGGCGACGCCGGAGGAATACGCAAGACATATCGAAATGTCTCTGGAGCACAAGCCGAACATCATCATCGATGACGGCGCGGATCTGGTCAGCTGCATTCACGAAAGACGTCCGGAGCTTGCCGCGGAGGTCTGGGGCGGCTGTGAGGAAACGACCAGCGGCATCATTCGTCTCAAGGCGATGGCGGCTGATGGCGTGCTCAAATTCCCGATGGTTGCGGTCAATGATGCGGATTGCAAGCATCTGTTCGACAATCGTTACGGTACCGGACAGTCGACCTGGGACAGCATTATGCGCAATACCAATCTGATCGTGGCAGCGAAGACGGTGGTCGTTGTCGGCTACGGCTGGTGCTCGCGCGGTATCGCGATGCGTGCGGCTGCACTCGGTGCACAGGTCATCGTGACCGAAATCAATCCGGTCAAGGCGATCGAAGCGCGCATGGACGGCTACAGCGTGATGAAGATGGAGGATGCTGCACCGCTGGGCGATATTTTCGTGACGGCAACCGGATGCGCATGGACGATCACTGTCGACCACATGCTCAAGATGAAGAACGGCGCGATTCTCGCCAATGCGGGACATTTCAACGTGGAAATCGACATGGCCGGACTCGAAAAGGCGTGTGTGGCCAAGAAAGAGCTGCGTGAAAATATCATGGGTTATCAGCTTGCGAACGGCAAGTGGGTCGATGTGCTCGCAGAGGGTCGTCTGGTCAATATCGCAGCGGCCGACGGACACCCGGCGGAAATCATGGATCTGAGCTTCGCAGTGCAGGCGATGTCTGCGATGTATATTATGGAAAATCGCGGTAAACTGGAAAATACCGTTGTGGATGTTTCCGGGAAAATCGACGATATTATCGCCAGAAGAAAGCTGGCAGCCTGGGGTATCGAGATCGATACGCTGACGCCGGAGCAGGAAAAGTATCTGCACAGCTGGCAGCTTTAAGCAGCGCGGTCGCCTGCTGCCTGCGCGACAGGCGGCAGGGTATGGCGGCGCAGCGTTAAGCGCGGGCGGCTGCGATACTGCGGGCGGCCGGAGGAGATAGAAACATACAGCAGCGGTTAAAGGGCTGCGGACAGAAAAGAGGGGACAGAAGATGAATGTGACATATGAACAGATCAGAGAGGATGCACAGAAAGCGTGCGCGGAGCTGGTGGAGATCGCAAAGCTGAAACAGGGTGATATTTTGGTCATCGGCTGCAGTTCCAGCGAGGTCGTGGGTCTGCGCATCGGCAAAGGCTCCGACATCAACGCGGCAGGCGCTGTGTATGAGGGCGTGATGCAAGTGCTTGCGCCGAAGGGCATCTATCTGGCAGCGCAGTGCTGCGAGCATCTGAACCGGGCAGTCATCGTGGAGAAAGCGGCGCTGCTGCCGGGTACGGAGATCGTCAATGTCGTACCGCAGCCGCACGCAGGCGGTTCGTTTGCGATGACGGTTTACGGGCATGCAAAATGCCCGGTGGCGGTCGAAGAGATCAAGGCTGATGCGGGCATGGATATCGGAGATACCTTGATCGGTATGCAGCTCAAGCATGTAGCTGTACCGGTCAGACTTTCACTGAACCAGATCGGCGAGGCGCATCTGGTCTGCGCAAGAACCCGTCCGAAATTCATCGGCGGCAGCCGCGCGGTCTATGATGACGCACTCAGCGGCGGCGATATTCCGCGCTGAGCAATTTGTACAGCGCGATTTTACGCGCACAAAAAGAAAAAGAACCACGCAAGGTCGGCACACATCTGCCGACCTTTTCATATAGTGTTAATGTACTTACACAGTGAGACCAAGGCGAAGCCGCAGGCAGGTATCCTTGAAACACGCAAAGCGTGTTATCAGACGGATGCCTGCGCGAGGCTCTGTCGGCACTGATGTAAGAATGGTAAAATCTATAATCTGAAAGAAGTAGGTGAATTTTATGGGAAATAATTGCAATCTCTTAGGCGAAGGCGGCGTAGATACCAGCTTATTGTTCTTCTTCCTGCTCTTAGTGATCATCTTCTGCAACTGCTACAACTAGACACTACATGCATGAACCGCAGGCGGCTGTCCCGAATGGGCAGCCGCCGTTTTTTCGCAGGAGGCTGTGCAGCGCGGGGACTTTCATGAGAGAATGCCTTGGGGATAACTGCTGCCTGGCGGCTTCGACATCGTTCGACATGCCTTGACCTGGCTCGACCGGCATGAACTTTTCTCGGATATTTTCTCGGGTCGGCAGGCGGAAGCATCTCCGCTTTTACCCGAAAGTTTAGGCAGGTTTACCCGCTTGGGTAATTGCAAAAGAGGCGCGTGTGGCATAGGATGGCATCGTACATAACCGCATGTACGCAATGATTCCAAATTTATAGGTATAGGAGGATTTTATTATGGGTAAAAAAATTCCTATGTGGCAGACCATCATGGTCATGCTGGTCATGATCGGTCTCCTTGTCTGGTCTATCGTAAAAGACAGCGGCGGAGAACCGCACATCGCACTGATTCTGGCGGCAGCGTTCGCCGGCATTGTCGCTTGCCTGAACGGCTGGAAATGGGCATATCTGGAGCAGGGCATTCTGGCCTCGATCAACCGTTCGATGCAGGCGATTCTGATTCTGGCGATCCTCGGCGCGATCATCGCTTCGTGGATGGCGGCAGGAACGATTCCTTCCATGATGTATTATGGCATTAAGATCATCAGCCCGAAGGTATTCCTTGTAACGGCATGTATCCTTTGCTGTATCGTATCGCTGGCAACCGGCTCGTCCTGGTCAACGGCAGGCTCTATGGGCGTGGCGCTGATGGGTGTCGGTGCAGCGCTGGGCTTCCCGGCAGCGATGACAGCCGGTGCGGTTGTATCCGGTGCGTACTTCGGCGACAAAATGTCTCCGTTATCAGATACCACGAATCTGGCGCCTGCCATGGCAGGGGCGACGCTGTTCGGTCACATCAAGCACATGGTTTATACGACGGGTGTTTCGCTGGCGATTGCGCTGGTGGCGTACGCTGTCATGGGCTTCATGCATGCATCGAACAATGAGCCGGATATGTCGGTTATGAATGAGATCCTGGATTTCATTGCGGCATCTTCCAATATCAGTCTGCTGACGTTGATCCCGCCGCTGTTCGTTATCATCGCAGTCGCGATGAAGCTTCCGGCGATCCCGTCGCTGGTCGGCGGTGCGATGCTGGGTGTGCCTCTGATGTTCTATAATCACGAAGCAATTGAAACGGTAATCGGCGATAAAGTCATCAATAACGTATTTACCATCATGAACAATGGTATTTCGCTGGGAAACGTGCCGGAAGATGCATCTCCGGTCATCGAAAAACTGGGTGATCTATTATCCTCCTCCAGCGTACAGGGTATGATGTGGACGATTTCCATTATCTTGGCAGCCATGTGCTTTGGCGGAATTCTGGATTGTACAGGCATGATGGCCTCCTTTGCGGCGATTTTCCTGAAGGTTGCAAAGGGCAGAGGCGGACTGGTTCTGTCGACTGAGCTGATGTGCATCATCACCAATGCGGTCTGCTGCGACCAGTATCTGGCGTTGGTACTGCCGGGCAGAATGTTCAAGGAATCCTTCGAAGATATGCGTCTGCGTCCGGAAAATCTCTCCAGATGTCTGGAGGACGCGGGTACGATCACTTCCAACTTCTTTGCCTGGAACACCTGCGGTGCAACGATGAGAAAGTTCTTAGGCGTAGACTCCAGCTATCTGCCGTATGCGATCCTGAACTGGCTGAATCCGATCGTATCGGTCATTTACGGTTACACAGGCATTACGATGACAGAGCTGACAGAAGAGGAGTACCAGAAGATCCTAGAGGAAAGAGAAGCCGAAAAGCAGGCAGCACTCAAGGCTCTGGAAGCTTAACGGTGCAGAGCTGTATGCGGACCCTGACAGACCGGGGGTCTGCCCCTTGCGGCGCACAGAAGCTTGCGCGGGGCGAGACCTAGCTGTGCGATATGTATGATCGTGCGGTCGGGCACCAAGAACGACCTGCGATCCTTGCAATGCGCGGGTCTGTGCGTGACGCGAAGGTGTGTATGGAAGCAAGGGTGACGCAAATGAGACGAAAACGTTCTCCTTAAGCGTGTGTTAAGTAAATAAAGCCGAAAAAGTCGGGCGAGATGCCCGGCTTTTTCGGCTTTTGGTGAGCATATCCGGCAGCGCGGGTTTGAGGCAGAATTCGCAAAAAAGGTCTGCATGATGCAGGATTTTTTCGCGCCGTCTGTCCTTGCACCGGGAGGCAAATGCATAAACGCTTATCTTGTCCGGCATGCAGCAAGGGGTGAGGGTGTATGGGTTCTAGCTGCAAAGGGCTGTGCATAAAGTGAATAAAAGGAATCGGCAGACCTTGCTAAGAAAACGACTAAAGTTTGGCAAAGGCATGTAGAGAAAATTTTTTTGTGATACAATGAAGAGGTAAAAAGTGTTGTTTCCTGTATTTCAAAGAAGAAAGGTGACCCGATATGATGAAATTGTTGGGGCTCTGTTACATTCTGACCATACTGATCGGGGTAGCGGCTTTTTCCGTACACCTGACTGCGCGGGGCAAGTGTTTGACCGCCTCCAGCAGTCTCGTCGTGGAAAAAAGCACGACTGTCTTTTTGATTCTGGTCCTGCTCTTCAATTTTTGTGATTTTTTGATTTTTTTTCTGGAGGATGCGCTGCGTGCGGAACAGATTGTGTGGATCTATGTGGCGGAAAATCTGTTGGAGCTTGCGCTTGCCTATGCGATCATCATGGTCAGCCGCGATTATGTAGAAGAAACAAGCCCGCGCTGGCTGGCCGGCGTATTTTGGGGCAGTGCTGTGGTGATATTCTATGGGGACAGTATTTTCACGCTAGGCACGCTGTACCACAATGAACAGGTGTATGCGGTCTGCATGGCGGTGCTCAATGCGATTCCGATCCTTTTGCAGTCGTTTTTCGTTCTGCGCTACTTTCAGATCGCGCTGCGGCGCGGCGCGTCGAAAGGGGAGGCGCGTTATTTATTGCATTATTATCTCTTTGGGGTGCTGCTGTGCATCGTTGCGACAGCGAGCATCATCGATTCCCGCACGAGTCACGACTTTATCGGTTATGATAAGGAGATCTACATTGTCATGTGGCTGGTCTTTAATATCTTGAATTATCTTTTTATCTGGCGGTCCTGTCAGAAAAATCAGTCCAACTCGCAAACCGGGTGGGATTTGCTCAGCGAAGAGGAGCAGATGCGGCAGGTTTCGGAGGTCTATTGCCTCAGCGAACGGGAAAGAGAGATCGCGCAGCTGATCATCGAGGGGAAGAATAACAAGGAAATGGCGGAGCTTTTGTATCTGTCGCCGAATACGGTGAAGGTACATGCGTCGAATTTGTATCGTAAGCTGGGTGTGTCCAATCGGGTGCAGGCTGTACAGATCCTCAGCGGTAAGCGGTCGCCGATAGATGAGAAGGGTGACCGGACGGAGATGCGGCGCGGCGCATGAGGATCGGAACGCCGCGTCCGCCCCATGCTTTAGCGGCGCTTTTTTTGTTTGATGGATTCGCTTTCGAGAAGATCGCCGCGGACGGCGGCGCCGATATCGTTTTGCAGGACGGCACCGAAGCCGATGGCGGAGGTGCCGTATTTTTTGCGCACCTCATCCATGGTGCGCTCCATGCGCTCGGCGCGCGCGCGGTCCTGCGCGCTGCCGCCGAGGAAGCTCATTTGCTCGGCGGCAGCCGCATCGACGAGGTTGATCGCTGTCACCGTGAGCAGACGAATCGGTTGACCGATCTGCCAGGAGGATTGCAAAATCTCCATAGCAGCACTGACAAGCTCAGACACCAGATACGTTGGCTGCAGGAGCTGCTTCTGGCGGGAAATGGTCTTGAGCTCGGGGCTTTTGATGTCGACTTTGACGCCGCATGCCTTGCGGCCTGCCCGGCGCAGCCGGGCTGCGACTGTATCGGACAGGGCTGTGACAGCCGTCAGGATTTCGTCGGACGTATAAAGGTCTTTACGGAAGGTAGTGCCGTTGCCGATGGACTTGATGTCTTCTTCGTCCGTAAAACGGCTGACAGGACTTTCGTCCAGACCGTTGGCATATGCCCAGAGCATGCGGCCGGATCTGCCCAGAAAGGATTCCAGAAATGCAGGCTGCGCCTCCGCCAGTGCGCCGATCGTGCGCATGCCGCGCTGGATACATTTTTTTGCGGTGGCGGGGCCGACGGTAAAAAGCTCCCTGATCGGCAGGGGCCAAAGCAGGGTGCGGAAGTTTTCGCGTGTAATCTCTGTCGTCGCGTCCGGCTTTTTATATTCCGAGCCCATTTTGGCGAAAATCTTATTGAAGGAAACGCCGGCGGAGAGGGTCAGACCGAGTTCCTCCTTGACAGAGAAACGAATGGTGTCGGCAATCTCGCGGCCGCTGCCGAACAGCTTTTGGCTGGCGGTAACGTCGAGCCAGGATTCATCGATGCTGAACGGCTGCACCAGATCGGTATAGCGGCAGTAGATCTTATTGATTTCAGCGGCGTAATGACGGTATTTTTGCATGTGCGGCGGCACCAGCACCAGCCCGGGACATTTGCGTTTGGCCTGCCAGAGGGTCTCGGCGGTGACGATGCCGTATTTTTTGGCCGGCTCGTTTTTGGCGAGGATAATGCCGTGGCGGCTGTCCGGGTCACCGCAGACGGCCATCGGTACATCGCGCAGTTCAGGGCGCTCCAAAAGCTCGACGGACGCAAAAAAACCGTTCATATCGCAGTGCAGAATGACGCGGTCCTGCGGTGGGATCGCTGCCGGAGTATCATGTTTTCCTGGGAAATCTTGTGCTGCCATGGTGTGCGGGACGCCTCCTTTTGCGGATTTGCTGATCAATTTAGTATATCATACTTATGTGGTTTTTGTGAAGCGTTTCCGCGTTTCTTGACTTGATTGCGTTTTGTCGGTATGATACCTGACTTCCGTCGTTTTGCCCAAAACATAGTACGTTGAAGCTGCATTGTCTTAAGGATATATGGACAGATCATGCGTCGGAACCTTCAGAGTGCGATTAACGAAAGACGGGTCTCTGAATGTACAAGAAAAAGTACAAGAATAAATGAAAATATTTGAAAAATATGCTTGACTTTTTATAGATGAATCTGTATAATGGTCTATGTTGTCGGTGATAAATCGTTGCTGATAATCAAGTGTTCCGAGGTAGCTCAATGGTGGAGCAGGCGGCTGTTAACCGCAAGGTCGAGGGTTCGAGCCCCTCCCTCGGAGCCATTTTTATCACGAAATGCAAGTGTACTTGCCGGAGTGGCGGAATTGGCAGACGCACAGGACTTAAAATCCTGCGATCCTTACCGATCGTACCGGTTCGACCCCGGTCTCCGGCACCAATATTTTTTTGAAAAAAGGTAGGTTCTGGTCATAATTTACCGGAAACTGCATAATATAATACAGATGTCGCGGGGTAGAGCAGTTGGTAGCTCGTCGGGCTCATAACCCGGAGGTCGTCGGTTCAAATCCGGCCCCCGCAACCACGCAAACACACGCTGTGAATGACTGAAGATGTCGTTTACAGCGTTTTTTTTATTAT
>ERZ773242.615-NODE-615-length-40915-cov-11.783774_pt1 | contig 40915 bp, 28 predicted proteins | sample MGYA00511077_ERZ773242 | MGnify/ENA primary metagenome ERZ773242 (study PRJEB29015, sample SAMEA2737754) | human gut metagenome | biome: human gut; feature: human-associated habitat; material: faeces | place: China | collected 2012 ... | reverse complement strand
AAATGACCTCGGTTAAACTTATAAATCACAGCAGTTCAACTGCTGATTGGAATTAATAATAATACTTATCTGCACAAAGCAATTCATGTACTCAGGAATAAGGGTGGAAATTAGATACCTCAGTATTTATGCGCACTTAGTTTTATAATTACATAACAAATTAACCGTGCAATAAATCTTAGCATTGAACATCTATCTCGCCTATAATCTAAAAGATAAGCGTTTACGCTGGTCTATTAGGCCAAACAAATAATTCAACTAAATTTACCTTATCTGCATCTGTAATTCTTTTCTTGGGTTCAGGATAATTATACGGATTAAGCGAAGTTATCCTATATATGCCACCGCTGCGAGTCTCAGCTTCAGCACCAAAGAATTGAGTAAATAATTTAGGATAAGCAGACCAATCCAATTTTAGCCCTTTAAAATAAGCATCTATTACCTCTTTCATTCTACGAGTCCGTTCCTCGTGGTGAATTCTAATAGGCCCTTGTACCAATTTCTCACACTCGAACTTTGCAAGTATATGTGCCTTAAAAGAATGAGTATTGTCCAAAGCCCAAAATATAAGCGAATTATTCAAACTCATAAACTCGCGCTTATCACCCTGCACCTCAATTAATTTATCCGCCAGAAATTCCGTTCCAAAATATGGATACAATCGTTTGAACCGTGTGTAAAATTGCGCCTCTTGTTTGTTGGAACGCCTAATTAAGCCATCAAGCGCTTCCATATTAGCACCCTCATGCTCCCAATTCAACAAAGCCTCTTTTGCGATAGATAAAGTTTGAGCCAAGATTTCCTTATTACGGGCTTTCACCTGTTGGATAGAACCAATATGTCGCCCAGACTTTATTTGTTCAGATTGTTCAAAATCCACATGATGTTGTTCTTGCAATTTTTCCAATAAAGCTCCAGACTGACTATACAATGTATGATGTAATTCCCATTTTTCCAAGAGAGCATCTATATTGAAATAAGCAGGTACAATCTTGCCATCTATATTTTTCCGAATAATCGTGACTGGATAATTCTTGGCAACCTGATCTTCGGCTTTCATAGTGAGTATCTGTTCTACAAACACACCCATATCAGACAAATCAGGATCGGATTTACAAAGTTGATTAAGCCCGTCAACTGCATTGGAGAATTTTTTAGCCTTATTTATCAAAACAGTTTTATATTCCTTCAAGGTTTGTTCCGTATTCTCCATCGGAGTTATATCATAGATTATTGTTTCAGATAAAACTCCGTTTCTGCATCGACCCTGTATCTGGGTCAGTCTTTCGGGAGACAACAAAGTAAAAGGCTGATAATTGGAAGAAATGGAAATAACATGACATCTGTCGTTAATATCAATTCCTGCAAAATAGGCGCAAGTCATAAAGACAATACGCTTTTGCAGGTTGTTATTCTCATCCAATACATTCTCCACATAATCCTTTACCTTATCTTGATTTCGGCCACTACACAATACACCGCATAATTGTCTGTATTCCGGGTGTTTCCCTTGCGATATAATATTTATAATGTTCAGAATACCATCAAGCGAATTATAGGCAACTAAAATCTTTTCATCCTCCGAACGTTCCAGCAAATTTCGTATCACTTTTTCCGCCATTACATCCACCTCTCTGGCCTCAATCAATCGAATGTCACGTACCGGATTATGTTCCCAAACTGTCGTTACATAAGATTCATCCAACAAACGTTCATCTGAAAAAGTCCTTAGCGTCGCAGTTACCGCCGCTCGCATAGTTGTATCAAATCGGAAATAATAATCTATCACTTTTTCGAGATTAGGCCGATACACACTATCAGACTGCATCGTGTCAATTTCATCGACCATTAAAAAGTAATCGTGATACACTCTCGGACCGATTGCTTTAATGACTTTCCACAGGCTATCTGCCACAACTAAGAATTTCTTGCGCTTGCCATTATCAAGACCCAAATATTCTTGTATATCTTCAATCGTTATATCTGTCAGAATATTCCCGATAGGGCTTCCTATATACATGGAGCTATTCCGTCCCATCCGTTGCTCAGTAGTAAGATGTTTATTGTAGGCCAAAGACTTTGTAGGCACTACGATAATAGAATCTCGAACTTGTGTTTCCAACTCCAAAGTAGTAGCCCCCAACCCGGTAATAGTTTTATCCAAGACACCAAAAGGCACTCTATCCACAAAGTCCCCCAATTTATCACCTTGTTCCAATCGCATTGTCCATGCACCTCCATCCTCAGCATTTCCAATATAATCCAAAGAAATGGCAGCGTTAGCCTTTTCGGGATTAACCTTTGCTTCGTTTACCATCGAAAATATTGTAGGTGAATTCAAATCTATGTCATATACCAGTTGGTCTTTCTTTTGGTTTTCCATATCAGTTTGAGATTAATTCTCCGAAATTTACAAAATTGCACACCTATCTCCAAATTATATTAGGAGATAGGTGTACAACTTTACAGGAGATTCCGCAATGCTTCATTCATCCGTTCATTTTCGAAACTGTCCAGATAGATTTGGGTCACTCGCTCAGAACTATGCCCGAGAGATTCGGAAATAATAGAGGTAGGAACTCCAGCCCTTTTCAGCACCGTGGCATAGCTATGACGCGCTACATAGGTAGTGAGTTTAATCGGAATGTTCAACTCCTTACCTATTTCCGTCAAAGCCCGGTTTACCTTGGTAATAACCTTGTGATGCCTGTTTAATTTTTGTTGGATCGTTTTATGTTCCTTTGAATAGATAGGGAACAGGTAAATGTTTCCGGAAGCATAACTTTCAATAATCTCCATAGCCCGGCTGTGAATAGGCAGACTCAACAATTTCCCGGTTTTCTGCCGTCTGTAAACCAATCTGCCATCCACAATGTTCTGCCGAGTGAGATTGGCCATGTCTGCGAAATTAATACCACCCATCAAATAGGAGAAACTGAAAAGGTCAATGGCAAACCGGGTATAAAAATCCCGCCCCTCACATGGGAAATCCATAACGGCTTTCACCTCAGTCTTGGATATGGCCCGTTTTGGAGTTTCTGCGTGCAATTTACCCACTTTGTAACTCTTGAATGGGTACTGCTCCATCTTGGCATATCCACGCTCTATGGCCTGATTAAAGACCATTCTCAGGGTTCTGAACCGGACACCTATGGTATTCTCAGCTCTACCCTGCCTGCGGAGCCACAATTCATAGCGTTTCAGCCACAAATGGTCGATGTCAGAAAAATAGGCACTCAGGTGCTTATTGAATTTGAGCAACGACCGATAAACTTGCTCCACAGAGGTAGCATAACCTGTCCTGCGTTCATCCTGCAACTCCCGGATGATCTGTTCAAAGAGTTCTCCGACGGTCACGGCCTTCACAGGTTTGGAGATTTGTTCTTTAAGGGTTGTTGCGGTAAATTCCCGATTCTCGGATTTCAATTCCACAACCTTGCCCTTGCACTCACATAATTTATTGGCAATCAGTTTCTCCAGATATTCCCTGTCAGGGCAATCCAATGTGGGCTGATTTCTGTCGAAATCCCAATACTGTGGTGCAACAGACACTCCAAGGCTGATATACTTGGTCTTGCGGTCTTTTGTAATGCGTATTCTTAAAGGAAATTCATTGTTTTTGAGAGGCTTGTATTTGAAGCATACCACCTCGATAGTTGTGCTCATGGGTAAAACACTGGGTAAAACAAACCCTGCTTTTCGCCCGTTTTACACCAAAAAGAAAGAGAGTCGCATTTCTGCAACTCTCTGATTTTCAAGTGGTACCACCAGGAATCGAACCGGGGACACAAGGATTTTCAGTCCTTTGCTCTACCAACTGAGCTATGGCACCATCCCGATAAACGAAGCATTTCGTATTATCGTGGTGCAAAGGTAAGCAAATTTCTCAAACTTGCAAAAGTTTCCCCGAAAATTTACAACTTTTCTGCCCTCGCATAATCATACAACCGCGATTAAAGCCATTTCACACCCGCTATCAGCCCCTCTCCATCTTTTTCAAAACCATCCAAGCGACGATTGAATCCGGCCGATTCGACCAAAAAATTATCTGAAAAGTCGGTTACAAATTGTAATACCGCAATCCATCAACCGGCCGAATCGTAACTCCCGAAAGCTCATTTCGGCACAATATGTTACATTTGTAAATTATTTTAATAAATTTTTTGTAAAGGAGTTAGCGATTTCTTACCTTTGTTGTGAACTTTTTATTTTACAATTAATTGATTAACGCTTATGGTAAGAAAAATTCTACTGACGTTAATTGCATTGCTGGGGGGGGGAATTTTGCTTTCCCAGGCCCAAAGCAAGCAAATTTCCGGCACGGTTACCGGCTCCGACGGTAAACCGATCGCCGGCGTGACAGTGGTTGTCGAAGGCACCTCCGTCGGCACCACGACAAATGCAGCCGGTGCATACAGCATATCGGCCGGCAAAGACGCCAAACTGGTCTTCTCGTTCATCGGCATGGAGAACCAGACCGTTCCCGTCAGCGGCAAGAGCGTCATCAACGTCCAGATGAAAGAGGATGCGATCGGTGTGGACGAGGTCGTGGTGACGGCCATGGGTATCACCCGTTCCGAAAAATCGCTCGGCTACTCGGTATCCACCGTCAAGGCGGACGAAATCAACAAGGCCCGCGAAGGCAACGTCCTCAACGCGCTGGCCGGTAAAGTCGCCGGCGTGAACATCTCCGCAGCTTCGGGCACCGCAGGCGGCGGTTCCCGCATCATCATCCGCGGCCAGTCGTCGCTCGGCTCGGCCGGTTCGCCGCTCTTCGTCATCGACGGTATGCCCGTCAGCAACCAAAGTTACAACCCGACCGGCATCAACGGTTCGGTCGATGTGGGCAACCGCATGGGCGACATTTCGGGTGACGACATCGAGTCGATCAACGTCCTGAAAGGCGCCGCCGCAACGGCCCTTTACGGTGCCCGCGCCAAGGACGGCGCTATCATCATCACGACCAAGAAAGGTTCGCGGATGCAGAAAACCAGCGTAACGATCAACTCGACGCTGCGTTTCGAGAACATCCTGAAAGCTCCCGATTTCCAGAACAGCTATGCAGGCGGCAACTCTTCCGACGGCACCTACAATCCCTATTCGCAGAACGGCTGGGGCCCCAAGATCGAAGGACAAACTGTCCAGAATTTCCTGGGCGACGAAGTCCAGCTGAAAGCCTACAAAAACAATGTCAAGGACTTCTATAACACGGGACATACCTATATTAATAACATCTCGGTAGCCGGCGGCGACGAGAAAAACGATTTCCGTCTGGGCTTCACGGCGCACAACCAGAAAGGTATCATCCCCAAGAACGACTACGACAAATATAACGTAGCGTTCAACGGCGGCCGCAAATTCAACGACAAACTCGAAGCACGCGTTTCGTTCAACTACGCGCACACCTCCTCGGCCGGCCGGCCCGCCCAGGGATCGAACGAGATCAACGTATTGGTTCCGCAGATCAACGGCATCGCCCGCAACTGGGATCTGAACTGGCTGAAGGACAACTGGATGAACGAAGACGGCACGCAGGGCAAGATCACCGAGAAAAGCACCAGCGGCAATTTCTACTGGACAGTCAATAAAAACCTCTTCACCAACACGGTAGACCGTCTCTACGGCACAGCGACCGTCACCTACAAGCCCATCGAGGGACTGACGATTACCAACAACCTGGGAACCGACTACTTCCACGAGGAGCGCCGTCAGATCTGGGCCAGCGGCACGATCGGGCGTCCGAAGGGCCAGTTCAACACCAACGACATCACCAACCGTCAGATCAACAACGACCTGATGATCTCCTACGACGCCAAGTTCAACGAGGACTGGGGGCTGAAAGTGATGCTGGGCCACAACATCAACCAGAACATGACCAAATACCTGGAAGTCTCGGCCAAAGACCTGCTCGTGGCGGATGTCTACACCTATGCCAATGCCGAGAGCGTCGTCTCGACGAACGACATGGTGAAATCGCGCCTGATCGGTCTCTACGGCGAGGTGGACCTCAGCTACAAGGACATCGTCTACCTGAGCGTCACGGGACGTAACGACTGGTCCTCGACCATGCCCAAGTCGCACCGCTCCTATTTTTATCCTTCGGTCAGCGCCGGATTCGTCTTCTCGGAGCTGATTCCGAAAAACGACGTACTGAGCTTCGGTAAGTTCCGCGTCAGCTATGCCAACGTCGGCAGCGACACGGCACCCTATCAGCTCGATTTCCTCTACTACCCCGTTTCGGAAGTGTTCGGACAGTTCGGATGCACCAACTATTTCCCGTTCGGCGGGCTGCTGGGCTATAAAGCGACGCCGACCTATCCCGACCCGAATCTCGAACCGCAGAACCAGTCTTCGTTCGAAGTCGGCGCCGACCTGCGGTTCTTCAACGGCCGTCTGCGTCTCGACGCCACCTATTATTATCAGAAGACGACCAAGAACATCGTCCGCCTGGACGTAGCCAACTCCACGGGATTTTTCTACATGCGCAAGAACGCCGGTGTCATCACCAACGAGGGCGTCGAAATTCTGTTGGGCGCGACTCCCGTGCAGACCAGGAACTTCCACTGGGACATCGACGTGAACTTCGCTTCGAACAAACAACTCGTGAAGGAGCTCGACCCCTCGGTCAAAGCCTACACGCTGGCCTCGGGTTACGAAGGCACCCAGATCAAAGCGGTCGAAGGCGAATCGTTCAGCCTCTACGGCTCCTATTGGCTGCGCGACGAAAACGGCAATTTCGCCATCAGCGAGAACGGTACGCGCATCAAGAGTTCCGACACGAAGAATCTCGGCAAAGTCTCTCCCGACTGGACGATGGGTATCGGCAACACTTTCTCGTACAAAGGTCTTTCGCTGAGCTTCCTGCTCGACATCCGTTACGGAGGCGTCATGTACTCGGGAACGGTACAGCAGCTGCGCACGAGCGGTCTGGCTGAAGAGACGCTGGGCAACGACCGCGCCGAGATCATCGATAAGGGATTCGTCTACAAAGACGGCCAGAACACCGGCGAGAAGAACACCAAAGCTATCACTCCGTATCAGTTCTGGAATACCAACTACGACAAGTCTATCACCGAAGCGAACGTTTTCGATGCTACGTTCATCAAACTGCGTGAGATCGTACTGGCCTACCAGATGCCGAAAAAGTGGTTCGAGCATTGCTTCATCGGTTCGCTTTCGGTAGGTTTCGAAGCCCGCAACCTGTGGCTCATCAAATCGAACGTCCCGCACATCGACCCCGAGGCCAGCATCTTCGGTCCCTCGTCAGTGGGTTCGGGTATCGAGTACGCCGGTATTCCCTCGACGCGCAGCTACGGTTTCAATATCAAGTTAACATTCTAAAACGCAGCACCGTATGAAAAAATTAGCATATAAATTTCTAATCGCCCTGACGATCGGCGGCACTGCTTCCGGATTGCAATCCTGCGGCGATTGGCTGGACATCAACACAAATGAATATGCCGCCACGGAGGTCGATCCCGGATACCTGTTCACCAATGCGGCCCTGAATTACAGTATGAAACGCTGCGGCGCCGACCAATTCCTTACACTGATGTACGCTGCGCAGACCGCTTCCGAACAGACCCAGTGGTTCAATTACATCTTCGGCGGCGAACCCTACGGCATCGACGCCGAGTATTCGTCGGGCAATGCCTGGGTAGGTACCTATTCGAGCACGGGTTACAACCTTCAGCGTGCGATCGGATTCGCTCAGGAAAAGGGACACGTCAACGCCGAAGCCCAATGCAAAATACTGACGGCCAACGTTTTTTGGGAGACGACCATGCTCTTCGGCGACATCCCGTACAGTGAGGCATGGCACATCGACGAAATCAAGGAGCCGAAATTCGACACCCAGAAAGAGGTGCTCTACGCTTTGGAAGAGCTGCTGGACGAAGCTCTCGACCAAATCGACGAGTCCGATCCGAACACGATCTCCAAATACGACCTCTACTACGGAGGCGACATGACCAAATGGCGCAAACTGGCCAAATCCATCAAGTTGAAGATCTACATGTACCTCTCCAACAAGGAGGATGTAGGTGCCGAGATCAAGGCGCTGATCGAAGAAGGCGATCTGCTCTCTTCATCGGCCGACGACTGCAAATTCCCGTTCTACGACAGCCCGGGCAACCGGAATCCCAACGCCGAATTCGACAATCAGAACCCGGGTCTCCTCGGCTGGATGTATTTCGGCACGCCGGAAATCGTCGATCCGATGAATGCGACCAACGACCCGCGCCGTCCCATCTATTTCTATCCCAACAAGGAAGGTTTGTACGTGGGTATTGCATCCACGCATGAAGGGTCCGCCATGGCGGCCGAAGATCCTTCGGAGATCACCGAAGCGCGTTTCAACCTCGACAACCTGTTCAAGTCGGACTACTCCGACGTGATCTGTTCCTATCCGGAAGTGATGTTCTATGTAGCCGAGGCCTATGTCCGCGGCCTGGGCGTCACCAAAGACCTCACCAAAGCCGACGAATATTTCAAGAAGGGTCTGGAAGCATCCTGCACCAACGTCGGAGTCGCTGCGGCCGATGCCAAGACCTTCGCCGACGGAGTTCCCGCCCTCTCGACGCTGGGCGGCGACGAAAAAGCGATCGAAGCCATTGCCGCACAGCAGCGTATCGAGATGATGATGCGCCCGCTCGAAGCATGGTCCGAACAGCGCCGCACGGACTATCCGAAACTCGAAGTCCCGGAGATGATCCGAACGCTGTATACCGATCTGATCAGCCGCTGGCCCTATCCCTCACGCGAATCGCTCGTCAATGACAACGTTCCGCAGGTGGACGGCATCTGGACCAAGATGTGGTTCCAGAAATAACGCCGGCTGCAATCCGCACGGAGGCCGTTCCCGAACCGGGAGCGGCCTCTTTTTCGGATAGCGGCAAGATATTTCGCAGATGGCGATTTTTTTCGTAATTTTGCCGCCAGACAAATAAAAAACAATTATGGCAATTACCGAAATACGTCCCGGCATCCACTACGTCGGGGTCAACGACCGCACCACCACGCGCTTCGAAGCCCTCTGGTCGCTTCCGATCGGCGTATCGTACAACGCCTATCTGGTCGTGGGCGAAAAGATCGCGCTGATCGACACCGTCGAGGAGGCTTTCGGCAGCCGCCTCGAAGCCAATATCCGCGAAACGATCGGCGACCGGAAGATCGACTATCTGGTCGTCAACCACATGGAGCCCGACCATTCGTCGTCGATCACGGCGCTGCGCCGCCTCTACCCCGACCTCGAAATCGTCGGCAACGCCAAGACGCTCCAAATGATCGGCGGGTTCTACGGCATCGCCGGAGGCACGGTCGAGGTCAAGGAGGGCGACACGCTCGACTTGGGCGGCGGCAAGGTGCTTTCGTTCCACCTGATCCCGATGGTGCACTGGCCCGAGACGATGGTGACGTGGTGCGCCGGCGAGAAGACGCTCTTTTCGGGCGACGCTTTCGGCACGTTCGGAGCCCTCGACGGCGGCATCACCGACTCGCAGGTCGATACCGACCGCTACTGGGACGAGATGCGCCGCTACTACGCCTGCATCGTGGGCAAATACGGCGGCCCGGTGCAGAAGGCCCTGCAAAAGGTCCGCACGCTCCCCGTCGAGACGATCTGTTCGACGCACGGCCCCGTGTGGCAGCGGGAGATTCCCCGGGTGATGGATATTTACGACCGTCTGAGCCGCTACGAGGGCGAGCCGGGCGTGGTCGTGGCCTACGCCTCGATGTACGGCAACACGGAGCAGATGGCCGAGCGCATCGCCCGCGAGCTGGCGGCCGAAGGTGTCGGCCCCATCCGGGTCTACAACCTTTCGTACGCCGATCCTTCGGTGGTCCTGCGCGATGTCTTCCGTTACGACACGCTGATCGTCGGCGGCCCGACCTACAACGGCAACCTCTTCCCGCCCGTCGCCGAACTGCTCGACCGGCTCGCCGCCCGCTGCATCCCGCAGCGCAAATTCGGCTGGTTCGGATCGTTCTGCTGGGCCGGAGCCTCGGTGCGCCTGCTGGGAGAATTCGCCCAGAAGATGAAGTGGGAGCCCCTGTGCGATCCCGTGGAGATGAAGCAGGGCTTTTCGTCCGACGTGTGCGGCCTCTGCCGGACACTGGCGGGCCGCATCGCCGAACGCCGGCGAAGCGAATAACGCGAAAAAGGGGCGGTCCGGCGGGCCGCCCCTTTTCTTTTCAGGGACAAGGAATTTCGGAAAAAACCGCTATCTTTACGGTTGCGAATTCAAGAAACCGCGACAGACTATGATGAAAATCGCAATCGTGGGTACGGGCTATGTCGGCCTGGTATCGGGGGCCTGCTTCGCCGAAATGGGGCTCGACATCACCTGCGTGGACATAGACCGGGAGAAGATCGACGCACTGAACGGCGGCGCCATCCCCATCTACGAACCGGGGCTCGATGCGCTCGTGCAGCGCAACGTCCGTGCAGGACGCCTCCACTTCACCACCGACCTCACCGAATGCCTCGACCACGTCGAAGTGGTCTTCTCGGCCGTCGGCACCCCGCCCGACGAGGACGGCTCGGCCGATCTGAGATACGTCCTGGAGGTAGCCCGCACCTTCGGGCGCCACATCCGGAAATACACCGTGCTGGTGACCAAGAGCACCGTGCCCGTGGGCACGGCCCGGAAAGTGAAGGCTGTGATCGAGGAGGAGCTCGCCCGGCGGGGCTGCCAGGTGCCGTTCGATGTCGCCTCGAACCCCGAATTCCTCAAAGAGGGGGCCGCCATCAAGGATTTCATGTCGCCCGACCGCGTGGTCGTGGGCGTCGAGAGCGAGCGGGCCCGCGAGCTGATGGCCAGACTCTACCGGCCGTTCCTGATCAACAATTTCCGGGTGCTGTTCATGGACATCCCCTCGGCCGAGATGACCAAATACGCCGCCAACGCCATGCTGGCCACGCGCATTTCGTTTATGAACGAGATCGCCAACCTCTGCGACCGCGTGGGCGCCGACGTGGAGATGGTGCGCAAGGGCATCGGCTCCGACGCCCGCATCGGCAACAAGTTCCTCTACCCCGGCTGCGGCTACGGCGGGTCGTGTTTCCCGAAAGACGTGAAAGCGCTGGCCCGCACGGGCCGCGAGAACGGCTGCACGATGCAGATCATCGAGGCGGTTGAACGGGTCAACGAACGGCAGAAAAGCGTGGTCTTCGAGAAATTGCAGGCCGCACTGGGCGACCTGCGGGGCAAGCTCGTCACGATCTGGGGGCTGGCGTTCAAACCCGAGACCGACGACATGCGCGAAGCCCCGGCGACGGTGGTGATCGACCTCCTGCTGGAGGCCGGCGCCGAGGTCTGCGCCTACGATCCGGTGGCCATGCCCGAATCGCAGCGGCGGATGGCCGGGCGTCCGATCCGTTACGCCCGGACGATGTACGAGGCGGCCGAAGGCGCCGACGCCGTGGCCCTCATCACCGAATGGAAGGAGTTCCGCATGCCCGACTGGCCCCAGCTGCACGCGGCGATGCGCGGCGATGCGATCATCGACGGCCGCAACATCTTCGACAAGCCGGAGGTCGCGGCCGCCGGGTTCCGCTATTTCGGAATCGGGAAATGACCGACGAAAACGGCCCGCGAAAAGCGGGCCGTTTCCTTGCAGGACCGGATATTTACAACATCGGAATCACCGTCACGTAGATCGCGGCGATGATGGCCGACGTGATGACTCCCGTGACATTGGCTCCCAAAGCGTCGGGCAGCACCATCGACGAAGGATTGTCGTGCGACACGATCTTCTGGGCGACTTTGGCCGTCGTCGGCACGCAGCTCACGGCGGCGATGCCGATCACGGGGTTGAAATTGCCCCGCTTGATGAAATACATGACGTAGCCGCCCAGTATGCCGCCGATGCCCGAGATCAGCAGGGCGAGGATTCCCAGCACGAGAAGTTTGAGCACCGTGGGATCGAGCAGCGTGTGGGCGTCGCACAGCACGCCCAGCAGGATGCCCAGGAAGAACGTCGAGCCGTAGAGCATCGGCCCGCTGATGAAATCGTTGACGTGTTTCAGTCCCGACTCCTTGATGACCACGCCGATAAAGAGCGAGAAGAACAGCGGCGCGGCCACCGGGAAGAGCAAACAGAGGATCACGCACATCACCACGGCGAATGCGATCTTGGCCGCGGGGCTGTACTGCTTCGCCGGTTTCCCGGCAGGCTTCATCTTGATGGCCCGCAGGCGTCTGGGCACCATCGCCCGCACCAGATAGGGATACCCGCCGTAGGTCAGCCCCAAGTAGAGATAGGCCACGACGGTGATCGGCACGAAGATCTCCTTCGAGAGGTTGAGCGAGGTGAAGAGCACCATCGGTCCGTCCGCGCCGCCCACCATAGCGATCGAGGCGCTGTCGCTGGGACTCAGGCCCATCGAATAGGCGATCGGCAGCACGGCGAAGGTCCCCAGCTCGGCGCACAGCGCGAGGAACATGCTTTGCAGGGGTTTGGCCAGCAGAAAATTGATGTCGAGCATCGTTCCGATACCCATGAAGATCAGGCAGGCGATCAGGCCGTTGCTGAAAGTGAAGGTATAGACGGGTTGCAGGAAGTCGATTTGCAGAATGTTCATCAGCTGGTCGGTGTCGGTCACCATCGGGTCGAGGAACAGATTGCCGTGGGCACCTCCGGGAAAGATCAGCACACCGGCGTTCACGGCCGCCATGCCCAGTCCCATCGGGATCATCACCAGCGGTTCCAGAATCCCCTTGCGTCCCAGGTAAACCAGCAGGATGCCCAGCAGGATTAGCCCGATGCGCGAATACATGATCGCCGGATCGGACTGCAACAGGGTCGAAATGCCCTGGAAAATACTGCCCAGATCAAATTTTTCCATGATGCAATTCGTATAAACGTTTCATTTCCGCATCCTGTTTCTCCCCGTCCCGGGGATTTCCGAAATGGTATTCGGCCAGTCCGTTCTGCGCCGCCCCTTCCGGAGAGCCGTCGTCCTCACAGTCCAACGACCAGATACTGCGGTAGGTACGTATCAGGTTCATGCGGTAGGCCCGGGCCCATACCCGGCTCCGGCCCATCCAGTCGGAAAGGCCGCACCCGCCGAAGCGGGAGAAGAAGAAAGTCATCCCTTTGAGCACATACGCGAATGCGATCCCCACGACAAACGTGAAGCCCATCATCAGCGCAGTCTCCCGAATTATATACATCAGGTTCATCGCTTTATTTTTTTAAGATTTGTTGTGCGCGCGACGCCACGCCCCGGGCCGCACGGCATTCGGGAGCGGTTCGCACACGGAATTCACCCGTACAGCATCCCCTGCGGGGTGCACGGTACGGATTCGGATGAAGGGATGAGAGGCTAAATGACCAGTATGTCGAACCGGAGATAGTCGGTCCGGTGGGACGGCAGGGCCGTCAGTTCGCTCTGCGACAGCAGGGAAACGACATATTGCGTACAGCAACTCCGCACGAGCGAGAAATGGCGTCCGAAACAGGAGTTCCGGATATCGACGGTCGTCCGGCGGTGATTCTCCAAATGCTTGCGCAGGGCGCGCACGGGCGACGGGACAGCCGGCTGAACGGTCTCCGTGGCGAAACAATCGGCATAGAGGGACGCCACGGAGTAACACTCCGCGACCCTGCCGACATCGGCCGGCATACGCGCTTCCGCACCCGCGTCCTTCGCCGGCGACAGCGAGGAGAGCAGCAGAAACAACAGGATGAACACCGGCGTTTTCATATCTCGTAGAAATTGCGTCGCTCAAATTTAATACAAATCCGAGAAACAAACAAGTCTGCGGCAGGAATCTTTTCATCCCCGGTTTTCGGAAGCCGGAAGCGGGGATTTTTCAGACAGGCATATTCCGAAATTGAACCACACCCTGCCCCAAAAGGCGATTTGCAGGGCGAAAATTCGAAGTAATTTTGCAACGGTCAAACAGTACATTATGAACAACGATAACAGCAAACTTTTCCTGCTCGTCCTGCTGGGCCTGCTGACGGCGTTCGGTCCCTTCGTGACGGACATGTACCTGCCGACGCTGCCCGCCATGACGGATTTCTTCCGCACCTCTTCGTCGATGGTGCAGATGGGACTGACGACCAGCATGATCGGTCTGGCCGCCGGGCAGCTGCTCTTCGGCCCCCTGAGCGACAAGTACGGACGCCGCACGCCGCTGCTGACGGCCATGTGGCTCTTCATCGGCTCCACGCTGCTCTGCATCTTCGCCTCGGACATCCGCCAGTTCATCGCCGCACGCTTCCTGCAAGGCATCGCCGGTTCGGGAGGCATCGTCATTTCGCGGTCGGTGGCCACCGACCGTTTCGGAGGCCGCGACCTGGCCCGGATGCTGGCGCTGATCGGCGCCGTCAACGGCGTCGCACCGGTCGTCGCACCCATCATCGGCGGCACCCTCACCGACTCCATCGGCTGGCAGGGCATCTTCTGCATCCTGCTCGGACTGGGGTGCCTCCTGCTCGCAGGCTGTTTCCGCCTCCGCGAATCGCTGCCCGCCGAACGCCGCAGCGCCGTGGCCTGGAACGACATCCTCCGCAATTTCGGCACCGTGCTCCGCAACCGCCGCTACCTGGCCTATGTACTGCAAATGGGCTTCGCACAGGGCGTGCTGTTCGCCTACATCGCCTCCTCGCCCTTCATCGTGCAGGGACACTACGGGTTCTCGGCCTTCGAATTCAGCATCTGCTTCGCCGTCAACGCCGTGGCCATCGGCGGAGCCGCGGCCTTCTCGATCCGCTTCCGCAGTCCCGAGCGAAGCACCCGCACCGGATGCGCCGGGATGCTCCTCTTCGCCGCCGCCGAAGCCGCGGCACTCGGCCTCGGATGCGGTTTCTGGGTCTACGAAGGAGTGCTTTTCGGACTGCTGTTCGTCATGGGACTCACCTTCACCTCCTCCACGGCGCTGGCTATGGAATCGGCCCGCGAGCACGCCGGCACGGCCTCGGCCCTGCTGGGCGCCGTCTGCTTCTCGTTCGGCGGCATCGTATCGCCGTTGGTCGGCATCGGCGACACGCTTCTCTCCACAGGTGCGGTCTTCGTCGCCTGCGCCCTCTGTTCATGGCTCAGCCTGCGCATCGCCCCGCGGCCCACGACGCTCGCCGCCGCCTGACAAAAAAGGGCCGGAGCGCAATGCTCCGGCCCGTAACCCGATCGTCCGGCACGCCTACTTGCGCACCTTGACGATGATCTTGCGCACCGTTCCCTCGCCCACCATCGGAGCGTGGCCGTCCTCGGGGAAAAGCACCGTGAACTGGCCCGGGCGCAGCGTATAATAGGTCTGCGGCACGTCGTCGAAGAACTGGATGTCTTTCGCGGCGTCGAACTCACCCTGCGGCAGTTTCAGTTCCCGGCGCTCGCTCCAGCCGAAGGACTCCTCCTTGCCGGTGACGAGCACCTGGATGTCGATGTACTCGTTGTGCACTTCGAGTTTGGCATCGGGTTTCCGTTTGAGTTCGCGCTCCATCACGTTGACATAGATGTCCTTGCCGTCGAGCTCGTGGATGCCCGGCTCCATCTTCGTCCAGTCCGTCGAAGCGATCAGCGCGAAAGCCTTCTTCATGCGCGGGTTGACGTTCTCGTACAACGCGCAGTTTTTCAGTGAGTCTAAAATCATGTTTTTATCTGTTTTTCCGGTTCTTCGTTCTCCGGCCCCGGAACCGATTCCGCAGCCGCACACAAAGTTAACAAGAATTTTTATTTTAACCAAAGGGTTCCTCTACGACGATTTTTTCAGCCGCACGACGACGGGATGGTGGTCCGAATACTCGACCGGTATCACCTCGTAGGAGAGGGTTTCCAACCCCTCGGAACTCAGCACGTAATCGATGCGCAACGTGTTGTAGAATCCCCGGAACGTATGCGAATAGCCCGAACCGCACTCGCTGAAAGCGTCGCGCAGCCCCCGGGCCATCGTGCGGTAGACATACGACATCGGCGTGTCGTTGAAATCGCCGCAGACGATCTTCCGCGTGCGCGTCGCACCTGCGACCTTGGCGATGCTGTCCACCTGCCGGGCCCGCAGCACGCTGTTCTCGCGCAGGCGCGTGACGATGCTGCGGATCTTGGTCTCGCGCGCCGTGTCCGAGAGGAACCGGTGGCTGGTGATGAACTCGTTGTCCGAGGCGTTGATGGCCGTCGAACGAAGGTGGTTGTTGAACACCCGCACCGTATCTTCGCCGATCATCACGTCGGCCCAGACCGACGACGAAGGCGTCAGCACCGTGCCGGTCCGCAGGATGCGGTATTTGCTCAGGATGGCCATCGTCGAGCCGTAGACCGAGTCGGGGGCCTGCGTGCGTCCGAAATGGGCGCTTTCGTACTTCTCGTCGAGCAGCGCGAACTCCGCCGAACGCTCCGCCAGACGGGCGTTGAACTCCTGCAAACAGATGATGTCGGGGTCCTGTTCGGCGATCAGTTGCAGGATGTCATCGACGCTGCTGCCGCCGTTCTCGCCGTAGAAACTGCGGACGTTGTAGGTCATCACCCGGAACGACCCGCGGTCATAAACCGCCTCTTCGGCGTAGCTGCGACGGATTTCGGGCCGCCAGAAGAGCGAAACCTTGAAAAGCCCCGCCACGACGATCGCCAGCATCACCAGGGCGCGCACCGTGCGCCAGCGGATCACCCAATAGAGCATCAGCACCACCGAGGCGACGTAGATGCCGGGGGCCGCAAGCCCCAGCACGGGAAAGAACCAGACCCGGGCGGGATCGACGTAAGGGACCAGATAGGTAAGCAGCATCGTCACGGCCGCCGCGACGGTCGCTATCGTCAGAATCAGGTCCAGCACTCTTATGACGATACTGCGGCGGCGTTTCGCCGGGCGTCCCCCGTAATCGTTGTAATACTCCGAAGCCATCGCTCAGAAACGGATCGTCCCGCGGCGTTTCCACCATTGGAGCAGCAGGAAGCCCCACAGCATGCCGCCCACGTGGGCGAAATGGGCCACGTTGCCCACGCCCCGCCATCCGAGGAAGAGCTCGATGACGGCGTAGATGATGACGAACCACTTGGCCTTCATCGGGATGGGCGGTATCAGCAGCATGATGACCGCATTGGGGTGCATCACGCCGAAAGCCAGCAGCAGACCCATCACGGCGCCCGACGCGCCGACCAACATCAGCGGCAGTTCCCCGAAAGCCAGCGCCGTAAGGTACTGGATCAGCGCCGCACCGATGCCGCAGACCATGTAGAAGGTCAGGAAGCGCTGCGACCCCAGCTCGTATTCGAGCGTCCGCCCGAACATCCACAGGGCGAACATGTTGAAGAAGATATGCTCGAAATTGGCATGCAGGAACATGTAGGTGATGAACTGATAGGTATGGAAGAACGGCGTCCCGAGCGACAGGGCGCAGTACTCCATGATCCGGTCGCCCACGGGCAGCAGCGCCGTGGCCATATAGACCAGCACGTTGATAATTATCAGGTTCTTGACGACCGGAGGGGTCTGGAAATAACGGTTCATGGCGTTTTAATTTTTGCAAATGTAACTCTTTCCGCGGGATTATCCCAGCTTGGCGCGCAAATCTTCGGGGGTGATCTCCGCGGTGATCGCCTTGCCCGAGGGCGAGAAACTGAAACTGCCCGTATCGGCCAGCTGCGCCAGCAGCGCCGCGGCCTCTTCGCGCGACAGCATCCGACCGGCGCCCTTGGAGCCCGAGCGGGCCATCACGGCGGCGATCTTCTCCCGCCGGACATCGGCCAGCGACACGGGGGTCGCAAAAGCCTGCAACAGCTCGAACAGCAGTTTGTCCACCGCATCGGCGGGCATGTCGGCGGGCGTGCCCTTCACCTCCACGGCCCCTTCGCCGCAGAAGTCGATGTCGAAGCCCAGCGAAGCGAACTCCACGGCGTTCTCCTCCAGCAGGGCGTATTCGTCGCCCGAGAGCACCAGCCGCTCGGGAAACAGCAGCTGCTGGCTCACCGACGAACCGTTGCCCAGCATGCGCAGGTAATCTTCGTAAAGAATCCGCTCGCGGGCGCGGCGTACGTCCACCACCACGAAGCGGCCGCCGAGCAGGGCGGCGACATACCCGCCCGGCAGGGGCATGGGATCGGTGAACTCCGGACGCTGCGCCATGTCGAAACGCTGCTGTTCGGGAGCGGCCTCCGAAGGGATGAAATCCAGCGCGCTGTCGTCGAAGCCTCCGCCGGAAGCGATCTCGAAACCGCCTCCCGACTCAAACTCCTCGAACTCCCCGTCATCCGTCGCAGGCAAGCCGCTGCGCCCGCCTCCCCGCGGAAATGCGGGTACGGCGCTCCGGCCTCCGCCCGTGCGGAATCCCGCGGCAGAGTTGTCCGACACGGCATCGCCGTCGCGGTAAGGCACGTCGAAGCCCGTGAAATCCTCGTTGGGATCGGGCGCCGTGGGGTCGATATACTCCTCGCGGAAAGGATTGTAGTCGCTGTTGGACATCGCCTGCGGCTCGCTGTACACGGCGCCCCGCTGCAACACGGGAATCTCCACCACGCCGTCGCGGTCGAAATCCATCAGCGGCACGGCGCCCGTCTTGGCCAGCGTCTCGCGCACGGCGGCGTTGATGATCTGCCACACGGCCTCCTCGTCGGCGAACTTCACCTCGGTCTTCTGCGGGTGGACGTTCACGTCGATGCGCCCGGGGTCGACCGTCAGGAAGAGGAAATACGACGGCTGACAATTCTCGGGAATCAGCTTCTCATAGGCTTTCAGGATGGCGCTCGTCAGGTAGCTGCTTTTGAAAAAGCGGCCGTTGACGAAGAGGTACTGCTCCGAATTGCGCTTCTTGGCAGCCGCCGGACGGCCGATATATCCTTCGATGCGGGCGATCGAGGTGTCGGCCTCGACCTCCAGCAGATTCTGTTTGATATGGCGCCCCACCACGTCCACGATACGGCCCGCCAGCGACGACGCCTGCAACGTGTAGACCGGAGCGTCGTTGGCATAGAGTTCGAAGGCGACCTGCGGGTTGCAGAGCGCGATGCGCTGGAACTCGGCCTTGATATGCGAAGCCGACGTGGTGCTCTTGTCCAGGAAACGGCGGCGCGCCGGGACGTTGTAAAAGAGGTTGCGCACGAAGAACTGCGACCCCACGGGGCACATCACGGGCGTCTGCGACGCGAACTGTCCGCCGTTGATCTCGGTCTGGGTGCCCACCTCGTCGCCCTCCTGCCGCGTGCGCAGCTCCACCTGCGCCACGGCGGCGATCGAAGCCAGCGCCTCGCCGCGGAATCCGAACGTATGCAGGGCGTAAATATCCTCCACGGCCCCGATCTTGCTCGTGGCATGGCGGTCGAAAGCCATGCGCGCGTCGATGGGCGACATGCCGCAGCCGTCGTCCACGATCTGAATCAGGTCCTTGCCGCCGTCGCGGAAATTGACTTTCACGGAGGTCGCGCCTGCATCGAGGGCATTCTCCATCATCTCCTTCACCACCGAAGAGGGCCGGTTGACGACCTCGCCCGCGGCGATCTGGTTGGCGACGACCTCGGGTAGTAATCTGATCTTGTCTGCCATCTACTCCTCCTGGTAATCGTTGGGGACGACCGTGATGGGTGCGTAGGGATCGAACTCCTCGGCGGCCTGCTCGGTCCGGACCGGTGCGGCCGGACTTCCCGCACGCAGGAACACGTCGGCCAGCTTCGGGTACAGAAGATAGATGAACAGCAGCACCAGCACGGCTGCCGCCGCCATCTTCAGGATACGCACCTGCCCCGCCCTATCCTCGTCGGCGCGCCGCGCCGCACGGGCGTCGCGCTGGGTGCGGATGTACTGCCCGGGCTTGTATTCCCGTCCGGCATCCTCGGCCCGTTCGCCGCGCAGCTCGGCACGGCGCTGTTCACGGGCCTCCTTCTCGGGGTCGTAATAACGCGGGATATAGTTGAACTTGTTCGCGTGCTTCTTAAACGGGGTAAAGCCTAACATGGTCGTCCTGTTTTTTCGGTAAAGATACGAAATCTTCGGGATTTTACGATCATCCTTCCATTTTTGAGACAATCCGGCCGCGATGCGACAACTGCGTGCAACAGGCGAAGGCAGACAATAAACTGAATCCAATGCCCAACATCCAGGCATCGCCCCTAAAGCCCGGCTTTCAGCCGGGTGGATCAGACTCGCAAACAGGGTGGAACACCCTGAACACAACCGACCGAAACTAATCAAACGGTCGAACCTACCTTCGAATCTTCTTACCGGAAGAAACTCTTCATCCGTTCGAAAATGTTCTGGTTCTTGACCGATTCGGCCTTCTGGAACCCGGGCTGCGCCGCCAGCTGTTCGACGAGCCTCTTCTCCTCGGCCGAGAGCTTCGCCGGGATGGTGATGTCCACCACCACCAGCTCGTCGCCGCGGCCGTAGCCGTTCACGTCGGGCAGCCCCTTGCCGCCCAGACGCAGCACCTTGCCGGCGTGCGTTCCCGGGGCGATCTTGATCTTGGCGCGTCCGTCCACGGTCGGCACCTCCACCGTGCCGCCCAGCAGGGCCGTCGTCACGGTGATATTGAGGTTGTGGATCAGGTCGTTGCCGTCGCGCACCAGTTCGGGGTTCGGCTCCTCCTCGATCATCACCAGCAAATCGCCGCTCACGCCGCCCTGACGCGCCGCGTTTCCCTTGCCCGTGACCGTGAGGACCATGCCTTCGCCCACGCCGGCCGGAATGCGGATCTCCACGACCTCCTGGCCGCGCAGCGTCCCTTCGCCCTTGCACTTGTCGCACTGCGCCGTGACGACCTTGCCCGAACCGCCGCAGGTCGGGCACACGCCCTGCGTCTGCATGCGGCCGAAAAAGGTGTTCTCCACGCGCGTGACATACCCCGTGCCGTTGCACGTCGGGCAGGACGAATAGGAATTGGCATCCTTGGCCCCCGTGCCGCCGCACTTGTCGCAGGCCACGGTCTTGTTGATCTTGAGCTTCTTCGTGACGCCGTTGGCGATCTCCGCCAGGGTCAGCTTGACCCGCACGCGGATGTCCGAACCGCGGTTCACGTGGCGCGCACCGCCGCCGCCCGACGAGCGGAACCCGCCGCCGAAATGGCCGCCGAAGATGTCGCCGAACTGCGAGAAGATGTCCTCCATCGAGAACCCTCCGCCGCTGAATCCGCCGAAGCCCCCGGCTCCGCCGCCCGCCGCACCGCTCATTCCGGCATGGCCGAACTGGTCGTACCGGGCGCGCTTGTCGGGATTCGACAACACGTCGTAAGCCTCCGCGGCCTCCTTGAATTTCTCCTCGGCCTCCTTGTCCCCGGGATTCTTGTCGGGGTGATACTTGATGGCCGCCTTGCGGTATGCCTTCTTTATTTCGTCAGCGTTAGCGTTCTTCTGGACGCCCAGCACTTCGTAGTAATCCCTCTTTTCTGCCATGATCCTACTCTCCTACAACAACTTTTGCGAAGCGCAGCACCTTGTCGCCCAGCTTGTAGCCCGTCTGAACCACGTTGATGACCTTGCCCTTCTTCTCGTCGCCGGCGGCGAACCGTGCCACGGCCTCCGAGAGATCGGCGTCGAACTCCTTGTCCAGCACCTCGATCTCGGTCACGCCCTTCTGGCGCAGCGCCTCGGTGAATTTCTGCGAAATGAGCGTCACGCCCGCCCGCAGCGCCTCCAGATCGTCGCTCTTCTGCATGGCGTCCACGGCGCGCTGCACGTCGTCGCGCACGGGCAGCATGGCCAGCAGCACGTCGCGGCCCCCGGTCTGCACCAGCTCCATCTTCTCTTTGAGCGTCCGCTTGCGGTAGTTGTCGAACTCGGCCTGCAAACGCACGAATTTGTCCTGCCACTGGGCCACGGCCGCTTCGAGCGCCTTGGCGGCATCGTCCTCGGCGGCCGGATCGTCGTCTGCCATTGTGTCAGTCGCATCGTCTGCCGTGTCTGACACATTGGCACAGGGTTCACCGTCGCACGAAGGATAACCGTCGCCCGGAGCGAAACCTTCGTCGCCGCTAACGGCTTCATTATAAACTTCTTGCTTTTTCATATCTTGTAATTTTTTCAGTTTTCCTCCCCTTATTCGAACAAATTGCATACCAACCCGCCCAAAGGCCGGATTTCAAGGGCTACGCTACCCGATGATGAAAATCGCCGGGCGCTTGTTCAGTTCGGGCAGCGGACGCCGCCGCCACTCCCCCGCCGTGCGGGTCTCGATCCGCCCGCCGGGAGCCGTCAGCTCCACGGCCACCGTCAGACGCGTCTCCGCCCCGAGCGTCTGCACCAGCTGCTCCATCAGCTTCCCGTTGCGGTACGGCGCCTCGATGAACAGCTGCGACTGCCCTTCGGTCAGGGCCCGCCGCTCGAAAAAGCGGATGGCCTTCGCCCGCTCGGGCGGCTTCACGGGCAGATAGCCGTTGAAGGCGAACGACTGGCCGTTGAGCCCCGAAGCCATCACCGCGAGGATGATCGACGACGGCCCCACGAGCGGCACCACGCGGATGCCGCGACGGTGGCACGCCTCGACGACCAACGCCCCCGGATCGGCCACGCCCGGCACGCCCGCCTCGGAGATCACCCCCGCCGAACGGCCCTCCAACAAGGGTTTCACCAGCTCTTCGACCTCGCGTCCGGCGGCGGTATGCTCGTTCAGCTCGCGGAATTCCAGCTCTCCGATGGGCCGTTCGACGCCGGCTTTCGACAAAAACCGCCGCGCCGAGCGCGTATTCTCGACGATGAAATAGTCCAGCGAGTTCATCACGTCGCGGTTGGCCGCGGGCAGCACGTCCCAGGGCGCCGTCTCGTCCGAGATCGGGCAAGGTATCAGATAGAGGGTTCCGTAATCCATTACTCTTTGAGGTAAATCCGTTTCACACGCCCCGACACCGAGGTCATGATCTCGTAGGGGATGGTCCCCAGCACGCGGGCCATCGTTTCGAGGTCGTTGCCCGGCTCCGCCGAGAAGATCACCGCCTCGTCGCCCTCCACGACGCCCGGAATGTCCGTAACGTCGATCATGCAGCTGTCCATGCAGACCCGTCCGACAATCGGCGCGGGCCGCCCGTTCACGCGCATCGACCAGCGTCCGCACCCCAGGTGACGGTCCAGCCCGTCGGCATAGCCGATCGGCACCGTAGCCGTCACCGTCGGCCGCAAGAGCTTCCCGGCGCGCCCGTATCCCACGGCGTCGCCCGCTTCGAGACGCTTGATCTGCACGATGCGGGTTTTGAGCGTCGATACCGGACGCAGGCCCGGATTGTGCTCCCAGCCGAAGCCGTAGAGCCCCAGCCCGAGGCGGCACATGTCGAACTGCGCCTCGGGAAACCGCTCGATGGCGGCCGAATTGGCCGTATGGCGGATCACGGGATACGGCAGCGACGCGGCGACGGCCGCGCTCATGCGGTCGTAACGCGCGATCTGCGCCCGCGTGTAGGCGTCCTCTTCGGGCATGTCGGCGCAGTTCAGATGCGAGAATACCGACGCCACCTTCACGGCAGGCAGTTTCGGCAGCTCCCCGCACAGACGCTCGATTTCATTCTCCATGAATCCCAGCCGGTGCATGCCCGTGTCGAGTTTCAGGTGGATGGGATAGCGGATCTCCCCGGCGTGCGACACCGCATCGGCGAAATCGGCCAGCGAACGGAAACTGTATATCTCGGGTTCCAGCCGGTTGGCGATCATCTGGTCGAAACTGTCGGCGTCGGCGTTCAGCACCACGATCGGCATCGTGATCCCCCGCTCGCGCAGCAACACGCCCTCGTCGGCGAACGCCACGGCCAGATAATCGACGCCCTGATGTTGGAGCATCTGCGCCACCTCGAAATCCCCGGCGCCGTACGACCCCGCCTTGACCATCGCCACGAGCTTCGTCCGGAAATCGAGCTTCGAGCGGAAGTAATTGAGGTTGTGGATCATTGCGTCGAGATCGACTTCCAGCACCGTCGTGTGGCTCTTGCGCGCCAGGGCATGGGCCAGCTTTTCGAAGCGGTACTCCCGGGCCCCTTTCAGCAGTACGGCGCGTCCCGCCACGGCCCGGCGGCCGATGCGGGCGATGCACTCGTCGGTCGAGGCGAAAAACTCCCGGTCGCAGTCGAACAGCGCAGCGTAGCGTTTCAGTTTGGGTCCGATGCCGATCAGCGTGTCGATGCCCGCCCGCGAGACCATCCCGGCCACGCGGCCGTACAGTTCGTCGTCCGTCAGTCCGCTCTGCGCGATGTCCGACAGCACGAGCGTCCGGCGGCGCGACAACGCCACGTTGTGCAGGTAGTCCAGCGCCAGCGTCAGCGAATTGAGATCGAGGTTGTAGGCGTCGTTGATGAGCACCGAGTCGTTGATGCCGTCCTTGGCCTCCAGCCGCATGGCGACCTCGGGGGCCTCGGAGAACGACGGCGCGGGATAGCCCATCGCCGCGCAGAACGCCTCGACGAGCTGAGCGTTGCGGCGCGACGCCTCGTTGCCGATCACCGCCTCGGGAACCTGCGGGCACGCCGCGGCGTCGCAGAGCTTCCGTTCGGCGAACCGTGCGGCGATCATGCGTCCCAGCGGCTCGTAATAACTATGGTAAACGATGGTCCGGGCCCGGTGGGCGAGGATCATCTTTTCGTTGCATTTCTGCTCCAGATTGAGGAAGTTCTCCTGATGCGCGTCGCCGATCGAGGTGAAGACCACCACGTCGGGACGGATGATCCGCTCCAGCCGCTCCATCTCCCCGGGCTTCGAGATGCCCGCCTCGATCAACGCCAGCTGCTCGTCGCCCTCGATCATCAGCACCGACAGCGGCACGCCCAGCTGCGAATTGTAACTCTTGGGCGAGCGGTAGCACTTCATCCCTGCGGGCAGCTCCTCGGCGATCCACTCCTTGATGACGGTCTTGCCGTTCGACCCGGTGATGCCCACGACCGTGCCTTTGAACTGCGCCCGGTGGTAGGCCGCCAGGCATTGCAGGGCCGCGATGGCGTTCGGAACCGCGATGTACCCGCATCCGGGCAGGGGTTCGACGCTGTGTTCGGTGAGGAACGCCCTCACCCCGCGCGCGTACATCTGCGCGATGTAGTCGTGCGAATCGTGGTTGGCGCCGCACATGGCGACGAACATCGGTCCGGAGCCCAGTTCGCACGTCAGCGAACGGCTGTCGGTCACCACCGACTGCACCTCGCAGTCCGTGCCCGAGAACTTGCCGCCCACGACGGCGGCGATTTGCGAAAGCAGATATTTCATAAAATACCTAAATTTTTCCTTGGTACTTTTTTCCGCAAAAAGTACCAAAAACTCTCCGACGGATGCCTTCGCCTACTTAGGGCGGCCTAACGCTGGCTCCGGGCGACTATTCGCGGGTTTACAAGCAAACCGTCCCCTCCGCTCGCGCTTTTAGTCCGCCCTGCGTTTCACGGCTCCGGCATCAAGTCGGAATCATTTGTTTCAATTCTGTTCGTCAGAGCGGATGCAGTTTCGGGCTTCGTGCCGCAGCACACGGATGGGACCATACAGGCGTATTTCCCATTCGCGGGACGCAAGGGGAAGTGCGAAAATGCGCCGCTATCACGAAAAAGTCACGATCGTTATTCCCGCCCCGCCGCGGTCGGCATGCTCGTCGGCCGCCGAGACGACCTCCGGCACCGTGCGCAGGTAACGGCGGATCTCCTCCTTCAAAGCCCCCGTGCCCTTGCCGTGGAGAATCGACACCGACCCCACGCCGACCATCAGCGCGTCGTCGATGAAATTCTGCACCATGTCCAGTGCTTCCGACGCCCGCATGCCGCGCACGTCGATGTGGTCCTTGAAGTTGAGCTTGCGCGACGAGATGTCCACCGACACCACCGTCCGGGCCGTCACGGGGCGTGTCGCCTCGCGGTATTCGTTGTTCGAGACCACCGTCAGCCGGCTCTTGTCCACCGTCGTCAGAATCTGCCCGAAGGCCACCTGCGCCCGATTGCCCTTCACCGACTGCACCACGCCGACCATCTCCTGCCCGGCCATGCGGACCTTCGACCCGACCACCGCCTCGCGCGGCTTCTCGGGCACGGGTGCAGGCGCTTCGGCGGCTTTCGCCCCCTGCCGGGCCTTGCGCTCGTCGCGCCGCTGGCGGCGGCGTTCGATCCGCTCGATCTCGCGGGCCACGGCAGCCTCCTTCTCCGACGAATCGGCCTGCTCGACCGTCTCGCGGAAATCGTCCAGCTCCCTCCGCGCCAGCCGCGTCAGCTCCTTCTCGGCCTGCGCTTCGCGGATCGTCCGGATCGTGTTCTCGATCTGCCGGTTGGCATCGGCGATCAGCTGCTGCGCCTCCTGCTTGGCCTTCTTCAGTATCTCCTGCCGCTCGGCGCGTATCTTCGCCAGCTGTTCGGCGTAGTTCTGTTCCAGCTCCTCGACCTTGCGGTCCGTCAGGCGGATGCGGTCGCGCTTCTGCTCCCAGTAGTGCTTGTCGCGGGCGATCTCGCGCAGCTGCTTTTCGATGTTGATATGGTCCGACCCGGCCTTCTCGCTCGCCGCGCGGATGATCTCCTCCGGCAACCCGATCTTGCGGGCGATCTCCACGGCGAACGAACTGCCCGGTTTGCCCGTTTCCAGCCGGAACAGCGGCCGGATGTTCTGCACGTCGAACATCATCGCGCCGTTGGCGATGCCCTCGGCCGACGACGCATAGTATTTGATATTGGCGTAGTGGGTCGTGATGACGCCGTAGCACCCCTTCGCCAGCAGGCGTTCGAGAATCGCCTCGGCGATGGCCCCGCCTATGACGGGCTCGGTTCCCGACCCGAACTCGTCGATCAGCACCAGCGTCCGGTCCGAAGCCCCCGCCAGCATGTTTTTCATGTTCAGCAGGTGGGACGAATAGGTCGAAAGGTCGTTGTCGATCGACTGCTCGTCGCCGATGTCGATGAAGATGCTTTGAAACACGGGCAGCTCCGAGACCTCCGAGGCCGGAACCGGGAATCCGCACTGGAACATATACTGCACGATGCCCGTCGTCTTCAGACAGACCGACTTGCCGCCGGCATTGGGGCCCGAGATGACGAGGATGTGTTTGCGGCGGTCCAGTTGCAGGTCCAGCGGCACGATCTCGCGTCCCGCGGCTTTCAGCGTCTGCTGCAACAGCGGATGGCGGGCGTTCTTCAGCACCAGCCGGTCGTCGGTCGAGAGGATCGGCCGCACGCAGCGGTTCTCCGAAGCCCAGCGTCCCTTGGCGCGCAACATGTCCATCTCCGCGAGGTAGTCGCCCGAATCGGCGATCAGCCCGGCGTCGGGACGGATCGCCTCGGTGAACTCGGTCAGGATGCGCACGATCTCGCGCCGCTCGGCATACTCCAGTTCGCGCAGCTCGTTGTTGATCTCCACCACCTCGACCGGCTCGACGTAGAAGGTCTTTCCCGTCGCCGACTCGTCGTGGATGAATCCGTTCAATTTGCGTTTGTTGCCCGCGGCGACCGGAATCACGGCCCGCCCGTCGCGGATCGAGATCTGGGCGTCGGCATCGACGATGCCCGCCCCCTTGGCCGCAGCCAGCACGGCCTGCAAGCGCTTGGCCGCCTGCCCCTCGCGTTCGCGGATGGCCCGGCGAATCTCCTGCAAGGCCGGCGAGGCGTTGTCCTTCACGTTGCCGAAGCCGTCCAGAATGGCGTCGATGCACCGCACGATCTCCGGGAACGCCGCCACGCCGCGCGTGCGGGCATACAGCGTCGGATAGCGCTCTTCACGGCCGAGGATGAAGGCGACGATGCCGCCGACGACCGACAGCGCCTTGCGCAGGGTCACGACCTCCTCCACGTCGAGGAACGAACCCTCGACGCGCAGTTTGGCGACGACGTAATCAACGTCGGGATACTCTCCCCCGGGGAAATCGCGCTCCATTTCGAGCACGAGACGCATCTCGTCGGCGAGCGCCAGGCGGCGTTCGATCTCGCGCGGCGAGGTCGAAAAGCCCTCGTCGGCGAGCCGTCCGCGGGCGGCGCGCATGGTACAAAGGGCCGCGACCTGCTCACGGAGCCGGTCGAAGCCTATTTTCTGCTCGAATGTGGCAGGGTAAATCATGACGATAAATTAAAAATGAAAAATTAAGAATTAAAAATTTGGGATTCGGTCTGCTGGAGGCATATCTCGTTTTTAAGAGAGACTGTCCCATCCTACCGGACAAAGCAGGCAGAAAATATTCGCCCGGGGTCCTTTCATTTTTAATTTTTAATTCTTCATTTTTAATTTCAAGGAATCGCGTTCGGCCCTGGCGGCAGCTTTTGCAGCCTTCCGGTCGGCCTTCTCCTGCATCTTCTCCGGACTGCGCCCGAAGAGCGAGAAGTGGACGTAACGGCCGGGGTACTTTTCGAGGTCGGCCAGCAGCGACGCGAGGTTGTCGCTCGCTTCGGTCAGCGAATCGTAGAGCGCGGCGTCGTTCAGCAGCTTGCCGACGGTTCCCTCGCCCGACCCGATGCGGGCCAGCAGACCGTTGACCTCGCCGACCGCATCGGAGAGCTGCCGCGCGAATCCGCCGTCGGCCAGATCCGCGGCGATGCGGTTCACGCTCCCCACGATGCTGTCCACGCGCGGGGCGTTCTCGCCGAGCATCGCGGAAAAGGCCGTGAGATTCTCCACGGCGGCTTTCAGATTGTGTTTCTCGGCGTCGAGAATCCCGGCCAGGTCGCCCGTGACAGTATCCAGATGGCCCAGCGTCCCGGTGATGCTCTGCGCATTGGCCTCCAGCAGGTCATTGAGGTTCGTCAGCGTGCGCGAAAGGTCGCCCGTCACCTGCGAGATCTTCTGCTTGAAGAAATCCAGCTCCGATCCCGCCATGTCCATCAGGTCGCGGTCGCGGCTCGAACGCAGCGTGTCGCCCTTTTCGAGATAGGTATGGGCCGAACCGTAGGTGATCTCGATGGCTTTCGATCCCATCAGGCTGTTGCTGAATATCTTGGCCTCGGAATCGGTCGGAATCCGGTACTGGCGTTTGACGGTCAGTTGCAGCACGACGTTGTCGCTGCGCCCGGGATCGAACGAAATGCCCGTCACCGTACCGATCTTCACGCCCTTCATCATGATCGGCGAGGCCGTCTGCACGCCGTTGATCTGGTCATAGGCGGCGTAATAGACCGAATTGCGGCTGAAAATGTCGAATCCTTTCAAAAACCGGATTCCGGCCCATGCGGCGATGAGCATCGCCACGGCGAAAATTCCGATTTTAGCTTCTCTCTTCATAGCTGAAATTTTATTTTACGATTTGCGTTCCCCGGCAGCTCACCACGAAAGCCTCCGGGAATACCCTGCGGACCTCGGCCGCCTTGCGCTGGGCCGCGGCGCGGGTTTCGTATTCGCCCACACAGTATTTGTAGGGGAAACGCCCCTCGGAAGTGAACTGCTTCACCTTGCCCTTGTAGTCGCGGAACTGCGCCGAGGAGACGGATACCGGCGACGCCGAGGCCATCACCTGCACCGTGTAGCGCAAGGGCTGTGCGACAGGCTTCCGCACCGGTTTTTCAGCGGCCGGTTTCGCGGCATCCGCTTTCGGTTTCTCCGCGACGGGTTTCTCTTTCGGCTTCGCAGGCTCCGTTTTCGGCTTCGGCGTCTCGGCCGCGGGTTCCGGAGCGGCGGGCTTCGCCTGCTCCTCCCCGGCCATGCGCGTCCCGATCACATAGGACGAATAGTCCCGCACGGCCCGGTAAAGCGAGCGGGCGATCTCGTTCTGCCCCTTCTCCGACTTCATGTAGGCCGCCTCCTGCGGGTTGGACATGAATCCGATCTCGGTCAGCACGCCCGGCATGTCCGTAGCGTAGAGCACGCGCAGCAGCTGCGGTTTGATGCCGCGCGAATGACGCCCGGCTTTCAGGTAGTTGTTCTGGATGCAACGGGCCAGGGCCATGCTGTACTCGCCGTAGGTGAACTGCAAGTTCTGGATATAGGCCCGCACGATGGCCGCCGTCCGCTCGTCGGACATGTCGATCAGGTCCTCGCGGTTGCTCTCGTAGAGGGCGTTCTCGTTGTAAAGCTGCTCCTTGGGGCTCTCGCCCATGATGAGCGTCTCGACGCCCCGGGCCGCCGCGACGGGCGCCGCATTGACGTGGATCGAGATGAAGAGGTCGCCCCCGGCCTTGTTGGCGATGTCGGCACGCGCCTGCAAGTCCGAAGCCAGGTCCTTCCCCAGCTCCTTGTCCGTCTTGCGGGTGTAGACCACCTTCACGCCCGGCATCCCCTCCTCGATGAGTTTGCCCAGTTTCAAGGCCACCTTCAGCGTCAGGTCCTTTTCATAGACTCCCCCGTAATGCGCCCCGGGAAATTTGCCTCCGTGTCCTGCGTCGATCACCACGACTTCGAAGCCGTGCGCAATATTCTCTGCGGCGGCAACGTTGGTAAAAACGATTGCGGCTGCGAAGAGGAGTAGCAACAAGAGTCGTGTGCGCATATTTAATGGTTGCAAATGTGAGCTTTCTGTATTTTTTTACCTATCTTTGTCGGGCTTAAAATGCGGCGGGAACGCACCTGCGGGGCATTCCGGGCGTTTTTGCCGACTTGTCGGCAAAGGTATGGAAAATTTTTGGGATTTTGGATAGAATTAGGGTAAAATATCTCCTGTCGGCGACGGTTCTGCTCCTGTTCGCCCAAATCGTCCTGGGCGGCGCGGCCCCCCGCGCGGCGTTCGACGGCCCCGTGTCCGACACCCTTCCGACTCCCCTCCCCGCCGACACCGTGAGCCCGTCTGCGAACCAAGCGCCGGCCCCCTCGCGGCGCGAAGCACGGCGGCAGGCCCGCGAAGAGGCCCGGCGCGCCGCCTTCAACGCCCTGCCGCAGGAGGAGCGCGACTCGCTCTTCTCGGCGCAGGTCGATTCGCTCGTCGCCCGGAAGACCGACTCGCTGAACATGTCCCGCCCCGACTCGCTCGCCGCAGACACGCTGCACCGCGACACGGTCAAGAAACCGCGGCCCGCGGGCGCCTTCCTCGACGATCCGATCGCGGGCAAGAACACCGACTCGCTGGTCTACGACGTGCGCAACAAGCTGGTCTACATCTACAACCAGGGCGATGTCACCTATCAGAACAGCAACCTCAAGGCCGACTTCATGCGCATCGACATGAACTCGAAACTGGTCCACGCCTACGGCAAACCCGACTCGGTGGAGGGCAAGTTCATCATCACCAAGCCCGAGTTCTCCGACGGTTCGGCCTCCTACCAGATGGACACGATCACCTACAACCTCGACTCGAAGAAGGCCAAAATCAAGGGTGTGGCCACGCAGCAGGGCGACGGCTGGCTGGTGGGCGGCAGCGTGAAGAAGATGCCCGACAACACGATCAACATCCAGCACGGCAAATACACCACCTGCGACGAGACGGACCACCCGCACTTCTATCTGGCGATGACCAAGGCGAAGGTCATTCCGGGCAAGAAGGTCGTCACCGGCCCGGCCTACCTGGTGATGGAGGACGTGCCGATCTACTTCCTCGGCATCCCCGAGGGCTTCTTCCCGATCAACATGGGTCCCAAGTCGGGCCTGCTGATGCCGACCTACGGCGAGGAGTACTCCAAGGGATTCTTCCTGCGCGACCTGGGCTACTACTTCACGCTGGGCGAATACGCCGACCTGGCGGTGCGCGGCGGCTTCTACACGCTCGGTTCGTGGGAGGCATCGGCCGCCTCGCGCTACATCAAGCGCTACAAGTACAGCGGCAGTTTCAACATGCAGTATTCGAACGTCAAGACGGGCGAAAAGGGCGAGGACGACTACATCAAGCAAAGCAACTTCCGCATCCAGTGGACTCACTCGCAGGACGCCAAGGCCAACCCGGGTTCGACGTTCTCGGCCTCGGTGAACTTCGCCACCAGCGGTTACAGCCGCTATTCGGCCACCAACCTCAACGACATCCTCGCCACGCAGACCAACTCGACGATCTCCTACTCGAAGAACTGGGCCGGCACGCCTTTCTCGCTCTCGGCGAACATGGCCATCTCGCAGAACTCGCAGAACAAGTCGATCTCGGTGACGCTGCCGACGGTGGTGTTCAACGTCTCGCGCTTCTACCCCTTCAAACGCAAGGAGAAGACCGGCAAGGACCGCTGGTACGAGAAGATCTCGATGCAATACACGGGCAAGATGACCAACTCGGTGACCACCACCGAGTCGGAGATCTTCTCGAAGAAGACGCTCGAAAACATGAAGAACGGCATCGAGCACTCGATCCCCATCTCGGCGTCGTTCAACCTCTTCAACTACATCAACCTTTCGCCGTCGGTCAACTACAACGAAAAGTGGTACTTCAAGAAGGTCGAATACGAGTGGAACCCCATCACGAACCAGACCGACACGCTGCCCACGAACTACGGTTTCTACCGCCTCTACAACTACAACCTCAGCGTCTCGGCCTCCACGACGGTCTACGGCATGTACGACTTCACGAAGAAGAGCCGCAACCGCAAGATCCAGGCGATCCGCCACACGCTGACCCCCTCGATCGGATTCTCCTACGCCCCGGATTTCAGCGACCCCAAATACGGCTACTACAAGACCCGCCAGACCGACTCGACGGGCCGTTTCACGACCTATTCGCCCTATGCCGTCAACGCCTACGGCGTTCCGTCGTCGGGACGCTCGATGTCGATGAACTTCTCGCTGTCGCAGAACCTCGAAATGAAAGTGCTCTCGAAACGCGACACCTCGGGCGTGAAGAAGATCAAGCTCATCGACGAACTGCGCATCAGCGGCTCGTACAACTTCCTGGCCGACTCGATGCGCCTGTCAACCATCCCGATCTCGTTCCGCACGACGCTGTTCAACAACTTTGGCATCAACCTCTCGGCGACGCTCGACCCCTACCGCGTCTCGCCCGAGGGCAAACGCTACGACAAGCTCTTCTTCCCGGGGCGTATCGTCTCCACGGGCTGGTCGTTCGGCTACACCTTCAAGTCGCGCGCCGACAAGTCCCAGCCGGCCATGAACGACATCACGTCGATCCCTCCGGAGTACATGAACCCCTTCTACGACCCTTACGGGCACATGGACCCCGTGCTGCGGCGGCAGTACATGGCGCAGAGCTACTACGACTTCTCGCTGCCGTGGAACTTCGGCTTCAACTACTCGGTCAACTACTCGATCTCCTACGTCAACAACGGCACGACGGGCTACCGCAAGAACGTCACCCAGACGGTCGGGTTCAACGGCTCGCTGAATGTCACGCCCAAAACCGGCATTAATTTCCAGGGCGGCTTCGACATCAAGCAACGGAAGCTCACGACCTCGTCGGTCTCCATCACGCGCGACCTCCACTGCTGGCAGATGTCCTTCTCGTGGATACCGTTCGGCTACCACCGTTCGTGGAGTTTCAACATCGGCGTCAAGGCCGCGTCGCTCTCCGACCTGAAATACGACAAGTCGCAGTCGATGTACGACAACATGTACTAAACGAAAAGCGGCGGTGTCGGAAATCGACACCGCCGCTTGACTTCATAAATCAAATCAATCAATTTTTATGGGTCTGGGAAAATCCTCCCATTTTCGTGAATCCGAGTAATATATTTTGGACTCTCCAACGCCATTACTGAAAGATAACGTATAGTGGAGAGAATCTATCCGCTGATAATAATAGGGCGGATTACTCTCATCGACTATCGCTATACCGATATCCGAAAGAGACGATGGGGTCGTACCAATAGAATCCTTATAAGAATCTATCCGTTCAATTACAGCATTGCCGCCATCAATCATTTGTGATTCATAGCTGCAACTACACAGCATAAGCGGTGTGCTTAAAATGAATAGGACTAATTTCATACTGAGGATTCCGTGTAGTGCATACGGGAGTTGTCGATTCGTGCGAGAGGGTGGTTTATGATCGCTTTTCTAATTAATTATAAGTGCGTCACCTCGGCTGGCTCGCGGTCGATGTAGTTGGGATAGCGGAACTGCGGCATCCCGAAAGCCATCGCCGCACAGATGCGGCGGCCTTCGAGCCCCAGCATCCCGTTCAGCCGCGCCGCCCGGTCCTGCCGGAGGGCCGTCAGCACGAACCCCATGTAGATCTGGCTCACGCCCAGCGCCTCGGCCATCAGCGAAGCGTTCTGACAGGCCAGATTCGCATCCTCGGCCCCGAAACGGTTCTCCTTCGGGGCATGGATGAACAGCACCGCCGTCGCACCCCGCAGCACACGGTCGCGGCCTTCGGCGTACTCGCGCCGCAGGCGTTCGAAGACGGGCACATAGCGGTACACCTCCGGCACGATACGGCTCAGCCACGGCCGCACGAGCGGACTTCGCAGGCGTTTTTCCAGCTTCCCGAACACCCCGAGGGTGTACTCCGTAATTCCCCGCAGCTTCTCCGGATCGGTCACCAACGTATAGCCCAGCTGCCGGGCGTTGCTGGCCGTTGGGGCGCGGTCCGCCGCCGCAACGATGCGGTCCAGCATCTCCTGCGGCACGGGAGTCTTTTTCAGGGCCCGGTTCGACCGCCGCACGGCCATCAGCAGCTCCACCTGTTCGGGCGTCGGCAGCGCGGCGTAATCGGCGGCGTGCACCCGTTCTGGCGGGAACGCCTCGTGCGCCACCGACCCCGTGGGACAAACGGCCACGCAATGACCGCAGACGATGCAACTCCCGGGGTTGCACAGCGTCACCGGAGCCCCGGCTCCCTCCTGTTCGAAAATCTGCGAAGGGCACACCTTCACGCAACGGCCGCAGCGGATGCAGCTCTCCCGGATCGAAATCTCCATCGGGCTCCTAATGGCTCACACCCTCCATTTCGGCGGGGTCGTGCTTGTATTTGAAGACGAGTGCGAAGACGACAGCCACCGCGAGGGCGTATCCCGCGAAGATGAACCACGAATCGGGCCAATGGAAGGCATCCACCACGGCGCCCGCGGCATACGATCCGAAGAAGGCGCCGAAGCCGTTGGTCATAATCATAAAGACGCCCTGCGCCGAAGAACGTATCTCGCGGCTGGTCTCCTTTTCGACGAAGAGCGACCCCGAGATGTTGAAGAAGTCGAACGCCACGCCGTAGACGATCATCGAGAGGATGAGGAACACGGCTCCCGAACCGGGGTTTCCCACGCCGAAGAAGCCGAAGCGCAGCACCCAGGCCAGCATCGAGATCAGCATCACCTTCTTGATTCCGAAACGCCGGAGGAAGAAGGGAATCAGCAGGATGCAGAACGTTTCGGACATCTGCGACAGCGAGAGCAGGATCACCGAATGTTTCACGATGGCCGAATCGGCATACTGGGGCATCGTTCCGAAATTCTGGATATAACTGTCGCCGAAGGCATTGGTGATCTGGAGCGCGGCGCCCAGCAGCATCGAGAAGATGAAGAAGACGGCCATGCGCTTCTCCTTGAAGAGCGCGAAGGCGCGCAGTCCCAGCGTATCGACCCACGACTGCTTGCGCACGCCGCGGTTGACGGCGCATGCGGGCAGCGTGAACGAGTAGACGGCCAGCACGAACGACAACGCCGCCGCGACATACAGCTGCCAGGCGGTGAGTTTGATCTGCACGCCGCCGATATGCACCAGATCGACGAACCACATGGCGGCGATGAATCCCACAGTGCCCCACACGCGGATGGGCGGGAAGTGCTTCACGCTGTCGAGTTTCGCCAGATCGAGGGCGTTGTAGGCCACGGAGTTCGACAGCGCGATGGTCGGCATGTAGAACATCACGCTCAGCAGCATGCAGCTGTACAGCGGCGCATATTGGGTCTGCGCGGCCGCGGCGATGAGGAACCCGCCGCTGACGAGGTGGCAGATGCCCAGCAGTTTCTGCGCCGGAACCCAGCGGTCGGCGATGATTCCCATGACGGCGGGCATGAACAGCGAGGCAACGCCCATCGTGGCGAAAAAGCTGCCTATCTGCAATCCGGAGAAACCGAGCCCCCCGATATAGGCCCCCAGCGAGATGAGCCACGAACCCCAGATCGCATACTGGAGGAAGTTCATGACGATAAGCCGGAATTTAATTCCCATAATCTTCTGATTTTGTGTAAATTTTAAGTTTCAAACGGTTTTCCCTTCGCGGGATTATAACAAATGTACGAAAAAATTTCGGTAATTTTCTTTGCATTTGAAAAATAAAGTCCTACTTTTGCATCACCAAAATCTACTGAGCTATGGTGTAACGGTAACACAACAGATTCTGGTCCTGTTATTCCAGGTTCGAATCCTGGTAGCTCAACAAAATTCAGCGCAAATCCCTGCAATTCAATGAATTGCGGGGATTTTCTCATTTATCAAAATGCAGTAAAAAGCCGTTTCACGCAGGGTGTCAATTGGACTAATCGTGGGACTTTCAGACTAAAATTTTAGTCCAACAAATTTCATTCCATTTCTTTGTACATCAATATTTTACACTTGCAAAAATGGAAAATTTTACGTATCTTTGTGTATATCCCAAAAGGCATTATAGCCCTATCTCCCTGCATAGTTTAGTCTAACTAATTAAAAATCATCTTATTAATATGATTTCGATACTGTTTTTCATTAAACGGCATCGACTCCTGCGTACTGGCCAAGCACCTATATACGTTCGGGTATCAGCCAACCGAGCCTATTCAGAGTTCGGAATAGGACGAGGAGTCGATCAAGAGCAATGGGTGACGGCAAGAGGCCGTGTAAAACCCGTCGGCTCAAAAAACAAGGCACTAAATGCCTATCTGGATAAAATCGAATACGACCTGTTCTCCATAGCTCAAACCTTACAAAGCGAGGGTAAGCAGGTAACCGCCAAAGCCGTAACCAACCGTTACAGAGGTTTTGACAAACCACAGATTTCATTCATCGACTTATGCGAAGAACACAACCGGATGCAATCGGAACTCGTAGGTAAGACAGTAGCAGCAGGCACGGCCATCCGCTATCAAACCTCGCTAAACCACCTCAAAGAGTTTATGCAGACGCAAGGAAAGAACGACATTTACACAGACGACATCACGGTCGAATTTCTCGAAAAATATGTCCATTTCCTACTCGTAGCACGGAAGCAGTGCAACAACACCGTGGTAAAATACCTTAAAAACATCAGCAAAATCATCAATATAGCCATAGCCCATGGAGTGATGAAAAACAATCCCGTAACATTATTGAAACTGCGATTGGAAGAAACCAAGAAAGATTTTCTGACCGAGGAGGAATTGCACACAATGTCCCAGGCAAAATTCGAAAATCCGCGTTATGACCGTATTCGGGACATCTTCCTGTTTTGCTGCTATACGGGGTTGGCTTATGCTGATGTTTATTCGCTGACCGCCAAAGAGATCGTAACGGGTAAGGAAGGTAAGCAATGGATCGTAAAAGCCCGAACAAAGACCCACAGTTTGTGCAATATTCCGCTTCTCAAACCTGCCATACAGATACTCGAACGTTATGCAGACTTTGCCAAAGCTGAAGGACGATTACTCCCGGTTCCGGCCAATCAAACCATGAATGACGGGCTGAAAGAAATCGCGGAATTGTGCGGAATCAATAAGCAACTCACGACTCATTGCGCACGTCACACGTTTGCCACGACGGTTACTCTTGCCAATAACGTATCTATTGAGAATGTTTCCCAGATGCTCGGCCATAGTAATATCAAAATGACTCAGCACTATGCCAAAGTCCTCAATACCTCAATCAGCCGAGATATGGAAAAGGTCGAAGCGGAACTCTCTTCATAATTATAAGGCTTGCCAAAATCGGCAGGCCTTTTTGTAAAACTCAATAAATATCATAGTCAACACTTCCCCGAAAGTTATGATAAACATTCTATAAGGTCAATCTTGATTTTCAGAAACTTTTAACCGAAATTTGCATCTACAATACCCCGCGAGTGCGTTGTATTTTAAGAAACATTTTCTAACTTTGTGGTGCTATCCGATGGGTAGTGACATATTGATTGATGAAAGTGTTTAGCTTTTATCCTTGGTAGGGAATCTGGAAAATTTCGTTGCATCAGGGATAAGCAATACAAACACTCATCACTTGCGTAGCTATATCATTCTCGATATACTGCCCAAGTGTGGGGTATTGTTTATTTGATGCAAGGCATTCCAGAGCCTCCTACCAGATAAACTAACAACTCCACACTTTCTTTTTGCATATAACCCACCGTAGCAGGAGTTGATACGGTAAGAAACTTTACGGCTATGGAGAATCCTTTATGGGAAACTGTCATTTTAGAAAGTCCATATAACGGCGTATCAATCCCTTATATGGTTGGCAAATACTACTACAGCAAACAAGTGCAAGCGCAAGATTTGCAGACGCCCGATAGTATTAGGATTGTACTTGAAGATATTGTAAACACGGTACAGCCTAATAACGAGGCGGCTATCTTTTTGTGTAATTCATATAGTCCCTCTATTCCAATGATTCAGTTTTTGAGAAACAATCGGAATGAAGATGAACTTAAGAAGATCGTGGCTAATAATCCCCATATAAAAAACAGCAAAGGACAAATTGCAATCTATTTACAGGTAGATTGGGCTAAAAAGAATTCGTTAGAAGATTTAGTCCAATTCTTTTGGAATATGCATGGCGAACATATAAAGCAAAAACATTTTTCGGTTCAAAAAACAACCACACTGCAACCTGATAATACCTATCATCTTTGGGGCAATTTTACAGAAAAAGAGCAATAATAATTTTAAGCAAATGTCCATGAAAAAACTATTATCTTTATTGACGTGCGGTTTATTGCTGCTTGGTTGCAGCGATAAGTACGATGACAGTGCATTGCGCAATGATTTGAATGACCTCAAAAACCGTGTTACTAAATTGGAGGAATTGTGCAAGCAGATGAATACGAATATCTCTTCATTGCAGGAGATTGTCAAAGCTCTGAAAGAACGGGAGTCAATCACAAATGTTTCTACACTTTCCGATGGTAGCGGTTATTCGATAACGTTTACCTCGGGTAAGACTATCACAATTTATCATGGTAAAAATGGCTCTGATGGTTCCGATGGAACAAATGGCGTTACTCCGACTATTAGTGTAAAACAAGATACCGATGGCATTTATTATTGGACCGTTAATGGAAATTGGCTCATTGTTGACGGAAAGAAAGTAAAGGCTATTGGAACTGATGGCGCAGATGGTAGTAATGGAAATGACGGTACCGATGGTACGAATGGCAAAGATGGAATCACGCCTAAATTCAAAATTGACGGAGGATATTGGTATATCTCCTATGACAATGAACAGAGTTGGGAACAACTCGGTAAAGCTACCGGAGATAGTGGTTTGAATGGAGAGGATGGCGATGCGTTCTTCAAAGGAGTGTCGATTGCAGATGGTTTCGTAATCTTTACATTGAATGATAAAGAATCAACAGAGATTAAGATTCCATTCTATTCGGAAACTGAATTAACAGTCCATGTTACAGAGCCCGGTACGTTAAAATCGTTATTAACCGACGAGCAGATGCGAACTGTTCTCGCTCTCAAAGTAATAGGGAATATCAATGATGAAGATATCCAGACTATTGATGCATCGATGCTTGTTGTAGAAAGAGTTGATTTATCAGATACAGATATAACTGGTTCTGGTTCATTTAGTGGGGCTGGCCTATTATATGGTAAACAAACTTTAAAAGAGATTATTTACCCTGAATCATGTACAAATATTGAAGCAAATGCATTTTATGGATGTCGTAATTTGAAAACTGTGATTGCTCCCGGAGTTCGAGTCATTGGTAGTAAAGCATTTTATAATTGCTACAATTTGACTGATTTAACGATGTCCTCATTGATGTACAGTGCATCTGCTGTTTTTAAAGATTCTTTTTCGGGGTGTAATTCACTAAATATTAGCATTTACGACCCATCTGGGGTAATTCCGGTGACAATTGCAGGAGATGTGTCGTATGGCTCTGGACGATATACAAGCATTCCTATGAAAACGCTGTATATTCCTGCAAATATTCGAGAAATTGAAATTAGAACTTTTGGAGGTTGCGATATGGATGAGATATTATTTGCTTCAAATTCCATATTAGAAAAGATTTCGTCAAATCCTAATGGCCTGACGAGTTATATCGGTGGAGCATTTGGATCGTGTAAGAATATAAAAAGAGTTGATATTCCAGAAAGTGTTATTATAATTGGAGAAAAGGCATTTTCCTACTGTACTAATTTAGAGACGGTATCATTTGGGCAAAATTCGAAATTACAAACTATTGGTGATGGTGCATTTGCAGGGTGTACCTCATTAAAGGAGATAGAAATCCCGGCTTCTATCACTGTATTATACTTAAGTGCATTTTCAGAGTGTGATAATCTCAAGACAATTATATGCCACGCGACACTACCTCCACGATTAAATAATGCTTCTGCAACAGTTCCGGAAAATTGCGTTTTATACGTTCCTAACGAGGCTATTTCTTTATATAGAGAAGCTACTAATTGGAATAGGTTCAAAACAATTTTGCCTATCCCAGAATGATGAACTTATCCCTGCATTCTCCGGAATGTGGGGATTTTTCTTGCATCCAAGAACAAGGCAATCTTTTCCTACCCTTATCAGCTTCATCAAAGTTCATTCTCAACTCACACTATTAAATATGGAGTAACTATATCTGCTCCTTGATTGCAATATAATTGGCCCGATTCCTGCCTTTTTTGGGTGAAAAAGTCGCGCGATTTCTTCATAAATTCTGCCCCGAATTCAACTTTCCTATCATAATGGGAGAAAAATGCGGATTTACGTGATGAAGATAACGATAATAGCAATAAGGGGTTGTTAGTGGCTAATACGGATATGTCAAGCTAAAATTTTTCACCACAAATTTTTTTTGCAACTCCCCGAAATTGTTCGAGTGCAGGATATTCCCCGAATACCCCCCCCCGCTTTGCGGGATTGGGGTGCGACCCCGGCTATCCTCCGGGGATAATCATATTTTCCCGCGTATTGTCGAATCTAAACTTTTATGGCTATGACAAACACACTCAAATTCCTGCGGACTTTCACCCTCGACGAGTTCAAGGAGTGGAAAGGAATCCTCCAAATCCGCATCATCCGCAACGAGCAGACGGGAAAGCATTTCTTCGGATATGGCGATAAGGCGGGCGCCGTTACCTCGAAGTATCCCGCAGA
>ERZ773242.610-NODE-610-length-41105-cov-4.844507_pt1 | contig 41105 bp, 60 predicted proteins | sample MGYA00511077_ERZ773242 | MGnify/ENA primary metagenome ERZ773242 (study PRJEB29015, sample SAMEA2737754) | human gut metagenome | biome: human gut; feature: human-associated habitat; material: faeces | place: China | collected 2012 ... | reverse complement strand
GGCGCTGTCGACGACCGTGACGGCGGGCCGCTTTCCGAGGTTGTGGGCGACTGTCCACACCTTCGCTGCCTGCGCCTGCTTGTGGGTGTGGTGCCTGTCGTCCGTGATGCCGAGCTGCACCGGCGTCATGTCACCGATCAGCTCGTGCCCGTTGATCTTGGGCTTGTTGCGCAGGGCTTCGTAGTTTGAGGCGCTGCCGCCGCCCGTCTCCTTCATGGAGGCGGTCATGGAGGCAGGCGTCTCGGTCATCTTCGCCCCGAAGGTCTCCGCGCTGCCAGAGAACGAGGCATTGAAGTCGACGCTCACTTAGATGACGCCGTCCTTCAGGATCCGGCTGAGCGGGGCGGTCATAATGTTGCTCGCAAACGCGCGCCCGTCCTCCGTCCTGCCGCGGATCTGCACCTCCACCTGTTGATCCTCGTCGGGAGACAGAGAGCCGAGCAGCAGCGTGTCGGCTTGCGTCAGGCTGACGGTGACGACCTTGTCGGTCGCGTCGACGCCCTCGTCCCCGAGGTGCTTGGTGACTTCCACCTGCTTCGGCGGCCCCGCCTGTTCGCCGGACGGGTGCGGCTGAATATGAAAAGACCCGCCGGAAGGCGGGTGATTTCCTGAAATGGGTATGAAAAAACGCCGCCAGACCGGCGACGTTTTATTCCGGGTGATACTTACACTTCATACAGGTGTTTTCATTTGCCTTCACCTGTTCGGGCTTGATGTCCGACGGAAGGAAGCGGTCAGGGGTCGATCCCTCCGCGACCATTGAAATGTCGAAACATTCGTCCCCGGTGACTTCCCGTCCGCATAGCGGACAGAACACGGTCTTCGGTGTCATTTTAGTCCCTCCATAGCTTTCTTGACCTTGTCGTCGTATTCCTCCGCCTTGAAGGCGGTCCTGATCGTCCCGTCGCTGACGCGGACATAGGCGGCGCCGGCGGGGGAATAGTAGTTCACGAAAACGTCGCCGCCCCAGTGTTTACGCTTCAGGCTGAAGGCGGCCCCCTGTATGAACGACTTCGCTTCGTCCAGGGTGACGCCGTGTCCGCGCTTCGCTATGTGGTCCGCGTCGATGGTCAGCGATTCAAGGTCGATCGCTTCCGGCGGGACCCTGGGCGTCCCATACAGGCCGGACGCCTTGACGTGTTTATACACGTCGAAGTCGCCCCTGGTGGATTCAGGGACGCGGCCCTTGTAGGAATAGAAGGACTTCAGGTCGGACCAGGCTTCCGGGTCGGTGTATTTCATTTCCTGGAAGGCGTCAAGGCTGTCGGGGGCGTCACGTCCCAGGCGGCCGGAATACTGGGCGAACTGTTCGGCGTCCGCCTTTATATTATACTCCTTCTTCCGCTCTTTTTCAACATACCCTTCGCCGTGTTCGGCGACTTGCTGGTCATACCATTCTTCGTATGTCATACGCCGGGGCATGGGCTGACCGGAATTATACCAGTCCAGGGCGTCTTCCGGGTCATATTCGACGGTAGTACAGCGGTCGTTCGGGTGCATGGGCGGATAGTTGACGCCTTCACGGGCGTCCTTCAGTTTGAAGTGTTTCCCGTCCAGGGCGCCGCACGTTTCACAGGTCCGGCTGTCCTTCGTCGCGATATATTCATATTCGTCGACGCCGGCGGCTTCATAGGCGGCCTTGTGCGCGGCCCCGTGGAAGTGTGCCGATTCGGTCCTGACCAGGCGTTCGGCGGCCTTGTAGGACTGGCCCATTCGGGCCGATATTTCCTTCGCCATTTCCGGGACGCCCTTCCCCTGAAGGACGCCCTGGGTCAGCGTTTCCCGAAGGTAGAAGACCAGGGCCTGTTTGTTCTGCCATAGCCGGTCGGAAAACATAGCCCCGGACCAGGGATAGGACAGGACGTCTTCGATCCGGCCGGGGTCCAGCTTCGCGAACTCATTGATAAAGCCGACGCGGGACTGTATGTCATAGACCTTTTTGTAGTAGGCTTCTTCGAACAGGTCGCCGAACTCCGCCTTCATTTCGGCCACGCCCCGGTCCCATAGGTCATTCATTATCAGGTCGATCTGGCCCTGAAGGGCTTCCAGGCGGGAAATACGGCTGTTCGTGGACAGGGCGTCCAGTTGGGCGGTCAGAAGGGCCTTGACGCGCGGGTCGGCTTCCTGGGCGATCCTGGTGACGTATTCGCCCAGGGTCGCCTTCCATTCCTGGAACTCCTTCCGGGTCAGAAGGCGGACCGCCTGGTCATAGGTCAGGCCATACTTCCCGGCGTATCGGGAATAGAAGTCCCCGATCTGGCGCCGGATCGCCTTCGCGGCCGCTTCGTATTCTTTGAACAGTTTCCCGGTCAGGTTCGCCCCGTGAAGGTAGGATTCCTGTTCGCGCTGAAGGGCGCGCGCGGCCCAGTATTCGCGATCATGGGTCATTGTTCACCGCCCCCGTCAGGGCCGTTCCCGGCGCCCTGGGGGCCGTCCTGGCCGGTCGGCGGGTTATTCCCCGCCCCCAGGCTGTCGTCGAACAGACCTTCGCCGAACGTCGACATAGCTTCCTGTTTTTCCTTCTCGATCTGCTCCATTTCTTCTTCCACGTCGTCGACCCAGGGGTGATTCTTCAGGATCGTCCGTTTCGACACGATCCCGTCGCTGTTCCTGGCGTTATTGATCACGTCGGTTTCATTGACGGGAAGGTCCATGTTAAAGACGACGCTGAAGTCTTCGCCGGTGAAGTCGCCCTTTCCGATCAGTTGGAAGTAGACGTCCAGGAATAGCTTCAGCCGGCGGAAGGTCCCCTTCAGTTCGGTCCCCAGGGAATCACAGTCGGCGTCCAGGTCCATATATCGGAAGTTGATCGCGACGCCGGACGCGTTTCCCAGTTCCGGGTCGGTGGTGTCCACGGCGGCCGCGTATGTGTAAAGGTCCCGCCGGTCATTATCCAGGAAGGACATGACGGCGTCGATATTCAGGTCGGCCTGAAGTTTATCCACGCCGCCGTCGGAAGTGACCTTGATCGCCAGGTGTTCCCGAAGGTCCTTCAGGAACTCCGCCAGGTTCTGGCCGCCGTAGTTCTTCAGGACATAGATGAACTTCGCGACGTCCCGAAGGACGTCGGCGGTCACGCTGTTCTGCCAGTTGATGTCGTCGATCAGGTCCTTCACGAAGTAGCACAGGGGAAGTTCTTCTTCGTTATACTTCAGCCATACGATCGGAACTTCGTCCCAGTTGTAGGGCTTGTCGTTGATCGTGAAATGGGCTTCGGTGTAGTCGTTCGATTCGTCCCCGTGATCCTTGTCGACGTAGAAGTCGCCGGCGCCGCCGGTGGTGAAGGCGTCGGTCTTGAAGTATTTGACGCCGCCGGACCACCAAAATTCGGCGTGTGTGATCGTGTGCTTCCTGGTCCCGATATAGACGACCTGGTCATAGAAGCGAATGAAGGCGTCCAGCTTCGTTCGCTCCGCGTCGCTCCATTCCGGGACGATCTCTGTCGACGGAATCCGCATGAAGGCCAGTTTCCCGTCGTCGTCGAAGTACGGCTGAAGCCATGCGACGCCGGACTTGATCGCGCCCTTCCCCAGGGACTTTATTTTCTGGCGGAAGGTGTCGTCGAAGACTTCGTTCAGGGCTGCGCCGTAGGGTTCGGACTTCGTGTCCACGGTCCAGGGCTTCGAAAGAAGGTAGTTCGCCTTCTGGTCGACCAGGCGCTTCAGGATCGGCCGTTCGATCTTCGCGTTCGACCGGTTCGCGATCTCGATCGTCTTGTTCTGGACGGAAGACCGGTTCCTGTAATACGCTTCGGCTTCGACCATGACGTGGTACTGGGGGGACTTTTTGAACTCCCTGATTTCCTCGCTGACGATCTGGGCCAGGGTCATAGTCGACTTTTCAGGGTCGGACAGAATCATGTTGATCCGGTCCATGACGGACAGTTCCATTCGTTCACACCTCACTTCAGAACTTCGATGGACGACCCGCGTCTGGGGCGCTCCACGCCATAGCGAAGGGCGGCCATAGCGTCGTCCATGAACTCGACGGGTTCGTCGATGTATAGACCCGTGGTCGGGTCCTTCTTCCATTTCCACTGTTGGACTTCCTTCAGGGTATTCACGCATGACGGGTGAATGTGGATTTTCCGGCCCTTCAGGAAGTCGATCTGGGCCTTCACGCTTCCCTGTTCCTTCTTCACGGGGGCCGCCCTGAAGCCGGCCTTCTGCCAGGTCCTGATCCGGTCCGGCTCCGCGCTGTCACAGAACATTTCGACCGTCGGGTCGACCTTTGCCTTCCGGGCCAGGGCGATTATTTCTTCGGTGTCCTTTTCGAAGACGTAGACTTCGGACGTGACATAGATTTCGCCGTCCTTCCAGCCGACGCCCAGGATCGCGTTCGCGTGATTGAAGCCGAAGTCCTGGCCGTAGTAGAAGCCGTCAAAATAGTCCCGGCCGGTCGGGAAGTCGTGAACCTGGATATTCGTCAGGATCAGGCCGCCCAGTTCGCCCCATTCCCCCAGGCCATAGACCCTATAACCTTCCGGGTCTTCCTCCTTCCGGCGCTCCATGCGGCGGAAATAGGCCGGGTCTATGAACCGGTTGGTCTTGTATGTAGAATGATGGGTCAGGACGTCCGGGTCTTCCTTGTCGAAGTATCGGGCCTTGATCCAGTGTGTCGCGCTGACCGGGTTGAAGGTCATTGTGATCTGGTAGTAAAGATTCGGGTTCAGGTCGGCCAGGTCGCCGCGAAGACGGTCGTCCAGAATGTCGACGTCTTCGGACAGAAGTTCGGTCGCTTCTTCACACCATATCCAGCATAGTTTCCCGGTCTTGAAGGTGATCGACTTGACCTTCTCGCGTTGCCGCTGATCCTTCACGCCCCGGAATATGACCCGGTTCCCGGTCAGGCGACATTCCAGCGCCAGGGGGTTCAGGTTCACCTTCCAGAAGCGGTCGGCGTATGGGCCGAACATTCGATAGATCGCGGCCTGAAGTTCCGCGAAGGTGCTGTCCCTGTTCGTTTCCTCGATCTTCCGAACGACTAACAGGTTCGCGCCCCGGAAGGCCGGGTCGGACAGCTTCGCGACGTAGTCCTGGGCGATATTCACGGACTTCCCAGAACCGGCGGACCCCTTCAGAATACGGTATCGGCCCCGCCATTCATTGACAGGACGAAAAACAGGGTTGAACTGGGCGGACGCCCTAAATTCAATCCCTGTCGCCGTAGTCATAATTTATCACCACCGTCACGGGCGCCGTCGCGGTCGGGTCGTCCTTGAACATTCCCAGGTGTCGGCCGCATAGTTCCAGGGCCTTCAGTTTATCGTGAAGGCGGACTTCGCGTTCGATCGCGTCTTCCACGACGGGGTCCCCGTTTTCGTCGAAGTCCTTATGGGGGACATATTTCACCTTGACGCCGGCGATCGCGGACAGGTCGTCCGGGCTGGCCCCAGGCTTCACCGTCGCAGTCGACAGGTCGATCAGGTCGTCAGGGTTGACGAAGGCGATCCGGCCCAGTTCCCGAAGGACGCGGTCGGCGTTGATCCCGACACGCTTCGACCGGTCGGCCATTTCCTTTTCAACACGCGCGCGAATTTCAGGTTTCTTCAGCAATTCGCTTCCTATACTCCCCGCAGAATCCACGGAATAGCCGGCGCGGATCGCGGCCTGGGTCGCGTTCAGGTCGATCAGGTATTCCTTACAGAAGACTTCGTTCTTCTTCGTCAGTCGTGCCACGTCGTCACTTCCTTTCCGTGTCAGGTGTTCGGACACAAAAAGGACGCCGGCGAAGGCGTCCTTTCGTGTCCATGAAAAAGGGGGCGGGAACTCTGGGCGAAGTTCCCTGATAGCATTTTCGCACATACGGAAACAAAAAACAAGTGCAGACTTATGCAGACTTATGCAAGTATGTGCAAACTTGTGCAAAAAAATTTTCCGCCGGGTCGTTTCACTTCATTCCCCCGTATAGGCGGACGATCCGGCGGATCAGGGAATCGACGGCGGCCTTCCGCTGGCGGCTGACTGTCGAAGTTTCCACGCCCAGGGCTTCGGCGGCCTGGGCGTAGGTCTGGCGGGGGTAGTACAGGGCCAGAAGGACGGCGGCGGACTTCGCGTCCATGTTCAGGACGGCGTCGTGGACGCGGTCGATCTGGGTCTGGCGTTCCTTCAGGTGGTCGATCGCTCTTTTCGTCCGGGCGGTCCGGCTTTCGATCGCGGCGGCGACTTTGACCATAAGACCGTCAGGATCGGGGGAAGACTGGACGCGCGGGGTGTCGTAGCGTAGGCCGCGCGGGTAGGCCCTGGCCCTGATCGCCGCCAGGTCTTCTTCCAGGGCGGCGCGTTCGGCTTCGATCTGGGCTTCGATGGTCCGGCTTTCCTGGTCGTGATTCTTCAGAATATCATAGACGCGCCGGGTCGTCTGTTCCAGGGTCTTGTCGTCCATGTCTGTTTCCCCCTTTCCTGGTGGTGTGGAAGGTCAGTCCTTCCAGGGAAGATCGTCGTCGCCTTCGTCTTCCATTTCTTCGAAGTGTTGTTCTGCGTATCGGGCGGCCGCGCTTCCGGCGGGGCCGCCGTCCTGGTCACGCCGGCCGTCGGCGAACTCCACGGCGTCGGCCACGACCTCGACGCGGGTCCGCTTGTTCCCGTCCTTGTCGGTGTACTGGTCGACCCTGATCCGGCCTTCGGCTATGGTGACGCGCTGGCCCTTTTTGAAGTAGCGGCTGACGAACTCCGCCGTCTTCCGCCATGCGGTGACGTTGATGAAGTCGGCCTTGTCGCGTTCGAACTTCCGGTCGACGGCCAGGGTGAAGGCCGCGACGGGGACGCCGGCGGTCGTGTGACGAAGTTCCGGGTCCCGCGTCAGGCGGCCGGACAAATGGACGCTGTTCATTTTTCTTCCTCTCCTTCCTTGCGGACCTGGCCCCGCCAGGATTCCGCGAACTTCGTGATCCCGTACAGGGTCCCGAAGGGGTCCTTCTTCTGGGCGCGTGACAGGCGGAACAGGGCGACGCCGATCAGGACGGCCTGGATCGCGCCGATCCTGTTCTTCTCCGCCAGCTTCCGCGCGAAGTCCTTCCCGTGATAGCGTGTGCAAGCGTATGCGATCAGACAGGGGATCGCCTGGTCTTCGGGAAGGTCCAGGGCGCCGGCCAGCTTCGCGGCGGCGGCGTCCCAGGTCTTCGGCTCCGCCGCCTTCCGCTGGTCGTGTTCCCGACAGGGGAATGGGGTCGTCTGGTAGCACTTTTCGCAACAGTCGGGACAGGTTTCCAGGCCCCGGCGCTGGTATGGACAGGCGACCGTCACGTTCACCTTCCGGCCGCATACAGAACACGTCTTCACTGGTCTTCTCCTTCAGAACCGCTTCCCGTGTTTGAACGGGCGCGTTTCGTTATAGTCCATTTTCAGGGTGATCGCCGCTTCCAGGTCGATCCCCAGGTGTCCGCACAGGTCCGCGATCCGGATCACGGCGTCGGCCAGTTCCACGGCCACGCCTTCGGGCTTCGTACAGACGCGGGTCGGTTCCGTCGCGACATATCCGCCGCCGCTGAAGTAGATCATTGGCGTCGGGTCCTTCGGCCTGATTTTGTTCCCGGCCCTCATTTCTTCCAGGGCTTCAGACAGTTCGGAGTGAATCAGCGCGATCGCGGTCCCGAACTCCGGGGCCGGGTCCCAGAAGCCATGTTTCACGGCGTTGTCGTGCGCGCGCTGAATGATGTCGGAAATAGTCATGGGGTTCCTCCTTATCGTTATTTCTTCCAGTCGGGACAGGTCATGTTCCCGTGGTATGGGAGATAGTCGGGAAGGATTAGTTTGTCATGGGCTTCACAGCCGATCAGCGTTCCGCCCAGGCGGACCAGGTTTCCACAGGTTTCACAGACCTTCGGCCGGTCGGTCTGCTTCCGCCGGACGGATTCAAGGAATCCCCGGTCCTTCATTCTTCCGCCTTCAGGGCCGCTTCGGCGTCTTCCCGCGTCAGGAACACGGCCTTCCCGATGTCGTGTTCCGTGAAGTTCATGGACGACCAGGCGGTGGTCCCCAGTCGGCCGCGAAGGACGCTGAAGGCGGCCAGGCCGTCGGCGCCGACGCCGGCGAACATGACGGTCGCGGACACGGCGCGCCGGCGGTGGATCACCCAGACGATCCCGTTCGGCCTTACGGGAAGAAGGACGCCGCCGGCGGCGATCAGGTCGTCCAGAAGGTCGTCCGCCAGAATCCCGGCGTTCGGGCCGATCCTGGCCTTCAGCCGTTCGGCCAGGGCCGCTTCCACCCTGGCGCGGGTGGTGTTGGTGTCGCTCATTGTGTGTCACTCCCTTCTTTCGGTATCGGTTTATAACAGTCACAGCGGACCACGCGGTCGTCGTCGGCGTGTATCGGGCCGGGAAGACCGGCGTCTTCGCGTTCGATCGCTTTCAGGCAGTAGTCGCCGTCGCGGCCCTTCGCTTTGTCGTGGACGAACTGGACGTTCTGACAGTCCCGACAGGAAAAGGCGTAGACCCATTTCGGAAGCGGTTCCTTTCGCCTTCTCATTCCGTCACTCCTTTCGTCGGTGAAATATCGAACAGGGTTATCTGATTGTCTTCCATGCGGAACACAGCGTCGATTTCGTCGAAACGGAAGTCGCGGTTGAACCGCTCTGTCGCTTTTCCTGGGACCTTCTGAAGTTCCAGAAGCCGGTTCCACAGGTCCTTGTGGTGGTCGTACAGGTGACGAAGTTCCTTCGTCTTCGCGTTCGGGCAGAAGAAGCAACCGCCGCGCGTCGTGAACTCATATATCGGGGACAGAAGGCCGTGTTTCTCGCACAGGGCGAAGGTTTCGCCTTCTTCGACGCCGTATTTTTCCAGAAGGGAAACGCGGTGTAGACCGTCAAGTCTGGCCAGACGATCCTGTTCGTCCTTCGCGATCCCGACGTACTGGACGGCGTCGGCGTCAAGCTGTTTCATGTACTTCTTTATCGGGGGCAGTTTACATTCCCTTTGAACACAGCACTTCCCGCACAGCGGAAAACTTCGAAGTTTTCCTATCCTGGGTCCCTTCGTGATTATGTGGAAGAAGTTCGTCATATAGGTCTTGTCTGACTTCAGGACGGTCGTTTTGATCCCCCAGGACTTCAGCTTCGGGATCGCAACGTTGTAGATGAAGTCGCGGTGCTCTGGGACCTCCCCGCTGATCTGATCGTCAAACATTACTTCGCAGTAGACGACTTCGTCCAGCGGTTCGCCGTGTTCACGGGCCAGGATCACGGTCGCCAGACTGTCTTTCCCGAAGGAACAGGAAGCTATGTGTTTCATGGGCTACACCACCAGGACGCGCGTGTTTCTTCGGTTCAGGTAGGCCGTCAGGGCCATTCCCCGGACGATCTCGACGGCCAGAATGACCAGGTATTCGTCGCCGTAGCCGTCTTCGCCGTATTGACGGCCGACGCGCGCGTTGATCAGGGCCAGCTTCCGGCGCGCGTATTGTTCGGCCTGGTCGAAGACGTCAGCCGGAAGGGCGGCCCCGATCCTGTCTTCGACCCTGGCCTTCAGGGCGGCGGACTTTACCATTCGTCCCCGTCGTCGTCGGCCGTGTCTTCCTCCCCGGCGGCGATCCGGCGAAGGACTTCTTCGACAAGGCGCTTCGAACTGTATTCCCGCAACAGAACGGAATCCGACAGGTCGACTTCGTCGGGTTCCAGGGATAGACAGATGTCAGAATCCACGACCAAAGCCGGCCGAACGCCGAGGTAGCCGCTGTACGCGCTGTAGTAGTACAGGCTCCCGTCGGTGTGGACGAGCCGCGCGTTGTACGCGCTGCCGGCGTACGGGGTGATCGTCCATTCCCAGTCTTCGATCTTCAGAAGGCCGGCGTCGAAGTATTTCCTGACCTGGGGTTCGGTCAACATTCCGACCTTACAGGTGACGGACCCATAGCCGGGGCCGCCCTGGTGGTCAGACAGGTCCCAGGCGGTGTCGCTGATCCGCTCATAGGGGATCACGCCGCCGTCGACCAGGGCGTCCAGGAAGTCGTTATTCAGGTCGTTCCGAAGGGACGCGAAGGCGAAGTTGTTCGGCTTCGCGTTTTCGTCGCTGGGTTCCCTGAAGGTGAAGGGGCGGACGGTGAAGGGCCGGAAGCCGATCGGCGCCGCCGTCACCAGAAGGGTTTCCCCGGTCGCGAAGTGTTCCATGATCTGGGCCTTGACGCCCTCGATCCCGGTGTCGAAGACCGCGCCGGGGGCCAGGTCCTTAATTTTTACGGTTGCTTTTCCCATTTCGGGTTCCTCCTTCGATTTCTTCGATCGTGACTTCGATCCGGGGGTTCTTCCGGTCCACGGCGAAGTCGTCGGTGAATTGTGCGATTTCGTCCCAGCCGTCGTTCTTCAGGGTCCCGGCTTCGACCAGGGCGTCCTGTATGAACTTCTTCGCGAAGGCGATATTGTCCTTATCGCGCCGGCGGGACGGTTCGATCCACAAGTAGTGAATGATCACGGGGCGGGTGAAGTGAACGCCCCGAAGCTGGGTCTTTACCAGGAAGCCGATCACGTTCTGGGCCTGTTTCTTCATGGAAGCGGCCTTGTATTTCCCATTGTGGCCGCGCTCCGCGTCGATGTACTCATTCAGGCCGGGAAGGACGCCGGGGATCGTCAGTCTGTACTGTTTCACGGCGTCACGTCCCTTCCAGGCCCAGAAGCCGCCGCGCCAGGTCCCGGCGTTCGTTCGCGTTGCCGGCGCGGCGGGATTCTCCGACCATTTTCAGCCGGATCGGACACATTTCCAGGACCCGGTCATAGATTCGCTTATAGGCCAAGGACGGCGGGTTCTGAAGGTCCTTCATGGACAGATTCGTCGTGATGATCACGGGCTTCCCGGACCTGGCCCTGGTGTCGATCACGTTGTAGACCTGTTCGACGGAAAACGCCGTGTCGCGCTCGACCCCCAGGTCGTCAATGACCAGAAGGGAATATCGCTGAAGGCTGTCGATCCGCCGCTGACGTTCTTCGTCGAAGGTCCCCTGGATCGCGTTCAGAAGCCGGGGGAAGTTGGTCACGCTGACGCTGACCAGGCGCCCCAGAAGGGCGTTCGCGATCGCACACGCCAGGAAGGACTTCCCGGTCCCGACGTCGCCATAGAACAGGATTCCGATGTTCTCCGCCTTCATTTCCTTCCAGTTCTGGACGTATCGAAGACAGACGTCCGTGACGTCGGGGTTCCGGCGGTCGTCCTGGGCGAAGGTGTATCGCAAATAGGCCGGGTCGGTGATCCCGTCCCGCCGAAGGGCTTCCATGCGCTGTTCGAAGTCCTTCCGTTCGCGTTCGCGTTCCCGCTTTTCGATTTCGGCTTCCTCGCATTGACACGGGACCCCGAACCGGGCCTTCCGCTCCGGGTGGTCGCCGAAGGCCGGGATCGTGACTTCGGTCTGTTTCCTGGTGTGGCACTTCCCGCAACACAGGAAGCCTTCGTCGTCGTAGTAGTCGCCGGGTTCCTTGTTCTGAAGGCTTTTCTGGGCCAGGCCGGCCATGATGTCGCCGATAGATTCCACGCGATCACCGTCCCCCCAGGAAGTCTTCGTCGCCGTCGTAGTTCCGGGCGGCGCGGCCGGGGGCGGTCGCGTCCAGGGCGTCGGGCCGGTTGTCTTCCTCCCAGCGCCGGCCACGAAGGAAGGTCGCCGGGTAACAGATGAACTTCCCGCCGTCCTTCGTCCAGGTGTCACTTGTCTTCCAGCGTTCGACCCCGGCCACGATCTGGCCGACCAGGTCTTCGTCCGGCTGAAGCTGTCCCCAGGCTTTCAGGGCGTCCTGTTTCCCGACCCGGCGGGGGTAGACTGACCAGAAGCGATCAAATCCCGGCGGGGTCACTTGCGCCCCGTCTGGGCGCGTTCCCGTTTCTCGTTTCTCGTTTTCGTTCCCGTTTTCGTTTACGTTTACGGGGACTTTTGATTTCACTTGCTTTCCATTCGTCTGTTTGCAAGTGTTATCAAATGAAACAGGAAGCGGGTATTTGCTTTTCTTCGCGCGCGTCTGCTGGTGTTTGTCCCAGGACAGAAGTTTCAGGTATTTCTTCCCGTCTTCGGCGGCCGTATAGGTCCCGACCATGCCGGCGGCGACCAGTTCGCCCAGCCACGCGACGACCTTCTGTTCCCTCGGCGGCTCCATAGGGAAGCACATAGACGCCAGGATTCGCGGGTTCCCGTAATAAAGGCCGTAGTCGTCGGCCTTGACGACCAGGCGCCAGAAGAAGCGTTCCGCTTCCGCGCTGATCTCTGTCAGCGATTCACTGGTGACAATGGATTCTTTTATGATCCTGCTCGGCACTTCGACCCCCTCCTTTTACAAAGTCCTTTGACAGTTCCGACAGGCTTCCCGGCCATAGCGGCGAAGGGAATAGTCCTGTTCTGCCTTCGTGATCGGTCCGCCACAGATCGGACACTTCGCCCCGCTGTCCTGGGGCGCGCCAGACGGCCTTCCCTGGCCGCTCTGCTGGCCCCTGGTGGCCGCCGGGGGCCTTCCCTGGGCCTGGGACCTTCCGCCGCCCTGGGCCGCGTTCTGGGGCGCCCTGGGCGGTCCCTCGACCTTCCGTTTCATGTCGAACCGGACGGCCCCGGTCTGGTCGACGATCACCAGGTCGCACACTTCCCGCCGGTCGTTATAGGCGACCTGGGCCACGGTGAACCGGGTGGACGGGTAACACCGAAGGACTTCCTTCCGGCCGTTCTGCTGGCCTTCTGAATAGAACTCATTATCGGCCAGTTCGACATAGATGAAGGGGGCCGTGTAAAGTTCCCGGCCGATCCCGACGTTGAAGCCGGCGCGTTTGAAGGCGTCGGACGCCTGACCCTTTTCCTTTTCGGTGTTACTCTCGACGCCGACGTCCTGTTTCCTGACCCAGTCGTGTTTCTGGGCGTCCCAGATGTCGATATTACAGAACAGATTCCCGTTGATCACTTCATGGGTCCGGCGCCAGTTGTTCGGGCCGAAGACCTGATCCAGAATCCGCATATCGACCCGCGCGTCCTTGTATAACAGAAGGACGGCGCCGACGCGGCCGGACCCTTTCGACCGGCTGACGCTCTGGACCCGACATTCGATGTCCTGGGCCGTCAACAGGGGGATCGTGACCGGGGCCGCCTGGGGGACGTCCTGGGGCTTCTGGGGGGCGTCTTCGGCGCCCCTGATAGGATCAACGGGGGCGGACGGTCCCGCCCCCTGGTCGATTCTCTTGTCTTCCATGTTCGCGCCCCCTTACTTGATCTGAAGGTTCCGGTTTTCCACCAGGGAAGCGCCGGCCACGGTCTGGCCGCCCTGGATCGCCTTCTTGATCGCGGTCTTGTCCGGCTTCGTGGTCACGGTGGTCGTGACGTAGTCCGCCGGAAGGGCGGCTTCGTCGACGATCTGGACCTGGACGGACTTCCTGAAGCTGATCCGCGCCTTCGCGGTTTCGACCTTGTCCCGGCCGACGGCTTCCATACACGAAGACAGGTATTTCTTCATGCTGTCGACCCGGCGTTCGGCGGCCTTCCGACGGGCCGCCAGGGTTTCTTCCTCCGCCTTCAGGTTCCCGGCGAAGGCGGCCCAGTTCTTTATGTAACAGGCCACGCTTTCGGCCTTGTCGTCGAACTTCGCGCCCAGGGCTTCCACGGCGTCGAAGTTGATGATCTCCCCGGTGTCTTCGTCGACTTCCAGGCTGTCCAGGGCCTTCAGGAAGTCGGCGCTGATTTCGTACAGGCTGGCGGTCATTTCGCTTCACCCCCAGTCAGAAGGGCGATCGCGTCGTCCACGATCCGGTCGGTGGTGTCGTCGTCGGCCGGGACGATCCGGCGGGTGTCCTTGAAGTGTTCCAGGACGGACTTCGCGGCGGACGCCTTCGCTTCGGCGGCGTCAGCGCGGTCCCGCTCCGTCTTGAACCGCTCCCACCAGTCGGTCGACCCCTTTTCGGCCCTGTCCAGGGCTTCGCGAAGTTGGTGATTCTCGACCAGGACGTCCAGGACCAGGGCCTTCACGGCGTCCGTGTCGTAAAAATTGAAGTTTTTCAGATTAGGCATTGAAAACCTTTCCTTTCTCTGCTATAATGCAGTCAGTTCGATTTTTTGGACTGGGCCGCTTCGGTTGTTGTGGTGACGACGAAGCGGTCCTTCTCTATTTCTTCGACGGTGATCTTCCGGGCGCCCAGAAGGACCAGGGCCTTCACGACCTGTCCGACCTGGACCGGGGTCAGCGTCTTCGACGGGTATTTCACGCGGTTCCCTCCTTTCAGTTCATAGCGCCGGCCAGCTTCGCGAACAGGGCGAACAGGGCTTCGAAGACCAGGGTTCGGGCGAAGCCGGACCCCAGGGGGATCAGGTCTTGTTCCATGCTTCCGACGGTCCCCAGGGCCAGGAAGAACATGACGAAGGCGATCACGCCGCACACGGTCCGGGCGGTCTTGTTCTTCAGCATGACGCGTCACCTTCCTTCGGCGGCGCTTCCTTCGCCTTCCGCTTCTGGGGAATGACGATCCCCAGCTTCGCGGCGCACGTCCGGCCGAAGCCGGCTTCGATGTAGACGGGATTCTTCAGGCGCCGGCCACAGCGGCCACACCTGACGACGGGCGCGCCGTCGCGCGTGTTCGCGGTCATTCGGCGCCCTCCTTCCCGTCGTCGGCCAGGGACCGCCACAGGGCGACGTGTGCGTCGCTCCGAAGGTCGTCCCAGGACTTCAGACACACCAGGAAGCCCTTCAGGCTGACCCCCTGGTCCGCCAGGACGTCCCGGAAGGCGGCGACCTGGTCGTCAATTTGCTTCCTGTACGCGGCTTCTTCGGCGTCGGCGATCGCCTGGGCTTCCTTCTTCAGGTCGGACAGCCGGACGCGGCCGTCACATACGTCCTGACAGAAGTCGAAGGCTTCCTGTTCGGAAGCGAACCGCCGGGACCGGCCGGTGTCGACGTTGTCATGGGTCTTCAGGTCCCAGATTCCGACATAGTAGGGGGCGTCGGCCTTCTTCCCGTCCTTCCAGTAGTCGTAATGAACGGTATATTCGACGTTGTTCCGGCGCGCGATCTTCGCGGCCCCGTAGCCCTGATTTCTGAACTTCAGGGGTTTAGACATTCTGATCCACTCCTTTCCTTTTTCCGCATTTCCGAAGCCCTTCCTGGACCCGCTTCTGGGCCAGGGCGGGGTCATAGGCGAACCGAAGGTTTTTGTCCAGGGTGACGCCGTCCTGGCCGCGCTTCAGTTCGGTATAGACAGCCGCGCGGGACACGCCGACCTTCTCGGCAATTTCGGCGGCCCCCGCTCCGCCTTCGTACAAGGCGGCGACCGTCTTTCTGTCACTGAAGTCCAGCCTTTTGACCTGTTTTCGCACTTTTTCACCTTCTTTCCGCGTCCAGGTATAAAAAAATCAGCTTGCGCGAAGGTCGTCGACCTTTGCACAAGCTAATATTAAACCTCGCCAACGCAAAAGTCAAGATTAAATTGTAAAGTTTCAGAAATTTTTTTATAGTCCTGGACAGGACAGGGCCGCCAGACCTTCGGCGAAGACTTCGTCGGCCGTTCGGAAGCCCAGGATTTCGCGCGGGTAGTTGTTCAGCCAGTCTTCGACGGCCTGGATCGCCTTCGCCGGGATCGCGCCGAAGTCGGTCCCCTTCGGAAGCCAGCGGCGGATCATGCCGTTTATATTCTCATTCGTCCCGCGTTCGAAGGAAGAATACGGGTGACAGTAGTATATCTTCGTCCGGCGCCCCTTCCGGCGACAGGACCGTTCCATTCCTTCGGGGTCGGAAAACTCCGACCCGTTGTCGACGGTGATCGTCTGGAACATGGTATAGAAGACCGCGCCGAAGCGGCGTTCCAGCCGGTCCAGGGCGGCGACCACGCTGTCGGCGGTCTTGTCCTTGATCTTGATGATTATTTCCTTCCGGGCCTTCCGCTCCGACAGGACCAGAAGGGCGTCCTTCGTCTTCTTCTTCCCGACGACACAGTCCATTTCCCAGTTCCCGACGACGGCGCGATCCAGGACTTCGGCCGGCCGGTTTTCAATGCTGTCGCCGGCGGCGGCCCTGGCGGCCGTCTTCCTGACGCGCTTATAGCCGCGCTTCTTCCGGCCGCCCCTGGGAAGGTTCGAACTTTCCAGGTTCAGGAATATCCCCTTCTTTATGTAGGAATACAGGGTCGCTTCACAGATCGACGTGTCGAACTGAAGGCCCTTGACCTTGATTTCCCCCAGGACGGCGGCCGGGGAATAGCCGTCTTCGACGATCCGGCGTTCGATGTGTTCCGCCAGACGGTGGTCCTTCCCGATCTTCAGGCCGGGACCCTTCGCGGCCAGGTGTTCTTCATAGGCGGCCTGGGCTATGTCGGGACTGTATCGTTCTTCTTCGGTCCAGTCGCTGTTCCGGTGGATATAACGGCCCCGCTTCAGTTCGTTGTATATCGTGTTCCGGTGGACGCCGATTTCGTCGGCGATTTCCTGGACCTTCAGGCCATGCTTCAGGCCGGTTTCGATCCGAAGACGGTCGTTCCAGGTCAGATGTCTAAATCTGCGCTTCTTCATTGTGAATCCCCCTTAGAATAAAAAAGGCCCCCGCCCATGCCATGCCGGCAAGGGTGGGGGCTGTTTTCCTATATTCAGACCAGTTCGCGCGGCTGAACGCCCAGGAAGTCGGCGATCCGAAGACCCAGGCCCAGGGACACGGACATGATGTCCTGTTCCCCGCTTTCCAGCTTCTGGACCGTTCGAATGTTCACGCCGACGCCGTCGGCAAATGCGGCTTGCGTCAGGCCCCGTTTACAGCGCAAGCGCGCGACCTTCGTCGTGTTTTTCGTGCTTCCAGATTTCATTCAGATCGCCCTTTCCTTTGTGGTGATGTCTTTATATTACGCCTTTTAGGGCGTAATGTCAAGGAGGAAAATAAAAAAAGACCCACGGGTTTTCCCGTGGGTCAGTCTTCGTCTTCGGGGTCCAGAAGGGATTCGATCGGGACCTGAAGGACGACCGCGAAGCCGCGAAGTTCATAGTCTGTCACCAGACGCGCGCCTGATTCGATGTTGCTGATCGCGTCCTGGGCGATATTCACGCCCCGCGTCTGTAATTTTGCCGCCAGGGCTTCCTGGGACATACGCTTCGCCAAACGGGCCATTCTGACCCGCTCCCCGCATATATTCCGCCGCCCATTATACCCCAGACTTTTCACGCCGGTCCCCCTTGTTATTAGTATGTGCAATATTTTACTTGACATTACCATGAATCGGCGGTTAATATTATTGGCATGAACCATAATTCAAAAATCCCGGCCCAGAAGCCGGGGAAAAGGGGGCTTTTTTCATGGGTTGGAAGATAGGCGGAGGCGTCCTGTCCGCCCTGGCGGCCGTCGCGCTGTTGGTGAAGCTGACCACGCCGGCGGAATACCTGACAGGAATCGAACTTCCGATCGTCGTCGTTTTCGCCGTCCTGGCGGCCGTGTTCTTCTGGAAGGGGGCGAAGGCCGGGAAGCGGAAGAAGGCGGCCGGGAAGGACGCCGCGCGCGCGTATATGTCGGACCAGGACCTTCAGACCATACAGGCCGGCGGCCTTCCGTCACTGGCCGGGGTCCCGGTGGTCCTGGGGGACGGGGAAACGGCCTGTTTCTTCGCGCCGGCGCGCCGGTATATCACGAAGAAGAAGGCGGTCGGCCGGACCGGAAGTCACGGGGGCGTCAGCGTCCGCGTCGCGAAGGGCGTGTCCGTCCGGTCGGGCGGCGGGGCCAGTCAGACGGTATATGACGACGTGACCGACGCCTTCCCCGGACAGGTGGTCCTGACGAACCGGCGGGTCGTCTTCCTGGCGACCCAGAACGGATTCGAATGTGGCCTGGACACGATTTCGGCGATCGCCCCGGAAGGGGGCCGTGTCCTGATCCAGGCCGGGGCGAAGACTTACCGTCTGGCCGTAGCCGACCAGGGGTCCTTCACGAAGGCCCTTGACCTGGTGGTCAGGAAATAGAAAAAAAAAGGCCGGACAGGGCTTCCCCCGTCCGGCCTTCTCTTACATAATGCGCTGTTTTATTTCCTTCTCGACCTTACGGCCGACGCGCGACGCCTGATTCTTCAGGGTTTCCTTCGTCGCGCGTTTCATTGTGTAACGGCCACGGACATAGCCGGACTTCGGACCGACGAACATTCCGCCCTGGGGGTCGTTCCGCTGATAGACGAAGCTGTTCCCGTCCCAGTGACCGGGGACGAAGTGACTTCGGAAGCCGTATTCTATATGCCCCGCGTAGTCCATGGAATTAAAGAACCGGACGATATACTTCCGGCCGCTCCGCCGCGCCTTTTTGTCACTATGCCAGTTCCGGCGATATTCGCCGGTGTTGACGATGTCGGGGACGTCTTCGGTGCAAATCTGTTTTGCCTGTTTCACAGCGTAGGTCCCTTCGCCGACGGCGATCTTGTCCATGACGGCCGGGACGTCGCCCTTCAGGGCTTCCAGTTGCCCGATCCACTTGACCAGGTCGCCCTTCCTTACGGCCACGGGTCAGTCCTTGCCTTCCTTGTCCTGATCCGGATCGTCGTTCCCGGTCAGGGCGTCGCCGGCGGAATCGGTGACGTTCTTGAACACGCGGATCGCCTTCTTCAGGAAGTCGGGGATCGGCGCGCCCAGGGCGCCGGCGTTTTCGATAATGCTTCCCAGTTCGGTTAGAATGTACCATACCACCACGACGGGACAGATCAGGACGGTGTATTCGAAGGGAAGCGTGATCGCGGGGATATTGTTCACCACCAGGCCGATCACGATGTCGGTCAGGCCGGCCCCGACCACGGCGATCAGGGCGCCGCATTTGTGCCACAGACCGGCGCGCGCGGTCGCGGAAGACCAGTCCCCCTTCTGAATAGCGGCGGCCGATCCGGTCAGGTAGTCGATCGCCATACACAGGACGAACAGAACGACCAGCCAGCCGAACCAGCCGAAGAACGCTGTCAGCGTTCCGAAGAAGGCCACAAGGGCCGCCTTCACAGTGTTGATGTGTTCCATAATACGCCTTCTTTCCCCCGGCCTTTTAGACCGGGATTTTCAGTTTCTGCCCCGGATAGATAGTCGTCGAAGACAGGCCGTTCGCCTTCTGGATTTCCGGCCAGCGCGAACCGTTCCCCAGAAGCGACGCGGCGATCTTCCACAGACTGTCCCCCTTCTTCACGGTGTAAATGGTCGGCGCCGCCTGGGCGCCGGCGGTCGGAATCTTGATCTTCTGGCCGACGTGGATCAGGTTCGGGTTCGCGATCCCGTTATAGTCGGCGATCTTCTGGTAGGTGGTCCCGTACTTCGCCGCGATCGCGGACAGGGTGTCCCCGGCCTTCACGGTGTAGACCACTTCGCCGGCCGGCTGGGCCGGGGCCGGGGTGTCGGCGGCCGCTCCGCCGTCCCAGGCCGTCAGGCCGTAGGTTTCGATCAGGCTGACCAGCTTCGCGGAATAGTTCGGGTCGGTCGCGTAGCCGTCTTCGCGCACATACTGACAGGCCAGTTTGTAGTCCTTCAGGCCGCGAAGGTTCTTGTACCTGTCCAGGCGGTTAAACAGGTCGGAATGATCCGCGACGGATTCCGCCCAGGACGGATATTTCCTGAAGGTAGCGTCGACGGTGACATACTCCGTCCCGTTCCATTCCTGGGTCTTCATGGTCACGCCCTGGCCGTTATAGGTCCCCTTGATCCCGAACAGGTTGTTCGCCTGGACGGTCAAGCCGGACTTCCCCCAGCCGGATTCAAGGATCGCCTGGGCGATCGTCAGGGACGCCAGAATCCCGGTCGCGGCCATGTCGGCCGCCGCGAAGGCGCCGATCTTGTTAATAAACGCCTTCTGTTCCTCCGTCCCCTTCGTCGCGGTCGCCGGGGTGTCGTCGGCCGGCTTCGCCGCGTCGGAATAGTTCGGCGTTCCGAAGCCGCGAATATATCGGGCGTTGACCTTCAGTTCGCGGTAGCCGACAGCGTTGCTTTTGTTCCCCTCTACGACGGTGATCAGGCCGTTCGCGACCTTGCACACAATCCCGACGTGGTCGGCGCTTCCGGTGTTGTCGGTGGTCTGGTAGTTCGTCCCGTCCTGCCAGTCGTAGAAGACATAGTCGCCGGGGCTGGGGACGAAGGCGTCGTTTTCCACCCAGGCGCCGAAGTCCTTGAACCGCTGGATATGCTTTTCACAGCCGACTTCTGTCGGAATGATGTCGGTCAGGTCTGCCTGGATCGCGACGGCGGAAGCGAAGCCGGAACACCAGGCGTCCGTGTATTTCAGCGCGTAGCCGCGCGCCAGGGGCTTGTGACTGTTGTAAAGGTCCACGATCTTTTTGTGGGCGGTGGACCCCTCCTTCACGCCGACATAGCTTTCCGCGATCTCGACCACTTTCTGGCGAAGTTGCTGTTCTGTCATTGTCTTTTTCTCCTTCCTGTAAACGGGAAGGGCGGGGGTCCGCGCCCCCGCCCTTCATGCTGATTATTCGTCGGCCTGGGTCCAGCCATAGACGCCGGGTTTCCAGACGTTCGCGTCGACGGTGCTGATCCAGTGTTTCCCGTCATAGGTCACTTTGTCGCCGGTGTTATAGGCGTCATGGGCGCCCAGGGGCTGGGACCATTCGGGCCATTCCTCCGACGGGTCGCCGATCTTCTTCCACAGGGCCGGGGTCAGTGAAGGATTCCAGCCTTCTTGTGACGTGTGGTCCTGGCCGGCGTTGACCTTATACAGGTTCCCGTCCAGGGGGTCACGCCTGATCTGGCCGGCCTTATAGTCGACCGGATAGGCCCAGGTCGCGAACTGGTCCGCGTTTTCGGTCGCCGTCACGTCGTCGATCTGGCCGGCTTCGGCCAGACTGACGAAGGCGATCGACGCCGCGCGCGCGACGGCCGCCGCCGGGTTCTGGCGGTCCCGTTCCTGGGCGTCCTTCATGCTGACATGGTCACATTTTCCAGGGTCGAACATGGTCTTTCCCTCCTTTACGCGAACCGGACGGTCGCCTGGATCGCTTCGATCGTCTGGGACCCCTTCGTGATATAGAACCGATAGGCCAGGCCGTTCCCATTCTCCGCCTTCGCGTTCGTGAAGGTGTGGACGAAGCGGCCGACCTTCGACGTGATGTCTTCCCAGACCGGGACTTCGTCGAACGGGTTGTTCGTGACTTCACAGTGAAGGACGGCGTCGGCCGGCCGGTCGGACGGGAACAGGGACAGGAAGCACTTCGACACGAAGGCGTCCGTACTGACCGCGCGGGACGCGGCGATCCTGGTCACGGTCCGGCTGAAGGTGATCTTCCGGGTCGCGGACCCGCCGGCGCCGTCGCTGACCTCGATCGTCAGGACATGGGACCCGGCCAGAAGGCGAAGCCATACGCCGGACAGGTCCGCCTTGTTCTGGGTCCCGCTTGTCGCGGTGTATGTCCGAAGGGTGATCGTTTCGGCCCCGTTGGTGACGGTTTCCTTCACCGTCAGCGTCTGGGACGCGGATTCCTGGTCCGTGACCGTGTACTGATGGGCGAAGGGGGCGTCCTTCGCGCCGACGTTTTCGTCGGACCCGCTGATCACGGGGTTCGTGTTGTAGGAAATGGGCGTCGCCGTCCCGGTCCTGTACGCGGATTCGGCGCCGTGGGCGTCGACCGCCTTCACGCGGACCTGGTAGTTCGTCCCGGCGGTCGGGACGGTGTCGCGGACGGTCTTCGCCGCGCCCTGGCCGATCTGGGTGTAGGCCCCGGAATCGACCCGGCGTTCCCAGGTGTAGGTGATCCCGTCACCTTCGGGGTCGGTGGACCCGCCGGTGGAAATGTCCAGCGCCTGACCGGCGCGCGGGGTCCCGTGAGAAATAGACGAAGGGGTCGTGGGCGGCTGATTCCACTGGAGAATATACGCCCCGTCGGTGTCCGTTGTATCGGATACCAGGGTCCCAGGGGCCAGAAACAAAGCCGGCCGAACGCCGCCGTAGCCGTAGTACGCGTGGTAGCCGTTCAGGCTCCCGACGGGGTAGACGCCCCGCGCGTTGCACGCGTGGCCGGCGAACGGGGTGAGTAACCACCACCACCAGTTTTGAGTAGCCGACAGACTGGACGACTTATATTCAGACTTCGCGACGGCTTCGGCGGTAGGCATAGCCTTCCGGCGGTCGGCGCTGTTGAAATAGGACCACTGGACCCCTTCGACGATCCCGTTTTCGTTCCCCAGGCCGACTTCGGTTTCCGTCAACAGGCGGACCTTCCGGGTGATCTTTTCCGACCCGCCGCCGTCCGTCACGGTGTTCAGGGCGACGGTGATCGTGTCGTTCAGAAGGGCGTTCCTGAAGTCGGCTTCGAAGAAGGACAGGAAGCCGGCTTCCTGGTCGTACTCGTTCTTATTGCCCCAGACGTTCGCGTCCGTCGGGGCGGCGTCGGCGCTATGCTGGGCGCTATACCACTGACCGGCGGCGGCCGCGCTGTTCAGCCATTGAAGAAGGTTCGACACGCTGGCGCGGTTGTTTCCGTAGTTCTTCCGATCGTTGTTTCCGTTGGACGGCTCCTTCGCGTCGAAACACTTCAGGGTGATAATTCGTTCCGTCACCAGACCGACCCGGTCTGAAAACTGGTGTCCGACGATGAACCGGATCACGGCCCCGTTATACTTCGTGTTGACCGACTTGACGACCGATCCAACGGGAAGCGTCGACAGTTGTTTTGACATGGTATTCCTCCATTTCTTTTCTGAACAAGCTGAAGAACAGTTCGTCCGTCAGCCTGATCAGGTGGTGACAGTTGCCGTGACCGGCGTGACCGGTCCAGGAAGAATATGACTGGACCACGGCTTCGAAGGTGATCTTCCCTTCGTCCAGAAGCCGGCGGAACTTCTTCAGCTTCCTTCTGATCCGGTTTTTGCTGTCGCGGCGTAGCTTCCGAACGACCTTTCCGCTGGGGGTCATATACGTTCGGAATCCCAGGAAGTCGATCCCCTGGGCCAGCGGGAAAATAGCCGTCTTGTGATTCAGTTCCAGGCCCAGGGGGACCAGGAACTTTTTGATTTCTTCCAGGCAATACGCCAGATATTCCTTGTCCTGGTGTATCAGATAGAAGTCGTCCATGTAACGGCCGTAGAACTTGATTCCCAGGCGTTCCTTGATCATGTGGTCCATTCCCGACAGGTACAGGATCGCGAACCATTGGGACGTGTGATTCCCGATGGGGATTCCCGGCCCTTCGGTGGAATCTATGATCATATCCAGAAGCCACAAAACGCCGGGGTCAGTGATCTTCTGGCGAAGTTGGGTCTTCAGAACGTCGTGATCGATCCGATAGAAATATTTCGTAATATCACACTTCAGGACCCAGCCGTCCGCCCCGAACTGCCGGTGGTATCGCTCCATAAACGACTTCAGACGGTCCAGGCCGAAGTGTGTCCCCTTGCCCTTCTGACTGGCGTAATTGTCATAGATCAGGGTTTTCGACAGAAGCGGTTCCAGGACGTGGTCGCACAGGCTATGCTGGACGATCTTGTCCCGGAAGCTGTTATACATGATCAGCCGTTCCTTCGGTTCGTAGATCATAAAACGATTATAGGGGGACATTCGGTATTTCCGCGCCGCCAGTAGGTAGTGAAGGAACATTGTGTTTTCAATGTCGTTCACTTGATAACGGACGACGGCGCTTTTCCACCTTTTTCCCTTCCGCGCTTCCAGGTATGCCTGAAATAGGTTGTTAAAATCCGCCATAGCGGCGAAGGACGCCGCCGGGGGCTGGGGTGTGTTCATGTGTACCTCCTCGCCGCTTATAGTCCGGGCGTCGTAGCCGAAGCCCTTTCGTCGGCGATCATGTGTTTACCCTGGTCTTTCCGACGTCGGGAAGGATATGATCTCCTTTGTAGGGGGTCTTCTGCTTTCAGGTTCGTCGCCTTACTCGGTCGCGGTTTCCTCCAAATCCGGCCGAACGCCGTTGTTGCCGTTGTACGCGTTGTTGTTGTTCAGGCTCCCGTCGGTGTTGACGTTCCGCGCGTTGTTCGCGTTGCCGGCGTTCGGGGTAACAGATCATACCCTATTCAGTTTTTATCATTTCCGCCGGCGGCGTCGGCCGGACTGTCGACCTTCGGGGCGGCCCCTTCGGGCGGCGTCCACTGGGTCGCCTGTTCGGCGTTGTACCAGGCGGCGGCCATGACCTTCACGTCAAGGACCTTCGACGTCCATGTGTCGAAGGTCCCTTCGTCGATGTAGTGTCGCTTCTTAGACAGCTTCACGAAGAACAGAAGCCGTTTACAGGCCGTCAGGGCGTTCCGCTGAAGGGTCAGCCGGTCCGCCTTGTCCTTCTGGGTCCAGATCGGGAATATCTCGTTCGCGGCCAGAAGGTCGTCGTACACTTCCAGGACGATATTCTGGATTCGGTCGACGAACGTGAAGCGGACCTTCTTCGGGTAGCGTTTCGCGTTGTCCGTGACGTCCAGGGTGTAGTCGATCAAGTCTTCCGCGACCGGAAGGATTCGAAGCGGGTCCTGTTCTCTATGCGTGTCTTCTCTGCGCCGGTGGTAGTTTCGCGATCCCATTGATACACCTTCGGTTCCTGATCTTTTCGACCGTGTCACGCCGGCCGGAATAGTCGAAGCCGTAGTCCCGAAGGACGACTGTCTGTTCTTCGCCTTCATAGGTCAGGCCGCACAGAACGACGCTGTCGCCTTCACAGCGGCCGCACACGGGCCGCCATTCGGTGAAAAGGTTAGATAACAGACAGGACGTTTCGGCCGGCGTACAGGCGAACCTGGTCATAAATAAAGCCTGTTGGACGTCGGGTCCAGAATCCCTTCCGGGACGCCTTCGCCTTCGTAGCCCTTCCACTGGTCCAGTTGGGCCGACGCGAACGTGTGGGTCACGGTGGTCCCGGTGAAGCCAGTGTCCAGTTGCTCCTTCATAGCGGAAATGTCGAAGTCCTGGCGCCGCTGAACGGTTTCCACGCTTTCGCCGGTGCTTTCCTGGACGTCCGCCGCGTTGTGGCCGTGGACGATGGGGGCCGCGTATGCGATCATTTGCGCGGTGGTCACATAGGACCCGCTTCCGATCTCGACGCGGACGGAATTGTTTTCCTGATTCGTCACCACGACCGCGACGTCGTGGACATGGACGGTGTCGCCTTCGCCCTCCACGGGTTCACGGTCCAGGAAGGAACAGGGCGGAAGGACGTTGTCGCTGTCCTCCCCGTCCAGCCATGAATAGGTGAACATGAAGGTGTTTCCGTCTTCGTCCTGGGCGAAGGTCGCGACTTCGCGGATATATTCGCGGTGATCCAGGCCGGCGTTCGTGACCTGGACCGGAATCCGCATATAGGACGGGGATCCTTCGACGAAGGTCTTTTCCCCGACCTGGGCGGGGACCTGGACGGGGTGGATCAGGGCGGTCAGCGTGTTCGGGCTGACTTCCGGGTCGGCGACGCCGTCGCCGGCGGCCGCGCTGACGATCGCAAGCTGGCGGCCTTCCGCGACGAAGCGCGTCAGGACTTCGGCGCCCTTGTCGGTGATCGTGGACTTATATCGGGCCATTTGTAGTTCCTCCTTCGGGTTGGTGTTCGTGCCTGACCAGTGTGACCATAGCGGCGGCCGCGACCGTAGCCGGCCGAAGGACGGTCTGGGGGATCGCCGTCTGGGTCAGAAGGACCAGGTTCGCCGGAAGCATTTGTCCCAGGACGGCCAGAAGGGCGTCCCGCTGGGTGTAGCCGTTCAGAACGATCCGAAGGAACAGTTCATAGGCGTCATTGTCCAGCCGGACCGTGAAGTCTTCACTGACCGTCGACAGATACTTCAGAAGTGCCCTGTATGTGTAGGGAAGCTGGTCAAGGTACTTTATCAGGATTTTTTCGCGGCGCGCTTCCAGGGGCGCGTCAGGGGCCACAGGAAGGCCCAGAATGACCTCCCAGCGCCGACAGCCATAGTCGGACAGGCTGACGATAAAAAAGTCGTCAGGGGCGCCCTGGACGTCCTGACGGACCTTCGTGAACTCCGGCTGTTCCGCCCTCGCGATCTGGTCGAACTCGATCACGTCCTGAAGGTATCGCGGCCAGTATTCCTTAATTTCCATTCGTGACCACCCCCAGGACCGGGATCGCGTTCGACGCCAGGGTCACGTTCGACGCGGCGCCGTTGATCTTCGTCCCGGCGACGTCAATGACGCCGGCCACGTCCAGGACACGGGTTTCGACCTGACTGACCCGGACGACCAGGCTGTCGGTGTCGGCCCAGGTCTGGGCCAGTTCCCGGAAGTAGTCCTTCAGGGCCGTTTCGACGTTCGCCTTCACGTCTTCCCAGGTGACGCCGTCGAAGGTCAGCGTGAAGGACACGTCGATCTTCGTCCCCTCCACGCCCTCGACCGTGACGACGTGCCCGATCGGCGCGATCCCCAGGCCGACGCCGGGGGTCCCGACGGGGTCGACGGCTTCCTGGACCTTCTGGACCAGTTCGGGGGAAGGGACGGACCAGTCGGACGCGACGATTATGACCTTGACAGTCCCGCCGCCGTTCCAGACCGGGACCACCTTCACGGCCCCGACCCCGTCCATAAGTCCGACCTTTTCCTTATAGTCGGCGATATTCCCGCCGAACGCCTGGGATTCCAGGGACGCGAAGTAGCGTTCCCGAAGGGCGTCGTCGTCTTCTTCGTCTTCGCCGGGGATCAGAATGTCCGCGATCCGCGCGGCCGCCAGGTCCGGGACATAGTCGATCGGGAACAGGGTCCCGACGTAGGTGTTCCCGATCACGCCGGGGGTTTCGGCCGTCAGCCTGTACTGACCGGGCGCCGTCCGCTCCGTCGCGGCGTAGTTGATCCCGCCGCCGGAAAACCGGGTCCCGATCTCCACGTCACAGCCGGACCCGTCCGCCTTTTCGAAGTAGCCCCGCCGGACCGCATAGGTCGCGGCCGTCCTGAAGACGCTTCGTTCCTGACACTTCTTCGTCAGGTCGTCCCCCGTCGCGGTGTCCGGGAAGGCCCTGTCCAGAAGGTAGGCCAGTTCGATATACATGATTGCCAGTTCGGCCGCCGCCGGCGCGATCGCGTCCCAGACGATGGACCCTTCCCGTTTGTCCACGGAAGCGGACACGCGGGACAGACAGCGGTCCATGATGTTTTCGAAGGTCATGTTTTCATACATTGGCCGTCACCGTCCTTTCAATTTCAATCGGGCCGAAGACGGTGTCCGCCGTGAAGCTGACGCGTGCGGACCTCTTGTCGATCTGTTCGACCTTGAAGTCCGTGACGGCCGTGATCCGGCTGTCCGCCAGAAGAGCTTCCGTTATAACGCGTTTGATTTCACTTGAAAACACCTGATAACTTTTCCCGACCACGGCGTTCAGTTCGATTCCATAGTTCCAGGAATAAATCAGGTAGGCGAACCGCTCTGTCAACAGGATTTTCAGGATCACCTGTTTCATAGCGTCCACGCCGTCGACCATGCCGGCCACGCGGCCGGCGTCCAGGTCCAGTTTATAGGTTCGGGTCGGCTGGTCTGCCGGCGACGTGATTTCCACCACGTCGCCGACCGTGACCGCGCCCTGATTCGGTGTCAGCGCCATTTCACACCCTCCCCAGGACCAGGAAGGACTGGCCGCCATGATTCCGAAGAAGGACCACCTTGTCGCCGACGGCCAGACCGTAGTATTCTTCGGACGTCCGGCCGGTGTTGGTCTTGTAGGTGTCCTTCAGGACGTGGTCGTGTCCAGCGAAGGCCGCTTCGCCGGCGCCGCCGGACCTGGATTCAGTCGTCGGGCTGTCCGCGAAGCCGGTGTGACGGTGTGTCGGGTAGTAGCCGGCGCGATATTCCTTCGGGACGACGATCGCTTCGCCGGATATGTCGAAGCGGTTGTCGACCCGGATCGTCAGCGGCGACAGGGCCGTCACATTTCCGAACATGAAGGCCGCCGGGACGGCGGCCCCCTGGGACTGTTCGGCGGTCTTCTTCATTACGTCAAGTAAAGACATATCACACCACCTTCAGTTTCAACGTCATAGTTTCCTTCAGAAGGTCCGCCGTGTGTTCCTCGACGATGAAGAAGGAACTGACGCCGACCCGCTCGATCCCGATATACAGGGCGCGGCCGGCGCGGACGGACAGGTCCAGAAGGGCCTTGACTTCGAAGGACTTCTTCGGGCGGTTGTAAAGTTCCAGCATTTGACCGCCGCGTTCTTTGATCTGGGCTTCGTTCATTTCTTCGTCGACGGATTCGTAGTCCTGAAGGACGCCCCATAGGGTCATGTTCTTTGAATCCTGGAAGATATAAACGTCGCGTTTTCCGGTTTCCTTGTTGTCCCGGACCAGTTTGATCTTGTTGTAGGTTTCGGAATCAATTTCCGATTCGTAGGTGTAGCCGGTCGCCAGACTTCGGTCGCCGACGTACAGTTCCAGCTTCGCCTGTTCGACGTCGGTGATCCGAAGGGACCCGAAGTCGTCCCATAGGACGAACATTTTCCCGGTGTTGATCAGGGTATGGTCCAGGGCCTTCAGGGCTATGTCGAAAAGGGTCTGGCCGTCTTCGATCATGGACGGGATCGCATAGCCGGTATTCGCAAGGGACCCGCATTTCAGGCCGAAGTCTTCGGCGATCTCCGTCAGAATCTGATCGGCGCGTTTCCCGTTGAAGACATAGGTTTCCTTGTTCCTTTTCAAATACCAGGTCTGGTCGTAGGCGGTGACGGTGGTCTGTTCCTTCTCGGACCGGCCGATCTTCACGACGTAGCCATAGAACAGGCCGTTCCCGTCGTCGTCCTTCAGGGCCACGATCCCGCCGTGGACCCATTCGACCGACGGGTGGTCTATGACGGTCAGTTCCAGGGAAGCGGGGGACCCGGACCGTTTTGTGGACCACTTCGCGGCCGTACACAGCGAAGCGACGTCGAAGGCGTCGCCGCTGACGTTGTTCTGATATAGGATCGTCATGGGATCACGAAGACCTGTCCGGGGTAGATCAGATTCGGGTTCTTCCCGATCACCCCTTTATTCGCGTTGTAAATCTTTGTGTAGTCGCTTCCCTTGCCATACATAGCCTTCGCGATATTCCATAGACAGTCGCCCTTTTTGACCGTATAGGTCTTCTGGGTCTTTTCCGGCGTTTCCGGCTTCCCCGGCCGTTCCGGTTCCTGGGTCTTCGCCGGCTGGGCCGGGGCCGGGGGAAGGACGACCCGGCGGGGGGAATAGTCCTTCCATTCGGTCAGCTTGATCGAATAGTAGAAGTCCCCCAGTTCGCCGGATCGTTCTTCATAGTCGAAGGTTTCCACGCCCATTCGGACGTTTATGTCAAGGTCCGTCCCGGTGATCAGGAAACGAACCGGTTCCAGTGTGTCCCGCGCGGCCTGGATCGCCTGGACGATGTCAAGCGGGGCCGACAGGCGCCCCGTCACGAAGGGGGCGTCGTTCACGGGGAAGAAGCTGTCCCAGGCGATAGACCGAAGGCCCTTCTTCCGAAGGATCAGAATGTCCCCCAGTTCAAGGACCGTCGCCTTGTCGTTATTCCCGGACGACGTGACCTTCAGCTTCGGGGGAAGGACCGGGATTTCAATTTCCCGGCCCTGGGCGATTATCGTCATTCCATACGGGTTCACGCGTACACCCCCTCGGCGGCGGCGGAAAATTCGTCTTCCAGCTTCGTTTCGATCCGGCTGACCACTTCGTCGATGTCGACGCGTTCGCTGACCTGGGCGTCGACCGCGACGGTCGGCGTCAGGGTGACGAAGTTCTGGACATAGCGCATTTCGGCCACGTCCCGAAGGAACTTCAGGTCTTCTTCAGCGATATTCACGTCTTCGTCGATGGACCCGACGGACCCGACTTTGTCCACGTTGCCGATGTCGCCGACGCCGTCCTGGGCGTATGCGGCCCAGTCTGTCCCGTTGGCGCTTTCGGCCTTCGCGGCGGCGGCGTCAGCCTTCGCGGCCGCGATCTCCGCGTCCCGCTGGGCCGTCGCGGCCCTGGCGTCGGCCTTCATAGCCGACAGGGCGGCGTCCCGCTCCGCGATCTGGGAATTGATCTGTTCCTGGTAGGCGGCCAGGTCCGACGCCCTGGCCTGTTTCGCGGCTTCGTTTTCAAGCTGGGCCGTGGTCCCGAACGTGACCTGGTCGATCAGGCCGATGTTCACGCCGGGGATCTTGTTCAGCGTGTTAATAAAGCCGTTCACGATGTCGATCGCGCCGTTGACCATGTTCTGAAGGATCGTCAGGACGCCGGCTTTCATGTCGCCCATGAAGTTTTGAATATTCACGCCGGCGGTGTAGAACGCAAGCTGAAGCCGGTTCCACATATCCATGACCCAGTAGACGCCGGTCATAAAGCCGATCTTGACCCAGTCCCAGGCCGTCAGGATCGCGTTACACACGATCAGCCACGCGACCTTCAGGCCGCCGACAGACTGGACCCATTTATAGATCGCGGCCACGACGACCCCGATCGCCAGCGCGATCCAGAACAGGGGGTTCGTCAGAAGGGTCGTGAAGAACGCCTGGGCGGCGCCGTTCGCGATCCAGGTCGCGACAGTCTGGATTCCCAGGGCCACAGCGTAGCCCAGGGCGGCCGCCGCCAGTCCCCAGAAGATGGGGGCGATCGTCGACCAGTTATCATATATCCACTGGGCGCCCTGGCCGATGATGGTCAGGACGGGCGTGAAGGCTTCCAGGGCGATATTCGACGCGATCGTCCACACCTGGGCGAAGGTCATAGGCATGGATTCAAACTTCGCGTTGATTTCGTCCGCTGACGCTAACATAGCATTTTTCACGATGGTCGACGTGATCTGGCCTTCCTGGGCCATAGCGCGAATTTGACCGATCGGGACCCCCAGATAGTCGGCGATCGTCTGAATGATCGTCGGGGCCTGTTCGAAAATGCTGTTCAGTTCTTCGCCGCGTAGGACGCCGGACGACATAGCCTGGGTCAGTTGCAACATAGCCGCGTCAATGCCGGCGGCCGAAGTTCCCGCGATCGTGAACTGTTTGTTGATCAGTTCGGAAAAGGCGATCAGTTCGGCGTTGCTGGAAAAGGCGTCGGCGGCCATGATTCCCATTTTCGACACGGCGTCGGCGGTGGTCTGGTAGGAAGCGCGGGACCTATTGGCCGATTCCATGATCATGTCCTGAAGTTCGGCCGTGGTCTGAAGGCCGTCGTTCATAAGGTCCAGGCGCGCGCGGGTGGACGTCATACTGTCCGCCAGTTCGATCACCTTTTTCACGCTGAAGGCCGCCACGGCCTGACCGATAATTTTCTTCAGTCCAGACCAGGCGGTTTTTACCCTTTCGGCCTGTTGCTCCGCTTGTTCCTGTCGATCGTTGAAGTTGTCGACTTCTCGACTGGCCCCAGCCGCAGAAGCCGCGCTTCTTTCGAAGGCGGCTCCTGGGTTGAGGGATTCGGACAGGTTGTCCGTAGCGTCCAGGGACCGGTTCAGGCGGTCGGCGGCGTTGGTCATGTCAGTCAGCCGCGACGTCATTCGGTCCTGGATCGAAAACTGGGTGGAAACGCCGGCCACGGTGTCACCGTCCTTTCTTTCCTTTCCGTCCCCGGCGCGCTTTCGCCGCTTCTTTCTTCTCCTTCTCGATCTGAAGTTCGATCGAAGCATAGATGAAGGCCCTTTCCCGCCTGGGAAGGGCCAGAAGCGCCGAAGGAAGGATTTTCAGGCGTTGGAGAGCGTAATGCGCGAAGTTCGCTTCGCCGTCGGCGTCTTCGTCATTCCCGCCCCCCGTGATTAGTTTTTTGCTTCGTCCTTCAGATCGTTAATATCGTCGTCGAAGCCGTTGATCTCCTGGACCGCCAGAAGAAGGTCCGTGTACTGGCCGGGGTTCAGAAGGACCCCGATCAGGTCTTCGGCTCCGCGAACCTTGAAGCGTTCCTGAAGGGCCGCGTCCTTGAAGTTCGGGTCGACGCAACAGGCGACGACCAGGCGCGCGTTATAAAGGTCGGTGTCGGTGTCGGTCGTCTTCTGGCGGGTCTTCTTGTCGAAGGTGATCTTCTGACAGGACTTCCTGATCGCCTTATTCTCCGCTTCCGTGATCGACTTGATCACGAAGGGGGCGGGGAAGGGCTTGATCTGAACTTCGGTCTGGGCGCCGGCGATCTCCGCTTCCATGAAAAAGTCGTGAAGTCTTCCCATAGTCCATTCCTCCTATCAGATCGCCGTGAAGGGCGTCAGAATGTCGAAGTCTTCGAAGGTGAAGTCGACGTCTTCGTCCAGGGGGTCGTCGCTGTCGGCGTCCAGCTTCCCCAGGACGACGGAATCCAGGTTACAGCCGATCAGAAGGGTCGACTGTTTCCCGGCGGCGGATTCGGCGTCGTCATTCTCGATCACCATGTCGAAGTAGATGTCGACGCCGGTTTCCTTCCACTGTTTGATCATGGACCGGAACAGGGGGGTCAGGTAGTACAGGGTCATGGACCCGGTTCCGTTGCCCCCGGTGGTCTTGTGGCCGGTCATGCGCTTTCCGATCGCCTTGACCTCCGACTTCGCTTTCTCCACGCTTCCTTCGATGGTCTTCGCGAAGAACAGTTCTTCGTTGTTCCCGTTGACCTTCGCATAGGCGCGGCCTTCCTTGCCGGAAATGGTATCGGGCGCGTTCAGGGTCTTCATTGTCGTTCACTCCTTCCCTTAGTTGACCACGACGGTCATATAGAGCTTTTCCATACTGTCGTTCGGCTTCAGGGCGGAATCGACGGCGACGTCCCGTTTCCCCTGGCCCTGCTGGATCGTGATGTCCTCGGACGCGAAGTCGCTGATCGCGTCGATCGCCTGGTACTGAAGGGCCAGGGACACAAGGTCGGCCTTGAAAAGCTGGCGGCCGGTGTCGCTGTTGGTGACGCGGCCGATGTAGGAATCCCCGAAGATTCGGGCGACGTCGTTCGCCCAGCCGTCCAGGACGCGGATCACGCGGTTCGACGTCCAGTCCTCCGACACGCCGCCGCCGAAGGTGGTCAGGCTGTTGATGTCGGTCAGGACCCGCGCCGTCCCATAGTCCGCATAGAATACGAACTCGCCGGCCTGGATCGCGGCTTCGAACTGGGACTTCGTATATTTGATGTCCACGTCCACGGCGTCGTCGTATGCGGTATTCGTCAGACTTTCGTTGACCTCCGCGCCAGCGGACGCGCCAGTGACCCAGGCGACGGCCTTGTCGCCGGTGATCGTGGTCCCGTCGGTCAGGACGACGCCGTTCTTCACGTTGATCAGTCCGATGTTGTCGCCCTTGTAGTTATACAGGACGCCGACGATCTTCTTCCCTTCGTCGTCGCGAAGGCGCTTGACGAAGGTCGCATACAGGGACTTCGTCTGTTCGTCGGTCCCAGGGTAGCCGATCACGTTGAAGGTTTCGACTTCGAAGCCGTTCAGGGCCTTCGTGTGGGCGGCCCCGCTGACCTCCGCGTTTTCGCCGCCGGTCAGCTTCGTCGCGACGGCGGCTTCCAGGGATTCGGCCACGCCGAAGGTGACGAAGTCGTTCGCCTTCAGGCCGGCGGACCCGGAATCCTTCACGACGGTCTGACTGTCCATGACCTGGCCGTCAAGGTAGGTCACGACGTCGACCTTCGTCGCGTCGTCGGCGTTGGTCAGGATCGCGACGCTGATGTCGTTCCCGCGCGTCCCGCCCCAGGCGGCCGTCACGGTCATTCCGCCGATCTCGGCGGTCGCCTTCTGGCCGCCGGAATTGACGCGGTAGATCAGAAGGGTCCGGGCGCGCTTCAGGGCTTCCCGGACCAGAAGGATTTCGGCCGCCGTGGGATCATAGCCGAAGACCGTCTGGGCGTTCTTGTTGAAGTCTTCGGCGTACATGGAAAACACCTTGTCTTCAGGACCCCAGTTCAGTTCAAGGGCCAGGGCGGCGACGCCGCGCGTCCCCATGCGGGCCACGCTTCCCAGCGACACGAAGTTGATGTATGCGCCGGGAAGGATTTTGTTCTGTACGGTAAAAGTTCCGCCTCCGATAGGCATAACTCACACCTTCCTTTCCAGATAGTCCCGGACCAGGCCGACGGCCTGATCCTTCGTGTAGACCTCCCCGTCCTTCAGGATCGCGGCGACCGCGTCCCTGGGAAGGCCCAGTGTCTTACTGTTGACCAGTTGTTCCTTCGTGAAGACCGGCGCCTGGTCCACGCCGGCCGGGGCCGGCTTCTGGGCCGACCGTTTCTTCTGGGTTGCCATTATTCCATGACCTCCGTGTGTTCCAGATTTTCCATAAACGGAATGTCGTCAGGGGTCAGGACGAAGAAGAAGTCCGCGTCGAACGTGAACTGGAAGACGCGGGTGTTCTTGTCCGGTCTGGCCTTCTGATTCGTCAGCCGGACTTCCCGGACCTTTTCGTCCGTTTCCTTCACGACCAGGGCTTCGAAGTTGTCATACATAGCTTCGGCCCATTCGTTAAAGTCCGCCGTGTCCTTCGACTTCAGGAAGTAAAGGACTTCGAACTGGATCGACCGCCGGCGGCGCCGGTCCAGGTGCTTTTCCTGGTCTGATTCGATGATCCCGACGAAGTAGTTCCCTTCGGCGTCCTTCGGGATTTCGTTCACATAGACCTTCCGGTCCGGCCATAGGCCGGCCAGCTTCCCGGCGATCGCTTCGACGAAGTTGTTCAGCGTCACGACAGATCACCGTCCTTCACTCTGATTTCCTGGTGTGTCGCGTAGACCGGCGGCCGGCCGACGACCTCAAACGTCAGGACGCGCTGACTGTTCGGGTCGTCACGGCCGAACCGCTTCAGGGTCACGCGGTCCCCAGGAAGGACCTGAAGTTCAGGACCCGCAAAAATGACGGCGTCATAGTCGATTTCGTTTTGTGCCTTCGTCTGTCCGCTTTTGTCGCCGCCTGAATACGACAGCGCGCAAATGATAGCGGAATAGACCACGGCGAAGTCGGACTTCGTGACGTTGTTCGCGCCGGTCACGGGGGTCGACCGGGAAATATCGGCGGTGTCTTCGTAGGTCATTTCGATCGCGGCGCGCTCCGCGCCTGGATTTCCGAACATGGGATCACCACCTTAAACGCCGGTATTCATTCAGGACGGTCCGCCAGCCGAAGAAGTCGTCGCCGGCGGCGCCCAGGTTGAAGGTCGGCGCGGACCCGGACGCGCCGGAAGCGGCCGCGAAGGACGTCGTGACGTCCCCGCGCTTCACGGACGCGACCGGGCCGACGGCCGCCTGGGTGGTCCCCAGGCCGGCCGCCTTGTAGTAGCTGACACACATGACGACCAGGGCGTTTTCCAGCGGGGGCGGAAGTGTGTCGTGGTTGATGTAGGACAGGACCAGGTCTTCGACGGTCTGGATCACGAACAGGATCAGATCGTCCTGGTCTTCGCCCTTGATCCCCAGAAGGGCCTTCACCTTCGTCAGGCGGTCGTCCTTCGACATAAGGACGCGAAGGACTTCACCGCGTTCCAGTTCGGACAGGTCGTCCAGGGCTGAAAAGATATGCTGAAGCACGTTGTCACCGCCTTTCAGATGGTCTTCACTGGCCGCCCTGGGCCGCGTCAGCGCCTTTTCCGTCCTGGGCCTTATCCTTACCCTTCCCGGCGGACTTGCGGCCGCTGGGGCCGTTGTAGACGACGTAGTCGGGGGATTTCTGAAGCTGTTCCAGGACGAAGTCGGACTTCGGTTCCAGGATCGCGCCGGTCTGTTTGCTCTTGAACTTCATTTTGTGGACCTCCGTTTCTTTACGACAGCGTCGCCTTGCTGAAGTCCAGCGTGACGACGGTTTCGCCGTCTACGGTGAAGGTGAACTTCTTTTCGGCGGCCTTCGCTTCGTCCACTTTGATCACCCAGGTCAGGTCGGTTTCGGTCCGCTTGACCGTCCCTTCACAGGTGACGGGTTTCCCCGTGTACTGTTTGGCAAGGGTGACAGGGAAGAAGTGACCGCCGTCAGGCGCGCCCCATTCGGGCCATGCGCTGACCTTCTTGATCGGGCCGACGACGGTCCCGTTGACCCCGTCCCAGGTGATTTCAACGTCAGGACCGATCAGGTCCCGGACTTTCGTTTCGCCCAGGTCCAGGCCCTGGTCTTGGGCGGGAATACTTACGCGACCAGGGCCTGTCAAGGGTTTTCGTAATGGAAGACCAGGTCGGGGGTCAGAACCTTCGTCCCGTAGTCGTAGAACATGGACACGCCGTAGTCATTGGACAGGGGAATCTTCTCCGGCTCCTTATAGGGGTAAATGACCACGGGCTGGGCGATCGCGCCGTCGATCATAATGACCGCCTTCGTGGTCGCGGGAAGGAAGACGCTGGAATAGACGCGGACGCCGTGGAAGGTCTGGAAGTCGTCGGCGGCGGTGTCGACATTGGCGTTGTGGACATTCTTGTCCAGGTAGTCGCGCAGTTCGCCATAGAAGGCGGGGGAAGCCACGATCCGCATGATGTTACGGTTCACGCCCCGGACATAGTCGTTCTTGACGGTTTCCAGGGTCTGAATGAAGGCTTCCATGATCTTCCCGACGTCGGTTTCCTCGGTCGTGAAGTTGGTCCCCTCGGTGACGGCCGCCTGGAAGAAGGCGGTGTCCAGTTCGGCGGCCACGGTGTCGACGTGGTTATCGGCGCGCCGCGCCATGATGTTCCCGACGCCGAAGGTGTCCAGGTCGAACTTCGCCGCTTCCTCGACGATCTCCTTATGGGTGTTCAGGTTGACGGTGGTCGGGGGGACGGTGATCGCGGTCCCCTTGCCGGCGCCCCTGGCGGTCCCGTAGTCCTGGGACACGCTGTTCTTGAATCGCTTATACTCCACGGACCCGGACGCGGGGTTCCCGGTGTAGGACTGGGACTTCAGACCGGCGGCCAGGGGTTCCTTCTGGATATTCGCGATCACCAGGCCGGACAGTTCGGACAGCTCGACCTTCGTCGAACCGGTCTGGATCAGGCTGATAGCCTTAGTTCTTGCCATTGAAAATCATTCCTTTCATTTTTTGTCGTGTGGTTGGTTGGTGGTCAGATCACGACAGGACCGTCGACCTTCGCGGCCGGCTCCTGGCGCGCGCCGGGGTCAGCGGGTTTCGCGCCCTTGACCGTGGGGTTCTTGTCCGGCTCCTGGGACTTGAACAGATACGGCTTCGAAGTCTGAATGGGCTTCAGAAGGCCGTCAAGGTCCGTCTTCAGGGCGCCGGCATCGTCGACCTCGATCTTGTCCAGGTCCAGAAGGGAAATGATGTCGGCCGGATCGTGGGCCTTGTCGTTCAGGGCCAGCCGAAGGGCCGTGTTCTTCTGGATTCTGGCGATCTCCTTCTGGTGATTCGCGTTCAGGGTCGCGATCGTGGACTGGGCGGTCTTCACGTCGTCAGCGATCTTCGCCGGGTCGCCAGACCCGCCGATCGCCTTCAGGGCTTCGGCCGCCGCCTTCAGCGCGTTTTCGGCGCTGGTCCGGCCGCTGTTGGCCCCGTTGAACTTGTCGGCCGGGACGAAGGACCCGTCGTTTCCGACGACCAGGTCGACGTCCTTCCCGTCCTTTCCCTTGCCCTTCAGGGCGGCTTCGACCTGACCGAGCAGTCGAACTACGAGGGCTCCCAGGAAAACGAATGGGCGCGCTTGCAGCGGCTTGCTCCGCGCTTCTCGTACAGTCTTTCGAGCAACGGCGAGGCGATCGGCAAAGATTCCGTCTACGTGCTCGATGCGTACCAAGAAGACGGCAAGGTGAAGATCATGGAGCGCATCGTGCCGGAAGCGACGCTTCCCGACCAGGTGGACATCGCGCTGGAAGGCTATGCGATGTGGAAGCAGTTCGAAGAAGGAGACGAGCCCTTCACGTTCGATGTCGGCCTCGACCTGAGCACGGTGGCCAGTCCGCGCGAGCTGGGCGCGCACGACCTCGTGTTCAACACGAGCGACGGCGACAAGACGATGGGCATCCAGCGTTTCACGGCATCCGAGCTGGGCACCGTGATGGTCGTGCGCAACGACAACGAGTGGACGGGAGAGCAAGGCGAATACGGTTCTTCCTACGGCCCGCCCGAGAACGTGCTGAGTCCTCATTTGCTTAAGGTAACCGATGACCAGGGCAACGTTTTGACTCCGGTCGAAGCTGGCGATGGTTCGGGCGTCAATCCGGAGGGTTCGCAGATTATCGAGTTCTCCAATCTCTCGCCCGAAGCGCATGGCGTCACGTTCACGCCGATGTTGAACGCGCTCGACTGGGACTCGATGACGGTCGAGGAGCGTAAAGCGAGGAATGAGGAAAACGTACAACATGTGGACGTCTCTCGAATCGGCACCACATTGGAGACGAGCGAGTTCGGCGGCTACGAGCTGACCGGCTGGGACGTGACCGATGGAACGGTGAGCATATCGCTCAAGCCCTACGGATGGCAGGCTATGGGACCGTACATGGAGCTCATTTCCGAAGACGATGTGACGCTTTTGGAAAGCGCATGGACGGATCCCGAGACGGGCGAGACGGGAACCGGCTACCATTCGGGCATCATGTATCGCAAGCACGACTATATGACCGGCGAGTTCGTCCAGATGGTGTCGTACTACGCCGCAGACGACGATGAGCTGCGCGGGCTCACGAACTACAGTTACCGCTCTGCGTTCGGTGAGTATCGGGAAGAGCCAGACGCGGCGCAGACGCTCTCGTTCTAAGCTGCTCCGAAATGAAGAAGCGGGCCCATCGCGATGATGGGCCCGCTTCGTTTCTGCTGCGGCCGGTTTACTTCCCCAGCACCTTCTTAATGCCGTTGCCCGCTATGACGGCGCCGCCGCCGATGGCCAGCAAGCCGGGACCGGGCAGGATGAGCATGGGCACGCCCACCAACATGATGGCGCCGCCGATGGCCGTCTGCACGGCGCCGCCGATGCGGTTGGGCTTCTTCTTCGAGACGCGCCCTTCGTCGATGATAGTGGCGTTAACGGCGGCCTGCGCGGCGTCCTTCCCGTACGATGGCGCGCGGAACGTGTCGCTGCCCGACGGGCTTGCGCTTTTCGCGGCGTCGCTGGCGCTTGCGACGGGGTTGACGTCGATGATGGGGCTTGGGTCGCTCATGGTCTCCTCGCTTACGGTGGGGTGCGGTTTCGTGCCGCGTGTCTGCTTCGATTATACGGGCTGCGCGAACCGCATGTCGTGCGGCGCGCCCGCGGCTACGAGTTCGTCACCGTTCGGTAACGTGTTGCTCGCGGCTTCTTCAAAGATGGATGCGAGGGGCATCGGGAGCGTGATCCGAGCCCGCCTAATTCCGTCGTTGTGGACGCCGAAAGCGGCTGTTTTGCGATACACTATGGGTCAAGGTTTCAAGATCGCGTTTGAAGTTCGTAGGTTAGGCTCGACTGTGGTTCGCGCCTTGGCAGAAACGACAACGGCGTGGGCCACGCAACAGGAAAGTTGGTGGTCAACATGGCAGCTCCTGCTACCGAACACGTGCGAAACATTGTGCTGGTGGGCCAAGACGGCGCCGGCAAGACATCGCTCGCCGAAGCGATGCTGCACGTCTCCGGCCGTACGCCCCGCATGGGCACGACGCACGACGGGAAATCCTACCTCGACTACGACGATGAGGAGATCCGGCGCAAATTCACCATCGGCACCTCCATTGCCCCCATTCCGTACAAGGACTACAAGATCAACCTGCTTGATACGTCCGGTCACCCCGACTTCATCGGCGACACGCTGGCCACCATGCAAGCGGCCGAGATGGCGTTGTTCGTGGTGGACGCCGTGGCAGGCCCGCAGGTCATGACCACCAAGCTGTGGCGCGAGGCGGAGGACATGCGTCTGTCGCGCGCCGTGTTCATCAACCATATCGACCGCGAGAACGCCGACTTCGACACGGCCATGGCGCTGCTGCATGCGCGCTTCGGTTCGCGTTTGGGACCGGTGACCATTCCTATCGGCGTCGACAAGGACTTCGAGGGCGTCATCGACATCATTCGCATGAAGGCGCGCTATTTCGATGCCGGCAGCGAGAAGGAGCGCATCGAGGAGATTCCGCCCGAGTACGCCGATGCCGCCCAAGCCGCGCGCGACAAGCTGTGCGACCTCGTGGCCGAGGCCGACGACGATCTCATGATGAAGTACCTGGACGGCGAGGAGCAGCTCACCCAAGACGAGCTCGAGCAGCTGTTGGACAAGGCCATCGCGCAGGAGCTGTTCATTCCCGTGTTCGTGGGCTCCACGATCATCGAGCAGGGCATCCAGGGCGTCATGGAGGACATCGCCACCTACTTCCCGCATCCTCGCCATCACGGGCGCTTCCGTCTGGCCAACGGCGAGGAGACGTTCGTCGACGAGACGGGCGAGCCCGCCGCGTTCATCTTCAAGACGGTGTCCGACCCGTTCGTAGGCCGCTTGAGCTTCCTCAAGGTCATCTCGGGCGTGCTGGAACCGGGCATGGAGCTGATCAACGCGCGCACAGGCAAGAAGGACCGGCTGGGCCACCTCTACGTGATGATGGGCAAGGAGGCCACCGACGTGAAGAGCGCGAAGGCCGGCGACATCATCGTGGTGCCGAAGCTCACCGACACGCGTGCCGGCGACACGATGTCGAAGTCGGGCGACGTGGCCATCGACCCCTTGCCGCTGCCCGTCCCTCAGTACCCGGTGGCCATCGAGGCGGCGAACAAGAAGGACGAGGACAAGCTGGGAACGTTTCTGGCTCGCGCGGCCGAGAACGACCCCACGCTGATCATCAACCGTAGCGAAGAGACGCACCAGACGGTGATCGCGGCCATGGGCGAGGCGCAGATCGAGACGCTGATCGCCCGACTCAAGGAGCAGACGGGCGTGGAGGCGAAGCTCATCCCCGTGCGCATTCCGTATCGCGAGACCATCCGCAAGACGGCCGAGGCGCAGGGTCGTCACAAGAAGCAGACGGGCGGCGCGGGGCAGTTCGGCGATTGCTGGCTGCGCATCGAGCCGAATCCGGGAGCGGGCTACGAGTTCGTCGACGAGATAGTGGGCGGCAAGATTCCCCGCGGCTACCTGCCGGCCATCGACAAGGGCGTGCAGGATGCCATGCGCGAGGGTTTCTTGGCCGGATATCCTATGGAAGACATCAAGTGTGCGGTGTACGACGGCTCGTACCACTCCGTCGACTCCAACGAGATGGCGTTCAAGACAGCCGCGCGCATCGGCTTCCGTGCCGCGTGCGAGAAGGCCGACCCCATTTTGCTGGAGCCCATGGCGAACCTCGACGTGACGGTGGGCGAGGAGTACGCCGGCGCGGTGATGGGCGACATCTCCACGCGCCGCGGCCGCATCGTGGGCACCGACTCGAACGACGCGGGCGAGACGGTCATCATGGTGCGCGTACCCTGCGCCGAGGTGGTCACGTACACGAAGGAC
>ERZ773242.607-NODE-607-length-41175-cov-16.583949_pt1 | contig 41175 bp, 39 predicted proteins | sample MGYA00511077_ERZ773242 | MGnify/ENA primary metagenome ERZ773242 (study PRJEB29015, sample SAMEA2737754) | human gut metagenome | biome: human gut; feature: human-associated habitat; material: faeces | place: China | collected 2012 ... | reverse complement strand
ACGCCTTTCTGCTATTTCTTGCTAAGCTCTACCCCAACTATTGACACAGAGCCTTTTCAGTTTACAAGTGCGGTTTACTTGAACGCGACGACGGCCATCGAAAGGATGCCGGCGGCGAGGAGCCGCACGGGGAAGCCGCGAAAGGCCGCGGGGACATACTTGTCATCGATCTTTGTCTCGACCCCGGCAAAGAGCAGCAGGGCAACGGTGAAGCCAAGCCCTGCGCCCAGTGCGGAAGCCGAGGCTTCGGCAAGGCCGCTGCCGGCGGCGTTTGCGCAGGTGCCGAAAACGACGCCGTTGAGCGCGATGAGCAGGTACTTATCGGTGAAGAAGTGGCCGATGACAGAGGCCGCGATCAGCACCCAGAGAGCGGCGACAAAGGTCGAATACACACCGATGCTGATACCGACAGTGCAGAGCGCTGCGACGAGCGTGACCGCCGCGACGGCAAGGCCATACTTTGCAAGCGCCTTCGCGCTGCCCTTCGCGCCAAGCGCTGGGGTGACGCCGAAGAACTGCTCCAGAACGACGTTATTCGCAAGCGCGCTGCCGATTATGATAAGCAGAAAGGTTTTGAAGTCCATCGTTTACGCCTCCTTCTTTTCGGCACAGGCCGAAATGATCGCGTCCGCAGTGCCGCCGAGAGCGGCAGTGCTCTTCTTGCTGACGGCGCTGACAACGGCCATGACGATCGCAAGCACGATGAAGCCGCCGGCGGGACTTGTGAGCAGGGAGACGCTGTGCGCCTTGAAGAAGTCAAGCGTGATCCCGGCAAAGCTGCCCGCGCCGAAAACTTCTCTTATTGCGGCGGTGACAAAGAGCGCCGCGATGAAGCCGAGGCCGGTAAGGAAGCTATCCTTGAGTGCCGCGCCAACGCTCTGCTGCGCCGCGCGCTCGGACTCGGAGAAAATGAGCGCATCAACGGCGAGGAGCGCGGCATAGACGCCGAGCATGTTATAGACCTTGGGCAGCCACGCGTTCAGAAGAAGCTGCGCCATGCTCGCAAAGCCCGCGACCAGCATGAACTGGGCGATGAACAGCATGTTCTCGGGAAGGAGCTTCTTGATAAGCGAGGAGAAAAGGGACGCGAGCAGCATGACCGCAAGCGCGGTGACGCCCAGCGTGAGAGCCGGGAGCACGGCGGTAGTCGCCGCAAGCGCCGGGCATGCGCCGAGGAGCAGGACAAGCACGGGATTTTGCGCAATGGCTGCGCGAAGCTTATTTTCGTTCATCAGCCTTCACCTCCGTTTTGATCGATCGCGCCAAAGGCCAGGAACACATCCGCGGTGGCGGCGGAGACAGCCTCAGAGGAGATCGTTGCGCCGGATATCAAAGCCTGATCGCCGTTCCAGCTATCTCCGGTGATTCCGGCAAAGCCGGCCTTGTAATCGGATTCGTTCAGCTCATAGGCATTGAAGTAATCGCCCATGAGGATGAATTCATCCGCCGTCATGGAGACGATAGCGCCGCTCTCATCGAGCACATAGTAGAGAAGCATCGGCATGTTGCCATAGCCGAGGGGGCGCGCGGCAAAGCCGTAATAGGTGCTGCCGCCGACGCTTATGCTGTAAGCATGGGAGACCGTGCCGTAGAGTCCGTCGAGTGCGATGGGTGTGCACTCGGCGCCGTCACCGGCGAGCTTCGAGAGCTTCTTGATCTCCTTGGCGGAGCTGTCCTCGATATTCGCCGCGGCGTCAGTGGCCGCTTCCTCAAGTATTGCCGCGTCAACACTCTCGGTGACGTCTGCGCCGTTTACATCATAGGCGCGGGCTGAGAGAGAATCGTTCACGAGCACAAGATAGCTGTTCTCGCCAACCGCGGCGATGTAGGCCGCGCCGACGCCGTTTGCGGAATCAAGCGCCATGGTGATGCTGCCGCCGGAGAGTTCACGCTCAGTGTACTGGGCGACGCCCTCGGTATTTGCCATGCCGGGGAAGAGGCTGGGCAGCAGCTCAAGCAGGATTTGGCTGTCGCTCTTGACACCGGCGGAGACGAGGGAGTTTGCGGTGAGCACGGCGAAGCCGTCCTCGACGGCCTCCTTGAAGGCCTTGGAGGAATAGGTGACACCGGCGACAAGGCTCACGCCGCCGAGCGCGGAGTCCTGACCGAGATAGCTGTCGGGATAGTCCTCGCCGAAGTGCTTGCTGTCGGAGAATGTATTGAGCTTGATGCCGGAAATTTTGCCCTCGCTGTCGACCGCCATTGTGAGCTCTATCGGCTCGCCGGTATAGCCCTTGGTGGTGGACAGGCGGATAACATAGCCGAGACCGGAGGTCTCACGGTACAGCCCCTGAACGGTTTCGGGCACGTCGGTAAGGGTCGAAGCCGCGGGATCGGCCGCGTCATAGAGCAGCTCGAAATCCTGCGCGTCGGGCATGACCTCAAGCAGCGGCTCATAGACCGCGGCAGAGCCGTTGGCCGCGATGATGGGCGCGGTATAGGCATTGACGCCGGTGATGCCGAGCATCATAACGGCGAAAATGAGCACAAGGACAATGACTGACTTTACGGTATTTTTCATATCAGACACCTCCAAGCGGCTTCTTGGCCGTCCATTTCTCGATATACGGGGTGAGTATGTTCATGGCGAGGATGGAGAAGGACACGCCCTCGGGGTAGGCGCAGAACTCGCGGATGACAAAGGTTATCACGCCGCAGCCGACCGCGAACACGACTCTGCCGGTGTTATTGATGGGAGTGGTGACATAGTCGGTCGCCATGAAGATCGCGCCGAGGAACACGCCGCCTGCCATGACGGAATAAAGCGCGGTGACGAAGCTTCCGGCGGAGACAAGGGAGAGGACGAACACCGTGCCGACAAAGGCGGCGGGAACGTACCACTTGATGACACGGCGCGCGCAGAGATACGCGTAGCCGATGAGCAGGGCGAGGATGCAGCTCTCACCGACAGCGCCGCCGCGCAGGCCGAGGAACATATCCATCAGCGAGGGGAGCTGCTCGGAACCGGCAGAGATGAGCTCCAGCGGGGTAGCGGAGGCCTCAAGCTCCACAACAGCCGGCATAGCGCCGCCTGCGACTTCGGAGAAGGCAAGCAGCATGAACACGCGGCCGCTGATGGCGGGGTTTGCGAAGTTGTGCCCAAGCCCGCCGAAGAGGCACTTGACGATGATTATCGCGAAGGCAGAGCCAACGACGCACTGCCAGACGGGGACGCTCGAGCTGAGGTTCAGCCCAAGCAGAAGCCCGGTGACGACGGCGCTGAAGTCGCCCACGGTCTGCTTTCTGTGGGTCGCAAGATCGAACAGCGCTTCGGAAACGACAGCACCGATGACGCAGGCGGCGATGACCTTAAGCGCGCCGGTGCCGAAGATCACGATGGCGGCGACGGTGGCCGGGAGCAGCGCGATGACGACATCGAGCATCACGCGGCGGCTGGAATCCGAGGTATGAATATGCGGGGCGTTCGATACGATCAGCTTATCCATATCACTTTCCCCCTTCTTTTTCGGCCAGAGCGGCCTTGTATTTTCTGACGAAGCTCTTAGCTTCGCTGTTATAGTCAACGAGCGGACGGTGTGCGGGGCAGACATAGGAGCAGCAGCCGCAGGACATGCAGAGAGACACCTGCTCTTTGGTCAGGACTGCGTAGCGCTCCGCCTCGTCCTCGATCTCAATAGCCTTGGCAAACGCCGTCGGGTTGAGGGCGAGCGGGCAGTTCGACACGCAGCGGCCGCAGTGGATGCACGGCGTAGGCTCAAGCGCGGCGGAGTCCTTCTTATCGAAAGCAAGGACGGCGTTCGTGGCCTTAATGACGGGAGCGTTAAGATCGGAGACGCATTTGCCCATCATCGGGCCGCCGAGGATGACCTTGCCCGGCTCGCACTTGAAGCCGCCGGCCTGCTCGATAACGTAGCCCACGGGTGTGCCGATGGGGACGATGAGGTTCTTCGGCTCCTTGACGGCGGAGCCGTCGACCGTGACGGTCTTCTCGACAAGGGGCATGCCGTCGTTCATGTACTGGGCAACCTTGGTGAGAGAGGTGACGTTTATAATGATAACGCCGAGGGACGCGAGGCGCTGGCCGGGGCCGACGACCTTTCCGGTGGCGTTATAGAGCAGCACCTGCTTTGCGCCCTGCGGGTACACGCTCTTGAGGGGCTTCACAGTGACGGCGGGGTCGTCGGCAAAGGTGCCCTCAAGCTCCGCGATCGCGGCGGGCTTGTTCTTCTCAATGCCGATGATGAACTCCTCGCTGCCGAGGTACTGCTTGAGAAGCGCTACGCCCTGCTTTATAAGCTCACTGTGCTCGACCATGGTGCGGTCGTCGCTCGTGATATAGGGCTCGCACTCCGCGCCGTTTATCAGCACGGTCTTGATCTTGTTGCGGCGGACTGCGTCAAGCTTTGCCCAGACGGGGAACGCCGCGCCGCCGAGACCGACGATGCCGCTCTCGCGCACGGCCTGAAGAAAGCTGTCAAGATCATGCACGTCGGGAGCCTTCAGCTCGGGGTCGGCTTCCATCCTGCCGTCGCTCTCAATGCGGATCGCCTGAGTGCGGCCATACGGCTCAATGGCCTTGACAGTGCCGGAAACGCTTGCGTGAACGGGGGAAGAGTTCTTTCCCTCCTCGCGCGCGATAAGCTGGCCGCGGTATACATGCTGCCCGACCTCGACGACCGGCACGGCCGCCTGACCGGAGTGCATGTTCATTGGAAGCAGCACCTCGGCGCTCGGTGTTATCGGCTCTGACGCCATGCCTGAGGTCTGCTTATGGTGGGGCAGCTTAAGGGTAGAAATGTTTTTTCCGAAGCTCATAAGCCTCTTGCCTCCTGTTATCCTTCAATTCGCTATTAGTTTTTCCATCCCGGGGGTATACCTGATCTCACCGTCCGGGAATATCCACAAAACCTCTGCGCCGAGACTTTCAGCCAAAGCGGCGCCGTCCTCATAGGGCATGCAGAAAAGCGCCGTGGAGAGCGCGTCGGCAAGCGCGCTGTCCTTGATGACGACCGTAAGAGAGCTGTAATAGTCCGCAGGGAAGAGCGTGGCCTCATCGATTATATGGTGATAGCGCACGCCGTCAACGGTATAGTAGCGCTCATACGAGCCGGAGGTGACGCAGGACGTATCCGTGAGCATGAGCTTGACGGCAAACTTCTCGGTATTCGCCGGGTCTTTCACACCGGTGACCCAGCCGCTGCCGTCGGGCTTTGTGCCTACGATGCGGATATTGCCGCCGACATTGAGCACGTACCCTAAGGCTCCGTCAGCCTCTAACCACCGCGCGGCCATCTCGGTCGCGTAGCCCTTGCCGAGCGCGCCGACGTCAATAGACGCGTCCGGGTCGCTTATGCGCACGGTGCAGTTTTCTTCGTCTATCTCAAGAGAGGAGATGTCCGTATGTTCGCCGGCCGTTTGCAGCTCTTCATCCGTGGGGATGCGGGCAGATGCAGGATCGTCCCCGGCGGCAGTGCGCAGGTCATGCCAGATGCTGAGCACTGAGCCCATCATAACGTTCATCTTGCCGTCGGTCGTTTCATACAGCTCCTTCGCATAAACGAGAAAGTCAATGAGCTTACGGTCGACCTCGATGCTCTCTCCGCCCGCGTTCCGGTTGAGCGTACACAGATTATTCTCCCCGGAATACTCATGGTATATATCAAAGAGCCGGTGATATTCCCCCAAAATGCCAGAAGCCCCGGCAGAGCGTCTGTCAAACTGCTCTGCCGAGTCTCCTGCATAGCTGTACACGAAGGAGACTGTGTCAAAGTAAGTGAAGTAGGACTTTCCCCGGTTCTCCGTTTCGGTCTTACCGGCGGAGCATCCGGTCAGGGATAATGCCAGCAGGAGCGCTGACATGAACCATGCCGCTATTCTTTTCATTGACACATCTCCAGTGCGATTTTTAAATTTGTTTATCTTGCGTATTCAGCAGCCTGAGCGATGACAGCCATCATGCCGGTGATCTGAATGGTGCAGGAAGCGAGAAGAGTCTCGTCCGCTGCGACGGAGTAGCCGTGGTCGTTCTTGGTGGTCTCGATAGCGGCGACCTCAGCTGCGGTCTTGCCGACAACGTACTGAGAGAAAGCCTGAGACTGAGCGTCCCACTCGGCTATAGCGTTGCCGTAAGCGACCATGCCGTAATCATCGCCAAGCTCCATCTTGGTGCCCTTGAAAGAGGTCTCGGTGATCTCGCCGTCCTCATCGAAGCTGATGTTGGGCTGGGTTGCATCGTTGACAGCAGCAAGAATCTTTCCGTCAGCACCGACAACGGCTGCGCCGAACTCGGTGTACATCTTGACGACGCCGTCAGCGTCAGAAGTGGGATCGGTGGACTCGGCAGCGCTGGTCTTTGCAGCAAGGCCGAGAGTGAAGGTGCCGTCAGAGGTGAAGCTCATGGTGTTGACATCGCCGCAGGCCTTGACAATGGCATCGATGAAGTCAGTGATCTGCATGGTGCAGGAAGCGTAAAGGGTCTCGTCAGCAGCGACGGAGTAGCCGTGGTCGTTCTGGACGGTCTCGATAGCAGCGACTTCTTCAGCGGTCTTGCCGACAACGTACTCTTCAATCGCCTTTGCCTGGTCGTCCCACTCGGCTATCGCGTTGCCGTAGGCGACCATGCCGTAATCATCGCCGAGCTCCATCTTGGTCTTGAACTCAGCCGCGGTGTCGACAGTGCCTTCGGAGATATCCATCTTGCTCTGCGCGCAGTCGATACGGCAGGAAACTATCTTGCCCTCGGCATCGAGAACGACGGCTGCGACGGTAGCGTCGACCTGGGCATTGCCGGACTTGGAAGAATCCGTATTGAGGGAAACGCCCATGCCGAGAGTGTACTCACCGCCGGCAGCGGGAGCTTCGGTAGCTGCATCGGCAGCGGGAGCCTCGGTCGCCGCATCGGCTGCGGGAGCCTCAGTGGCTGCGGGCGCAGCGGACTGACCGCAGGCAGCCAGCGCGAAAATCATGCAAAGTGCAAGAACAAGTGCAAGGATCTTTTTCATATTTGCCTCCATATTTTTTGAGTAGCTTATATACGAAAATCTCATCTCGTATATCATGGTGGATTATAGCAGGCTTATGCGCGTTTGTCAATTATTCAACAATCAAAAAATTAATATTTTTGTGCTTTCAATCCAGCCGCAGCAAAAGCCCGCATCCCATTTTACGGGATGCGGGTTTGTTATTTATTCTGTTTACGATTTCCGGTTGCGGTCATACAGGACCCACAGCCCCTTGAGCAGCAGGTCTGCATCGTAAATGATGTCACGGCTGCAATTCTGCACTACAGTCCTCGCCAGGCCGCCGGTCGCAACGACCGTGCAGGGATAGCCTATCTCCTTCTCCATCCGGTCGATCATGCCGTCAAGCATCGCGGCCGTACCGTAGACCGCGCCGCTGCGCATGGAGTCGACAGTGTTGGTGGCAATGACCTTCTTCGGCGGGAGGATGGCGATATCGGGCAGCAGGCTCGTCCCGGAGGAGAGCGCGCCGTAGGACAGCTTTATGCCCGGGATGATCGCGCCGCCGCGGTAGCTGCCTTCATTATCAATGACCACCATCGTCGTCGCGGTGCCCATGTCTATGACTATGAGCGGCGCGCCGTAGCATGCGATCGCGGCGACGCTGCCGACAACGAGGTCGCCCGCCATGGTCGACGGGTCGTCTATCCTGACGTTCATGCCGGTCTTCATTCCCGGCGCGACGATCAGCGGCTTTTTGCCGATAAGGCTCTCCACCGCGAGCCGCAGCGACTCCGTGACCGGAGGCACGACCGAGGAAATGATAGCCCCCTCGAGCCCCATAAGGTCGATATGATAGAAATCCGCAACTTGGCGCAGCTTGAGCGCGTACTCCGTTCCCGTCTCGCGCAGATCCGTATGGATGCGCACGACGTTCTGGATCTCCCCGTTCTCTATCATGCCGAGGACGATATTGGTGTTGCCGACGTCAATTGCGAGGATCATGTTCAGTTCCTGCCCTTCCCTGCGTATTTGATAACGGAAGTGATGCCCGACGAGAGGACGAGGTTTACAAGCAGCTCGACCACGAAGTTTATGCCCATCAGTCCGAAGATGACATAGTACAGCATATTCTGGCCGCCCGCCCAGCTCTGGATCGTGGAATTGAAGAACAGGAGCAGGCCGATCACCAGTATCCCGGTGTTCACTATCGGGCAGACGACGCCCGCGGTAACAACGCCCGCAAGCTCGCTTTTCTTTGCAAGCAGCCTGTACACAAGGCCGGATATCCAGCCTGCCGCTGCGCCCTTGCCGATGCAGATGACGATGCAGGCAATGGGGTTGATGCCCATCAGCAGCATGACTACGCCGCCGTCCCACCCGGCAATGCCGGTCAGGAGCACTACTGTTCCGAATACTCCGCCGAGCAATGCTCCGGCAGAGCTTCCGTACACCGCAGCTCCAATGATGATCGGCGCGAGAGCCAGCGTTATCGGGAACGGGCCGAAGCGCACGAAGTTGCTCAGAACCTGCAGTACGACGATGATGGATGCGAACAGGGCAAGACCGGTCCGTCTCCGGAGCCCTTTGCGAGGCGTTGCGTTACTCATATTAAATTCCTTTCTGCTGTCGCTCCGCTCAAGGCGGATGCGGCGCAGCTTGATTATATACACGGATGTCTGTTCTGTCAACTTTTACATTAAACAATGCACGGCGGAAAACCGCCGTGCATTTGTGTCTCAGGAGATCACGGGAGCGTTCGGATCCGGTGCAATTACAGTGTCTCTTACCGTCACGTCCGCGGTACTCTCCCCGGTTCTGTCCGCCTCGACTATATCCTCCGGGGCATACTGCAGATCGCGGTTTACCTTTTCCGGATCATTATAGCCGTCGGGCGTCTTGCTTTCAGTCCCATCCTCGCTGATGACCTCCTCCAGCTTTGCGGTACCGTCCTTGAGGTTTATGGTCATAACAATATTATTGCCTTCCGGATCGGTCGCGATAATGACGCTGTCGGCAAGTTTCCCATGGTCTTCCATATCTCTGCCCACAATATCCGCGACCCGGGCATCCCAGATCGCGTCCGGATCATCGCCCCGGCTTGCAAGATCGTCTACGGGGATGAACTCCGCTTCGCCGCTGAGTCCAACGATTTTAATATAATAGTTATTCGTATCGTCTTTTGCCTTTGCAACGCCTGCAAATCCGCTGCGCTCACTGTAATTGGGCATTTCCTCCGGTGGGGGCAGCTCCTCATCAAGGCTATAGCATTCGGGTCCGCTGTCACCGTACCAGGTGACTCCGCCATACATGATATAGATAGTTGTTTTCGTAACTCCGGCGTAATTCTCTCCAGTCACTCCGCTGGTATCATACCCGTTATTTTTATCAAACGGAACGCCGATGCCCTTGACGTCAAGCCCGTTCTCTTCAGTTCCCGGCTCGGCGGCTTCTCCGCCGCCGGTCACGAAGCCCGTGACCACGACCTGGAGCTTCACGTCCCCGCCGTTGCCGACATCGAACACATCGCCCGCGACGACGCCTATGACCGCCGCGTAGGTGAGCTTATCGAGCCCTGCGCACAGCTCCTCCGCCTCCGCAGACGGAACATCCTCCCTGACCTGTATCAGGCCGTTTTCAATATAAAGCTTTGCATAGTCCAGCCCAAGCTCCTTGGCCTCGTCCGCACAGCTGCGCAGCAGCTTCGCCGCGGCAAGGTCAAGAACGTAGACATAGAGCTTATCCTCCGACGTCTTTGTCCTCCAGCTCACGCCGTCTATCGTGATGTCGTCATCGCCGAGTTCGTGCCTGTCAACTCCCGGCGCATCGGGGAGCCCGACACCGTAGGTGACGTATTCGACAGGCAGCTCGCTGTCCGTCTTGTCGGCAAATGCCGCCGTCCCCATGGAGAGCATCAGCGCAAGCATCAGCATCACGGAGAGCATATAGCGCAGTGGTTTCTTCATAAGCATGACCTCCCGATCAATATAATTTGTCCGCCAGGCGCATTCATATGTCCGTGCGGTTTTACACAAATCCAGTATATGTTATGACGCAGCTTTTGTCAATGCATTTTTTGGTATGCACACCAGTTAAGATTTATTAAGAATCCCACCGGGACACCCCAGTGGGATTCTTTTACAGCTATTATTCTGTCTTTTCTTCCGGTGCGTCCGTCGGCTCCGGGGTCGTGACAACAACAGGGCTTTCGGTCTCCGCCGCGGGCAGCGTCACCGCCGCGCCGTTCACCGTCATGTCCGGCAGCGTGATCGATTTGACGCTGTCCACCCCCGTCACCGTGAGTTCGACCGGTACGCTGTCAATCTTCAGATCAGGGTAGAAGCCGAAGCCCGACTCGGCTATGAGATACTTCAGCAGCGGCGCGAGATCGGCGCTGATGCTCGTCGGGATGTGCGTTTCCTTATCGACGTTCACCGATATGGTAATGTTATCCATCTTGCTCTTGTGCGGTCCGTTTCCGCTTATGGCGTTCATCAGCATCTTGCCGGGCAGCTCAAGCGTCAGCGGGATGACCGTGGACTCTTCAAGCTCCTCTTCGTCCGACATCGAGACGGGCTGGGCGTTGTTCTCAAACATTGCGATAATGCTCGCCACGTCTATCTGCGCGGATTCTCCGTCGGCCTCGACGTCCAACGCCATCCATATCGGCTCATCGCCGCCGAGGCTGTATCCGAAATACAGCACCAGCTGCTCGCCCTCCATCGCGATGTACATCGGCAGATTGATCCGCCCCATTCTGCCGAGCGAGGCGGTCGCGTCTATCTTCATTGTGAAAGGATCGAGTATCCATTCGCAGCTAGCCTTGAGGCGGACCTTGACAGGCTCCCCGTTCGATGTGCCGTTGGCCGTCGATTTGAGGTCAAAGCTCATGCTCTGAAGCTCCGCAATGGCTCTGTAGGTTTTCTTGACGGTGAACATAGCGCTCAGGCTCTGCGTGCAGCCCGTCATCCCAAAGCACATCACAATGCACAGAACAACGGCAATTATCCTCACAAGCCTCTTCTTCAAATCGCATCCGTTCCTTTCAGCTGCCGCGGCAGTACGGCATTTTTTTCACATACATTTCGTTCTAAGTATATATACTCTTTACCCAAAAATCAAGCGTCACATATTCTCTCAGTGTAAATAAAATGTTAACTCAAATTATTAAGAGCTTTATTAGTATATGTAAAAAATGCACCCATCACCTTGCGGTGACGGGTGCATTTTAATTATGCGGTAATTGCCCTTGCGGGAATTACATCTCCTTGATCGCGGCCTGTGCAGCTGCGAGGCGGGCGATAGGAACGCGGAACGGGCTGCAGGACACGTAGTCCAGACCGACCTTGTGGCAGAACTCGACGGAGCTGGGGTCGCCGCCGTGCTCGCCGCAGATGCCGAGGTGGATCTCCGGACGGGTCTCACGGCCGAGCTTTGCAGCCATAGCAACCAGCTTGCCTACGCCGACCTGGTCGAGACGTGCGAACGGGTCGCTCTCGTAGATCTTGTTGTCGTAGTAAGCGCCGAGGAACTTGCCTGCGTCGTCACGGCTGAAGCCGAAGGTCATCTGGGTCAGGTCGTTGGTGCCGAAGGAGAAGAACTGAGCCTCGGTGGCGATCTGGTCAGCGGTCAGAGCGGCGCGCGGGATCTCGATCATGGTACCGACGAGGTACTTCATGTCGGAGCCGGCATCGGCAATGAGCTTGTCCGCAACTGCGGTGACAACGTCCTTAACGAACTTGAGCTCCTTGACCTCGCCGACCAGCGGGATCATGATCTCGGGAGCGAGCTTCCACTCGGGGTGACGTGCCTGAACGGCGAGAGCCGCCTTGATAACGGCGCGGGTCTGCATCTCGGCGATCTCCGGGAAGGTGACAGCCAGACGGCAGCCGCGGTGACCCATCATGGGGTTGAACTCGTGCAGGGAAGCGATGATGTTCTTGATCTGCTCAACGGTCTTGCCCTGAGTCTTTGCAAGAGCCTCAATGTCGGCTTCCTCGGTGGGAACGAACTCATGGAGAGGAGGATCGAGGAAGCGGATGGTCACGGGGTAGCCGCCCATTGCTTCGTAGATGCCCTCGAAGTCTTCCTGCTGCATCGGCTCGAGCTTTGCAAGAGCTGCAACGCGCTCTTCCTTGGTGTCGGAGCAGATCATTTCACGGAAGGCAGCAATACGGTCGCTGTTGAAGAACATGTGCTCGGTACGGGTAAGGCCGATGCCCTGTGCGCCAAGCTCACGTGCCTTGCGTGCGTCGTGAGGAGTATCGGCGTTAGTGCGGACCTGCAGACGGCGGTACTTGTCAGCCCAGCCCATGATGCGGCCGAACTCGCCTGCGATGGTAGCATCGACAGTGGGGATAAGACCGTCATAGATGTTGCCGGTGGAGCCGTCGATGGAGATATAATCGCCCTCGTGGTAGGTCTTGCCTGCGAGAGTGAACTTCTTGTTTGCCTCGTCCATGGCGATTGCGCCGCAGCCGGAGACGCAGCACTTGCCCATGCCGCGGGCGACAACTGCCGCGTGGCTGGTCATGCCGCCGCGAACGGTCAGGATGCCCTGTGCAGCCTTCATGCCTTCGATATCCTCGGGGCTGGTCTCGAGACGGACAAGAACGACCTTCTCCTTGCGGGCGGCCCATTCCTTGGCCTCTTCAGCGGAGAAGACGATCTTGCCGCAGGCAGCGCCGGGGGATGCGCCGAGACCCTTGCCGATGGGAGTAGCGGCCTTGAGGGCGGCGGTGTCGAACTGCGGGTGGAGCAGAGTGTCGAGGTTTCTCGGGTCGATCATCAGAACGGCCTTCTTCTCATCGATCATGCCCTCGTCAACGAGGTCGCATGCGATCTTGAGCGCGGCCTGAGCGGTACGCTTGCCGTTGCGGCACTGGAGCATGTAGAGCTTGCCGTTCTCGACGGTGAACTCCATGTCCTGCATGTCGCGGTAGTGCTCCTCGAGGATGCCGCAGACCTTGACGAAGTCAGCGTATGCTTCGGGGAACTGCTCTGCCATCTGAGCGATGGGCATAGGAGTGCGGACGCCTGCGACGACGTCTTCGCCCTGTGCATTGACGAGGAACTCGCCCATGAGCTTCTTCTCGCCGGTGGCGGGGTCACGGGTGAATGCGACGCCGGTGCCGGAGTTCTCATTGAGGTTGCCGAACACCATGGGCATGACGTTGACAGCGGTGCCCCAGGAGTAAGGGATATCATTGTCGCGGCGGTAAACGTTTGCTCTGGGGTTGTCCCAGGAACGGAAGACCGCACGGATAGCTTCGTAGAGCTGGACCTTCGGGTCGGAGGGGAAGTCCTCGCCGATCTGCTTCTTGTATTCGGCCTTGAACTGCTCAGCGAGCTTCTTGAGGTCGGAAGCATCGAGCTCGAGGTCGGAGGTGACGCCCTTCTCGGCCTTCATCTTGTCGATGAGCTGCTCGAAGTACTTCTTGCCGACTTCCATAACGACGTCGGAGAACATCTGGATGAAGCGGCGGTAGGAGTCGTAAACGAAACGCTCGAACTTAGGATCGGGGTTGCCTTTGATCATGGCGGCGACGACGTCGTCATTCAGGCCGAGGTTCAGGATAGTGTCCATCATGCCGGGCATGGAGGCGCGGGCGCCGGAACGCACGGAGACGAGCATGGGGTTCTGGAGGTCGCCGAACTTCTTGCCGTTCATTTCCTCCATCTTTGCGACGTACTGCATGATCTCAGCCATGATCTCGTCGTTGATCTGACGGCCGTCCTCATAGTACTGGGTGCAGGCTTCGGTGGTGATGGTGAAGCCCTGGGGAACAGGCAGACCGATATTGGTCATCTCGGCCAGGTTTGCACCCTTGCCGCCCAGCAGCTCACGCATGTTTGCGTTGCCTTCGGAAAACAGGTAAACGTATTTCTTGCTCATCTTTTTTATCCTTTCTATGGTAAATTAAGATTTGGCAGATAACGGTGAATGCAGTATTCTGCACTCCTTAGGATATCACATAAAGCGCCATTTTTTCAATACATTTTAATCACAAATCTGTATTTATTATAGCCAATATTTTGTCTGAGATTTTCGCAAAACCACTAATATCCAATACTTCTCCGCGGATCCGCGGATCGTATCCGCATTCTGCGAGCGCCCGCTCGGCCTGATCCTTGGTGATTTCGCCCAACTGCGAGCTTATTGCGTTCACAAGCGTCTTGCGTCTCTGGTTGAAGGCGGCGCGGATTATGCGGAACATGAGCTTTTCATCTTTGACCTCGGCGGGGTGCTCCTCACGCCTTTTCAAGCGGATGACGCTCGATGTCACCTTCGGCTGCGGAACGAAGCAGGACGGCGGCACATCGAACAGCAGCTCCGGTTCCTCGTACCACTGCACAAAGATGCCGAACGCGCCGTAATCGGCCGTGCCGGGCTTTGAGCAGATGCGCCGCGCGACCTCGCGCTGGATCATAACGGTGATGCTCTCAAAGCATCCGGCCTCGATAAGCGCCGTGAGGAGCGGAGAGGTAACATTATACGGCAGGTTTGCGCACACCACGGGGCGCAGCCCATTGAGCTTTTCCGCGACGAGCGCCGGGATATCCTGCTTGAGTATATCCCCATAGACCATCTCGACGTTTTTGCAGCCAATGAGCGTCTCGGCAAGGATCGGCTCGAGCGCGCGGTCAAGCTCTACGCACACTACCTTTCCCGCTCTCGCCGAAAGCTCGCGCGTGAGACACCCGACGCCCGCGCCGATCTCCAGCACGCCCGTGTTCTCATTAAGCCCCGCGGACTCGGCGATGTCCTCCGGCACCCATGAGGCCGTGAGGAAGTTCTGCCCGAGTGACTTTGAAAAGCGGAAGCCGTGCCGCGCGAGCAGGTCATGTATATAATTGATGTCCGTCAGCAGATTCATTTCTTGTCCTTCAGTATTTTTTCAAAAGCCTGCCGGTGCGGGTCGTGTCCCGGCTCGCCGGTGATGAGGATATTTCCCCGGTAACGGTAGCCGCTGCTGCGCAGCAGCTTCTGCATGGGCTTATTGTTGCGGTGCGTGTCGATCCTGACATAGCGCCGCCCGTGGCTGCGCGTCAGCTCCTCAACACATTTGATAAGGTAGCCCGACATGCCGCTGCCGCGGTACTCCTCGGCTATAGCGCTGCGGTGCATGACGCAGTAGGGCGCGTCCGAGCTCCACTTGCCGTCAGTGATATCGGCGTAGGTCGGCTCCTCGCGGTCGGAGAGCATGAAGAAGCCCGAAAGGTCGTCCCCGTGCATGAGCTTATAGAGCTCGCCGCGCTCGATGTCGCCCTCGAAGGTTGCCCTGTCGGGGTAATCGCCCTGCCACTGGTCGACGTTCAGCGCCCTGAGTGACCTGCGCGCGTAGGCGACGATCTCCATAATGCGGTCGACGTCCTCTTTTTCCGCCGGGACGCACTGAAGCTTTTCCGTGAGCTTTATGCGCCCGTCGCTGCGCTCTACGTCCTTCATAAGCTTTCTGTCCGTCTCGTCCTGCGGCTCGAATTTTTCGTACATATCCGGTCTTTTCTCCTTTGTTCTCTCAAGCTGCTGCCGCCGGCGCCACAGCTCTACCCGGCTGTGATCTCCGTTCAGCAGCACCTCCGGCACGGCGCGCCCCTCCCAGACCTCCGGGCGCGTATACTGCGGGTACTCCAGCAGCCCGTCCCAGTGGCTCTCGCCGGTGTAGCACTGCTCATCGGCAAGCACTCCCGGCACAAGGCGGCACACCGAATCGGCCACGGCCATCGCCGCGATCTCGCCGCCGGTGAGGACGAAGTCGCCAAGGGATATCTCCTCATCGACGCACTCCTCGATGAAGCGCTCGTCCACACCCTCATAATGCCCGCAGACGAGTACAAGATGATCGTAATCGCGCTTGAGGCGCTTTGCCGTCTCCTGCGTGTAGGGCTTGCCCTGCGGTGACATGTATATCACGCGACGGCGCATCCCCTCCGTCTGTGCCTTTATCGCGTCAAGGCAGCTCTTGAGCGGCTGCGCCATCATCACACAGCCGAAGCCGCCGCCGTAGGGGTAGTCGTCCACTTGATTCTGCTTGTTCTCGGTATAGTCGCGTATCTGCACGCAGTTTATTTCAACTATGCCCTTCTTCGCCGCGCGGCCTATGATGCTCTCATGAAGCACCGCATCGACCGTCGCGGGGAAAAGCGTCATTATATCTATGCGCATTGCCTTACATTCCCTCGATGAGCCTCACGGTTATGACGCCGTTCTCCGCGTCCGTCGCCAGTACGAACTCCGGCACGGCGGGGATCAGGTGCTCCGTCTCCCCTTTCACGACATACACATTTGACGCCGGGCGCTCCATTATCTCGACCAGCTCGCCTATCTCGTTCCCATCCTCGTCCACTACACGCGCGCCGAGGATATCCTGAAGGAAGAACGCCCCGTGCGGCAGCGCCGCGTCCTCGCGGCGGACTGTTACCTCGCGACCCTTGAGCGCCATCGCGGCATTTATATCGTCAATGCCCTCAAGCTTTGCTATTACGAAGTCCTTATGCGTCCTTGCGGAGACGACCTTCATCTCCCGCTCGCCGAGGTATATGCGCTTGAAGCTCCGGAAGAACTTCGGCGAATCCAGCCAGACCTCTATCTTCACCTCGCCCGCGACGCCGTGCGTGTTCACGATGCGTCCCGCGTCGATAAATTCACGTTTTTCCATATCTCAAATGCGCCGCGCGTCCCGCGCCGCTCCTCCGTTGAGTTGTTAACTATAGTATTATACCATGCGCCGCCGCCTTTGCCAACAAAATCTTGCGCAAAAGGCCGTCTTGTATATGACATGTGTTAGGCAGTCGGTGGTAATAGTCTGTCTTGATAAGGCTGCAAATTTCTGCTATAATAATAAATTAAGACTAACAATCATCCCCGGCGTGTGCCGGGGTAAAGGACGGATAAATGGGACTTTCTGCAAAACTTGTCAGGTCGCAGCTCAATTTCTTCAAGCCCTTTGTCGCCTCATGCTCGCTTGAGGTGACGCGCAAGGGGCAGGACAAGCTCGGCGAGCTTATGGAGGTCATCCACCGCCACAACGTCATCGTGAAGGATCACCCCTTTGAGGGCTTCGAGGGCGCGTGGATAATCCCCAAGGAGGAGCGGCGCTCCGGCGTCGTTCTGTATCTGCACGGCGGCGGCTATACCTGCGGCGACCTTGAATATGCCAAGGGCTTCGGCTCGACGCTCGCGGCGGAGTGCGGAGTGCGCGTGTTCTGCGCGGCCTACCGCCTCGCGCCCGAATCGCCCTACCCCGCCGCGGTGGACGACGCGGAGGAGAGCTACCGCTATCTGCTCTCCAAGGGCTACACGCCGGGTCAGATATGCCTGTGCGGCGAGAGCGCCGGCGGCGGACTCATCTACGCGCTGTGCCTGCGCCTGAAGTCAAAGGGCATGACGCTGCCCTGCGGCATCATTGCCATCTCGCCGTGGACGGATCTCACCTGCTCGGGCGAAAGCTATGCAGTGAACCGCGACAATGACCCCTCGCTCACTGAGGAGCTGCTGAATTTCTACTCGGGGTGCTACACCGGCGGCGTGACGCCGAAGGACGCACCGGAGGTATCGCCGCTCTTCGGCGACCTCACGGGTCTGCCGCCGTCGCTTATCTTCGTCGGCGGGGATGAGATACTGCTGGACGATTCGCGCAGGATGCACGAAAGGCTGCTGGAGGCCGGGTGCTCAAGCCAGATGATCATAGCGCCCGAGCGCTGGCACGCCTATGTGCTCTATATGCTCAATGAGAACATGTCTGACTTTGAGGATATGAACAAGTTCCTCACAAAGGTCATGGCCGCGGAGCAGAAGCAGAAGTGGCTGCGGCTGGATAACGCGGCAAAGATATACCCCGCCGCGCGGCGCAAGAAGTGGAGCAATGTCTTTCGCCTGTCCGCAACACTCACAGAACCGGTCGACAAGGAGGTGCTGCGCACGGCGCTCGACGTCACGCTGCGCCGCTTCCCGTCCATCGGCGTGCGGCTGCGGCGCGGGCTGTTCTGGTTCTACCTCGAGCGCGTACCGGAGGTCCCGGAGATACAGAGCGAGCAGGCCTACCCCCTCGCGCACATGTCCCATAAGGAGATGAGACAGTGCGCTTTCCGCGTAATCGCCTATAAGAACCGCATAGCCGTAGAGATATTCCACGCGCTCACCGACGGCACGGGCGGGATGATATTCCTCAAGACCCTCGTTGCCGAGTACCTGACGCGCAAATACGGCATCAGCATCCCGGCGGAAAACGGCGTGCTCGGCAGGCTCGAAGAGCCGTCGCCCGAGGAGCTGGAGGACAGCTTCCTCAAGAACTGCGGCCCCTACGCCGCAAGCCGCAAGGAGGCCAACGCATACACGCTCAAGGGCGAGACGGAGCCGGACGGCTTTGTGCACCTGACGACCTTTATGCTCGATTCCGACGCCGTGCGCAAAACGGCGCATGAGTATAACGCGACGGTCACGGAGTTTCTGACGGCGGCGATGATGCAGGCGATACTCCGCCTGCAGGCCGAGCAGGTGCCCTTCCGCCGGCTGCGCAGGCCCGTCAAGGTGCTTGTACCGGTCAATCTGCGCAGCCTGTTCCCGAGCAAGACCATGCGCAACTTTGCGCTCTATGTAACGCCTGAGATAGACCCCAAGCTCGGCGAATACAGCTTTGCGGAGATATGCAACAATGTCCACCACCGCATGGGCATGGAGGTCACGGCAAAGCAGATGAGCACCAAGATCGCCACGAACGTCAACAGCGAGAAGTCGCCGATACTCAAGGTGATGCCGCTGGTGGTAAAGAACGCGGCGATGAAAGCGGTGTTCGACGCGGTGGGTGAATGCAAGTCCTGCCTGTGCATGTCGAACCTCGGCCTTGTGAAGCTGCCGGAGGTCATGCAGCAGTATGTGACGCGCATGGACTTCATCATAGGCGTGCCGTCAAGGACGGCGTACAACTGCGCGCTGCTGTCCTACGGCGGGACGATATATCTCAACCTCGTGCGCTCGATCACCGAGCCGGAGCTTGAGATGCACTTCTATAAGGTGCTGCGCGAGCTTGGCGTTCACGTCAAGGTCGAGAGCAACGAACGCTGACGCGCGGAAAGGAATGAGAGATAGATGTACTGTATAAAATGCGGAGTTGAGCTGGCTGACAGCGAGAAGAAATGCCCCCTGTGCGGGACTGTTGTTTTTAACCCGGAGCTGAGCCGCCCGGACGGTGAGCCGCAATATCCGCGCATGCCTGCGACGCAGCCGGAAAAGGTGAACCACTCGGGTATAATGTTCGTCGTGACGATGCTGTTCCTGCTGCCGATAGTCACCACGCTCCTGTGTGACTGGCAGATAAACGGAAAGATAATCTGGTCGGGCTACGCTGTCGGTGCGGTCGTGCTGCTCTATACGCTCGTAGTCCTGCCGCTCTGGTTCCGTCACCCGAACCCCGTTATCTTCATCCCGATAGATTTCGCGATGACGGCACTGTACCTGCTGTATATAAACTGCGCGACCGGCGGGCACTGGTTTTTGAGCTTCGCCCTGCCCGTGACGGCAGTGGCCGGGCTCATCCTCACCGCGGCGGTCACGCTGCTCAAGTACGTGCGCAAGGGCTACCTGTTCATCTTCGGCGGGACGATAATCCTCTCGGGCGCGTACACGGTGCTGGTGGAGTTCCTGCTGAACCTGAACTTCCATGTGCATGATGAGTTCATCTGGTCGTTCTATCCGTTCTCGGTGAGCTTCATCCTCGGCGTAATGCTGATAGTCATCGGCATATGCCGCCCGCTCAGAGAATCGCTGCATAAGAAGTTTTTCCTGTAAATCAATATAAAATGAGGCGATCAACATGAAAGAAATCAAAAACCCCAAAAGACCGCTTGTATACTATGCCGTCGTCGCCATGCTGGCGGTGCTGCTGTTCAACCTCCTCGCCGTGCCCGCAATGGCGAACGCGGCAGTCAAGGAGGTCGACTACGGCACCTTCATGGACATGACCGAAAAGGGAGATATAGGCAAGGTCGAGATCGAGACTAATCAGATCATCTTCACCGACAAGTCCGGTCAGAGCTTCTACAAGACCGGCCTGATGGACGACCCCGACCGCACCGAGCGCCTGTATAAAGCCGGGGCGGAGTTCTCCAGCGAGATCGTCGAGCAGACCTCCCCGCTCCTGAGCTTCGTGCTGACATGGGTGCTGCCGATACTTATCTTCGTCTGGATCGGCGACATTATGAGCAAGAAGATGATGAACGGCGGGCCGAACTCCCTGATGTTCAACATGGGCGGCTCGAGCGCGAAGGTCTATGTCAAGTCTGCCGACGGCATAAGGTTTGACGACGTCGCCGGTGAGGAGGAAGCCAAGGAGAACCTCACCGAGATCGTTGAATACCTGCATAACCCCGAAAAGTACCGCGAGGTCGGCGCGAACATGCCCAAAGGCGTGCTGCTCGTAGGCCCTCCGGGAACCGGTAAGACGATGCTGGCAAAGGCCGTTGCGGGTGAAGCGAACGTGCCGTTCTTCTCCATGTCGGGCTCCGAGTTTGTGGAGATGTTCGTCGGCATGGGCGCGAGCAAGGTGCGCGACCTCTTCAAGCAGGCCAAGGAAAAGGCGCCCTGCATCGTGTTCATCGACGAGATAGACGCGATAGGCAAGAAGCGTCAGGGCAACGTCATGGGCAATGACGAGCGTGAGCAGACCCTCAACCAGCTGCTGACCGAGATGGACGGCTTTGAGGGCAACAACGGCGTTATCATCCTCGCTGCGACGAACCAGCCCGACGCCCTCGACCCGGCGCTGACGCGTCCCGGCCGTTTCGACCGCCGTGTGCCGGTCGAGCTGCCCGACCTCAAGGGCAGAGAGGAGATACTCAAGGTCCACGCGAAGAAGATAAAGCTCGCTGACAATGTCGACTTCAACAAGATCGCGCGTATGGCCTCCGGCGCTTCCGGCGCGGAGCTTGCAAACATTGTGAACGAAGCGGCGCTGCGCGCGGTCAGGAACGGGCGCAAGATAGTCGAAGAGGCTGACCTTGAGGAGAGCATCGAGGTCGTCATCGCAGGCTATCAGAAGAAGAACGCGATACTCACAGATCACGAAAAGCACATCGTCGCCTACCATGAGATAGGCCACGCGCTCGTCGCGGCAAAGCAGACAAACTCCGCCCCCGTGCAGAAGATAACCATCGTCCCCAGAACCTCCGGCGCGCTCGGCTACACGATGCAGGTCGACGAAGGCAACCACTATCTCATGACGAAGGACGAGCTCATAAACAAGATCGCGACTCTCACCGGCGGCCGCGCGGCGGAGGAGCTCATCTTCGGCTCCATTACGACCGGCGCGTCAAACGACATTGAGCAGGCCACGAAGCTTGCCCGCGCGATGATAACCCGCTACGGCATGAGCGAGGAGTTTGACATGGTCGCGCTCGAAACGGTGACAAACCAGTACCTCGGCGGGGACACCTCGCTTGCCTGCTCCGCGGACACCCAGCGCGAGATCGACCGCAAAGTCGTGGAGCTGGTGAAGAGCCAGCACGAAAAGGCGCTGAAGATTCTCACCGACAACCGCGAAAAGCTCGACGAGCTTGCAAAGCACCTCTACGAGAAAGAGACCATCACCGGCGAGGAGTTTATGAGTATCCTCAACGGCTGATAATAATACACACGGAAAACGGACGTACCTTACTCGGTACGTCCGTTTTGCATATCAAAGGTTTCACCGCTTCTGCGCTTTGATGAGGTTCTGATAGAAGCTCACCGCGCCGGGCAGGCAGTTGTATTCGATGTTCTCATTCAGGCCGTGCATGCCCTTCATCTGCTCGGGGCCGTAGATGACTGGCGCAAAGCGGATGCAGCTCGGGCATATCGGCTGATAGAACTGCGCGTCGGTCGCGCCGGTCATTACATAGGGGCTGACAGGCAGGCCGGGGAAGGTCTCGCCGATGACCTTTTCGACGAGCTTAAACGCCTCGCCGTTTATGTCGACAGGCTCGGTATAGTCGTTGGAGTGGACGATCTCGGTCTCAAGGCCGTGCTTTGCGGCAAGGGCTTTGACAATTTCAAGGCTCTCCTTTTCACCCTGATGCGGGATGAAGCGCATGTTTGCGCCGAGCGTCGCCTCCTGCGGTAGGACGTTATATGCATCGGAACCTGACTGCATGGTGAAGGCTATCGTCGTCTGGAGCATCGCGCCGGCCTGCGCGCTTATCTTGCCGAGGACGGGCTTCATTATCGGGGCGAAGAGCCAGAGGTTCCCCATGACGAGCTTGAGTCCGAACGGAGCGTAGGGCGCAAGGCGCGCGAACATCGCGCTCACCTCGGGCAGGAACTTTCTCTTAAAGGGCGTGTGCGTCTCGACCTCGTTCACGAACGCCGCAAGGCGCGCGATAGGCGTGTTCTTCGCCGGGGCGCTGGCGTGCCCGCCGGTGGAGCGCGCGGTGAATTTCACATCGGCCTTGCCTTTCTCGAACACGCCGACCATTGCAAAGTTCCCCTTTATGCCGCCGATGGGCTCGGAGATTATGCCGCCGCCCTCGTCGCAGACTATGAAGAGTTCAACGCCGCGGCGCTTGAGCTCCTCGACGATCTTCGGCGCGCCGTCGCCCGCCCACTCCTCGGTGCATGAGGAGGCAAGGTACACGTCGCATTCGGGAGTATATCCCTCGCGCAGCAGCTCTTCTACCGCCTCAAAGAAAGCCATGACCGAGCACTTGGTATCGGATGCGCCGCGCCCCCAGACCTTGCCGTCAGCAATGTCGCCGGAAAACGGCTCGTGCAGCCACTCGCCCTCAGCAGGGACAACGTCCTGATGGCTCATAAGGAGGATGGGCTTTTCACTGCTTTTGCCTTTCCAGTAATACAGGAGGTTGCCGTCAATGACGGTGCGCTCGAGCTTTTCATGCACCAGCGGGAACAGCTCTTCAAGTACCTTATGAAAGCCGAGGAACTTCTCTTCCTCGTGGACATTCGCGTGAGAGGTCGTGTCGTATTGGATCATCTTCGAGAGCTTCTGCGCAAGTAGCATCGCCCTGGCGTCTGCCTCCGGGGCGGCGTAATCAGAGCGCTTGTTCGGCATGAGCAGTGTGCGCACAACGGCGATGAGCAGGAGCAGCACCAGCAGCGCCGGTATCAGCAGAAGATATTTCATGTCCTCGCCCCTTTCTTATAAAGCAGGTATGCAATGCCGATGGCCATCGCGCCCGACGGTATTATCATAAAGCTCGTCGACGCGGTGAGCGACGGGACGAACACGAACAGCATGCTCATGATAAACAGCGGTGCCGCGGCGATCTTCATATTGCCGCGGAAATACTTATACGCCATCGCGCCGAAGAGCGCGGGGACGACGTTTTCAAACGCGGGCTGGAGCGCCGGGCTCTGGAGCACCGGCTGCAGCGGCACGAGCAGCAGCACACCGAGCGCGAGCACCACTATCGTCACGAGCGATGAGGTTGCGATTGAGAGCGTGGAGATGATCTCATTTTCGGGCGTACCGGTCTTTGCGCCGACGATATCGCGCGCGTTGACAGCGCAGGGTATCTTCATATTTATGAGGTTGCCGGTAATAAATGCGAGGTAGCCGCCGCCCGCGCCGAGTATCGGCGTGTAGACAAGGAACTCCACAACGCTGCTCACCGTCCACACAAGGCCGACAGAGATAAAAGCCTTGGCCGCCGCGCCGATGTCGGGCATTGCGCCGAGGTACGCGCCGATGAGAAACGGCGCGCCGACGAGCATTACAAGAACGATAACGGAGCTCACGCGCCCGATGGTATGTGTGCGGGAATTGTAGCGCTCAAAGTAATTTTTATCCATATCCGCACCTCCTTAAAGCTTTATGAGCACGGCAGCCGCCATGCCGATGAGCATGCTGCCGGCAACGGAGAAGCTGTCGACCCAGCCCTGCTTTTTCTTTTCCGCAAGGTAGACGAACAGCGCCATCACAGCGCCCGAGACGACGGCGACGATAAGCGGCATGACATTACCGGTGAAGGTGAACAGGCCGTTTCCGGAGACGATGGTGCCGATATAGCTGCCTATGTACGCCGAGACAAGGCCGATGAACATCGCGGTCATGGCGATATCGCCGAAGCCCGCTCCGCCTGTACCGGTCTTCTTGCCGCTGCCGAGACGGCCGAGATAGCGCTTGTTGAAGAACACCGACAGAACCATCCCCCACATGATGCACACGCTCATCAGAAGCGCGATGGTGGAAAAGGCCTGCGCGGTCATGTCCGCCGCAGAGAGCCCGCCTATGCCTACGGCCTCTGCCGCCGCCTGCGCGACCTGCGTTTCATAATGCAGTGCGCCGATGACGGACAGGCGCAGCCACGGCCACGGTGTGCCGAGGCTCCCGGAGAGCGCGATGACGCCCAGAAGGATGCCGACGCTCGGCAGGACGGAGAATGTGGCGCTGGAGGTGATCGCGCGCTTGAGCTTCACCGGGTCCATCCCCATGGCGATACCGGCGCGGTAGGCGCGAACCATGAACACGATGCACACAGCGGCGACAAAGGCGATTATCCCGCCGCAGATGGCATACATCGGAGTGCTGTTGAGCAGCGAAAGAATACCCATATGCTATCCCTTCCTCTTTTATATAAGATTGACTTAATAATATCACTGCCGTGCTCCGGTGTCAAAAAGTCTTTTGCTTGCGCGGGCATATGGTTCCGTGCTAGAATATTTATATATAAAGAATAGAAAGAGTACGCACAGATGACGCAGACGGAAAAGCAGAAGATGATGCTCACGGCCCCTGTCGAGGGGCTTATTTGCCGCATGGCCGTGCCGACGATAATAAGCATGCTCATAACGGCGCTGTACAATATGGCCGATACCTACTTTGTCGGCAAGCTCGGCTCCAACGCCGCGACGGGCGCGGTGGGCGTCGCGCTGCCGCTGATGGCGATCATTCAAGCGACGGGCTTTTTCTTCGGGCACGGCTCCGGCAACTCCATCTCCCGGCACCTCGGAGCCGGAGACGTGGAGGACGCGGAGAAGCTGGCCGCCTGCGGCTTTGCTGGAGCCATCGGCACGGGGCTTATAATATGCGTCCTCGGCCAGCTGCTCACCGAACCTCTCGCGCGGCTCCTCGGCTCGACGGCGACGATACTGCCATATGCCAAAGAATACATGCGGTATATACTTTTTGCCGCACCGTATATGACGGCGGCGCTCGTGCTCAATAACCAACTCCGTCTTCAGGGCAACGCGAACTTTGCCATGATCGGCATCACCTCTGGCGCGGTGCTCAATGTTGCACTCGATCCGCTGTTCATCTTTACCTTCAATATGGGCGTTGCGGGCGCCGCGGCGGCTACAGCGCTCAGTCAGTTCGTGAGCTTTGTGATACTGCTCTGGGCACTGAGACGCGCGGGCTGCGTGCCGCTCCGGTTCAGATACGTGCGCTGTATGCCGTCCGTGATAGGGCAGATTTTCGGCGGCGGGCTGCCCTCGCTCGTGCGGCAGGGGCTTGCCAGTCTCTCGGTCATGATGCTCAACCGCGCCGCCGGGCCTTACGGGGACGCGGCTATCGCGGCTATGTCCATCGTCGGGCGCATATGCCAGTTTGCAGGCTCAGCGGTGATAGGCTTCGGTCAGGGCTTCCAGCCGGTCTGCGGCTTCAACTATGGCGCTGGCAAGCGTGAGCGCGTCGAAAAGGCGTTCTGGTTCGGCGTCAAGGTCGCGTCGTCCGTCCTGCTGGTGACAGCAGTCGTGGGCTTTGTACTCTCTGACAGGCTCATCGCCCTGTTCCGTCAGGGCGACGCCGAGGTCATCGCCATCGGCTCCTTCGCCCTGCGCTGCCAGTGCGTGACGCTCCCGCTCGTCGGCTGGGTGATAATGAACAACATGATGTTCCAGACCTGCGGCTACACCAGCCCCGCAAGTCTCCTCGCCGCCGCGCGGCAGGGCTTGTTCTTCATCCCCGCGGTCATGCTGCTGCCGCTGCCGCTCGGGCTGCTCGGCGTGCAGATAAGCCAGAGTATCTCTGACCTGCTGGCTTTCGCCCTCGCGGTGTATATGTACAAAAAGTACGAGCCGCGTATGTGGGAAATGTACAAGGTATAGCTTTCACAAAGCCTTAATATAACAAACAGGAGGAAACTTAGATGAGAAAAAAAATAGTCGTCTATTTTTCCGCGAGCGGCGTCACCAAAAATGCCGCGGAGAAGCTCGCCAAAGCCGCGGGTGCGGATATCTTTGAGCTTAGACCCACTGTACCCTATACCCGCGCAGATCTCAACTGGATGGACAAGAACAGCCGCAGCAGCAAAGAAATGAACGATGCGGCTTCCCGTCCGGAGATCGCCGCGCTGCCGCAGGATATGAGCGGGTATGACACCGTCTTCATTGGCTTTCCGATCTGGTGGTACACTGCCCCGCGCATCATAGAGACGTTTCTTGACAGCTGCGATCTTTCCGGTAAGACCGCCGTCTGCTTCGCCACCTCCGGCGGGAGCACCGTTGCAAAGGCCGAGAAGGAGCTGAAGGCAAAGTACCCCGCCGTCATTTGGAAGTCCGGCAGGATGCTGAACTCTGCCTCTGACAGCGCCATCGCGGCCTTGCTCGGTCAGCTCTGAGACCCCGCGCACGGCACAATGCCCTGGTGCTCCATCCGTGTGCCGTTGATCGAATAATTGTCGCCTGACAGGCGACCAAACCCTCTTTCCGTTTCGCTACAATGCAAGCGTAACCAAACGAAGGAGGGTTTCTCATTATGACAGAATTGGTTTTTATTTTGGATCGCAGCGGCTCTATGTCAGGACTGGAGGCGGACACCATCGGCGGCTTCAACTCCATGATTGCAAAGCAGAAGAAAGAATCCGGCGAGGCGTTCGTCTCCACCGTGCTCTTCGACAATGAAAGCACAGTCATCCACGACCGTCTGCCGCTCGGCGAAGTTCCGCCCATGACGGAGAAGGAATATTTCACCCGCGGCTGCACAGCGCTGCTTGACGCTGTCGGCGGAGCCATCCATCACATCGGGAACATACACAAGTATGCCCGCCCGGAGGACATACCGGAAAAGACGCTCTTCGTCATCACCACCGACGGTCAGGAAAATTCCAGCCGCCGCTACAACTATGAAACGGTGCGCCGCATGATCGATCACGAGAAGGAAAAGTACGGCTGGGAGTTTCTTTTCCTCGGCGCGAATATCGACGCGGCAAAGGAAGCTGCGCGCTTCGGGATCAGCTCTGACCGCGCGGTGACCTACAAGTGCGATGAAATCGGCACAGCCCTGAATTATGAGGTCATCGGCGAGACAGTCGCCTGCTTCTGCGCCTCCCGTCCCATCAGCGCTGACTGGAAAGACAGTATTGAGGAGGACGTACGCGAACGCGGCAGATGACGCAGAACATACGCGCTGCACCCCGCACTGCCGCATCAGTTGCGATAAATCCGTTTCCGTATCAATAATCAAGCGTGCCGCAATGTGTTTGCGGCACGCCCGTTTTTTATTCTTCCGATTTTTTCCAAGTACGCTCGCTGATTATATAGCGCGGACGGTGCTTGGTCTCCATGTATATTTTCCCGATGTACTCGCCTATGATGCCGAGGCAGATAAGCTGCACACCGCTGACAAAGCAGACAATGCAGGTCATGCTCGCCCAGCCCGCGACAGCTTTGCCGCACAGCGCCGTGATGAGCGCCCAGAGGCAGCCGATAAAGCTTATCAGCGCGACGATGATGCCGAAGCCCGTGATGAACTGGAGCGGCTTTACCGAAAGACTCGTGATGCCGTCGACCGCAAGGGCGATCATCTTCTTGAGCGGATAGTGGCTCTCGCCGGCGATGCGCTCGGCACGGGAATAGCTCACAGATGTGCTCTTGAAGCCGACGAGCGGTATCAGCCCGCGCAGGAAGAGGTTGACCTCCTTGAAGTTTGCAAACTCCTTGAGGACGCGCGCACTTATAAGGCGGTAGTCGGCGTGGTTATAGACGACCTCCGCGCCCATCATTGCGAGGAACTTATAGAAGCTCTGCGCGGTGAAGCGCTTGAAGAAAGTGTCCGTCTCGCGGCTGGAGCGCACGCCGTAGACTACCTCACAGCCATCGAGATAAGCATCGACCATCGCGTCCATCGCGTTTATGTCGTCCTGCCCGTCGCAGTCAATGGAGATCGTGATGTCGCACTTGTCCTTCGCCTCCATGAGTCCGGCAAGGACGGCGTTCTGGTGCCCGCGGTTGCGGCTCTGGCTGATGCCGATATAATGCTCGTCCGTCTTCGAGAGCTCCTGGATGATGCTCCATGTGTTGTCCTTGCTGCCGTCGTTTACGAAAAGCACACGGCTGTCGGCACTTATTTTGCCCGCAGCGGTAAGGGAATTGAGCTTTTCGAGGAACATCGGCGCGGTGATTGGGAGAACCTCCTGCTCGTTATAACATGGAATAACGATGAATAGTCTTGGTGTCATGCTGACCTCCTTGATTTTTCGCTGCCGCCCAGTGCAAAGGCAGCCAATATTATAATGACGGGAATTATCGAGTAATGGTACCGGCTTGAGACCTCGACCAGCATATGTGCCAGCGTGAGCCCCAGCATATACAGCGGCGGCAGCAGGCACGCGCTCAGCCGCGAGCTGTGCCGGAGCACAAATATGCCGCGGATCGCCAGCAGCATGCAGCCGTAATAGAACACATTGCATATCACCATGCACAGCTTGACAAACAGCCCCGTCCGGGTAAAGCGGTAGGTGTAGCCGCCGAGCTCATCATTGCCCATGAACGCCATGAGCTTTGAGGCGAAGAGCCGGCCGAAATCTATCCCCGAGGAAAGACGATCTTTCAGGTGCGGCAGCATCTCCTCCTGCGCCTCGCTCGTCGTCGCGCCGGGACGGCTCAGATAGGAGAAGAGCAGATCCATGTCATCCGCGCTCCACTGCCCCTGCGTCTCTTCATTAAAACCGACGTATATGTTATATACCGGGAAGGACGCGGGCTCCATGCCGAGCACGTTTTCAACGTGCCTGTCCCACAGCTCCCCCGTCGCTTTGTATATGCCGAGGAGCGCCACGAGGATAACGAGCCACATTTTCCATTGCGCGCCGTCTTTTATGTCGTGTCCGCGCAGGAACAGCAGCCAGAGCACGAGCGCGATAATAAGTATTGCCGATATCGGGCGGACAATATTCACCGCGCGCAGCAGTACGCCGAGCGCCAGCCCCCACAGCAGGCATACGCCAAGCCGCCGCGGCAGACTCCCACGCTGCTGTTCAATAAGCACGATGAGGTAAAAGAACAGCAGGACAAGGCAGGTATACAGCGGCTCGGAAAACACGAGCGGATTGAGCATCATCTTTGACGGGCAGACTATCCACAGCAGATATGCCAGCGCCGCCGTCAGCGGTGACGCAAGGCGCAGGCATATGCTGTATATCAGCAGCCCGCTCAGGCAGGTGAGGATAACGTTTATAACAGCAGCGACCATGACGTGCTCGCCGAAAATTTTCAGAAAGGAGCTGAGAAATGTTGAACAGCCGAGGATGTGCGGGTACATGGCAATGTACCACGGGGCGTCAATCTCTCCGCCGGAAGCCAGCGCGCAGGCTGTCTGCCAATACGTTTCATAATCGCTGAACGGCTCGATACGCACAGCGAGCACCCACGCAAGGTTCACCGCCGCGCACAGCAGCGTCAGCAGCAGCGTGGTTTTCCGCGTGTCGATTGAAGCCAAAGGCCCGAGCTTTCCGCGTGTGCACAGGCGGTACAGGATAAACGCCCACACGGCGCCCGCCAGCAGCGCTATCAGATATGAATGCTGCGTGATCCCGTTCACTGCTGTCAGCAGCAGCGCCGTCGACATGATGAGCAGCAGGATGCCAAGCATTATTTTTCTGAAAATGTCTGACGCTCGTCCCATTTTTCCGGTATAACCGCCTGTCGTTCAATGTGATGTTATTATATTCCATTGGGCACATAACGTCAAGAAATTCGTCGGTTCCGGCATTCATCGCGCCATTGTATAAACTCCCAAAAGCTGCAAACAATATCACGGAAGACAATCTGAGCCAAAGGAGAAATATATATGAAAGCTACCGGAATAGTCCGCAGGATCGACGATTTGGGCCGTGTCGTGATCCCGAAGGAGATCCGCCGAACTATGCGTATCCGCGAGGGTGACCCGTTACAGACCACATTGACACCGTGGGAGCAGTTCTGCTTCGGCATGCTCGATCTGGCAAGACGGGAAGGGTGGGGATAGTACATAGTGAGCAAAGCATGGGGCTTGTGGATGGGCGCAAGGTATATATCTCGCGCATCGACGCTGCGACGAACACCATTGAGCTTGCACTCTGGGAGGAGCTTTTCAAGACAGAGGTCTGGGCGCGGAACTTCAACTGGCTCATTGACGAGCCGCGTGAGCCGATACGCGCGAGTGTGCGTGTGCGGCACACAAAATGGGAAAACCCGCCCTGCACCGCGACGGTGGAGGACGGACTTGTACACATCGTATGTGTTGAACCTGTGCGCGCCCCGGCAGCGGGGCAGTCCGCCGTGCTGTACGATGGCGGCCGGCTCCTCGGCGGCGGGTTCATTGTGCACAGATAAAGATTTTCTCACAAAAAAGAAGTAACCCCTGACCGCTCGTCTCTTTTCTGCGATCAGGGGTTACTTCTGCGAATTCTTAGTATCTAACATCTTGGTTACCTCTCTTTCTTCAATTTTTCCGGCACCGCCTGTCACGGGACACTGTAGCTAAGCACTCATAAATTCCACTCTGGGATCTCTGAAGCGAGATAGGCTCTGTGCTTACTGTCCGCCAGCGTATTTCGATCTGCAGCGCCGACCCTGCTGCCTTTGGCACTCAGGGCTTTTCTTACCTGTACATCGGTATCACCCTTTCTGATGATAATATACCAAATCCCCGTCCCGCTTTCAAGAGCAATACTCCATGATTTTAAGCGCCGGTTTTTGTGCATATATACATTTTTTGTTAATTCGTGCTGCGAATATTATGTTTAATATTGACAAGCGCAGCCCATTTCAAATATAATAGGTGTGTTATGAGCCGTGCGGCGGTGCGGCGCACGGCAGATAAGGAGCCGCCTATGACCGAAAGCATAATTGAACTTGACGTACACGGTATGACTCTCTATCAGGCAAAGGTCGTGATAGACTCAAAGCTTCGCCGCAGCGCCGGTGCATACCGCATTCGCGTCATCCATGGCTATCACGGCGGCACTTCCCTGCGGGACGGAATACGCAAGGAGTACGCAAAGCACCCGAAGGTGCTCAGGATAGAGCTTGGGCTGAACCCCGGCGAGACGGATCTCGTGCTGCGGGAATTTTAAAACTGTTCCTAATAAACATATTGGGCGTGCTGTAAGAAATGCAGCACGCCCTTTTGTTTTCTATTCCTTCTTTTCCTTGAGCAGCACAAACTTCTCCACCGGGAAGAGCACAGCCATCTGGAAGGTCCCGGCGGCGGCCGCGGCGATCGTCGGCGCAAGCGCGCTCCACAGCTCCGCGCCGGTCGAGCGCAGGGCATTTGCAATGACGCCCTGGAACCAGGTCGAGAACAGGATCAGGCAGACCATCAGCGCCAGATACACCGCAAAGCACCACGCGGGTGCATCGGACTTGAAGGTCGTCTTTTTGTTCTGGATGTACCCATAGATATTTGCGAGCAGGTTTGAGGCGAAGAACGGGAACACATAGCCCCAGTTGTCGTTCCCAGCGCCGACGACGGACGCGCTGAATATCCCGGTCAGGAAGCCCGGCAGCGGCGCTTTCCAATCGGCCAGCGCCCAGCACAGCAGGTTCACCAGAATGATCTGAAGTATGCCGGCGATCCCGCTCACGAGCAGGAACTTTATAAACTGCCACAGGGTCTTGCGCTCATGCTTGGGCGCATTTTTATTTTCGTCCATACGCTCTTCCTCCTCTGCCGGAATAAAATCAGCGCTTGATAAGCTTTTCGAGCATCGCCGCGTCTATCTGGTTCACGGTCACGAATTTCCCGTCATAGAACACCGCCCAGTTGTTGAACACACAGGGCAACGCCTTTGCCTTTTCAAGCGAATCGACAAGAATAAACTCTGCCGGTATGCCGTTTGAATCGCAGCGCTCCCGCAGCTTTTCAACTCGCTGCGGAATATACGGGCACTGGAGATCATAATAAACCGTCAGCCCCTTGGCGTCAACGGTCATTTGCTTCGCCCCTGCCGCAAAGCGCGGGATGCTGCCGTCGAAGGACAGCGCTAAAAGCTCATAGCCGTTGTCCGTCCTGTCCACCGCCGTGAAGCCGAACTTCTTCGCAAAGCTCTGGTCGGACAGCCACGCCTTCTGCTTCTCCGCGCCGAGCATACACACGCCCGACCTGCCGTGCGCGCGGGCATCCTCAATGCAGCTCTCCATCAATGTGCGTCCATAGCCATGCCCTTTGGGTTCGCCCTGCACCCAAAGGCAGTATATATAATAGAAGTTGTCGCCGACGACCGGCACCCATGCCGCCTCCAATGGGGCATACTCGATGAACGCGCAGCCCTTGACATTCAGCTTGTGGAACACGTGCCCCTCTCCGAGCCGCTCCCGGAGCCATGCGCGCTTTGCTTCAATGCCGGGGTGTCCCTTCTTCGTGCGGATGATGCAGCACAGGTGTTCGTCTTCAATATTTTCCGGAGTAAGGTCGATAAACTCAGCATCCATATCCGTCCGGTTCCTTTCGTTATTTATAATTGCAGGATGCCGCTGACCTCATACAGCGACGGCAGCACGGCCCATGCCATGCGCCGCACCGCCTCTGACGGTGCTTTTATATCCGGTACACATATCACGTCTATCCCCGCAGCATACGCCGCCTGGACTCCGGCCTCGCTGTCCTCAAGCACAAGGCAGTCCTCCGCGCGCTCCCCCGCTTTCTCGTGTGCTTTTAGAAAAACATCCGGCGCGGGCTTGCCGTGCTCGACCTCGGGGCCGAAGACCATATCGTCAAAGTACCCGTCCACGCCGTTTGCGCGCAGCACGCCCACGGCGCGGTCACGGACGCTGGAGGTAGCAAGGATGATGCGCACGCCGCGCGCTCTGAGCTTCTTCAAAAGCTCCTCGGCGCCGGGCTTCAGCGGTATGCCGCGGTCGAAATACACTTTCTCGTTGTAGGTGTAGAACTCCGCCCCCTCCTCAAGCGTGATGGGCAGATCGAAATCCGCTATAAACTGGTTCACGTTGTCGATAAGCGCCTTGCCGCTGTACCTTTCGGTGTACGCGGCAAGCGTCAGCTCGTGCCCGTATTTGCGCACAAGGTCGCCGTATATTTTGAAGCAGGTGGACTCGGTGTCGATAAGCAGTCCATCGAGGTCGAATATAACAGCTTTTTTCATAAGTCACTCACCATTCAAAAAACATTCTTCATAACATGTCCGTTGAGATAATCCCGGAAGCAGTCATACTCTTCAGTCCTCAGCTCCCCCGGATAGGACATAACGATAAGCTCATGTCCCTTATTCCCCCGGTGATACGGCGGGTGGACATGCGCATAAGGGTTTTCAACGAAGCCGCTGCGCTCATAAAAGGCGCGGCGGCGGATGGATATATCGTCGACCGGCGGGTCTATCTCAAGGATCACCTTTTTGTTCTCCGCCGCCAGCAGCTCAAGAACTTTGCCGCCGTAGGCCTTGTTCCTCATCTCCGGCAGGATGCAGAGGTGCTCGGCATAAATGTAGCCGTCCCATTCCCAGTAAAGCGCTTCGCCCACGAAGGTATCGTCGTCATAGGCCAGCGTGAAATGATACTCACTGTCGCCGAGTATCGAAGCCTGAGACTTCGCCTCGCGCTGCTCATGCAGCGGGAAGCTGTTTGCATACAGTTCCATGGCCTTTTTGTACATCTCATGCTGTGTGTCCGTAATGCGATCAAATCTCATTTTACGTTCCTCCACGGGTCATACTGTGCCCCATATGATACCACAGCATGCTCCGCCGCGCCATAGGCAGTTATAAACAAAGCGCTTGACAAGCAGCACCGCCGATGTTATAATTTTGGTAAACAATCGTTTACCAAAATTATAAAGAAGCGAGGAATAACAATGAATAAAGATAACTGCACTATAAGGCCCGAACGCCCTGAAGAGCAGCATGAGGTAGAAAACCTCGTGCGCGAGGCGTTCTGGAACGTCTACCGCCCCGGCTGTCTGGAGCATTATGTTCTGCATAAGCTCCGCGATGACCCGGATTTTGTCCCGGAGCTGGACTTCGTGATGGAAAAGGACGGGCAGCTCATCGGTCAGAACATATTCATACGCACCGTCATACACGCGGACGACGGCAGAGACGTCCCCATTATGACTATGGGGCCGATAGGCATCGCGCCCGAGTACAAGCGTCAGGGCTACGGCAAAATGCTGCTTGACTATTCGCTTGAAAAGGCGGCGGAGCTCGGCGTGGGTGCGCTGTGCTTCGAGGGCAACATAGACTTCTACGGCAAAAGCGGTTTCGACTATGCCAGCCGTTTCGGCATCCGCTACCACGGTCTGCCCGAGGGTGAGGACGCCTCTTTCTTCCTCTGCCGCGAGCTGATTCCCAGCTATCTCGACGGCATTACCGGCGAGTATGCCACCCCGCAGGGCTACTTCGTAGACGAAGCGGAGGCCGAGGAATTTGATAAACAGTTCCCGCCGAAGGAAAAGCTGCGGCTTCCGGGGCAGATATTCTGACGAGGACGGCTGCGGGATAACACGGAGCGCACATCATAGCAGCATAGGTCGAACCTGCTGTTTCATAGTCCCAAACTTTTTGAGGAAATTTTTTCTGCTCGTTTATAGTGGTTTTTAGCCGTTTTTATTTGGTTTCAGTTACTCTTTGGTGCTCTTAATTCCGCTGTTTCCGTGTGCTCCGTAGCTGTCTGTGGTAATCTATGTGGTCAAAAACGCTTCCCGTCCGGTTCCCGGTGAACTTTCACCGATGCCGGCCAGGAAGCGTTTCTCGTTCAAGCGGTCGTATTGTAACTCTGAGTGCAGGGTTATGCAAGCGATTTCTGCGTTGGCAGCAGCTCACCACCTGCGGCGCAATAGACAAGGAAGAAAGGGGCATCAAGGCATTTATAAATGAAACTCAACGTCTAAATTGCCATTTTATAAGTTATAACTGATAAAATCAAAATTCGGCAAGAGGTTTCAGATAAACCTTGCGAAAACGGATATTATTCGTATTTATGCTGAGCCCTTTGCTCACAATATAGCTTCATGCAGAGCATTGGAAAAAGCAGGATTTCAATACGAAGTAACATTAAAGAGTAATGCTGTGAAATGCGGCAGTATCGTTGATATGAAAATGTATGCGCTTGTCAGAGAGTAGTTCAACTTCCGGCTTGACAAGTGATCACACACGGTTAAATCAAAAATCCTGCTGTGGAATTTCTCCATAGCAGAATAAATTTATATTCTAAGATGGTTGAAAAGCCAACTGCAATGGCTCACCCCGCGGGAGTCTTTTTCAGTTCTGACATAACGCCATTCTTATCACAAAACTACGTGTAATCTGAGCTACAGCGCTCGCAGTGAGCGATCACATCGACTCCGTTGGGTGAATGTTCATTGTCGATTATGCTCTTGATTTCCAACAGTGTCCCACATACGGGATACGCCCTGCTCTTCTTCGCCGATCGGGTAATCCTGTCCCTCCGTTCTGTTTCAAGCGCTTCCAAAAGCTCCTGCCAATGAGCCGTATTCAGTTCGTGTTCTCCGTAGTCCTCAAAGTAACATCGGATATCGTTGGCAGCAAGCACAAGAGATTTGTCTTCCAGCAGCCGAATGTGCCGTTTGATATAATCAGCGACCATCAACGGCATATATGTGTCCCTGCCCATCGCATACCGCATCGCCGAGAGCACGATCAAGCGGAAGTCATTATCGCAGAGTGGGGCAAGAAGCTCCTGTGGAAACAGCAGAAACTCCATACCGTCCTCCGTAGACACCCGCAGTGGCTGCCGCTCCCTTGTCGCATGATTCAGTAACCCGCTGGGCTGACTTTTTAGTTCGTCAATCGTGACCGACTTACAGTCTTGAAACGGTTTTACTTCATAGTTCATCGCTTTTCCTCCGTTCATTTTGTCTGAATGGTGTTCGCATTGAAGCTCTGAACTCACGGAGGTTCAACTGTTTGTTTTGAGATACTGCGGAATTAAAAATCGTGCGAATGTATTATTTTCTTGCTTGTTTCCACTGAATATGCTATCATAATAAACAACGCCGTCAAGTGTTGTAAGGCCTTGGCAGGATAGCCGTACAGACCGTATGCTCTGCCGAGAGGCAGAGCATTTTTATATCACTGGGAGGAAAACGTATGTCTGTGAGTTACAAAAAGCTCTGGAAGCTGCTCATTGATAAGGATATGAAGAAAAAGGACCTCTGCGCAAAAGCTGGCATCAGCCCGGCTTCCGTCACCAAGATGGGGCGGAATGGTCATGTCACGACGGAGATCCTTCTGAAGATATGCACAGCGCTGGATTGTGGGGTGGAAGATATTATGGAAATCGTGCCGGATCAAAATGAATAGTCCTCTGGGCTCCACCTGTTATTACCCCAACTAAGGCACAGCTTTAACTTTTCAACGTGAAATATTAGGAGGATAGCTCTATGTCTGGAAATACAAGCAATATCGGTTTTGAAAAACAAATATGGGATGCAGCATGTGTCCTGCGCGGAAATATTGACGCTTCAGAATACAAATCTGTTGTCCTCGGGTTGATTTTTCTGAAATATATATCCGACCGTTTTGAGGCAAAGTATAAGGAGCTTGTTGAAGAAGGCGATGGCTTTGAAGAAGATAAGGACGAATATACTGCAGAGAACATCTTTTTTGTTCCTGAAAATGCCCGTTGGGGTGCGATTGCTGCTGCCGCCCACACGCCGGAGATTGGCACAGTGATCGATGATGCCATGCGTAGCATTGAGAAGGAAAATAGACGTCTCAAGGATATCCTCCCGAAGAATTTTGCTCGGCCGGAGCTGGACAAGCGGCGTCTGGGTGAAGTAGTTGATCTCTTCACCAATATCCAGATGATCGAGCATGGAAACAGTAAGGATATTCTCGGCCGTACATACGAATACTGTCTCTCAAAGTTCGCTGAGCAAGAAGGTAAGCTTGCTGGCGAGTTCTACACGCCCTCTTGTGTTGTGCGTACCCTTGTTGAAGTGCTGCAGCCATTCAACGGACGTGTTTATGACCCTTGCTGCGGCTCTGGCGGTATGTTTGTTCAGTCTGCAAAGTTCATTGAGAATCACGGCGGCAACATTAATAAGATTTCTGTCTTTGGTCAGGACTCCAACCCGACCACATGGAAGATGGCTCAGATGAATCTTGCCATTCGTGGCATTGAAGCTGACCTCGGCAAGTTCAATGCGGACACGTTCTTTAACGATTGTCATCCGCAGCTCAAGGCAGACTTTATTATGGCAAATCCGCCCTTTAATCTCTCCGGCTGGGGCGCAGATAAACTCGTTGATGATGTCCGTTGGCAGTATGGTACGCCTCCTGCTGGCAACGCCAACTTTGCATGGTTGCAGCACATGATCTGGCATCTCGCCCCGAACGGGCGTATCGGTATGGTGCTTGCAAATGGTTCGCTTTCCTCTCAGTCCGGCGGTGAAGGCGAAATTCGCAAAAACATAATCAACGCTGACCTTGTGGACTGTATCGTCGCAATGCCGACGCAGCTTTTCTACACGACGCAGATTCCGGTATCGCTCTGGTTCCTTGCAAAGAACAAGAAGCAAAAAGGCAAAACGCTGTTCATCGACGCCCGGAAACTCGGCACTATGGTCACACGAAAGTTGCGCGAACTGACGGATGAAGACATCAAGAAAATCGCCGACACTTATAACGCCTTCGTTGATGGAACACTCGAAGATGAAAAGGGCTTCTGTGCTGTTGTCACTACACAGGACATTGCAAAGCAGGATAACATTCTCACTCCGGGACGCTATGTTGGTATTGAGGAACAGGAGGATGACGGTGAGCCGTTTGAAGCGAAAATGGGACGCCTGACTGCTGAACTGTCTGAGCTTTTCACTAAATCCCATGAGCTTGAAGTGCAGATTAAGGAACGACTGGGGGCGATTGGCTTTGAAATCTGAGCTGCACTTCAGATTCAACGAAAAACTAAACAGTGGTGATTCCGAAATACAGACGTATGGGTGCCGGGCAAACAATCCCGATATTTGTCGGAATTATATGCTTGAGGGAGTATGTGCTTTTGTGTGTGACGATCTGATTTGCAGGCAACCGTCGCGCTCATGGAAACGCCAGTATGCTAAACTAAAGGAGACGGAGAATGAGCGAATTTAGAACAATACGAGAGTTGTGTTCTGTTGTGGCGGATTGCCCACACTCAACTCCGAAGTGGACAGCAAACGGGAAAATTGTTATCAGGAACAATAATATCAAGCACGGAAGAATTGATTTTTCATCGCCATCGTACACGGATGATGAACATTTTGCACAACGGATAAAGCGAGCGAAACCACAACCCGGTGACATAATCATCACTCGTGAAGCCCCTATTGGTGACGTTGGCATGATCCCGGAAAACACAGAGTGCTGCCTTGGGCAGAGAATGGTTTTGCTTCGAGCGAATCAATCCGTCTGTGATAACTTCTATTTACTATACAGTCTGCAATCTCTCTATGTACAACATCAGATTTCTTGGAGCGAAGGAACGGGAACGACTGTAAGCAATCTGCGCATTCCCCATCTTGAGCAGATACAGATCCCGTACCTTCCGCTTGAGCAACAAGCGAAAATCTCATCAGTTCTTCGTGCATTGGAAGAGAAGATTGAGAACAACAGAAGGCTAAACGATAATTTACAGCAGCAAGCGATGTCATTGTATGCCGAAATGTTCCTCAACAGCTCCGACAGCAATGTTACCTCTGGAACTCTCAGTGACATTGCAGTCATCACAATGGGGCAGTCTCCGAGTGGCAGCAGCTACAACGAAGACGGTGTTGGCGAGGTTTTCTATCAGGGACGAGCCGAATTTGGATTTCGGTTTCCCAAACAGCGGCTTTTTACCACCGAACCTAAACGCATAGCCGAGGCTGGCGATGTCCTTCTCAGCGTCCGCGCTCCCGTGGGTGATCTCAATATAGCGTATGAGAGATGCTGCATTGGGCGCGGCTTAGGTGCTATTCATAGTAAAACTGGTCACAGTTCGTTTGTTCTCTATACTATGTTTGCACTCAGGTCTCAGCTTGATGTTTTTAATGGCGAGGGTACAGTCTTCGGCTCCATCAATAGGGATGCACTCAATGCCATACCGATTGATATTCCTCCTGTAACTGAAATCGATCAGTTTGAGGTTGTCGCTCATCCGATAGATGAGTTAATCCGCGCCAACTACGAAGAAAACTGCCGATTAGAAGCGATCCGTGACTCTCTGCTTCCAAAGCTCATGTCCGGCGAGATCGACGTCTCTGCCGTCCAGCTCTAAGCTGCTAAATTATCGTTTACATCAAAGGAGACTATCATGGAAAAACAAATTTTGAAGTCTGTACACTTCAAACAGCTCAAATGTTTGAATGATGTCACGATTTGCTTTTCAGATACACTTACAGCAATTATGGGTGTAAATGGTGCGGGCAAAACAACCGTAATTCACGCTCTTGCTTGTGTTTATCAGCCGGACGATGGAGGGAAGGGTGAAAACCATAAATTCCCTGAGTTTTTTGTTCCAAATACAGACTCCCTATGGAGAGGCAGTGAGCTTCACGTTGTAAACGAGACAGAAGGAAAAAACGGTCAGCGTGTCGTACTTCCGTCAAGAAGATATGGAAAAGACTTTGACAGGTGGTCACCAAGATACGAAAATCGACCTAAGCGAAATGTTTATTATATCGGAATTGATACTTGCCTCCCGGAAATTGAAAAAAGTACGGCTACCAGTAGAATTAAGTATTCGTCCCAAAAAAAGACCGGGCGTCTTGCGGACAACATCATTCGTGATTCTGCTTATATTCTGAATAAGCCATACCAAGAATTGTTAGATAACACGTATCAAAACAAACATTTTTCGGGTGTCGCGCTTTCCTCAGGACTTAAGTATTCTTCACTCAGCATGGGAACCGGAGAGCAAAGAGTCCTAAAAATTCTTGAGAAGGTTCGAAGCGCTGAGGCATATTCACTCATCTTGATTGATGAAATTGATTTGCTTCTGCATATTTCAGCATTGGACAGATTGATTGAAGTACTACACGGTATTGCTCAAAGCAGGCATCTACAAATCGTTTTTACTACGCATTCCGTGGAAATGCTCAAATTGAGCCGGTATGTGAGAGTTCAATACATTGCAAATGTTGATCCCGGCGATAAAACGTTCGTATACGAAAAGATTGGCGGTGATCTGCTTTATTCACTCACAGGCAAAACCTGTCGACCGATAAAGATATATGTTGAGGATGCCTTAGCTGCGGCAATTGTAAGAGAAGTCGCCCGAAAAAACGGAATGACGGCTGATGTTGAAACTGTGATTTATGGATCAATCAACAATTCGTTTACACTTGCTGCCAGTTTTGTTCTGTGTAGTGATAAACCTGCTCATGTCCTTATTGTCCTTGATGGAGATCGCTACATAACAAAAAAAGAAAAAGAAAGCCAGATAATGAAGAAACTCTCAGGCACAGAAGATGCTATTGGAGAAAAGCAGGAGCAAGCATTATCGATGATTACGCAGTTTCATCTACCAGAAGGCGTTCCTCCTGAACAATATTTGCACAACTTGATTCTGAAATACGAACCAGCGACATCAGAATTATATAAGGCGGCAAATGCAATAAAAGCAGTAAACGACAGTCATCAATGGCTATATAGAATACATGAGCAAACCGGATTATCTGAATCAGAAATAGTCCATGATATTTTTCGCGTAGCGGCTTCTTCTGATGAAATGTCAGAATACATAAAAGACATAGAAGAATGGTTGCTATCAACAAAGGAGGCTATGAAGCCGTGATTATTTCACCACAATCTCTTGATACAAACCTAAGTCAGCTTTTAGCGGAGGTTAAGTCCGGCTCAATGCAGTTGCCGGAGTTTCAGCGCGACTGGACTTGGGATGATAACCGAATTAGAGGAATTATCGCCAGTTTGTCGCAGGGCTACCCTATGGGTGCCATTATGCGGCTGCAATACGGTAATCCGGACATCCAATTCAAATACCGCACAATTACGGGCGTAAAAGGCGTCTCAGTAAAGCCGGAGCATTTGATTCTTGATGGACAGCAGCGGCTTACTTCTATTTATCAGGCAACATCCTCTAAAGAGCCGGTCTCGACCAAAACAGAAAAAGGCA
>ERZ773242.603-NODE-603-length-41327-cov-15.127156_pt1 | contig 41327 bp, 35 predicted proteins | sample MGYA00511077_ERZ773242 | MGnify/ENA primary metagenome ERZ773242 (study PRJEB29015, sample SAMEA2737754) | human gut metagenome | biome: human gut; feature: human-associated habitat; material: faeces | place: China | collected 2012 ... | reverse complement strand
GAGTGGGTATCCATTCGTCATTTATCAAGGCCTCCATTGCAGTTCCGCAGTGCAGCCCGCCATAACTGTTTCCTTCCTCATACAAAACGTCAAAGCGATTTGTGGAGGAGTCATATATAAGCATCCCTTTTTTCATGTGGGCTTACCTCCTGACAAAGAATTTAAAATCATTTTCCCATAGTCATATTTTATGAAATTAGTACAAACCGCATCAGCGTCAATGCAGTTCATTTTTACTTAGGGGTGTTCATGAAAAAACCTCCGCAAATTCACCTTGTGTTGACCCTTCAGTTAACCCATTTACTCACCCATTTACTCACCCATTTGTCCCGGTTAACCCATTTTTAGCCCTTACAAAATGGGTTAACCGAGGTCACATACGGTCAAAAACAGCGAAAAGCTCCAAAAGCTATCAGACGAAAAAGGCATAAGAAAACCCCGGAAAATGCCGATTTTCCGGGGTTTTTGAGCTTTTGAGTTGTGAATTTGCGTCCGATCAGCGCTTGCTGAACTGAGGCGCGCGACGGGCGGCTTTGAGGCCGTACTTTTTACGCTCCTTCATTCTCGGGTCACGGGTCAGGAGACCTGCGGCCTTCAGAGGTGCGCGGTAGCTGTCATCAACGAGGAGCAGCGCGCGGGAGATACCGTGACGGATAGCGCCGGCCTGACCGGAAACGCCGCCGCCTGCGACGGTAGCTTCGATGTCGACCTTGCCGACAGTGCCGGTGGCGACGAGGGGCTGACGGACGATGAGCTTCAGGGTCTCGAGACCGAAGTAATCGTCTATATCACGGCCGTTGATGGTGACTGCGCCGGTGCCGTTGGGGATGAGGTGAACGCGGGCAACAGAGGACTTTCTGCGGCCGGTACCGTACATGTAGGGCTTCTTGCACTTATAAGTTGCCATATTCTTTTACCTCCTCTTAGCGATCCCAGACTTCGGGCTTCTGGGCTGCGTGGGTGTGCTCGCTGCCTGCGAAGATTCTCAGGCGCTTGAGCTGCCACTGTGCGATGGTGTTCTTCTGCAGCATGCCGCGGACAGCCAGACGCATCGCGAGCTCGGGCTTCTTTGCCATCAGGGTCTTGTACTGGGTCTCCTTCAGGCCGCCGGGATAACCGGAGTGGGTACGGTAGTACTTCTGCTCCAGCTTCTTGCCGGTGAGGACTGCGTCCTTGGCGTTGATGATGATGACATAGTCGCCGCAGTCAACATGAGGAGTATAATCGGTCTTGAGTTTGCCGCGGAGAATATCGGCGGCCAGTGCAGCGGTCTTGCCCATGGGCTTGCCGGCTGCGTCAAGGATGTACCATTTGCGCTCAACGGTCTCCTTGGTCAGCATAGTAGTGGACATGTTCTTGCCTCCATATAAATGATAAATGTTTTGACATTTCATGCGCGCAAAAGTACAATATATCCCAAACGCGCTTTATCTTTATATCACAAGGAACCGGGCGTGTCAACACTAAATTTGATTTTGATTTTCAAAGCTTGCAAATGCTCTGAAATACGCCCAAAATCTCTGCAAATCTAAATTCGATTTTTCACTTTGCCGAAGGAGAAAAACCATGAGAGACGCATTGAGTGACTTTACCGGAACCGTCCGCCGCGCCGTGGACGATTACCGCATGATACAGGCGGGCGACCGCGTGGCCGTCGGCGTGTCCGGCGGGAAGGACAGCATGGTCCTGCTCCTCGCGCTCAACTGCCTGCGGCAGTATTACCCGGAGCCGTTCGAGCTTGAGGCCGTGACGATAGAACTGGGCTTCGAGGGCATGGACTTCACGCCCGTGCGCGAGCTGTGCGGGAAGCTCGATATACCGTACACCTGCGTCAAAACTGATATCAAGGAGATCGTCTTCGATGTGCGCAAGGAGGATAACCCCTGCTCGCTGTGTGCGAAGATGCGCCGCGGCGCGCTCAACAACGTCCTGCGTGAGCGGAACCTGAACAAGCTCGCGCTCGGCCACCACTTTGATGACGCTGTCGAGACCTATATGATGAGCCTGCTGTTTGAAGGCCGCATAAGCTGCTTCCAGCCCGTGACCTTCCTCGACCGCTCGGGCGTGACCCAGATACGCCCGCTCATCTACGCCGGGGAGCAGAAGATAACGAACCTCGCGCGTGAGCTCAATGTGCCCATCGTTGAGAACCCCTGCCCGGAGGACAAGGGCAGCAAGCGCTATGAGATAAAGCAGCTGCTGAAAACCATGAGCGTGCAGTACCCGGACATGAAGTCCAAGATCTTCGGCGCGATGCAGCGCCTGCCGTTAAAGGGCTGGGGAAAGATAGAACGCTGAAACTGACGAACCCACCGGGAATATCCCCGGTGGGTTTTATTTCAGCTGCCGCCGTCCCTGACAAGTATGATCCCGCCGTCCGCGGCCACCGCTGTGACCCTGTCCCCGCGAGCAATGCGTCCGTCAAGCAGCATGTCCGCCGCGGTGTCCTCAAGGCTGTGCTGCAGTGTCCGTCTCAGCGGCCTTGCGCCGAAGCGCTCATCATAGCCCTCGTGCGCCAGCCACTGCGCCGTCTCCGGCGGCACACTCAGCTCAAGGCCGAGTGCATTGAAGCGCTCGGCGACCCTTGTGAGCAGCGTCTGCGTGATCTCCAGCATGTCCTCCTCGCCGAGACGGCGGAAGATTATTGTCTCGTCCACACGGTTGAGAAACTCCGGTCGGAAGGTCGCGCGCAGCTCCTCCATGACGCGGCTGCGCATGGTCTCACCGTCGGGCTCCGCACCGCAGGTGAAGCCGAGCTGCGGGCGGTTTTCGGTTATCGCCTTCGCGCCGATGTTCGAGGTCATTACGATGACCGTGTTTGAAAAGTCTATGCGCCGCCCCGCTGAGTCTGTGAGGTGCCCGTCGTCCATGATCTGAAGAAGGATGCCCCACACGTCCTCGTGCGCCTTCTCTATCTCGTCGAACAGCACAACCGACCACGGCTTGCGCCGCACCTTCTCGGTGAGCTGGCCGCCGTCCTCGTAGCCGACGTAGCCGGGCGGGGAGCCTATCAGGCGGCTGACCGAGTGCTTCTCCATATACTCTGACATATCGAGCCGTATGATCGCGCCCTCGTCGCCGTAGACGGTCGCGGCCAGCGCGCGGCACAGCTCCGTCTTTCCGACGCCCGTGGGGCCTAAGAACAGGAACGAACCGACCGGCCTGCCCGGATCCTTGAGCCCGACGCGCCCGCGGCGTATCGCGCGCGCCACGGCGGAGACGGCTTCGTCCTGCCCGATGATGCGCTCGCGCAGCTGCTTTTCCAGCGTTAAGAGCCGCAGGCTCTCGTCTGCGTCAAGCCCCGTCACGGGTACGCCCGTCCACATGGACACGACCTGTGCCACGTCCTGCGTCTCGACGGTTATCCGCTCGCCCGCGACGTGTACTGCGGCTGCCGCCTCATCGAGCAGGTCGATGGCCTTGTCCGGCAGGAAGCGGTCGTTTATATACCGCACGGAGAGCTCGTAGGCCGCGCGCATCGCCCCGGCGGTGAGCCTGACGCCGTGGTGCCGTTCAAGCGGTGTGCGCACACTGCGCAGCATCTCCATCGTCTGCTCGCGGTCGGGCTCGCCGACCTTCACCGGCTGGAAGCGCCGTTCGAGCGCGGCGTCCTTTTCGATGTGCCGCCGGTATTCCTCCGGCGTCGTCGCGCCGATTATCTGCACCTCGCCGCGGCCGAGCGCGGGCTTGAGGATGTTTGCCGCGTCTATCGCGCCCTCGGCGCTGCCCGCGCCGATGATCGTGTGCAGCTCGTCTATAAAGAGGATGATGTCACCCGCGCGGCGCACATCGCGCAGCACGGACTTCACGCGCTCCTCGAAATCCCCGCGGTACTTTGTCCCTGCGAGCATCGCTGGGATATCCAGCGACACTATGCGCTTGTTTTTAAGCTCTGCCGGTGCCTGCCCCTGCGCAACGCACATCGCCAAGCCCTCCGCGACGGCGGTCTTGCCGACGCCCGGCTCCCCGACGAGCACCGGGTTATTCTTGCTGCGGCGCGAGAGGATCTGTATCGCGCGGCGTATCTCCTCCGTCCGCCCGACGACGGGGTCGAAGGCTCCGCCCGCCGCAAGATCGGTCAGGTCGCGGCTGTACTGGTCGAGCACGCGCGTGTCCGCGCGGCGTATCGTGCTGCGCGCCGCGCCCGTCTGAGGCTTGCTGCGGAAATCCGGGTTCCCGAACACGGCCATGACGTCGGTGTAGATATCGTTGAGGTCGCAGCCGGCCTCGCGCAGAACGGCGGCGGCTCCGCTGTCGCTCTGACGCAGCAGGCCGAGCAGCAGGTGCTCGGTGCCGATGTAGCTCTGCTGAAGGCAGCGCGCCTCTTCCGCGGCGCGCTCCACCGCGCGCTGTGCCCGCTCCGTCAGCCCCTGACTCGGCTTTGCGGGACTGCCGACGCCGCTGCGGCGGATGATGATGCCGCGCAGCCGCTCGCCGTCGAGCCCCTGAGAGCGCAGAATGCGCGCGCCGAGACCGTCCTTCTCCGCGATGATGCCGAGCAGCAGATGCTCAGTGCCGACATAGCCGTGACCCAGCTCACCCGCCGCTGCGCGTGCGTTTTCGATGGCAAGCTCTGCCCGCTGCGTGAATTTTTCGTTGCTTTTGATATGAACTACCCCCTCGGCGCGCCTTTTATAATAATTGATTATCACCCGTAAGCCCTGCTGAATCAGGCGAAACCGGTGATCCGCGTGAAAATTATTGCCAGTTTCAATGGAAAATATATCGTTCACAAATTTTGCGATTGATTTTTGAGCAGGATGTGATACAATACGGCATGTAGAGACCTTATATCCCCAAGAGGTGAATGGTCAAATAACATACGGAGGTAACACTATGGCTTTTGTTATCACTGATGAGTGCCTGTCCTGCGGTTCCTGCGCTGCACAGTGCCCCGCTGAAGCGATCGACATGGGCGATCTGCACTATGAGATCGACGCTGACAAGTGCGTTGAGTGCGGTTCCTGCGCTGCACAGTGCCCCGCTGAGGCTATTGTCCAGCAGTAAGGCTTGCACACAATAATAAAAGGGGCGATAAAAATCGCCCCTTTTATTATTTTAACTTGTAAAAGAACCTTTGGTTCTTTTACAAAAAAGATTGCACTCCGTTCGCGCCTCGCAGGCTCGACACTCACTCCGTGAGAAGTATTTTTGCCGAGGTACACGCCCCCGGCAAAAATGTATTTGAATTATTTTTTCGCCTTGCGAGGCGAAAAAACTCTGCGAGGCTTTTTACGGTTTGATCTACATCGTACTACTAATAAAGGAGGAGCTGCCGACATGCCGGGATTTGAACGGCTCTGGGAGAACGGCCCGCTTTTTGCTCAGGCCGAGCATTTCCGCCTCAGCACGGACTGCGTGCTTCTGGCGGATTTCGTGAATACAGCGGGAGCCGTGCGCGGCATAGACCTCGGCTGCGCTTCCGGGGCGATCGCGCTGCTGCTGCTCGCACGTACGGATAAGCTGCACATGACGGGGCTTGAGATAGTCCCGGAGGCTGCGTCTCTTGCGGAGGAGAGCATGCGCGCAAACGCCCTTGAAGCGCGCAGCGATATCGTCTGCGGCGATATTCGTCGGCACAGGGAGCTTTTCAAAGCCGGGAGCTTTGACCTTATAGTTGCCAATCCGCCGTATTTCCCGGTCGGGAGCGGGAAGCTCTCGCCCGACGCTGCGCGCGCCGCCGCGCGCGGCGAGACGCAGTGCAGCATGGAGGAGATATGCGCGGCCTCGGCCTTTCTCTGCCGCACCGGCGGGAGTGTGAATTTTGTCCACAAGCCGGAGCGGCTGTCGGAGCTGTTCTGCTGCATGACGGCGCACGGCATAGAGCCGAAGCGGCTGCGCCTTGTCTGCCATCGGGAGGGGGCGGTGCCGAACCTCGTCCTCATCGATGGCCGCCGCGGCGGCAAGCCGGGGCTTAAGATAGAGCCGACGCTGATACTGCGCCGTCCGGACGGCAGCGAGACCGACGAGGTGCGCAGGATCTATCACAGGTGAATAATCATGGCGCGCTGCATGTGCAGCGCGCCATTTTAATACGTCCCGCAGGGACACAATATCCGCCGCCGCGTTTTGCGGCGGCCGTTTATTTTATCATTCTGTTCAGCTTCTCTATGCACTCGGGACACACGTACCTGCCGCCGAAAGAGACGATGTGCCTTACGCTGCCGCAGAACACACAGGCCTCGTGATACTTGCGAAGAATAATATTTTCTCCTTCAACATATATCTCAAGCGGGTCTTTCTCTTGTATATCCATCGTGCGCCTTAGCTCAATGGGCAGGACAACGCGCCCAAGCTCATCGACCTTGCGTACCATACCGGTGGATTTCACGATTCATCACTCCTTGTGTATATATGTTCCGCCCTGAGGGCGGATATCTGCTATTAAATATATCACAGGGAATGCGGGAAATAGCCAACATTCTATGAATTATAGGAAAGGGGAGCGCGCAGTGCTTATCGGGCTCATTATCCTTACAATGTATGTCCTCTCCGCGCTCTATGCCGCATACAGCGGAAGCGCGGCGCAGGCCGGGAGCGCCGTGCTTGAGGGCGCGGGCGCGGCGGTGAGCTTCTGCATTTCGATAGGAGGCGCGGTGTGCCTGTGGAGCGCGGTGGCCGAGCTTTTAGAGCGCAGCGGCGCGGCGGCATGGCTCTCGCGCCTGCTGCGCCCGGTGCTCATCCGCCTGTTCCCCGCAAGCGGGCAGGACAAAGCTGTCATCGCCGCCCTGTCGGAGAACGTCAGCGCGAATCTCCTCGGCCTCGGCAACGCCGCAACGCCCGCCGGGATCCGTGCCGCCAAGGGCATGGTGCGCCTTGGCGATACCCGCGCGCGGGATGAGCTGTGCCTGCTCGTCGTGATAAACACCGCGTCCTTCCAGCTCGTGCCGACGACGGTCGCCGCCGTCCGCGCGTCCTACGGAGCTGCCGCGGCCTTTGATATCATGCCCGCCGTGTGGGTGAGCTCCGCCGTGTCGCTCGCTGTCGGGATAGCTGCCGCGGCGGTTCTGAAAAGACTGTGGGACTGAATACGCTCTCGGGGCTGGTCCCCGCACTCATCATCGGCGCAGCCTGCATCGCGGGGATTTGCCGCGGCGTGGATGTTTTTTCCGCGCTGACGGCGGGTGCAGCAAAGGGGCTGCGCATCATGCGGGATATTTTCCCGGCGCTCGTCGTGCTCTTCCCGGCGATATACCTGCTGCGCGCCTCGGGACTGCCCGAGCACATCGGCGCGCTGCTGCGCCCGCTGTTGTCCGCGCTCGGCATCCCGGAGGAGACGGTGCTTCTCATGCTGCTGCGCCCCGTCTCGGGGAGCGCTGCGCTCTCCGCGGCGGCGGACGTCATCTCCCGCTGCGGGGCGGACTCTCTTGCCGGGCGCACTGCCGCCGTCATGTGCTCCTCAAGCGACACGACCTTTTATGTCATTGCCGTGTACTTCACCGCCGCCGGGGTAAAGGACAGCCGCTGGGCTGTCCCCGCCGCGCTGTGTGCGGACGCGGCGGGCTTCCTTTCCGCAGCGTGGATATGCCGCATTCTATGGGGAGCAAGTTGACCATAAAAATACAGATATGGTAAATGTTTACTCACAACCCGCAACAAAATATTATGATAATATATATATATATATTGACTTTCGCAGCACCGTCTGTTATGATACACTTTGATTCTGAAAATGGAATTTTTCGAAAACATTCCAATGATAAAATGACATGCGTACCGGTTTTTCTGAAACTTTTTCATAATATGGTGCAAATAAATTAACACATACATAGGATAAGGTGTTGCAATGCTGTATAGAAATCATAAGGCGAATAAGGCGCTGCGTATATTAGCTCTCCTGTTAGCGCTGATCTGTATATTCACAATAGCCGATCCTGCGGTCTACGCTATGGGGCAGGAAGAGAACGAGGGACAGCAGACCGAGCAGGTGCAGGAGGACAAGCAGGAGCAGGACAGCAACGCAGGCGGCGGTACAGAGCAGACCGGCGGGGATAACGGTCCCGACAAGAATACGAACGGCGACAACGGGAACGGCGACCCGGATAAGGTCGACGGCGACAACGGCAGCGGCGACCCGGATAAGGACGACGGCGACAACGGCAGCGGCGATCCGGACAAGGGGGACAACAGCGGCAACAACGACCCGGATAAGGATAACGACAAAGACACCGATAGCGACGATAATGCAGACCCGGACAAGCAGGCTGGCGACGATACCAATAAGGAAAAAGTCGAGGAGAGCGAAAACGCCGCTGCAAGCGTGGAGCTGTTCCTTGCCGTGAACGGCGTATGGAAGAATGTCGGCACACGCAGCGTGAACCTTGACGCGAGCACCAAGCGGTACTATATCACCGCCGCGGAGCTTGAGAGCGTCTACGGTGCCTACGGCTTCAGTGCGGAGAATATGAGTGCAGACCTGCGCATCTTCCCGCACACAGATAAAAAGAATTACGATACCATTTGGGCGGATGCAAAACCGTATCAGACCGAGAGCGGCGAGTGGCGTGTACCGCTCAGCACGAACATTGACAATTATCTGTATTACCTGCCGGGCAATGTTGGCGGGAGCGCATCGTTCTTTGCCCAAAAGGCATCCCGCGATGATGCCGCCGTGCTTGCGGATAACACCTTCTACGCCGTCTCCGTCTCCGACACGACCGGGACGGAGGACACTGCAACGGGAATATATTATGTCTTTACTGGGAAAGAGTTTAGCATCACCCTCAGCCAGCACGACGAGCACGAGTGGAGAATAACGAACCCCGATACAGGTGACACCATTGAGCCGGATGAAACCGCACAGCAGGATGATGGGAAGGTCAAGTATACCTTCAATGCGGTCACTTGCCCGATAAAGATCATGCTCACTGACGAGAGCATGACCACATATACGATACACTATAACGCCGCGACGCTCGATGCGACGAAGGAGCAGCTTGGTCAGATAGAAGTCTCACAGCAGACCGTGCTGAAGGACGGCTGCATCGACGGACAGGCTGAGCTGGAGGTTACGTTAAGCCTTGGCGAAGGTGACAAATATATGCTTCGTCGCCCGGACGAGGAACAGCTCACGGTGTTGGTATCCGGTGATAAGGGAAAGAAATTCATTTACTTTTTTGATGGATGGCGCGTTGCAGGCAGCAATGAACTCATTCCGGCGGACACGATACTGACAGCTGCGAATATTCTCCGCTATGAGGAGAACGGCGCTCTGACGCTCAACGCGGTATGGAAGGCGAAGGATGCGAATGGCCGTATTTCGACTGTGAACTTCTATGTCAACCTCTACTGCGAGATCGCCGATAATCTTTCCAACGGTTTTTCTTCCTCACCGGAATCAAATTTTACAAATTCTGTATACTACACTGGGATATTCGGAACGGACAATGTCCCAGTCGGCGGTGATCTCAACTGCATGCTGCTCGCGCCGGCGACTGCGGCGGAGAACGCCTATGCAACAGATACGGCTCTGCGCGAAATGACCAATACTCCGCTTGACAGCGGTGTGATACTCGAAAGCGTTCCCAGTGATGAAGAGGTATTCAGGCAGATAAGAAACAGCGGCACCACAATCAAGGTGGAGGGTGTTGCTATCCCGAGTACCAGACTGACGACCGATCATTTCAAGGTGCGCTGGTATGTCCTGAAATATGAGAAGGGCGACGGCTGGCATGTCGACGGCATCCTCGTTGCGAAGGAGGGACACCTGCGCGTCAGGAAGAGCTTCCTCGGCGACAGTGCAGGCATCGCACAGATCACCGATCCGCAGAATGATTTTGAGATCGCTGTAAGGCACACCCCGCTGACCGGGAACGCCATAACGGAGGACTATGAACTGACGCTCGTGCCGAAGGCGGAGGAGAAGCGCGAGGGGAAGTTAGGCTACACGAGCTATGACGAAGCGACGAAAACATACAAATGGATACTGACAGGCAACGCCGTTGACTTTTATACTTTGAGCGAACTCAACTATACATCCAAGACGCAGAAGGAAAGCGAATGGCAGAGCAGCAGCCGGTATATCATAAGCGGCACCGGAGCAACAGCGGATGACCGCGCATGGCAGGTATATAACGGTACCGGCGTCAGGACAAGGATGGAGTCCTATGCGACCGACGTGCCGGAGGCAGCATATAAAACGCTCACATTCCGCAATACCTATGTGCGTTCCGGGATGCTCACGCTCTATAAGGAGGACTCGTTCACCCACAAGGGGCTGAGTGGAGTTAGATTTACACTTGCCGCCGCTGATAAAGGTACAGAACTTGTGCTTTACCGCAAGCCAAATACGAGCCAGTATTCCACAGATGAGAACGCCGGACTCGACGGCTACACCGCGGAGGTAACTGACAAGACACTTGAGACCGATGCATACGGCAATGTCTACCTTGAGCTTATGGAAGGCAGCTATAAGCTGATCGAGGAGGTACCGTCCGGATATGACGGCGCGGCGGAGATAGGCTTTTCGGTCGACGGCAGCGGTAACCTGACTGCACTGTCAGCCCATGATAAAGACGGAAAAAATGTCACGGACAAATATGTCAGCGGACTAAACACGGCACGCCTGACTGTAAGAAACGATTCCAAGCTCCTCACTACTGTCACTGCCGTAACTGACTGGGCAGATTCCACCCCGGAGAACCAGCGCGTTCCGGTGCAGGTAGAGCTGTGGTGCGGCGGCGTCAGGATGACCGGCAGCGAATACCGCCAGACGCTCAGCGCCGATAACAACTGGAGTTATGTATGGTCTAACCTTCCGCTCTTCACTGACGGCACAGTGGCAAAATACACGCTCCGCGAGAGTATGATCGGCGATACGGCATACGACCCCAAAACTAACGGCGACGGCTATGCCGACTATGACGTCACATACGATGACGCAAAGTACCGTGAGGGGAACGATGGTGAGTATAACGATGAGCCGACGTGGGTGGATGAACAGGGCAGCACACATTACGCAAATCATGTTCTGCTGCGCTCGCACAACAGCCTTGATAACGGGCTTGTCGATGTGAACGTCACAAAGCAATGGCGTGACGGGAACGACCAGGACGGTCTGCGCCCCGCGTCGATAACTGTGAAGCTCCTCCGTAACGGTCAGGAGACAGGCAGCACGCTCACGCTCAACGCGGATAATAAGTGGAGCGGAATATTCAGAGGGCTGCGCGCCTATGAACGCGGGGAACAGCTCGTGTATACCGTGGCGGAGGTCGCAGTGCCCGGCTATACCTCGACTATCACCGGGACTGCGGCCACCGGCTTCAACATCATGAACACCCACACGCCAGAAACTCTGACAATCAGCGGCACAAAGACATGGGCAGATGCGGGGAACGAGAGCGCTCGTCCCGAGAAGATCACAGTCATACTGCTCGCCGGTGGGGAGCAGCTTGCAGAGCAAGTAGTCAGCCCTGATGCCAACGGCAAATGGAGCTGGAGCTTTGAAAATCTGCCGAAGTACAGCGCCAGGAAAGCAATAGCTTATACGATAGACGAGCTCGAAGTGCCCGGCTATACCAAAAAGGTCGACGGCTATAACATCACGAACACCTATAAACCCGCGGTAACACCATCACCGTCGCCCACACCGACTGCTACTCCCGCACCGACGGTGTCACCCACCCCCACCCCCACGCCGACGGCAAGCCCTGTGCCTACCACAGCCCCGACGGACAGCCCCGTACCGAGCTATACTCCTACGCCGACGACAAAGCCCGGCACTAATCCCCAAACCGGAGACGAGAGCAATATTGCCCTCTGGACAGGCCTGGGTCTTGTCTCGATAGCTGCGGCAGCAGGCGTTATACTGCTGATAAAGAAGCGCGGCAAGGCAAAGTAAACCCATACATCTATAAAACTATCCCTGCTGACTCAAAAGCCAGCAGGGATAGTTTTATATCTTCAGAGTCCGTATATTCTCCTGCACCAGCGCGAGGAAGCGCCCGGCGTGCGCCCCGTCCATCTGCGTGTGGTGGAACTGGAACGACATGGAGAGCGTCGTCTTCGTAAATCCGCGGTGATACTTGCCCCAGATGATGAAGGGGTTATTGAATATTCCGCTGTTCATCCCGACCGCGCCGTCAAGCTCCGTGTCGATAATGGCCGAGGTGCCGATCACCATGCTCTCCGTCAGGTCGTGGTTCTCGCAGCTTTCGGTGACCTGCTTTGTGAGGCGCAGATAATCGGAATTGAAGCGCGCAAGGTCGTCACTGTAAGGAACGTCGCAGGAGCTGACCTCGCCGAGCCGGTTTTTCACGATAGTGTTCACCGCGAGCGTGTCATAGCGCAGCAGCTCTTTCCCGACGGGCAGCAGGTAAAATTCCTTCACCCGGCTCACCGCCTGCGCCATCCAGTTATAGCCCGGATAGGCCAGCGGCGAGAACACCACCGCCGCCGTGTATGACAGCAGGCTCACGATGCCGAGCAGCCCGCAGTAATTGAGCAGAGTCCGTTTCTTCATTTCGAGCCCCTCCAATGCCGCTTTATGGCGGAGAACGGCAGTCCCCCCGGCTGCCGCTCCCCGCCGCGGCAGGTGTAGATTATAGGCTTATATAAACTCCTGCGCAATAGCTTTACTGCAATCTTAATAAAAATTCAGCACCGCAGAACGGTGCTGAATTTTGTTGATATTTCTTTTGAAGCGAATATTACAGTATCGGCTTGCGGCGGGAGATGCACGCGACGGCTATCGTAGCTGCGCCGTCGAGGATGAACACGAGGCCGACCGTCATGCCGACGGCAACGACGCTGACCCACGGATCCATCATGCAGACGATGCCGAACACCAGCAGCAGCAGGCCCGTCGCGAGGAACCAGCCCCAGCCGCGCAGGCCGAGACGCTTGAGGTCGAAAGAGCTGACAGCCTTCGACACGCCGGACAGGATCAGCCACAGCGTGAGCATGAAGGGCAGGGACATCATCGAAAGCCACTGATTGGTGAGCAGAAACAGCGAGAAGATCACCGTGATTATCCCGTCGAGCAGCAGCCAGCCCGCGCCGAGGATGAACCGTCTCGTCCCGGAATATATGACTATCATCACAACGCCCGAAGCGAGCATGAACAGGCCGAGGATAATGCCCGCGGACATCGCCGCGACGTCCTGATTGCACAGGCAGTAGATACCCGCGGCAATGAGCAGGATACCGGAGATGATATTGAGAATTCGCATGGTTCTTGAAGTCATCTAAAAGACTCCTCTCAAAATTTTATTTTAATAAAAGTATACTCAAGCAGCGCGAAATGTCAAGTGCTGTGCCGGGAGATATGGCTCTCAGCTTTCGACCTCGACATCCAGCCCGAGCTCACGCGGGCGGAAGCGCGGGCAGACGTTTTCGGACGCCGTTATGACGGACGCGGCAAGCCTTGTCCCGATCTCGACGGCCTCGCGCATGGATTTCTTATAGGTCAGGCCGATGGCGACGCCCGCGCAGAACGCGTCTCCCGCGCCGGTCGTGTCGCGCACCGTGACCTTCTGCGCCGGGTACACGCCATTGTCGCCGTGCATGTCGGCGTACACCGCGCCGCGGCTGCCCATCGTGACGACCATCGACGGTATCTGCGCGCTGATGACGCGGCGGGAGAGATCGTCGCACAGCTCCTCGGGGCTCATGTCGGAAAAGTCGCTGACAAAGAGGATGCCCGCTTCCTGCTGGTTGCAGACAAAGCAGTCGATAGACTGGAGAAAGTCGCGCCGCTGGGTGGCAATGCTCATGTTAGCGACCACGGCATAGACGGGCTTATGGTACTTCTCGGCGTAGCGGAACACGCGCTTTACTATCTCCTTGTCAATGTCGATCTCCATGATGATGCTGTCGGCATTGCGGAAAATTTCATCGCCCTTTTCGTCGAGCATCTCGCATATCGGGCCCAGATCGGGGCGCTTGGATATGGAGCCCGCGATATCGCCCATGTTGTCGAACACCGCCAGCCACATGCCCATCCCGTCCCTGACGCGGCGGATATAGTCGGTGTTCACCTTGTGGTTGCGCAGCTTGTTTATGACCTCCTCGCCCTCGGCGGTATCGTCGACAAGGCTGACGAAGGTGGGGCGCAGCTCGATATTGGCGATGTCCTCCGCGACGTTGCGGCCGACTCCGCCGTGAACGATCTCGACCTTGCCGGCGTTGCGCCCGGTCGGGATATACTGATCCTCCGGAAAACCCTTGACGTCGACAAACACCGCGCCTACTACAACTATCGCCATGAGAATACCTCCCGCGCTTTTTTGACATTTTACCATAGCCCCCGCGTTTATTCAACGCCGAATGACGAAAAGGGAGCATCGTTTTATTTACACTTCGTTATCAATTGACCGCTTGAATATGGAACCGCGTGGTGCTATTATCTGATGCGCTTTAAGGAGCATATAAATTTTCGCTCAGAGGTGGGCGTATGCCAAAGGATCTCACACAGGGCAGACCGTTTCGGGTGCTGCTGCAGTTCTCCCTGCCGGTCATTGCCGGTAATCTCTTTCAGCTTTTCTATACTCTGGCCGACACCGTCATTGTTGGGCGCACTCTTGGCGCGCAGGCTCTCGCCGCCGTCGGGTCTACGACGATCGTTATCTATTTCGTTCTCTGCTTCGTGCAGGGCTTCACCGGCGGCTTCGGCATATGCCTTGCCCAGCGCTTCGGTGCGCGCAATGAAAACGGCCAGCGTTCGAGCGCGGCGGTGTCGTGGCTGCTGTCGGCAGGCTTTGCCGTTATCATAACCGTGCTCTTCTGCGCGCTTGCCCACCCGATACTTCGGTGGATGCGCACGCCGGAGGATATTTACGCCGAGGCATACAGCTATATGTTCATCGTTCTCCTCGGCACCGGGGCGACGGTGTTTTATAACATGATCTCCAACATGCTCCGCAGCCTCGGCGACAGCCGCACCCCGCTGTTTTTCCTGATATTCTCGGCGCTTCTCAATGTAGTGCTCGACATTGTCTTTATCCTGCCGCTCAATATGGGCGTCGCGGGCGCTGCGTGGGCGACCGTTTTGAGCCAACTGCTGTCGGCCGTGCTGTGTACCATCGTCGGCATGCGGAATTTTGACGTTCTGCGCACCCGCCGCGCGGACTTCGCCGACTGGCGGCGCGCCGCGGCAAAGCACCTCGCCGTCGGCTTCCCGATGGGCTTTCAGATGTCCGTCATGTGCATCGGCCAGCTCGCCATGTAGACGGGCGTCAACTCCCTCGGCTCCGTCGCCGTCGCGGGCTACACCGCCGCGACAAAGGTCGATCAGCTCTCTGTGCTTATGAACAATGCCTTCGGCATCGCGCTCTCAAGCTTTGTCGCACAGAACTACGGTGCGGGGCAGTACCGCCGCATAAGCGAGGGCGTGCGCGCCTGTCTTGTACAAATCGAGCTGTGCAACGTGCTCATGTGCGCGCTGCTGCTCGGCTGCCGTCACCTCGTCGTCCCGCTGTTTCTGGATTCTCCCACCGCCGAGGTCATCCGCTATTCCGACGGTTATCTCTTTGCCGTCTGCCCGTTCTATGTCGTCCTCGGCCTGCTGATGGTTTTCCGCACTGCGATCCAGAGCATGGGCAACAGCCGAACCCCCTTTGAGGCTTGCGTAATAGAGCTTGTCATGCGCATCCTCGGCTCGGTAGGTCTTGCCGCGCTGCTCGCGCCATACGGCCTGAGCTATACGGGCATCTGCCTGTCGCACTCCCTTGCGTGGCTCGGCGCGACAGCGCTGCTTATGCCGGTCTACTTCCGGCAGATGAAGGCTCTGCCATTATCACAGTAAACAAGAACAGCCGTCCCCGGCATTAACCGAGGGACGGCTGTTTGTTCAATTTCTTCTTTACTAAGTATATAAGCACGGAGACTGTCACTGTCACGGACAGTACGGCGAGCGCATATATGAGGTCGCTCTCTATCCATATGGCCTCACTGTGGAAGAGATCCAGCGGTATCAGCTGCACCGCGTACAGCTCCATTGATACCTTTCCCAGCAGCTCAAGCGCCCGGTTCCCGAAGCGCAGCTTCATTGTTATCAGCACAAAGCCGAGGGTGAAGAACATATTCCTCAATACCGCGAGCGTGAGGTGGAACGCCGCCGTCGGGCACAGCGCATAGATGCTGTCATACCGCGTGAATATCAGCGCGAAACCGGCAATGCAGAGTACCGTCACCGGCAGCCAGCGTTTCTTCACGGCACGCTGAATGCCGTCCTCGTACAGTGCCCATGTCATGCCGATAGGAAGCAGGTGCGACGTATTATACCACCATTCGCCAAGCCCCGCACGGCTCCCGGCAATGACGTACACTGCCCAGTACAGAACCAGCGAGGCAAGCACGGCTTTCGTCTTTCCACCAAATAGCAGCGCCGATACGGCGAAGAGAAAATACGCCACCGCAATAACGACAAAGTACCAGAGTATGCACAGCGAGTTGCCGCTGTTTATCAGATACCCCAGCATATCCCCGGTGGACATCTCCTGACCTATGCACATGCACATGAGCTTGTACGCCGCAGCCGCGAGAAAAAACGGTACCGCCACCTTCGGCAGACGGCGGCGCAGAATGCTCCTGCCGTAGGCCGCATCCGAGCATAGCCTTTTCATAAGGCCGTAGCCCGAGATAAAGAAGAATACCGACACCGGCATGTTCCCGAGATACTCGAACCTGTGAAACAGAAGCCCGGACGAGGTGTACTGGGCGATATGGTGCATGATGACCGTGACGGCAAAGAAGCCCTTTGCCGAAAGACAGCTGCGCGGAGAGAGATGATCCTCCCGGAGCGCGCCGGCCGGTTTGATACTGCTGCATTTATACAGCAGCAGCCCGGCCAGCAGCACCGGCAGCAGATCGATCAGTCTGTCCATCCGGCGTCAGTCGCCGAACTCGCAGATATAACCCATCGTCCCGGAATAGAAGGCAGGGTAATCACTGCACGGATCGTCGCGGTTGTCATTATATGCCCAGCCGTTGTTGTTCCAGAGCATCACATAGTCCTCGGAGACCTGATCGTTCACATCGACATAGCTCGGTTCGCCCTTTGCCCATCTGACAAAGCCGTCCTGGCCGTTCACCCAGCTCTCCTGACCGTTCTGCCTGCGCAGGCCGATCCAGACTCTGGATATGCCGTTCTGCTCCGCCATGGATATGACCTCGTTGAGCTCATCCTCATCATTGATAACGACGAGGTGTCCGCCCAGAGCCTCGCACTTCTGCTGTGCCGCGCTCCAGCTGATGTCCTCTTTAAACACCTGATAGCTGTGCTCGACCGGAGCCGCGCTCTCGGCAGGCATGGGCGTGGCCTGAGGATCGGGAGTGGCCTGCGCATCCGGCGTCGCCTGCGCATCGGGAGAACCGTCGCCTATCTCAAGCCCGCCGGTGGGAGTCTCAGTACCGTCTTCGGCGACGGGCGGCATGGTGGTGTTGGCATAGGGGTCGTTGCTTGTCACAGCCGGTGTCACATTGTCCGGCTGCTGCCGCGCCTGCTGGAAGTCCTTGAGCATCGCGTTAATGACTATTGCCGCCATTATCAGCACCGCGCACAGCACGAGTATCAGCGCAAGCGGCCTTCTTCTGCGTTTTTTCACCTCTTCGGCTATCTTCCTTTCGCGTTCTGCGTTCTTCGTATACTGCACTGCCGGGGTCTTGACCGGCTGCCTTACGGGGACGACCGGCTCAAGCTCCGGGTTTTTCTCCTCAGTGAGCTTGGGGACAGCGGGCGTACCCTGGTTTTTGAATTTCTTCGAGAGCATTTCGACCTGCTCGGAGCTGATCGGCCCCTCGGGCTGCTTCTGCGTGCTCTCGGATTTCTTTTGCTCGGGCTTCTTGGCCTTGGCTTCGCTCTTCGGCGCAGGCTCATAGACCTTCACGCCCGGCTCCGGCTCCGCGGGAGCTTCAGCGTCAGGCTCCGCTTCCGCCTCGTCGTCATCGCCCTTTTCTATGATGCCGACCATCATCCGCTCTATGTCGCTCAGGTCGTCGTCGTTCTTCTTGAAGATAGCCTCGGCGCTCGGAACGTCGCTGAGGTAAAGATTCTTGATGCAGCTGTCAAGCACGGCGCGCAGCTCGTCAAGCGTCTGGTACCTGTCGGCAGCCTTGAAGCGTATGCACTTTTCTATTATCTCGCCGAGCCTGCGCCCCGCCGCCTTGGGCGCGGGGTAATCGTCCCCGCCCATGCGGCGCAGCTGCGCGTCGCGGCACTCGTCCTCCAGCGGAAGATGCCCGCCGCTGACGGCGTAGTACATCAGCATGCCGACCGAGTAAACGTCGGACGCTGCTGAGAGCTGACCGTTCCAGTACAGCTCCGGCGCGATGAACTTGAGCTCCTCGCCCTCCCAGGGGCTTTTTCCGGCAGGGCCGATGGCGATGCCGCCGTTATCGTCAACGCTTATGTTGCTCGGGTATATACCGCCGCGGCGGCCTCTTGAGCCGACCTCCGCCACGACCTTGCGGCAGAGCGCGGAGACGAACTCACAGAGCTCCTGCCGATCCATTTTTGTCACTTTCAGACCCAGTGCTCTCTCCGGGTCAAATACCGGGTTTGCCATGCTTATCCTCCTGTATAGACTGTATAAGTCAAGTACGCAATGCCGATACTTGGGCATTTGTACGCTCTATGTCCTGTTACATTATCGTAGCACAGCGGTAGTTTTATGTCAACTAAAAATCGCCTGTCAGGTATATTTTTCCATATCGTCCGACAGCTTGTTTATATCCCTGACAAAGCCCTGAAGCACCTTGTTCGGCTTCCCCTCCATGCCCTTGCAGATACGCAGCAGGCGCTCCGCCGCGGCGATGAGCTCGGACACAAGGCGGCTCGCCTTGGAGACAATGGGCTTCTTCTCTATCGGTTTGGGCTCGGCGATATAGTCGAACTCGCTGCGCAGCAGGTCAAAGCGCGTGCCGCTGTATGGCGCGAAAGCCTTGTAGCCCTGCTCGTCATTGAGGCAGGCGGTGAAGCTGTCGGCGGAATCCGGGTCGCCGTGGTTTACGAAGACGAGCTCCGGCTTTTTCTCAAATCCATGCAGCCAGCCGAGAAGTCCGTTCTTGTCGGCGTGGCCGCTCACTCCGGGCAGCACGCTTATCGAGGCGCACACCTCGATATCCTCGTTGAAGAGCTTGACCTTCTTTGCCCCGTCTATGAGCGCCCGGCCGGGGGTGCCGACGGCCTGATAGCCCACGAACAGCACCCGGCACTCCGGACGCCAGAGGTTATGCTTGAGGTGGTGGCGCACACGGCCCGCGTCGCACATGCCGCTTGCGGAGATGATGACCTTCGGCGTCTTATCCTCGTTTATCGCGACCGAGTCCTCTTTCGATACCGAGAGCTTGAGCCCGGGGAACATGAGCGGGTTCACACCGGAGCGGATGACCGCCTGCATCTCCTCGTCGACAAACTCCGTGTCGCACTGGAGGAACACCGTCGTCGCCTCGATGGCGAGGGGGCTGTCCACATAGACAGGGAAGTCCGCGTGTCCGTGTACAAGGCCGCGCTCCTTTATCTCGCGTATGAAGTACAGGATCTCCTGTGTGCGGCCGACGGCAAAGGAGGGGATAATGAGGTTCCCGCCGGCGTCGAGCGTCGACTGGATGAGCTTTGCAAGCTCGGAGACGTAGTCCGCGCGCTCGGCGGAGTGCAGCCTGTCGCCGTAGGTGGATTCTATCACGAGGTAGTCCGCGCTCTTAACATGCTGCGGGTCGCGGAGGATGGGCTGATCGATGTTGCCGATATCGCCGCTGAAGCAGATGCAGCGCTCCTCGCCGTTTTCGTGCAGCCATACCTCTATTGCCGCCGAGCCGAGCAGGTGCCCGACGTCGGTCAGGCGGATGGACACGCAGTCATTGACCTGAATTATCTTGTTGTACCCACAGGGGATCATTCTCCCCATTATGCCCGCGACGTCGTCAAGGTCGTATACCGGCTCGACCGGCGCGCCGCCCGCGCGCATGGCCTTGCGGGATTTCCACTCTGCCTCCTGCATCTGGATGTTCGCCGAGTCGCGCAGCATTATGTCGCACAGCTGGCAGGTAGCGGCGCTGGCGTATACCGAGCCGCGGAAGCCCTGCTTATAGAGCGCGGGCAGCATCCCGGAGTGGTCGATGTGCGCATGGGTCAGCAGCACGAAATCCAGCTCGCCCGGGGCGACGGGCAGGGGAGCGTTCTCATAGAGGTTCCTGCCCTGCTCCATGCCGTAATCGACAATGCCCTTCTTGTCGCCGACTTCGATATAAGTGCAGCTGCCGGTCACTTCATGCGCGGCGCCTATAAAAGTTATCTTCATAGCCTGTCCTTCTTTCTTATATGTAGACGTGTAATATAACTATATTTTACACCAGTACCAAGACCGGTGCAAGAAATAAAAATTCATATTCCATAACCGGGAAAAATTAAAAAAGCTCTTGACAAGTTACCGTTCGGTAACCAAAAGGAGAACGGGACTATGGCGGAGGACACAAAGAATCGCATATTGGAGACGGCGCTGTCGAGACGCTCCTGGATGAGCACATCGACCGCTTCATCGCCAGAGTGGAAAAAGAATATAAAAAGCCGTGAACACGGCAAATCATTTTATGGAAGAAGAGGACATTATGGACGCTATCATTTACACCACCAACACCGGGAGCACCGAGCGCTATGCACGGCTGCTTTCGCACGAGACCGGGTTGCCCGCGTACCCTGCCGCAAATGCGGGGAAGTATGTCTCTGCGGGTGCGGAGGTCATCTATATGGGCTGGATCATGGCCGGTTCCGTCAAGGGCTATGCCGCGGCGGCGCGGCAGCGAAGATCGTGACGATGGAGCTTGCGAGGTTATTTATGGGATAAGACGAATAAACAAGACATCCCCGCTGTCCGTGGTGAACAGCGGGGATACTCTATTCTATATAAGCAGTATATCGCTTACGCCTGTTCGGCGGCGTTCTTTCTGACGACGCTGCGGATGACGAACAGCGTTCCGATGGTCATTGCGATGCCGATGATGAGGCAGATGACCGCGTTGCGGATGAAGCCCGCGAGGATGAAGTTCACAAAGCAGATCGCCGCGACGGTCAGTGCGTAGGGCAGCTGAGTGCTGACGTGCTCGATGTGGTTGCAGTTTGCACCGGCGGAGGCCATGATAGTCGTGTCGGAGATGGGGGAGCAGTGGTCGCCGCAGACAGCGCCGGCAAGGCATGCGGAGATACCGATCATGAGCAGGTCGGGAGCGTCAGCAAAGACGGGCAGCACGATGGGGATCAGGATACCGAAGGTGCCCCAGCTGGTGCCGGTGGCGAAGGCCAGACCGACCGCGACGAGGAAGATGATCGCCGGGAGCATGGAGAACAGGCCATCAGCCGCGCCCTGAACGAGACCCGCAACGTACACATCAGCGCCGAGAAGGCCGGTCATGTTCTTGAGTGTGAGCGCGAAAGTGAGGATGAGCAGCGCGGGAACCATCGCGATGAAGCCCTTGGTGATGCAGCCGGTAGCATCCTTGAAGGTGATGACGCGGCGCAGGAGCAGGTACGCAAAGGTGATGAGCAGGGCGATGATGCAGCCCCAGGGCAGACCGACGGAAGCGCTGGTGTTCGCGAAAGCATCAATAAGACCTGCGCCGTCCCAGAAGCCGCCGGCATACATCAGGCCGACGATGCAGAATATAATAAGTACGATAACGGGAATGAGCATATCCCAGATGCAGGCGTTCTCAACGTGATTCTCTTCATCGTTGCCGAGGGAACCGAGCTCGCCCTGAAGCGCCTTCAGTTCGGCCATGGCCATGGGGCCGTAATCGAAACCCATGACGGTGATGGCGATGACGAACACGATGGTCAGCAGGGAATAGAAGTTATAAGGAATAGCCTGAACGAAAAGCTGGATACCGGAAATGCCGGTGTCAAGATCCTGCGCGGTGGTCGCAACGGCAGCTGCCCAGGAGGACACGGGGGCGATCATGCATATAGGCGCGGCAGTTGCGTCAATAATATATGCGAGCTTTGCGCGGGAGACGTTGTGGCTGTCGGTAACAGGACGCATGACGGAGCCGACGGTCAGGCAGTTGAAATAGTCGTCAACGAAGATGAGCACACCGAGGAAGAAGGTTGCGATTATCGCACCGGCGCGGGTGTGAACATGCTGCGCAGCCCAGCGGCCGAACGCGGCGGAGCCGCCGGCGGCGTTGATGAGCGCGACCATGATGCCCAGCAGAACGAGGAACATGAAGATACCTGCGTTGCCGCTGTCAGAAAGGGCGGCAATAAAGCCGTCATTGATCATAGTGTCGAGCGAGCCGACAAGATTGAAGCCGCCGACAAAAAGCGCGCCGACAACAATGCCGACAAACAGAGACGAATAAGTCTCCTTGGTGATAAGGGCCAGAACGATGGCCACAATGGGAGGCACGAGTGCCCAGAAAGTACCGTACATCAGTTCTTTCCTCCTAAAAAAATAAAATCATGAACAGAGCAGATACTGTTCATGACCTCGAAAATAATCACCAAGGTGGCCTGACAGCTCTCCGCTTACGCGACAGTCCGCCGGATATTCTCCGACGACCCAGATATACCGAATCAGGAAGTCCGATACTCTTCGGCGGCTGCTCCTTTCGCCCCAACGGTTCCTGCCGTCTTTCAAGGGGGCTACTCTTAACATCCGCGCCTCTATCATGCTTTGTTCAATTGCCTGCATTATAGCACGCTTTCGGCGTATGTCAATAGAAATATACAAAAAAGTCAGATTTTTATACAATCCAAACGCCGGAAGCGGAATAACCCGCCTCCGTGCCGGAGGTGAAATGGACGCTTTCCTTGATTTTTCAATAGTCCCGGGCTCGGGGAGGGCGTTCGGACTCTTCTCCCCGCTGCATATCCTGTGGCTGCTGGCCGCGCTCGCAGCGTGGCATCTGCTGTGCAGGGGATATAGACGCTGCACTCCTGCCCGCCGCGTCCGTATGCGCCGCGTGACAGCGGGCGCGGCGCTCGCGATAGAGCTGCTGCGCTCACTGCTGCTGATGCTCGCGGGAGAATACGGCATAGGGCGGCTGCCGCTGCACCTGTGCGCGCTCGCGATATATATAAGCTTTCTCCACTCCCTGCGCGGCGGGGAACTCACCGGGCAGTTCCTCTATGCCTTCTGCATGCCGGGGGCCGTGTGCGCGCTGCTCTTCCCGGATTGGAGCGCCTACCCCGCCTTTCACTTCATGAGCGTGAGCTCCTTTACGCTGCACATCCTGCTCGTTGGATATACGCTGATGCTCGTCGCGGGCGGGGAGCTCCGCCCAGATACGCGCCGCGCCCCGGCCTGCCTCGGCATAATGCTGCTCATCGCGGTGCCGGTCTATGTCTTTGACCGCCTGATGGGCACCAACTATATGTTTCTCAACTGGCCGTTGCCCGGCTCGCCGCTGGAGTGGTTCGCTTTTCTCGGCCGCCCCGGCTATCTGCTGGGCTATCTCCCGCTCCTCACCGCCGCATGGGCGGTGATATACGCACCGTTCATGCCGTTCGTAAAAAAACGCCGCGCCGGGTGAACCGGCGCGGCTTGATTTATTTGAATCACTTCTTATGATACAGCTTCTTTGCCTGATACCTCGGCTCGAAGGATATATTGACGCCGAGCTTCTTGAACATCTCCTCGTCGACGTGGGAGAGGATGACGGAGGAGTGCGCCTCGCAGCCCTTGAGGCGGTTGATTTGGTCGATCGCGTAGCCCGCCATCGGGTTCATGACCGAGCATATAGTCAGCGCGATCAGCATCTCATCTGTGTGCAGGCGCGGATTGTGGTTGCCGAGGTGCTCGACCTTGAGGTGCTGGATAGGCTCGATGACGCCCGGAGCGATAAGCTGCAGCGGCTTGTCTATCCCGGCAAGCTTCTTGAGAGCGTTCAGCAGGCAGGCCGAGGACGCGCCGAGCAGGGAGCTTGTCTTGCCGGTGATGATAGTCCCGTCATTGAGCTCCAGTGCGACGGCGGGCGCGCCGGTCTCCTCCGCGCGGTCGAGCGCGGCCTTGACTACCGGGCGATCCTCAATGGAGATACCGGCGGAGTTCATGATAAGCTCGATCTTGCGCAGCTCGGCGGCGTCGCTCAAGCCCTGACGCACGGCGCAGGCGGCGGCATAATAGCGGCGGATGATCTCCTGCTTTGACGCTTCGCAGCAGGCCTCGTCATCGGTGATGCAGTAGCCTGCCATGTTGACGCCCATGTCCGTCGGGCTCTTGTATGGGCTCTCGCCGTAGATGCGCTTGAAGATCGCTTCGAGCACGGGGAATATCTCAACGTCGCGGTTATAGTTGACGGTAGTGACGCCGTAGGCTTCGAGATGGAACGGGTCTATCATGTTCACGTCGTCAAGGTCGGCAGTCGCGGCCTCGTAGGCGAGGTTCACCGGGTGCTTGAGCGGGAGGTTCCAGACCGGGAAGGTCTCGAACTTCGCGTAGCCCGCGCTGATGCCGCGCTTGTGCTCATGGTAGAGCTGGCTCAGGCAGGTGGCCATCTTGCCGCTGCCGGGGCCGGGCGCCGTGACGACGACGAGTGAGCGCGTCGTCTCGATATATTCGTTCTTTCCGAAGCCCTCATCGGAGATTATGAGCGGGACATTCGAGGGATAGTCGGGGATGATATAGTGCAGATACACCGCGACGCCGAGCGCCTCAAGGCGCTTCTTGAACTGGTCGGCAATGGCCTGACCGCGGTAGTGCGTGATGACGACGCTGCCGATATAAAGCCCTATCCCGCGGAACGCGTCGATAAGGCGGAGAGTATCGTCCTCATAGGTGATGCCGAGGTCGCCGCGGCGCTTGCTGCGCTCTATATCGTCCGCGGATATGGCGATGACTATCTCCGCCTCGTCCTTCATCTCGAGCAGCATCTTCACTTTGCTGTCCGGCGCGAAGCCCGGCAGCACGCGGGATGCGTGGAAGTCGTCAAAGAGCTTGCCGCCGAACTCCAGATACAGCTTGCCGCCGAATTTGGAGATACGGTCGCGTATGTTCTGCGATTGCAGCTTTACGTATTTGTCGTTATCGAAGCCTATCCTGTTCATATGAAGATCCCTCTGTTCTCTCTCGGTGCAGCCCGGTAGTATTTTCGATGAAATATTTTAGCACACAAAAACAGACAGGACAAGATTATACTTTTTTTATTCACAAACTTGTGCTAATATATACCTTGAATCAGTATCTACATTTCTTTTTTCAGGAAAGGCATACATAAATGGGAATTTTCAACAAGCTGTTCGGTAGCTATTCCGACCGTGAGCTCAAGCGCATCTACCCGATAGCGGACAAGATAGAAGCACTCTCCGATGAGTACGCCGCAAAATCCGATGAGGAGCTGCGCGCGAAGACCGATGAATTTAAGCAGCGCCTTGCCGAGGGCGAGACGCTGGACGATATCCTGCCCGAGGCCTACGCCACCGTGCGCGAGGCCGCGTGGCGCGTGCTCGGCATGCGCCCGTTCCGGGTGCAGCTCATCGGCGGCATAGTCCTGCATCAGGGGCGCATCGCCGAAATGAAGACCGGCGAAGGCAAAACGCTTGTCGCTGTGCTCCCGGCCTACCTCAACGCACTGACCGGCGAGGGCGTCCACATCGTCACCGTGAACGATTACCTTGCCAAGCGCGACAGCGAATGGATGGGCAAGGTGCACCGCTTCCTCGGTCTGAGTGTCGGCCTTATCGTCCACGGGCTGAATAACGACGAGCGCCGCGAAGCCTATAACTGCGATATCACCTACGGCACGAACAACGAGATGGGCTTTGACTATCTGCGCGATAACATGGCGCTCTATAAGGAGAACATGGTTCAGCGCGGACATGCCTTCGCCATCGTCGACGAGGTCGACTCCATCCTCATCGATGAAGCCAGAACTCCGCTCATCATCTCCGGTCAGGGCGACGAGAGCACCGACCTTTACCGTCAGGCGGACGACTTCGTCAGCCGTCTGAAGAAGGTCGTCTACACGAGCGTTGACGAGAAGGAGGAGGAGAGCGAGGATCTCGACGCGGACTATGTCGTCGACGAGAAGGCCAAGACCGCGACGCTCACCGCCCGCGGCATCGCCAAGGCAGAGCGCGCCTTCAACCTTGAAAACCTCGCCGATATCGAGAACGCCACGCTCTCGCACCATATAAATCAGGCGCTCAAGGCGCATGGCATAATGAAGCGCGACATTGACTATATCGTCAAGGACGGCGAGATAATCATCGTCGATGAGTTCACCGGCCGTCTCATGCTCGGCCGCCGCTACTCTGAGGGCCTGCATCAGGCGATCGAGGCCAAGGAGCACGTCGATGTCCAGAAGGAAAACAAGACCCTTGCGACCATAACCTTCCAGAATTACTTCCGTCTCTACGGCAAGCTCTCCGGCATGACTGGTACCGCCGCGACCGAAGCTGAGGAGTTCAGCGCGATATACCAGCTCGATATCATCGAAATCCCGACAAACAAGCCCGTCATAAGGATCGACCACCCCGATGTTGTGTATAAGAACGACGTCGGCAAGAACCGCGCGATAATCGAGCAGATCGTAGAGTGCCACGAGAAGGGTCAGCCCGTTCTGGTCGGTACTATATCAATAGAAAAGAGCGAATATATCTCCTCCCTGCTCAAGCGCCGCGGTATCCCGCACACGGTGCTCAACGCCAAGTACCATGAAAAGGAAGCCGAGATCGTCGCTCAGGCCGGTAAGTTCGGCGCAGTTACGATAGCGACGAACATGGCAGGCCGCGGCACCGATATCACCCTCGGCGGCAACGCCGAGTTCATGGCCAAGGCCGACCTGCGCAAGGCCGGCTATGACGAGGCCACCATCGCCGAAGCCACCGGCTACGCCGAGACGGACGATGAGAACATCCTCGCCGCGCGCGCGCTGTTTGCCGAGCGCATGAAGGTACACAAGGCTGAGACGGACGCGGAGGCCGAAAAGGTGCGCGCCGTCGGCGGCCTGTTCATCCTCGGCACCGAGCGCCACGAGTCCCGCCGTATCGATAACCAGCTGCGCGGCCGTGCCGGCCGTCAGGGCGACCCCGGCGAGAGCCGCTTCTACCTTGCGCTGACGGATGACGTCATGCGTCTCTTCGGCTCCGACAGGCTCACCGGCCTTATGGACACGATGAAGGTCGATGAGGACACCCCGCTTGACCATAAGATGCTCTCCAACGCCATCGAGCAGGCGCAGCGCACGGTCGAGAGCCGCAACTTCCAGACCCGTAAGAGCGTCCTTGAATACGACGACGTCATGAACCAGCAGCGCAACATCATCTACGGCGAGCGCCGCAAGGTGCTTGACGGCGAGGATATCCACGCGCAGATCATGGGTATGATAAAGGAGTTCGTCTCCTCCACCGTGGCCGACGGCCTTGCCGGGGGCGTGGCGGAGAACCAGACCCAGCTCGATAACGCTCTCCAGCCCTTTGAGAAGCTCTTCATGCGCCGCGGCACGTTTAAGATAGAGCAGTTCGGCGGCAGTGTGCATAATGATAAGCTCAGCGAAGCTGTGAACGAGTTTGCCGAAAAGGTCTATGCCGCAAAGGAAGAGGCCTTCGGCGAGGGGCCGAACGGCCTGCCGCTGATGCGCGAGATAGAGCGCGTTATAATGCTGCGCGTCGTCGATGAATACTGGATGGATCATATCGACGCGATGGCCGAGCTCAAGCGCGGCATCGGTCTGCGCGGCTACGGCTCGGTCAAGCCCATCGATGCTTATAAGCAGGAGGGCTTCGACATGTTCGAGGCCATGGTGCGCGGCATACGCGAGGAGACGGTGCGCCGTCTGTTCATCGTGCAGGTGCGCAAGGAGCAGGCCATCGAGCGCAAGGCCGTCTCGAAGAACGCGGCGGCAAACGTCGGAGGCGAGCCGGTGAAGAAGCAGCCCGTCAAAAAAGTGCCGAAGCCCGGGCGCAACGATCCCTGCCCCTGCGGCAAGATGAAGGCCGACGGCTCCCGCAGACTTAAATACAAAGAGTGCTGCGGCAGAAACGAGTAACGAAAACAAAGACAAAGCAAATGCTTTGTCTTTGATAGGAGACTTCCATGTCCTTTACAGAGAATAACCATAACGGGCTCATCTATATGAGCTCGGATAAGATCGGCGCACGCCACGCGTTTACCACGCGCTATGGCGGCGTGAGCACGGGGATATTTTCCACGCTGAACCTCGGCTCCAACCGGGGCGACGATCCCGAGGCCGTGCGCGAAAACTACCGCCGCGTGTGTGAGCTTATGGGCGTCGGCATCGACGATATGGCCGTGACGCAGCAGGTACACAAGGCCGATGTGCGCATCGTCACCTCGGCGGATAAGCACGTGTGCATGTCGCATGTACCCTATGAGGCCGACGGCATCGTCACTTCCGAGCGCGGCCTGCCGATAATGTGCATGGTGGCCGACTGCGTGCCCGTGCTGCTCTATGATGGGGAGCACTCCGCCGCCGGGGCGATCCACTGCGGCTGGCGCAGCTCCGTCGGGGACATCCTCAGGAACGCGCTTGACGCTATGGCGTCTCTCGGCGCGCAGGCTCAGAGCGTCCACGCCGCGATAGGCCCCTCGATAGGCCGCTGCTGCTTCGAGACGGACGACGATGTCCCTCAGGCGATAGAGCGCTACCTCTCCGGGGACACGGACGGCCTGTTCGACCGCCGCCCCGGCGGCAAGACGATGGTCGACCTGCGCGCGGCAAACGCGCGGCGGCTCATCCAGCTCGGGGTCCTGCCGGAGAATATTGATATTTCGGATGAATGCACCTACTGCCGCCATGACAAATACTGGTCGCACCGCTATACCCACGGGCAGCGGGGCAGTCAGGCGGCGCTGATAGTCCTGGACTGAGGAGATGACCATGAGAAAGAAAAAGAGACTGTGCGCGCTGCTGCTGTGCATGGCTATGCTGTTCGGCTGCACCGGCTGCGGCAGCAGTACGAGCAGCGGCAATAACCCGAACGACCTTGTGTCTACCGCCGGTAAGGACGTGACCCGCGCCGCCGCGGCAGATAATGTGTTCTCCCTCAACTGCAATAACGACTACAGCTTCAACCCCCTGATCGCGACGAACCACTCAAACCAGCTCGTGTGCAGCCTTGTGTATGAGAACATGGTCGAGCTCGACAACAGCTTTGAGGTCATCCCGAACCTGCTGACGAGCTGGATCTGCAACGAGGAGGCCACCTATTGGACCTTCGAGATCGCCGAGGGGCACTATTTCAGCGACGGTACGCCCGTCACCGGGCGCGACCTGCGCTATTCGCTCGACGCCGCGATAAACTCCGACCGTTTCCGCGGCCGCTTCGCGAGCTATCAGGGCTCCGGCTATGACGATACCCGCTTCTATGTCTCTCTCGGCATTGGCGACACGCAGTTTGTAAAGCTGCTGAATATCCCCATCGTCAAATTCGGCACCTACGGCGACCCCAAGCCCATCGGCAGTGGACCCTATATGTACAGCGAGGACGAGACCTATCTTGTCGCGTCGCCATATTACCCGGATTATGAGAACCTCCCGATAGATACGGTGTTCCTCGTGAAGTACACGGACGCGGCCAGCCGCATCACCGCCTTTGACGACGGCATCATCGACGTTGTCACGAACGACCCATCGAGCTACACGAACCTCGGCTATGCCAGCACCAGCGAGATCCACAACTATGCCACCACGAACTATCACTATGTGATGTTCAACGAGGAGTCCACCATCGGCCGCTTCAACGGCTTCCGTCAGGCGATGAACTACGCCTTTGACCGCGCGTATTTTGCCGAGGAGCTGATGCACGGAAACGCGGCCGCCTCGGCCGTGCCGATGTACCCCACCTGCGCGGACTATCCTCAGCAGTATGCCGACAGTCTCGCGTATAACCTCGAGACCTGCCGTCTTGTCCTCGAGAACTCCGGCATAAAGGATTACGATAACGACGGCAAGCTTGAATACATGTCCGGCTCCGCGCAGAAGATAGAGCTCAAGTTCATCGTCTGCTCCGACAGCAGCGCGAAGACCGGCGTTGTGCGCAAGTTCGCAAGCGATATGGAATCTCTCGGCCTGACCGTGAACGTTCAGGAGCTGACATGGGAGAACTATCTTCAGGCGCTTGAAGACGGGGACTTCGACATGTACTACGGTGAGGTGAAGCTGCGCAATAACTTTGACGTCACAGAGCTCCTCGACCCCGACAGCGACCTCAACTATTCGCGCGGGAAGGACAGCAGCTTCGTCGGCTATATAAACGACTATCTCGCCGCCGGGGACACCTCGCGCTCTGCTATGTTCCAGCAGATGTGCCAGTATATCGCCGGGACGGGCTCGCTCATTTCCATCGGCTTTGAGACGCACCAGTTCATAAGCCACCGCGGCGTCATCAAGGGCGTAAACCCCAACGCAGGGAATCCGCTGTATGATTTCCCGAATTGGGAGATAATGTTAGACTGACGCAGTAAACAACTTGGGAGAATCAAAAAAACTTGCAATAAAAGAGGAGGAATATCCATGACTGACAGAGAACTCATGTCAAAGGCAAAGCAGGCGTCGCTCAACGCCTATGTTCCGTATTCGCGCTTCGCGGTCGGCGCCGCGATCGAATGCACCGACGGCACTGTCTTCACCGGCTGCAACGTTGAAAACGCCGCCCTCGGCAGCACTATCTGCGCCGAGCGCACCGCCTGCTGCAAGGCGGTCAGCGAGGGTCACCGGGACTTCAGGCGCATCGCCATCTATGCCGACAGCGAAAACTGGTGTACCCCCTGCGGCGCATGCCGCCAGTTTCTGGCGGAGTTTTCACCGGAGATGGAGGTGCTCTGCGCCAAGGCCGGTGACCGCTATGTGAGCTATAAGCTCTCGGAGCTCCTGCCCTACACCTTTAATTACTGAGATGGAGCTTGAACAGCTCAGGCACTTCACCGCCGCGGCGGAAGCCGGGAGCTTTTCCGCCGCGGCAAGGAGCCTGTACATCAGCCATTCGACTATCTGCCGCTCAGTCTCCGCGCTGGAGGAGGAGCTTGGCGTCAGGCTGTTCGAGCGCTCGAGCCGGGACTTCCGCCTCACGGAGGCCGGGGAAGCGCTGCTGCCTCAGGCGCAGAGTCTGCTTGCCGCGGCGGAAAAAATAAAGGACGGCATGAAAAATGCCCGCCCAGCCAACTGAACAGACGTGATAACAGGGGCTGCCTCGGAATGACCGGAAGCGATCATTTCGGGGCAGCCTCCTGCTGCGCCCAAAATTTTGTGTATGAAGACGTTCATAACGTTGACCTTTGACTGCACGGCATGGTATTATATGCTATATAAATACCAACACAAATACCATCCGGAGGTAAAATGCATGGAAGAGATATTTTTTTGCCCGGGCTGAATGCGCAGCAACGTCACCGGCTGGAAAGACATCAGATTGCCCGTAACTGACAGAGACACAGATAATGACATAATCGAGGCAGGTACCCTTTAAAGGTACCTGCCCCATTTCATTATATCCTATTGAACCTCACCCGAGGACTCCGTTCACGAAGCCCACCAGCCCGGCCTCGACCTCGTCGCGCAGCTCAAGCTCGTTGTGTATCTCGTGGCGGTAGCCGCTGTAGGCCTTGACGCTGACCTTGTTCCCGCTCTCGGCCAGCAGGTTTGCCACATGGTACAGCCCCTCGCCGTAGTTGCCGCAGGGGTCGCAGTCGCCGGAGATGAGATACACCGGCAGCGAGGAGGGCACCATCTCCGCCCACTCGCGGCGCTCAATGAAGCCGTACAGCTCCACCAGATCCCACACCAGCTCCAGCGTGACATCGAAGCCGTTGAACATATCGCCCGCGTGGTCGGCGACGATATCGGGATTGCAGGCGATCCAGTCGGACGGGCCGTTGGGGTTTTCGATCCTCGCGGTCATATCGAGGAAGACCTTGCCGAACCAGTCGCCGACCGGCTGATACGGGTCGGCAGCAACGGCGGCCTTTATCTCCGGGTCGTGCAGCTCGATCTCGCAGCCCTTGAACTGAGACACTACTCCGCAGAGCATGAGACCCTTGAGGTCATCGCCACAGAGCGCGGCATAGGCGCGGCCGAGCATAGAGCCCCAGCTGTGGCCAAACACGAAGTACGGAAGCCCGGGGTGGTCCTTGACGGCAATGTCATGCAGCACCTTCTCATCCTTGAGATAGGTCATGTAGCCGCCGGAGTGCGGGTCGCCCATGGTGCCGCTGTCGTAGGCGGTCTTGCCGTGCCCGATGTGGTCGTCCGCGTAGACGACGAAGCCCGCGGCCTGGAATTTGCTTATCATGTGCAGATAGCGGCGGGAGTGCTCGCCGAAGCCGTGGATGAGCTGGATGACGGCTCTGGGCTTGCCGAGCGGGGTATATGCCCATGCCTTGATGGTGTCGCGCCCGTTGGCGGATGGGAAGCTGATCTCTCTTATGGACATGCTGGTTCCTCCTTGTGAAAAAATTTTTCGTATTGGGTGTTTTTATAATATCATAGATTACCGTTGATTGACAAGGACACACACGGTTTTGACGGGCAGAAATATGCCCATGCTGTCAGGCGTATGTGCTCTTGTCAACCAATGGTACAGTGAAAGAAAACAAAAAATCCGCAGAACGTCCCTCTTGACAAACAAATTTTCATGCGGTACAATCCACTCAAGCTGAATATATATGCTTCTTTCACCACCGGGTGGAGGGTCAAAGGCATCCGTGACTGAACCGTAGGTATTCCGGCAAAAGCTGGATAAGGTTCGGTCGCGGATGCCTTTTTTCAAGTAAGCACTGAACAAATGGCGACATTTATTCAGAGCTTACTGTAAACTACTATTTATCAAGGAGGAAATCTGAACATGAAGATCAAGCCCTTTGCGGTAGAGGAATGGATGAACGAGTACGAGGTCGGCGCAAAGTACAACATCGCCGAGACCTGCGTTGACTCCGTGTCGCTCGACGAGCTGTTCGAGCTGACCGGGGAGGATAAGGAAGCCTTCCTGCGCGAGTTCTGTGCGCGGCGCCTGACCTACGGCGATATATACAGCCGCCCGGATTTCCTCGACGGCATCTGCGGCCTGTATAAGACCGTGAAGCCCGAGAACATCATCACCACTCACGGCGCGGCGGGCGCGAACCACCATGTGTTCTGCTCCCTCGTCTCGGAGGGCGACCGAGTCATCAGCATCATGCCGACCTATCAGCAGCTTTATTCTATCCCCGAGTCCATCGGCGCTGACCTTGCCGTCATGCACCTCAAGCAGGAGAACGGCTACATTGTCGACCTTGACGAGCTGCGCGCCCTTGTCACCCCGGACACGAAGATGATCTGCATCAACAACCCCAATAACCCCACCGGCGCGCTCATGGGCAGGGAGCTTCTGGAAGAGATAGTTAAAATCGCCCGCAGTGTGGACGCGTACCTCCTCTGCGACGAGGTCTACCGCCACCTCACGCAGGAGGATGTCTGGAGCGAATCCGTTGCCGACTTGTACGAAAAGGGCATCTCCGTCAGCAGTATGTCCAAGGTGTTCTCGCTCGCCGGCCTGCGCCTCGGCTGGATCGCCACGCACGACGAGGCCGCGCTTGCCGCCCTCCGCTCCCACAGGGACTATGACCTCATAAGCTGCGGCATGTTCGATGAGGCCGTCGCCGCCATCGCGCTCGGGCACAAGGACAAGCTCATCGCGCGCAACACCGGCATCGTGCGCACGAACCTCGCCATCCTCGACGACTGGGTCAATTCCTCCGAGCACTTCTTCTATACCAGGCCGCAGGCGGGCACTACCGCTCTTGTCTATTACGATTTCGATATCCCGTCCTACGATTTCTGCACCCGTATGTACCATGAGACCGGCGCATTCGTCACGCCCGGCGACTGCTTCGAGCAGCCCCGCAGCATGCGCATCGGCTACGCCAGCGACACCGAAACTCTCAAGGCCGGCCTTGCCGCGATCACGGAGTTCGCGGCGAAGCTCGAAGCAAAATAATTTGCCGGAAACACAGTAAAAACTTGACACCTGCGCGCGCAGATGTTATTATACACCAGTATGCGCCCGTGCTCTCAGCGCCGGGGTCATGCCGCTATTGCGGTAACCTTTCCGCCCGCTGCCGGGACACCGGGTATAGTAACATTTTGAAAGGGGTATAACACCTATGATCACCAAAGAAGTCAAGACCCAGGTCATCGCTGACAACGCCACCCACGAGGGCGACACCGGTTCTCCCGAAGTCCAGATCGCTATCCTCTCCCAGCGCATCCGCGAGCTGACCGAGCACCTCAAGAATCATCCCAATGACGACCACAGCCGTCTGGGCATGTACAAGATGGTCGGTAAGCGCCGCCGTCTGCTGGACTACCTTGCCAAGAAGGATATCGAGCGTTACCGCGCAATCATTGCAAAGCTGGGCATCCGCAAGTAATCTTCAGCTCTGCGCACCGAGGTTTATGAAGTTTTTCACTGCAGAGAGACAAGTTAATATTGTCTCTCTGCTTTTTATTCAAAAAGAAAGCTAACGCTTTCTTTTTGAGAAAAGCTTGCACTCCGCTCGCTGCCTCGCTTCGCTCGACACTCCCTCCGTGAGAAGTATTTTTTGCGAGGTACACGCCCCCGCAAAAAATATATCAGAATTATTTTTCGCCCTGCGGGGCGAAAAACTCTGCGAGGCTTGGGCGCAAGTTGCACCAACAATGTAAACTATGTGCTTTCCGGTAGCTTAGTATTTGAAGAAGCGCCGCCGTGCGCGGTCTTTCTTCAAGTGCTAAGTGTCGGAAAGTGCAGGAAATATAAGGAGAAAGCAAATGATAATCACCCATAAGGAATTTCCGAACTACAAGAAGTACGAGATCATGTACGAAGGCCGCCCCCTGTCCATGGAGGTCGGCAAGCTCGCAGAGCTCTGCAACTCCGCGGTTCTCGTAAAGTACGGCGAGACCACCGTTCTCGTCACCTGCACCGCCTCCGCCCGCCCGAAGGACGGCATCGATTACTTCCCCCTCTCCGTGGACTTCAATGAGAAGCTCTACGCCGTCGGCCGCATCCCCGGCAGCTTCATGCGCCGCGAGGGTAAGCCCAGCCTGCCCGCAGTTCTGGCTTCCCGCCTGATCGACCGCCCCATGCGTCCGCTCTTCCCGACCGACCTGCGCAATGACGTTGTCATCGCCTGCGAAGTCCTGAGCGTTGACCGCGACTGCTCCCCCGAGATCACCGCAATGATCGGCGCTTCCGCCGCAGTCTCCATCTCCGATGTTCCCTTCAACGGCCCCATCGCCGGTATCGTCCTCGGCTGGGACGGTGAGAAGTACCTCTTCAACCCCACCAAGGAGCAGCGCGACAATGGCAACCGTATGATAACCACCATCGCCGCCACCCATAAGAAGATCGTCATGATCGAATCCGAGGCCGATCAGGTCCCCGAGGACGTCATGTACGAGGGCATCGTTCAGGCGCATGAGCACCTCCAGCCCGTTCTCGACCTCATCGACAAGATGGTCGAGGAGATCGGCAAGCCCAAGTTCGAGTATGAGCATGCCTCCTTTGACGATGTTCTCTTCGAGAAGCTCGTCAATAACGAGTTCGAGTCCATGGAATACTGCATGGACACCCCGGACAAGAACGTCCGCGAAGCCCGCGTCAACGACTGGATCACCATGGTCGAGGAGAAGTACGGCGAAGAGCATCCCGACATGATGAACTACATGGACGAGATCCTCTACAAGCTCCAGAAGAAGGTCGTCAAGAAGTGGCTGCTCGCCGGCAAGCGCGTTGACGGACGCAAGATGAACGAGATTCGTCCTCTCGCCGCCGAAGTCGGCGTCCTGCCCGTTGTCCACGGCTCCGGCCTCTTCACCCGCGGCCAGACTCAGGTTCTCTCCATCGCCACTCTCTCCACGCTTACCGACGCCCAGAAGCTCGACACCATCTGGGAAGAGGACACCAAGCGCTTCATGCACCACTATAATATGCCCTCCTACTCCACCGGCGAAGCCCGTGCCAGCCGCTCCACCAATAGGCGTGAGTACGGCCACGGCGCACTGGTCGAGAAGGCTCTCGAAGCTGTCATCCCCGATGTTGAGGATTTCCCCTACGCTATCCGCGTAGTCTCCGAGGTTCTCTCCTCCAACGGCTCCACCTCTCAGGGCTCCATCTGCGGCACCACCCTCGCCCTCATGGACGCAGGCGTGCCCCTCAAGGCTCCCGTTGCCGGTATCTCCTGCGGCCTGATCCAGGACGGCGATGATTTCACCACCTTCATCGACATTCAGGGCGTTGAGGACTTCCACGGCGAGATGGACTTCAAGGTCGCCGGCACGAAGCACGGCATCACCGCCATCCAGATGGACCTCAAGAACGACGGCCTCAAGCACGAGATCGTCAAGAACGCCTTTGAGATCACCAAGGAAGCCCGTTACCAGATCCTTGACGAGGTCATGCTCAAGGCCATCCCCGCACCGCGCAAGGAGCTTGCCAAGTCCGCTCCCAAGATGATCCAGATGAAGATCAACCCCGACAAGATCCGTGAGGTCATCGGCTCCGGCGGCAAGGTCATCCAGAAGATCACCGCTGACACCGGCTGCAAGATCGACATCAACGATGACGGCACCATCTTCATTGCCAGCACCGATATCGACGCATGCCGCGTTGCCCGCAAGACCATTGAGGACATCGTCTTTGAGCCCATCGTCGGCGCTCTGTACTTCGGCGAAGTCAAGCGCATCATCTCGAACCTCGGCGCATTCATCGAGCTTGCCCCCGGCAAGGACGCGATGTGCCACATCAAGGATCTTGAGTTCAAGCGCACCGAGAAGGTCGAGGACGTTCTCAACATCGGCGATAAGACTTGGGTCAAGTTCACCGGCATCGATGAAAAGGGCCGCTGGAACATTTCCCGCAAGGAAGCCATCAAGGAGCTTGGCGAAGACAAGGTCAACACCAAGTGATCTGAGCTATAGAAACAACACACCCGGCTGTTCAGCTGAACAGCCGGGTATTTTTACCTCGCGGCACATCACATCTTCTCCATCATGCATCCGCCCTCGCGCCGTATCGAGAGCACACGGCAGCTGCCCGCACCAAGCACGGCGTCGATCCCAGCGCGGAAGTTTTCCAGCATATCCACCGGAACAAAGGCCTGCACCGTCCCGGCAAAGCCCCCGCCGTGGACGCGGAACGCCCCGCGTCCGCCGAGGAGCCGCTCACACAGCAGCAGCGCGAAAGCCAGCTCCTGCCGCGCCGTGCTGCCCGTGGGTATCACGTTCTGTAAATACATCCACGATGACCGCCCGGATTCGGACACGAGCCGCAGAAAGCGCTCGAAGTCGCCATTGCCGAGCGCTGCCGTTTCTTCAGCGCAGCGCCGGTTTTCGCTGAACACGTGCGCCGCCCGCAGTACCGCCCGGTCGCCCGCCGCGCGGCGCACCTCGGCTATGCGCGCATAGAACTCGCGCTCGTCCACCTCGCGCAGGTGTTCCTTGCCGAATACACGGCACACGGCCTTCAGCTCGTTCGTTATCGCGGCATATTCCTCGGTCAGCTCCGCGTGATCCGCTCCGCTGTCGATGATGCACAGCGCGTAGCCGCACCCGGCAAAGTCGAACTCCACCGGCGTAATTACCGGCGCGCCGGGATCGGCAAAGTCGATGGCAACTATCCCGCCGACGGCGGAAGCGGTCTGATCCATAAGCCCGCTGGGCTTACCGAAGTACTCGTTCTCTGCGTACTGCCCTATGCGCGCGATCTCTGCCGGGCTCAGCGCGCCGCCGGACAGGGCATTTATCACCGTCCCGATGAGCACCTCAAAGGCTGCGGATGAAGAAAGCCCGCTGCCCGGCAATACGTCCGAGACGATGTATGCGTCAAAGCCGCGGACGCCGTACCCGCGCCGTACAAAGCCCGCGGCGACTCCGCGCACCAGCGCGGCGGTGGTGTTCCGCTCCTCGGGCTGCATTTCAAGTTCGTTGAGCCTCACCGTGACCGGCGCGTAGCCCTCGGACATGACGCGGATGCAGCCGTCATTATTTTCCGCGACAGCCGCCTTTGTGTCGAGCGTCACCGCCGCGGCGAGGACAAGCCCGTGCTGGTGATCCGTGTGGTTGCCGCCAAGCTCCATGCGCCCCGGCGCGGAGAAAATGTACTCCGCCGCCCTCCCATACTGCCGCTCAAATTTTGCCTTCAGTTCCCCGTACATAAGTGCTCCTCTGAAAAAGCCCCGGAATACTCCGAGGCTTTTTGCTTTTTGGCTGTCTTGTTTTATTTCGCGCCGGGCTTGCCGAGCATGCGGAACATATTCTTCTTGTATTCCTCAACGCCGGGCTGGTTGAAAGGATTGACGCGGGACATGTATCCCGATATCGCGCAGGCCATCTCGAAGAAGCAGACGAGCGCTGCAAAGCCATCCTCGTCGCAGCGCTGCACCTCGATGACGATGTTCGGCACGCCGCCGGTGATGTGCGCTTCCTTGACCGCGTCCGCCGCGACAAGGCTTATCTCGCTGAGCTTGCGTCCGGCGAGGTAGTTGAGAGAGTCGGCGTTGTCCTCCTCAAACGGGAACACGAGGCTGCTGCGGCTCTCGGTGAAGCGCACGACGGATTCCATCAGCGTGCGCGGGCCGTCCTGAATGAACTGCCCCATGGAGTGCAGGTCGGCGTTGAACTCAACGGAGGCGGGGAAGATGCCCTTGCCGTCCTTGCCCTCGCTCTCGCCGTAGAGCTGCTTCCACCATTCCGCCATGAAGCGGAAGCTTGGCTCATAGCAGGCCAGCAGCTCGATGCTGTAGCCCTTGCCGTAGAGCAGCTGCCGCGCCGCGGCGTACTGCCATGCGGGGTTCTCGGGAGAGCGCAGGTCGAGCGCCTCCATCTCCGCGATAGCCGCGTCTATCACGCGTCGCACGTCGATACCTGCGACTGCCATCGGCAGCAGGCCGACCGCGGACAGGACGCTGAAGCGCCCGCCGACGTCGTCGGGAACAACGAAGCTCTCCCAGCCGTGCTGCTCTGCAAGGCCGTGGAGCACGCCCTTGTGCTCGTCGGTGGTGGCGAATATATGCTCGTCCGCCTTGTCGCCGTACTTCTTCGCGAGTATCTCGCGGAAGATGCGGAAGGAGACTGCGGGCTCAAGCGTCGTGCCGGACTTGGAAATGACGTTCACGTCAAAGTCCATGTCGCCGAGCGCGGCGATCGTGTCGCATATCGTGTCGGTGGAAAGGGTGTTGCCCATGAAGAAGACCTTCGGGTCGTCCTTGTCGGGCATGGGCTTGAGCAGCTCTATCGCGCCGCGCGCGCCGAGGTAGGAGCCGCCTATGCCGATGACGACCAGCGCCTTTGAGCGGCTGCGTATCTTCTCCGCGGCGGCGACTATGCGCTCAAGCTCAGTCTCCTTTATGCGGCGGGGCAGCTCCACCCAGCCGGTGAAGTCATTGCCGAGACCGCTTTTGTCGGCAAGCGTCTTGTGCGCGAGCGCGGCAAGCTCATAATCGGGGCCTGCTGCGGTAAAGAATCCGGCAGCGCCGGTGAGATCAACTTTAACCATAATAGCCTCCTGACGGTATATGTATCATAGTGGTGCGCTTTGAAAAACCAACACTATTATATACTATCTTCCGCGGATTTCAACTGTATATTTCTCCTGCACACCCCGCGGAATATCAGCCGCGTCAGCGGCCCCGCGGCAAAGAGGTTCCACAGCAGCGCCATCGGGAAGTTTTTCAGCACCGTCCCGACCCATATCGCCGGCAGCTGCACGACCGGCGCGCCGCCGAGGCAGATGTTGAACAATATGCTGGCGGCAAGGCTCATCGTCGGGCACATTATGAGCACCGTGCATCCGGATATCATCAGCGTTATAAAGAACGGGTTATCCTTCTCCGGGCGGATAATGCGCGATGCCAGCGCGTGCCCGATGCGGTTGCCCCAGAGGTTAGAGAAGATAAAAACGAATATCCACATAAAGTCCGCTTCCTTGAGCGCGTCGGGGAAGACGGCGTTTGTCATATTGCTCAGCCCACCGGGCATGGCATTATAGCCCATCTTGAAGGCCACATTGTATACTTCCATGCCGAGTGCCATCAGCACCGACATGAGGATTCCGAAGAATATCTTTTCTACCTTTGTGTTCGGCATTTTATTTCACCTCGTTCTTCTGTGCCTGCCTCAGGGAATATGACAGGGACGACGGGTCGTGCCTGCCCCAGAAAACGTACATCAGCACGGATATAATGTTCGCCGCCGAGAGCATGAGGAACATGTTCTCATAGCCCGCCGCCGTGATGAGCCACCCGGCAATGCCGCCGCCGAGCCCTATGCCGATGTCGTATGCGCAGAGAAACGTAGAGTTAGCCGAGCCGCGCTCCGCGGGCGAGGAAGAGTGTACCGCCATCGACTGCAATGCCGGTTCGAGTCCGCCGAAGCCGTAGCCCGCAAGGATCGCCGCAAGTATGAACGTCACATTGTTCGGCGCGAGCGAGAGCAGCAGAAAGGCCGCGAACATCGCTGCGTTGCAGGAGTAGACAAACATACCCTCGCCCTTTCTGTCGGCGTACTTGCCGAGGGTGAAGCGAACTATCAGCAGCATGACCGCCATTATCGCGAAGAACAGCCCGCCCGAGGGGAGCGCCTTTTCGGCGGCGTATTTCGCAAGGAAGTTCTCCAGCGCGCCGAAAGTCAGCATGAATACCAGTGCGATCGCCGAAGCCGGTACTGCCGACTTCGAAAACAGCGCCTTGACATTCAGCGGGTGCGGCGTCGCCCCGACGGGCTTGAGCCTGAGCAGCAGGAACAGAATGACTGCTATGACTATCGAACCCGCGGCGCAGAGGAAGAGCACCGTGTAGCTGAAGCTGTTCATCAGGTAAAGGCCGAGCGCCGGGGCGCAGGAGGTCGCAAGCGCCGTCGCCATGCCGAACATTCCCATGCCCTCGGAGAAACGGGAGCGGGGGATTACGTCGGAGGCGATCGTCGCCGTCGAGGTGTTCGACAGCGCAAGCGCCGCGCCGTGCACCATCCTGAACACAAAGGAGAGGAAGATCACCGACACGGCCATATAGCCCAGCGGCATCAGCATCATCCCGCACAGTCCTATCGCGAGGATCGTCCTGCGCTTTCCGTTGTCGAGCATCCAGCCGACGAACGGGCGGCAGAGCACTGCGACGAATGAGAACAGCGTTGCCGCAAGCCCGGCCAGCGCTTCGCTGCCGCCAAGGCTCTCGATGTAAAACGGGAAGGTCGACAGCAGCATGATGTGGTTCATAAACACAAGAAAGTTGATAACAATGATGAGCACGAAATTCCGGCTCCAGAGCTTTTCCGATTTTTCCATTTCAAATATCTCCCTGAAAAAATAAAAAAAACAACGGGCAGCTGACAACCGGAATTACGCTGTCAGCTACTCGTTGTGTTGTATTTATTGGCTCTGTGTCAATAGTTGGGGTAGAGCTTAGCAAGAAATAGCAGAAAGGCGT
>ERZ773242.563-NODE-563-length-43258-cov-3.779923_pt1 | contig 43258 bp, 74 predicted proteins | sample MGYA00511077_ERZ773242 | MGnify/ENA primary metagenome ERZ773242 (study PRJEB29015, sample SAMEA2737754) | human gut metagenome | biome: human gut; feature: human-associated habitat; material: faeces | place: China | collected 2012 ... | reverse complement strand
CTGGACAGGTTGGCCCCGGACAGGTTGGCCCTGGACAGGTTGGCCCCGAACAGGTTGGCCCCGAACAGGTTGGCCCCGGACAGGTTGGCCCCGGACAGGTTGGCCCCGGACAGGTTGGCCCTGGACAGGTTGGCCCCGGACAGGTTGGCCCTGGACAGGTTGGCCCCGAACAGGTTGGCCCCGAACAGGTTGGCCCCGGACAGGTTGGCCCCGGACAGGTTGGCCCCGGACAGGTTGGCCCTGGACAGGTTGGCCCCGGACAGGTTGGCCCTGGACAGGTTGGCCCCGAACAGGTCGGCCCGTTTTCCGCCATTTTCGCCTCGTATCCATTTAAGGTGCTTGTCCAAAATATTTTTCAACTCTTGTTTGTCCATGCGTTATTCCTCCTTGTAAGTCTCCCGGAAGCTGCCTTCGGGGAAATCGAACTCCACGGTGAAATGATGGTGCCGCTTGTTGATGGAGACCACCCAACACCGTCTAGGGCCGTTCTTTTCTTTCATGAATGCGCTGGTGTCCAGTGTGGGCGTCATGTACAGTACGTCTCCGACTTTCACCGCTCTCCCTCCATCCAGGAAAGGAAGCGCATGAACCATCCAGCAACCTTGGCCGTTCCAATGATAATGATTGCCGCCACTATACCCATTTCAATGCTCATGCGCTCACCGTTCTTTCGGCGATCCAGCGATCTAGCAAAGCCTTATAGATATAGCACCATTTGACTTTCTTGCCGTCCTCGGCCATTACGCAGTCCCCGAACGGGAAGACTTTCTTTTGGATGCCATCCCGGATAGTCTCCGGAGTAATACGCAGCCCCACATTGCGAAGGACTTCTGTTGCTTCGGCCGCAGTCAATGCTTCAATCATAAAAACCTCCTTGATTTCTCCCTCTGGAGGCGATATACTGTATCCAAAGGGATTGTTCGTGGTTGCTCAATTCTTGCCCTCGTCGTGTTCGCAGCACGGCGGGGGATTTTCTTTACCCAGCCGGATTGCCTCGTCAAAGGTCATGCCATAGGCGGCCCGGTTGAGCCTGTCCATCAGATGCTTCGTGTTGCGTGCCTGGGCTTCCAAGTCTTTGATGCTGTCTTTTTCGTTCATAAAAACCTCCTTGTCATTTGACCCGGAGGCGTGTATAATAACCTCGCGGGCCTGTTGGTCTACTCAATAGGTCTCCGCAGCCCTCGCCGGTGTCGCTAGCACTGGCGGGGGGATCTTTATTGTCCTTTCTCCCTAGATGTGATAGGCTGATGGGGAGAAAGGAGAATGTTTAATGAGCAAACTTAAAATTGGTGATTCTGAATTTGACGTTCCTGATATTGCGGAAGGAAAAGTTGTTCCAAATATTGTTTATCGGTTAGAGCGAGAAGAAGAGCTAAGAAAACATGCTGAACGAAAGGCCGACTTATACTTTGTTGGCGGTTTGCTCGGTACTCTCGCGGGAACTATTCTCGGTTGGCTCCTTGCAAAGTTCTTTTAAGTACTCAATATTCTTTCTCTGGAACTCAAAAACGGTTTTCTTTAGGTTCCATAGGTTCATCCAAAGAAAAATATTAGACATGACGCTAAATACGATAACTGCAACCACAAATGATCGCCCCACGTTCTCTCACCTCCCCTCACCCTTCGCCCTGATCCGAAAGAAGCTCGTCTACGGTTATGCCATTCCTGCGTTGAATGATGCTATTAAAGGCGACCTCCATGCGATTTCTGATATCCGGCGGTCTTCGATGTCCGTTCAAAATCATAGAAACGTATGATTTTGTAACGCCCATTTCTTCGGCTAATTCATCATAGGTAACATCCTTATTGTGCATCTTCCCAATCAGATTTCCGGTCCATGTCTCCGGCACCCTTTATCCCTCCATTCTGTTTGATTTGTTGACTGCGGCGGGAAAGTCTGGTATCCTTAGATTGCCCAGCTGGTTTACGCCCGGGCGGGAAAGGAGGCGGTGCCACCATGCAGGCCACTTCGGCTATCGCAGGCATCATGCCACTTTTCTCTGGGTTCCTTAAATGTCTGGACAGCCCCGTGATGACATGGGGACGCAGAAAAGCCAGACTGCCGCATCAAGACCGATAAGCCCGGAGTATTTGCACACCAAATACTTGCAGGCGGTGGAACTCTCTGCGGAGCGGATGTCCAATAGACAGGCTATTGTCTTGCGGACATCTGCTTTTTATTTCCCACCGCAGTCAAAAAGTAGTTGCAAAAGTTAACAGGCCGTGCTATTATGAATTTGCGAGATACATAAAAGCGGTTGACACGGGAGATAACTCCGGGGTCTGATATTTTGTTAACTTTCTCGACTACAAAAATATTATATCCTCAACTTTCTTAACTGTCAACCGCTTTTGTTAACTTTCTATACTTTCGTTATTGTTCACAATGTTGAGGAGGGCATATTGTGTTTTATGACAAATACGTTGCATTGTGCGCCCAAAAGGGGATTACGCCAAGTGCAGCGGCAAAGGAAATAGGTATAAACAAGGCCGCCGTAAGTAATTGGAAATACAGAAAAAATGGGCCTTCCGATGTAACAATGCAGAAAATCGCTGACTACTTCGGCGTACCTGTATTGGAGCTGACAGAGGAAAGAAAAAAAGCGCCCACCGATGAAGGTGAGCGAATTGTTCATAAAGATAAGCGAGAAGTGCTTGCTGGCCGAGGGATTAGTATTCTTCTGGACGCTGATGCGAAAGTGACAGAAGACCAGCTTGATGACATTGTAAGCTTTATTCAACTTCAGCAGAGGAAGAATGGCCGGTGAAATACTATCAGGGCGTCGATTACTTCTTATTTTTCATGGATTTCCCGCACATGGGCGTCCCGGGAGTAATTGCGTCAAATAGTGATGGGACGGCCAATATCTATATCAATACACTGTACTGTGAGCAAGTTCAGAGTAGAACGATCAAGCACGAGTTACGGCATCTGGTCAAAAACCACTTTTATATTGACTGGATGTCTATAGAAGAAAAGGAACTAGAGGCGGATGATATCGACGATCCATCCTGCGTATTTTCCGATGACTTCTCGTGTGTGGAGTATGTAGAGTATCATAAACCAAAACTTCCTAACGTGTTCAGGCACGGAACAAAATCGATACCTGTCTTTAATAGTTTGGAAGCATTGCGGGATTATATGTTTGCAATGAGAGAGCAAGTACAAAATGAAAAAACCGCTAATAGGCGGTGATTTTGGGAGGAATAGAAATGGAGAAAATGAAGAAATGTAAGGTTTGCGGAGCCGAAATTGCAAAAAACGCAAAAACATGCCCACATTGTGGCGCAAAAAATAAAAGTCATACTGTCCTAATCGTTGTTCTAATTGTAATTGCCTTGATTGTAATTATTGGCTCCATTGGAAATTCTTCTGAACCCAAAAAGGTTGGAACGGTAGAGCAGGAAAATACTGCAACTGATACTCAGGAAGTAGAAAACCAGTCTGTATTCCATGTTGGAGATGTTGTAGAATTAAATGGGATAAATGTAACATTTTTGAGCGTTCAGGAAAGCAATGGAACCGATTTCCTTTCTCCGTCTGATGGCAATGTCTATGTAACCTTCGAGTTTGATATTGACAATCAAAGCGACTCTGAAATTGCAGTTAGTTCAGTGATGTGTTTTGATGCGTATTTTGATAGTTATTCAACAAATCTAAGTATCGGAGCGATGACTAATAGCAGCAAAGCCCAGTTAGATGGGACAGTTGCAGCCGGAAAAAAAATGAGCGGAATTGTTGGTTATGAAGCGCCTTCTGATTGGAAAACTGCGGAAATTCATTTTACTCCGGACTTTTGGTCTGGACAGGATATTGTATTTGAGTATTCCAAATAAGAATTACTGTAAATGCCGATACTGGTGACATTATCCAAGAAGCTCATTCTAGCGAAATGGCAGAATAAAAAATTCAGATATACCTTTTGATAAGGAGACCGCAAAATGTTAGATGAAAAAGACTTACAGGCTATTGCACAGTTAATGGACTCCAAAATGGCCCAGCAGAAGAAAGAAATCATCAGTGAAACTATGGTACTCATGGAGTCCTATTTTGACCCAAAATTCCAAGCCCTCAGCGAGCAGATCAATCCTGTTCCTAAAGAGGCCATAGACATCTTGGAGGACCGCGTGGACGATCTGGAAAAAGCGGTGGAGTTACATACTCAGCAGATCAATGAGTTGAAGAAAGCCCAATAAAGGAGCTTTTCCATGACGAACGAAGAAAAGATTTTAGAATTACTGGAAGCGCAGGGAAAAAAGTTAGACACCGTATCGCAGGAAATTTCCAAAATCAATCTGACGCTTGAAAATGAAATCCGTCCAAATATGCAGGCTATGGCTGAAAACATCTCCTCTATCAACAAGAAGTTAATTACCAGAGACGAGATTGACAGCATGAAAGAAGAAATCGCTTTCCTCAAGGATATTATCCGTATGCACACTAACCAGATTAACGATCTCAAGAAAGCCCAATAAAAAACGCCGTCAGGTCTCTCCTGGCGGCGTACTTATAAGGGGGAGGTGTCTTTTTTGAACTGCATACGTTGCAAAGCGGAGTTGCCTGAAGGGGCAGCATACTGTCCTACCTGCGGAAAGAAACAGACTGGCACTCCCCCACGAAAAGCCCTGAAACGGGCCAATGGCACCGGAACAGTCTATAAGCTGTCCGGCCGTCGGCGCCGCCCATGGGTAGCCGCCAAGAATAAAGTAATCATCGGATACTATGAGCGTAAGACAGACGCTATAGAAGCTCTGGAAAAACTGTCTGGTCGGGACTTGTCGGAGCGGTACAACATGACATTTGCTGAGGTATTCGAGATATGGAAAGCGGAGCATTATCAGGAAATCGGTGAAAAGGGCGTTGAGGGATATAACCGGGCCTTTGCTGTGTTCGCCCCGCTCCACGAGAAGAAGTTCCGGGACCTGCGCACAGCAGATTTTCAGTCGGCCCTAGACCCACACATGAAAAAGTCGCACTCCACCGTGTCAAAGTACAAGCAACTGATTACGCAGATGTCCCAATGGGCTATCCGGGAGGAAATCTGCACCACCAACTTTGCCAAATTCGTCCGGCTCCCGGAAAACGTCAAAAAGGAAAAAGACATCTTTACAGATCAAGAAATCGCAAAACTGGAAGCTGATAACAGCGAAACGGCGAAAATCGTTCTCATGCTGATTTATACAGGTATGCGTATTGGAGAATTGTTCTTACTTCCTCTTGCGGACTACCACGGCACCTATGTCGTAGGTGGAGAAAAAACAGAGGCGGGGAGAAACCGCATCATCCCCATTCGGCCCGAGGGGCGTAGATGCTTTGCGTACTTCGCTCAGCAGGCAGACGGACCGCTGCTCCTGTCTGGATATACCGGACAGCACCGCCCGGAAAACTACCGAAAACGGGATTACTACCCTCTGTTGAAGAAACTGGGCATTCCGCAGAAAAACCCGCATTGCACTCGGCACACTTACGCCAGCTGGGCAAGAAAACAGGGAATGGCTCCGGAGACCTTGCAAAAAATCCTGGGCCATGCGGATTACAGTACCACAGCAAATATCTATGTGCATACAGACGCAGATGAATTGATACAGGCAGTCGAAAATTGTTAGAAATTTGTTAGTAACCGAAAAAAGTTTTTAAAAATTTTCCTCGATTTAAGTTTCGATTTTCCTTGAAATTACTCGGTTTAACCATTCTACAATGTTTTGAGAAAGTATAATACTATATTTCACACGCAGGAGGTCACTGGTTCGAGTCCAGTAGTCTCCACCAAGAAAACCCTAGAGCCACAAAGGTTCTAGGGTTTCTCTTTGTTCAAAAGACTTTGTGCTTGTTAGTAACGCGTAAGTAACATTACAATCCTCTAATCTTCCGCATTACCCCATTATATACTCTCGGATTAGCAACCTGGAGCGTATCCATCAAGTCATCCATGATGCCCCATACCTGCTCCTCGTTTCTCCCTTCAACCTCGCGGAGAAATTCACTGTCTCCGTATCTCCCGACCTCTACAGGCATTTCAGCCGGAGCCGCAGAATAGGCTTGCTCATAGGTACGACTTTGCATTTCCGGTTCTTGCTTCTTCATCTGGTTCTTGATGGTGTACAAGGTTGCCAATTTAGCGTATGCGGGATAGCTGCTCTCTCCATATTCGAGGCGCGCAATCTCAATGTCGATCTCTTTGGGGTCTAGCATAGGGGTCACCCCCTATCAATCCCGTTCCAGCTCAGTCATAAACCGGCGGATGGCTTCACGCTCCCTTTCGTTGGTCGCGTCCTCCATCATTTCGCGGGCCTGCTCCATCATAGCCTCTTTGGAGTCGTGGCGGCTGTATCCGCCTATGCGCCCATCCCGGCTATAACGTCCCATGGAATCCCGCTTCCGGCCACGGTAGCTGGAGCCGCGGGCATAAGTGCCGCGCATATCAGCCTCCCAATCCCCGGCCCGGCTGTATCCACCATCCTCTTCAAACATTTCAATCTTGTATGTCTTCTCAATGCCGCTCAGCATATTCTTGATGATCTCTACATCACCGATAGCAATTTTCCCGTCTTTGATGGAATCAGACAGGAGATCGCAGAGGATTTCTCTGACTTCACTGTATTCTCTCATGTTTTTCTCCTTTCACGCGATGCGCTCAACAATAAAATTACTGTTGGCAACGAGGATAGGCTGGGTGCTGGTATTTCGGGCGGCTACGGTAACACAGCAGCCACGAGGGACATCCACCACAGCGGAAACATAAATATTGAAGAAATCCTCTGCGGCAGCCGGGGTGATGGTAGCGGTGGAAGCGTTCAGCGCCTCACCATTGATGGAGATCGCTGCCGTGATGGCCTCCACGGTCCCACCGGTGGGGATAGCAATATTCGCTCCAAAGGAGACTTTGAATTTTGCCCGGCACTGGTTCGTGAGCCCGCGAAGAGTCACCAGCCCAGCGCCTTCCCGATGCACAATGCAGGGCTTGCCTGTGTTGGCCTCCTCGGTAAAAGGCACGTTCTGACCAGCGGCAACGGTTACGATTGCGCTGTTGCTGTATTCAGCCATAAACTTCATTCCTTTCAAAAAGATAGCGGCGAGGCCGTTGCCCCGCCGCATGGTTCAAAATCGGCACGGGGCCGAACATGTAAGCCTTTCTTACAAGTTGATGTATTGGGTTTTAGCAGCCGCAGCCGCAGGGATTGCAGCCGCATCCGGCATAAGGATTGGGCACCTGATAGGCCGGGACAGGCATGGGATTGATTCGGCGGATCAGCTCGGCAGTCTGCGCTTCCTGGTTAGCGGTAATAAAAGCATTCTGAGCCGCCTGAGAAGCCTGGAACTTCAGACTCTGGTTTTCAGCCGTCAGAGTAGCGATCTTGTCCTGGGTCAGGAAGTCCAGGATTGCGCGGCTGTTGGCATTGGCGTTGTCGATGATGTCCCGCGTGCTGTTCTGGATGGTGTTGCGGGTATCGCAGGCCTGGGTAGCCATGTCGTACCGCACGCCCTGAATGGCGTTCTGGATACCATTGGCCTGAGTAGCCATGTTGTAATTCACGCCATCAACTGCCCGCTGGGTCTGGCAGCAGCAATCCTGCAGCTGATACCCCAGATTACAGATGGAATTATCAACACTGTGGAAACCGTTGCTCACGGCATCCCGGATGGAGGTCTGGCCGTTCTGGAGACCGTTCAGGGCGAAGCCCTCGTTGATGTCGGCCCTGGTGGCCCAACCCTGACCAGAGGGAGAACCCAGGCCATTGCCGGAGTTACCACCCCAGCCGCCGCCATAGCCGCCCCAACCACCGAACAGGCCGAAAATGAGGAAAAGTACGATAAAGGACATCCAATCCCCACCCCAGCCCATACCGGAGCCACCGTTCGAGGTGTTCGCCGGGACGACAGGCATCGTCACGGCTACGTTATCGGAAGAAAGACTCATTATAATTCTCCTTTGTGAAAATATTTATAAATGCGGCCGCATCTATATACTTTTTGATGTTTTTGTGCTATAATTGTTATGCGTGGATAGGGTCGCTCCCGACAAGCCGTTACCCTGACGGTTTCCACGCAATTCAAAAAAATCAGGGCTGCACAAAAGGGTAGTGTAAAATGGGAAACATTGCTGTATCCGAGTACATCGGAAAGCGTTTCGGGCATTTGACCGTAATTGGTGAAGCGCCAAAAACACATGAATATTCAAACCGTTTTTTGCTCCAATGTGATTGCGGAAAAATCATCGAAGAACAGCCGGCCAGAGTTATCAATGGGCACAAGAAAACTTGCGGGCGGGGTTGCCCAATATGCAAAAGTCTTCAAGGAAACCATGTAGACTTTTCAGATTACATAGGGAAGCAGAAGAACGAATTAACTGTGATCGAGATTGTTTCTGAACATGGGAAAACTATGCTAAAGTGTAAATGTTCTTGTGGGAAAGAGACACTTGTTTTACCGTACCAATTCAAAAATGGGGAAATAAAAAGTTGCGGCTGTCTGCGGAACACTCTTTTTAAGGAAACCAACGGTAGAAGCAAACACCCGTTGTATGGAATCTGGCGGCAGATGATGCAACGGTGTTACAATGAGAAGTCAAAAATCTATCGCCGTTATGGTGGCCGTGGCATTTATGTCTGCGAAGAATGGCACGATTTTTTCAAGTTTGTTGAGTGGTCTGATTCTGTCGGCGGTAGGCCGGAGGGTTATACGCTGGACAGAAGGGATAATAACGGCCCCTATTGTCCTGAAAACTGCCGCTGGGCAACGATGAAAACGCAGAATATAAACAAGTCCGATAACATTGTGATTGAGTATAACGGACGGACTCAAACGCTTGTGGAATGGGCAAAAGAATTAGGAATTAACTGGGTCACATTTCACAACCGATATGTGCGTGGCTGGAGCATTGAGCGAATGATGACAGAGCCAGTCCACACAAAACCTGACCGAACAGCGGGGGCTTAATGCCCTCGCTTTTTATTTACCGAACATTCCCCTCATCCCTTCAAACATCCCCTGCATCTGCTGAGCCTGCTTTTGGACCTGATTGAGCTGATCTTGGGAAATGCGTCCAGATGATACCATCTCTTGGATCATGGCGTTGGGGTCCTTGCCTTTCATTTGCTGCATGAACTGTTGGAACTGCTGCATCATATTGGGCTGTCGGCTGCCGCCCATGGCACTGAAAAATGGGTTCATTCCATATCCTCCTTTGCGGTCGCTTTCTTGGCTGTTTTAGGTGCCTCTTTTACCGCTGAGAGAGCGTCCAAACGGGCCTCCAGCGCCTCTAAACGGGACAGTGGCGCATACTCTACTGCCAGTGTCTGCGGGGCCTGTACGGGCCTCTGTGTGCGTTCTACAAGGTCATAGGTTTTCATAGAGGGCTTTCCAGAGGCATCCGCCTGTTTGAGGTAGATCACCGGCGCGGTACTGTCCCAGAGGGCAACAGCGGAATTTGGAGCTACAAGATACCCGAAAGCCTCCTGCTCACCGTTTACCCAAATCATTGACTGACCATTTTGCTGGGGCTGTACAGGCGGCATTTGCTGCCCTTGCATAGGCTGAAATTGCTGCTGCCCACGGAGCTGGGCCAGCTGATCCGGTATGGACGGCTGGTAGTATATAGGCTGATAGCCTGAGAAGTAAGGTGTATAGGCCATAACACGTCATCCTTTCTGCCAGTAATAGATCGGGATTTTATTCCCTGAATCCCATGTATCAATGTAATTGCCATTTTTTACACAGACGACATGACCAGAGAGCGCAAGTATGTAGGTTCCCTTTGGATGATCGTCGGCAAAATCTGAGACTGTATAGCAATCAGGGCATGTGTCCGGTATGATTCGGCGTACAAAGCCTTTTTCTCGCAGATATGCACCCCATACATGGTTAGCCGAGGGCATGTCCCGCATTTCGTAACCCTTCAATGCTAAGCCGACAAATGTTTCTTCCCACCCCTGATCGAGTGCAAGGGAGATTGCCCTTACAGTACAGTCCCCAACATTTCTACCTGCTGGATTTTGATTGTGTTTTATAAAGCTCATAGCCAGCTTCTATAGCTGAAATGAATGCTTCCAGCCCGTCTTCGTCGCCTTTGCTCTTGTACCACATGACCACATCCTGCGCACAGTCAATAGACATACCAAGTTGTGTCAGCCGTAACACATCTTTCAAATTGCACACGTCCTTTCCATCAAAAAAAGAGAGGTCCGCAAGGAGGGCGGCGACGTGTACCAGCCCTTGTTCCTTACGTCCTCCTGATGATATTTTCGCAAAAAAAGCCCCCGCCTGGGTGGTGCCCAAGCGGGGTTTCGGTGAAATTATGTGAAATGTAGTTTTTGAGCTGTGCTTTCAACTTTGTGGAGAATCCGTTTGACTCGGTGAGAGATGGTAGACCTCTCCCAGCCGAACTCCGCTGCAATGTCGATTTGCGGGACCTGGTCGATCAGATAGCGCCTGGCAATGTCCGTGTCGTCGTTCCCAAGATTGGCCTCCCGGATGGCCGTCTCCATCTCGGAGCGCATAAGGCCATCCAGGCTATCCGGTAATCTGACACGGGCAGTTGCCACAGTTTCACGTCCTTTCGATCAGCTTCCAAAACCGATACAGCATCGTACACATCTGCTGCCGGGTAACGGGCTGGGAGAGCATTAGGTCCTCCTCGCTGTTGCCCGTCAGGATGCCGTTTGCAATGGCCCATTCCACGCCCTCCTTGTGGGCGGGAGACGGTGTATTGTCCATGATCTTGACCTCCAGTCTCTTCTTGAACTCTGCCCACTTCTGGGCGTTCACCAAGTACGACGGGCAATGTTTCCCAGTCACATCAAAGTGACGGTACACGTTCTCAATGGGGATGCCGTACTTTTCCATCAGTGCCCGGCCCAGAGCGGCAGCGTTGGAAAGCGTGGCCTCGCTGGCCTGATAGACACCGTTCCGGATGGTGTCGCACATCTCAATGGAAAGGCTGTTGGTGTTGCTGATAACGCCGTACATGGTGCCGCCGCCAGTCTTATCGGCGTTGGCGTACTTGCTGCCGCCAACGGACCATGCCACTTTTAGATCAGGCACAGACCGCCAGACTGTAGTATCATCGACAAAGTAGTGGGCGCTGGCCTTGACGATGTTGTTCTGAAAATACTTTGCGTTGTTTGCCGCCCTGTCCCCGTCATTTCCAGTGTAGTGGTACACTAGATACCGGATTTGGCTGGCGTTCCGGGAACCGCCATAGTTCCCGGAGTTCGCCAGCTGCTCCTTTATCGTGTAGCTCATTTACTGTCACTTCCCAGCTGCTTGATTACCTGGTTGGCTCCGGTAGCAGCCAGGCCGCTCACAATGCCCACAGCCGCCGCGGTGATGTAGTCCGTGGCCGGGAAGTCAGGCATGAGGAACATACCTACCACACCCAGCACAGCACCGCAGACACCGCAAATGATGGGGATGAACTTGCTGTCCAGAGAGGACGCTTTCACGCCCTGCCCAATCAGCAGGCAGATGATGGTGATAGCCGCCACGCCTGTAATTCCGAGAGAAGAAATGTCCATACTCAGCCCTCCGGTTCCACCAGGGTGTCGCCCTTCAGTTCGTACTTCTTCCCTGCGATGTACACGTAGGCGGTCTCGGCGCCCATGTTCACATCCACGGTCTTGCCGTTCACCACATGAACCTTCTCCAGGCAGCCTACGCCGTGGTCCATCAGGCCATAGCCGTTGACGGTATCGGGGGTCTCCCCTGCCGTGGTCGCCACGAACTCCTCCTGAGTGATGACGTTGCGGTTGGGGTCCAGAGTAAAGCCCGCACCTGCCTCTTTCAGCGCCTCGTTCGCCTCAGGCAGAGCCATTTCGCCAGTGGTGTACTTGTTCAGAATTTCGTTGGTAGTCATAAGTAAGCTCCTTTCAAATTACAGCCCAATGCGGGCCAAAATAAACGCAATCACAGCCGCCAGAACCGCCCACACGGACTTGTCCACGATGGCTTCCCACCGCTTTTTCGGCTTGGACTGCTCGGCCTCCTGCCATGCGATCAGCCGGTCCAGCTTCTCCATGATATTGTCGTACTGCTCATTCCGGGCGGCCTCCGCCTTTTCCAGTTCCCGCATCCGGTCAAAGAGTTCTTTGTGGGTGCTGCGGGACGCCTCCCGCCATTCCGACATCTGCTTTTCCAGCATATTGGCTTTCTGGAGGCCCAGGCAGTCCCTTTGCGGGTCCAGAATACACTTCTCGTCCATTGATTGGGACCTCCTTACTCTGCCGCCTCCGCAGTCAGCATCTTACTGAGGGCGCTGTATTCCTCCGGGGTCAGCCTGTCGGCGGCGAGATACACGTCCATCTTCTCCTGAAGGCCGTCAGTGCGGCCCCGGTCAATCAGCAGCTTGCAAAGATTGTATACAGTTGTCATGGTCCTGCTCCTTTCCTGTCATACAGTGGTTGTGGTGAGTTCCAGCATACACAGGCGTTCCTCATGGTCCGCCAGCATATCAAGGGTAATGTCCTCCGCAGTGGGTTCCGGCTCCGGCTCTGGGGGCAAGGTGGCTTTCCACGCTTCCCAGGCTTCCAAATCAGGTGTTACAAAGTAGACGGTGCGCGTGAACTCGTCTACAATGATTTCCTCCTGGCTGGTGATGGTCACAAAGCCGTTGTAATCCACCACCATCTGCGCCTGCTCGTCCGTCAGTGGGATTGCGTCGGGAAAGGGATTGCTCTGCGGGGCGGGGTATGCTCCGCTGGGATTTGGGCGCGGAGTTAGGTAAATCATTTAGAATCACCTCCAAATAGATACGCAATATAGCTGTACTTTCTGCCTTTCCCGTTTAGTTGGGTATTTTCGTCTGTATTGGAATACCAAGAAACGCTATTTGAAGAAAATTTGAGGCCATTAATAAAATCACGTGACTGCCAGTCCCCGTTATCATATAGCTCAAACGCTTGTGTTACATCCCGGGTCATTAAAGCGGCCTGATTTCCTGCCAAATAAACAAAAACAAACTGCGGAAATCCGCCAAATGTGAGTGTTGTTCTATTGGCACTTCCGTGCGTTCCTGTCCCCACATAGCTTCCAACTTCAATCTGTGGCATTGGCACAGCCCCGCCGGAGATGTCCGTAAAGGTGCCGTCTGATGGGTCGTAAAGCATAGCCTGTGCCAGCTTGCTCAGCGCCAGCCCCAAATTGCCGCCCCAAATACCGGGTGTTCTCACCGCCTCGGCGATGGTCTTGGCCCAAATGGTCTTGCCCTGCTGAGTCAGGTCCGCCACACTCCCGGCATCCGGAAAGGTGATGGCTGCCTTGGTGTACGTCCAGTTGCGCGTCACGCTCACCACGCCGCTTCCGGGATTGGTGGAAGCCGTGATTTTGATTGTGCCCGTGCCCGTGGGCAAGTCCACCACCGAAATCTTGTTGTCGGCTCCGTTGGTGGCCGTGTATGTCCGAGTGTTGACGCCGTTGATGGTTTCTGTAACCGTCAAAGTACTAGTTCCGCTGGAGGACACCGAATACTGCACATCATTTGTGAGAGTGCCCAGATCGCCGTCAGAACCGGAAATTACCAGGGCAGAAAGAGGGACTACGGAAACAGATGTGCTCGTTGTATAATCGCCATATTTCCCGTTTGCGAAAGACTTGACGCGGTACTGAACGCTTGTCCAGGTTCCCACCGTTTCCTCAAAGCTCGTGTTCGCTCCGGAATACACTTGCACCCAGTCGGCGTCTGTGTTCGCTTTGCGCTCCAGGATGTAGCTGCTTGCTCCATCTACGGCAGACCAGCTCACCGTGATCTGCCGTCCCTGCATGACCTGAATCGGCACATTCAAGGCGGTGGGGGACGCCGGAACGCCAACGGTTCCATCATCCGAAACCAGGATGGTAGGGTCCATAATCATGGCAGGTAGGGCGCCATAAGAGGGGTTTACCGAGGTGCTGCCCAAGCTGCCATCGGGCAAGACGTAAAACTTTCCGTCTGTGCTCGTAGAAACTGGAGAGCGAAGCCACCAAGCAGCCGCGGCTCCATTCAGTTTAGCAATCCGCTTGCTATTGGCTTCCGTGTCAAGTCCACTCTTGAAGTAATCCAGCTTCGCGCCGTCTGCGGGCATAATTCCGCTTGGGTCAGACAGGCCGACCTCATACCCGCCAAGAGGGAACAGCTTGCACTCCAAACCATTTTCTCCACTTTTGATGTTCCAGAAAGGTTCTCCATTTCCTGGATGGTATGGGATTTTCACTGTCCTGATGGCAGACTGGATGTGGCTTTCATACCTTCCCAGATACCCAGCCATCGTAGACATAATTGTGGAGCCTGCAAGTATGTTTGCATTGGTGCTGTTCCACTGGACGTTCTCCACAATGTCCTGCCGCAGCAACCACGCACCGTCACAGGAACTACCATACAGTCTTACATCCGGGTTCCCGATATGCACCACGATGTAGTTTACTGGGAATCCGTTCTCGTCGATCTTGACGATGCTCCCCACCGCCACGCTGCCAAGTGTCTGCGCCATCAGTTACCACCTCCGTTGTAGGTTACTTGGATTTCAGCCGCCGTAAAGGTGGTTCCGATCAGATATAAGGCGTCGTTAACAGTGCGGTTTGCCGTGTTCCCAAAAAATACTGCTTCCGTCTCCGGCTTAAACAGCGTAGCCGTGCTGAGGGGCGTTCCAACCTGTGACGGCTCGTCTGCCCTTACAAGGTCGTATGTATTCTCTTGACCGGAGACAGGAGTAAGTTTAACCCGCCCCGGATAAGTAGGGATTCTGTCTTGCATGTTGCCTCCTTACCATTCGCCGGCGTAACCGTCACCAGCGAACAACCACAGAAGATTGTTGCTGACCCATAACAACAAATCGTTGATATCGGTCAATATCCGCTCGACGTCATTTGCCTGCTCATAGGTGAGATGTTGCATGGTTTCAGGAGTTTCCGGCGGAGCCTGCCAATCGGAGGGATAAACGGGAATATTGGACATCATGGAGCGCATTGCCGCCACGTTGGAAAGGTAGTTCTCCAAATCCTGGCTAGTCGGAATATCATTGATAGTCCAGTCAGTCTTAGGAGTAATCGCCATAGGAAAACCAAACCCGCCGAACAAATCAGCGATATATTCAATCGCTTCTCCAACTCTGTTCAGGTCCGTTGCGTTGTAAGCTCCTCTCACGCCGGCAGACCATTCCACTTTTTCGCCCTCTGTCATTCCGTCCCAGCCTTTATCATGCAGAGTACGCCAGCGGGTCACGTCGGATTGTGTTCGGTCTGTTATCAACGTGTCGATAATACTCATACTAGCCTCCAAGGGATGCCACAGTCGCCACAACGGTATTTGACAACTTGACTTCCATGCGGCGGAGATTCCCGGCGTTCGTGGTCCCCCATGCGGTTGGAAGCGTCACGCAATCGCCTAATAGCTCTCCTGCCCAAACGATCTTCGCATTGGTGGTAATCCGTTTTGCATAGTAGTCATAGACCCTCTGTGCCGTGGCTTGCCCGATATCCGGCGAAACGAGAGTGGCGTCCGCAACCTCAATAACATTTTGCTTATCAGTGGCAATTACATCTGGGTTAGTAATGGTATAAACTGTTTTGGCATCGTCGTATTTGACACCGTTGATCTCCACGCCTCCGTTCTCGGCCTGAGTATATACATGGGCGGTCACTCTAACCTCTGTCACAAGCGCGCTGGTGTCCACGGTGACTCCAGTAAACGTGTAATCCTCTGGGATGGCGTCAGGAGTCCCCGGCAAATTAAATACTCGGATGCCGTCCCGCCCATCAGTTGACGCGCACACGCCCCACGCAAATAACACCTGCTGTATAGCCGTCCGGATAGTTCCGGATGTAATAACTCCTGTCAAAGCCGTGTCCTCAACATCTGCATCATACTCGATGGAAAACCGTCCATTCACGATCTCTTCCAATAGAGATTTTGCGGATTTCGCATTGTACACGCCGCCAGGGAATGGGCTGTCATCCAGCACTCCAAAAGCGTCCTGACAGTCGATTGTGTACAGGTTTTGCGCCTGTCTGGTGTGGCTGTCGATGTAGTACACGCCGATCAGTTTATCGTTGTTTCTGACCTCTACGGGCTGTTTGAGCTGGAACATAAAGTCCACGTCTTCCCGGCTGTCTAACGTCCAGTTCATTGTAGAGATGGGCATTTCCGTGGAAATCAGGCTCATTTCGTTGATGATGGAAGCGGACCGCAGTTCAGACATCCCGAAATAGCGGTAGACGCCGAAAATAATATGTTCCAGTTTCGCCCGCCGGTTGGGAAGATTCGTGCTGCCCAGGGTAATGACCACTTTGTCATAGCTCTGCACTTTCCGATTGCAGAAATACGTTGCTGCATTGGGCGTGAAATCCACGTCCGCCTTGAGAGATTCCCCCTGATACCACTTGATGTTGACCGACGGGCAATAGTCGCCAGAGGCCGTGTCAAACACCAATGTAATGCCGACGGAGGAATACTGCTGGTCCATTTCAAACGTGATGACTGGCTTATTTGTAAAGGCGCAGTCATCACCACTCATTTCCGCAGACCAGAATGCAACCTCCTGTGTATCTACGGTGACATATTCCCCAGTCAAGCCCCAGTGGTTCGGTTCACAGGTAATGGTCGGTTCCGGCGTGATACCGAATGGGAGTTTTGACGGCGCAGAAAAGGACATCGCCTCCGTAGTGGAGACGGAAGCGTCCTCGTCCGCTCCCGGCGCTATGTCCTTGTAAAGTACAGTAGTAACACTCACGGAGTCACCTGCGCTTCCATGGGGACAAAACTGACTTCGATTTCGCCCCAATAGTTGATGCCGTTTTCCACCTTCTCCATATCCTGCGAGGCGCTGGTGTAATAGGCTTCATACGAGATCGTGGTTTGCCCATCAGCAGCTTCCAACTGTACAGAGTCATCGACGGAATGTTCCACCAAGTAGTCCCAGAACTCGTCAAGGCCATGATAGTTGTCACCCCGACGAAACACTGTCAGCTGATGGCCGATATACGTTCCGATGATGTCCCGCACCATGCGGCCAGTCATTACACGACCCGCGTTCTCTCCGTCCAAAACGTTGAAATTTCGGTTGTATGCGGAAATGGCAACATCCGCGTCAAACTCTTTTCCATTCAGTTTGATGTAGCTCATGTCACACCCCCGCCAGATTGACGCCGATACGCCGGGTCTCCGCCTTGTTCAGCTTATAGACCACCTTCCCCAGCTGGTCTCTATCCAATTGTAAGATAACAGTCTGCTCACCTCCGCCCAAATTGGCAGTTTCCTCGCGTACAATGCGGCGGATCAAGCTCTCAGGCGCTTCAATGTTATTCCCCTGCTTCTGGTCACCCAAGACAGCGAGAAACTCCCGGTTAGGCGGAATAACCGCTCCTTGCGCAAGATACGGTATATTCGGGATTGTAAAGGGGCGGATTTCCTGACCGCCAAACGTTCCCAGGAAAGGAATCGTGACTTTCGGAATCCTAATAACCAGATGCTCGTTAATCCAGTCAATAAACTTGTTCACAAGGGAAATTCCAATATTGAGCGCGTCCTTGATTGTCTGCACAAATCCGTCCCAAATATTAGAAAACGCCTCTGAAATACCGTCCCATGCTTCATTCCAGTCGATTGTAAAAACATTAACGACAAATTCAATAACGCTTGTCAGCCATTCCAGGATTTGGCTTACACCGTCCGCGATCGCTCCAACGACTCGTCCGAAAATATCAATAATTACTTGAAATGCCGCAGAAATCGGAGGTCCAAAGGTGTTCACAAACCAATCAACCAGTGGCAAGATAAACTCGTTATAGATACGGAGCGCTCCTTCAATCAACGTACCTACAAAGTTTAGGAAGTTGTCGAGTAACGGCTTCAAATGCAAAGTCCAAAGCTCTGTAAAGGTATTGCCCAGAGTAGTCAAAACCGGCTTCAAGATCGTGTTCCAGATATTCAAGAAAAAGGATGTCAAGTTTCCGATTGCAGTTTTCATCTGATCGAAAATGGGAACGCCCCACGTATTCCAAAAGTCGATAATGCTGTCCCAGCAGTCACTCCAAATATCTTGAATAATCTGCATGGCCGGGGCAATCGCATCTTGCCAGATTGTGTCAAAGACCGTTTTCACATAATTGAAAATATCATTCCCAACACTCAAAACCTGCGTTGCAATGTTAGTAAGCAGAGGGAGAATATCAACTGCCCACTTTGTCAGCGTGGGGAAAATTACGATGTTCCAAATATCGGAAAGCACCATTGCTGCAGAGTCCAGAAGCCCTCCGACAACATTCCCAGCCGTAAGAATAAACTGGTTCAAGAAATCCATAAACTCATTGTTGAACCAATCATATAGAGGCGGCCCAAGAGACTTGATGTCATTCCACATATCGAGGAAAACGTCAGTCAGCTTTCCTACTCCCTCAGAAATATAGGCGAACGATTTTTTGAAAGAGTCTTCCAAAGGACTAAATGCGTCTTTAAGACGGTCAATCAGCTTTAAGATTTTGCTTTCTGCAGTGCTCTCCACGATGTCATTAGAGGTAATGGTCTCAATTTTGGAAAGGCCGCCGCCAGCTGCTCCTCCCGTTCCACCACCTGAGCCGCTTGCAGAATTTCCAGTCAGCTTGTTAATTTCATCAAACGAAGCGATACTCTTTTTCTGCTCCTTGTTAGTCTCTTTCGTGGCATCGGTCAAAGCGTTCTGGTTGTCAACAGCCTCATCAATACCAGAGGAAACACCGCCCACATTATCTTGCGTCTGCGTGATTTCCGTATTGGCACCGCCAAAGATAGCCGTGATGGCTGCATTAAAAGCGTTCGCCATGTCGATTAGCGCGGACACAATCCGGTTCAGAGTCTGCACCACTGGCAAAAGCACCTGAATTAGCGCCTCGCCAATAATAGACATGAACTGCTGCCATTGCATAGAGAGAATGCGTGTCTGATTTGCCCAGCTGTCTTGCGTCCGGATAAAGTCACCAGAAGCCAAAGATAGCTGATCCAGAACGAAGTTATAACGCAGAGTCACCAGCTCCGCCTGAGACATAGCAGAAATACTTTTGGTGATGCCCTGAGACAGCGCAAACGCTTCTAGGTTGGCCTGGGTCATAACGATGCCCAGGTCTTTTAATGTCTCCGTTTCACCAGTAAAGACGGATTTCAGCTTAATATCCGCCAGCTCCTGGGAGATGTTGTAGAAGGATGCCACGTCACCCGTCAGTCCGGTGAGTGTCAAGGACATCTCTGCCGCCTCTGCTTGCGACAAGCCCATATTGCTTGCCATTGCCATATATGTAGAGGCGGTACGCTTGGCCGCAAGCTCGCTCATGCCGAAGTTGGTGATGGCGTTTTGGGCAAACTCGTCAACGGCGCTGGACATATCGCCAAAGGCCACGTCGACAACATTCTGGACTTCCGCAACGTCGCTTCCAAGCTGGATAGCCTGTTTGGAAAAGTCGATAATTTTATCAACAGCAAAGGCCGTTGCAGCCAGCTTTGCCAGCTTTGTCAACGCACTTGTCGCCTGTTGTGTGTTTGCTCGAACATCAATGATAATAGAGCCATCTGCTGCAGCCATGTTCTCACCTCCCTAGCAGTTTTTTCAGAAGTTCGTCCTCTTCTTCCGTGTAATGCCGCTTTAGATCAACTTTTGAGCGGTTCTGGTTGTAAAATTCCTTTTCCCACTTTTCGAGTTTTTTGTGTTTCCGAAGCTTGTCACGGATGGAAACAACGGCGGAAAGCTGCCCTTCCCCAATGCCCATAAAGTAAGAAACAAAGGTCCACCAATGACAGAAAGAGTCCGATCTGACATCATGCCCGGCCACCTTGATAATGTCGGCGGCGATCATTTGGTAGTCCTGCTCCCAGTCGATCAGTTTTGGCCGTTTTTTATCCTCCTGTTCTTCTCCGCAGGCGATAAACCAAAGCAGCTTTTCAATCGCTTCTTGATAATCACTTTCCGGCATTTCTTCAAATTGGGGATAGAACAGGGCCAAGCACACATAGACCTTTACAAACTCGTTTTCGCCGCCATTAAGTCTGGAAATGATGTTCAGGATATCCCGGTAATCGGCGTTGATTGCATATTCTTTTCCACCAACTTCAAGATTGACCGGGAGTGTCCATCTCATTTATTTCTTGCCTCCTGCACGGCTTTCTGCGCCTCCATCTTTGCGTAGGTCTTAACGCCGTCTTCGACGATGGGGCGCATGGCATCCAGGAAATTTGTAATGACCAACTCCCCGTTACTGGCAACAGCCATTACATTTGCGCCGCTCAGGATGCTGTCAAAGTCGTTTTCCTCACCGAACACATGGGCGAGAGACTTTTTTACGCGGGCGTCATACTCGGCCAGCAGATCAATGGCATCCTCTCCGGTCTCTGCAGATTTTGAACGTTCGTTATAATCCTTTTGGATTTGCTCGATTTCCACACGCAGGTCCTTGAACCGCTTGTACAGATTTGGGTCAGACGGATTAAACCGTAAAACGCCGCTGTCATTGATCTGGTATGTTTTAATGCCGGTATCAAATGTGATCTTCTGCATAATTCCTCCAAAAAGAGGGCACAGCACTATTCCTTTGTACTGTGCCCTTCCTTGTCTTTAGGCCGCTCCGTCTGCTTTAAAGGTTACAGTCCCTGTGGTATTGGTGATGGTCCCAAGCGTTCTGGTGCCGCCGTATGTAATGTCGCAGGAAATTTCCAGGTTTCCGCCGCCAGCGCCACCAATTCTGGTTACAGACACGGATGCGCCGCTGTACCGCTCCGCAAAATTGGACTCGCCAGATGTTGCGTAGTAGTGGCCGATCAGCATATCTTGATTTGCCAGAGCCTGTGCGTCCTGGTCCTTGATTGCCAAATTCCACAGTTTCACCGCCGCTACGTCCCCTGCATCCAGAGGGATAGGGTCGAAGCTCTGGGTGATGACTGGTTTTGTGAGTGTGGTCCAGGTGTTCCCAAAAATGTCCTTGATAGACTCCTCGGACCAGTCCATTTCCTCGTCGGACTCCTCAACGCGCTTTCCAATGGCGGACCATACAGGTTCCTCCGGTGTTCCAGTATTCAGATATGCAATCAGCAGTTCACGGGCAATCGTGCGCCCTTCTGTGGTGTTAAACTCCAAATCTGCCAAAGTGCTCACTCCTTTCAGACATTGACCTCATAGGCCAGTCTCATTAAAATTTGATAGTCCTCATAGCCGTCTTCATAAGCTGCGAACTTAGAGGATTGTGTGGTCGGCTCGACTTTCAAAGCGTTGATGCCATCTCCCAAATCGGGGTGTTGGGTCCTTGCCCAGTCCCCAAAATGGTTCAGCATTTCGTCTGCTTGGAGCCGCTTGTCGTTGCTGCTCCCCGGTTTAATCCGGTAGATGATCTTGAATTGGTATTCCGCCTGATACCCGCCGATAATGTATTGCTGGGTGATATACGTTCCTTGGATAGTAGACAGAGCCATGGCCGCATCATCTCCGGCGGCATCATCGATGTCCAAAAACTCGTACTTGATAACTGTCACAGGCTTGTCCGGAAAAGTATTGGCCCACACCAGCATAGAGCGAGAAATGCGGTCAACTTCCTCCGAAGATGCCAAAATTTTCTGCTTTTTATCCTCGAAGATATCGCTTCACCGCCTTTCCAAATACTCGTTCCCATTTGCCCTTGTTTTCCGCTTTGCTCGCCTCAAACCAATGTGATTGCGCCTGCGAGTGCATAGCTTTGTTGAAAACCAAGTCTTTATCAGTGAGAACTTTTGTTGCTCCGTAAGATGCATAACTGCTGCCTGTTGCCGGGTCTATCATCAATTTGCCGTAGTATAAATAGCGAGATTGTGGGCCGGGATAGATAATCCTGGATTCCTCTACTTTTGTTCTTCGGTCGAGATTGCCCGTTAAGGCCGGAACGTATGGAGATGTATCCTTTTGTGCTTGGATAGCCATCGCATAAACAGCCTTTTTGCTTGCTGCTTCCAAATGCCCCGTCACAGTTGGAACAATATTGGAGCTGACATCAAAGCTAAACATCAGTTCCCACCAACTTCCCAATGAGACATCTCGCCGCCGAAGTCCTTTAAATCCACAGTGTTGACATTGTAGACATCATCGTATGCGGCATCGATCTTCTGAGCAGACCAATTAGGGTGGACGGCCTCTCCTTTTACAAAGAAGGTGTTTTCTCCAGTGGAAAGCGTCCAAAGCCCGCTCTTGTCCTCTGCCCGCCAAAATTCAATAGGCCCTACATACTGCTTTGGCTCACCAGTCACCCCGTCTACGGCTTCAACGCTGGTCGGAATATAAAGGTTGACTGCATCCGCTCCAACCAAACCGCTTTCGTTAACGTTTTTGGCCTTGACAGCATCCAGCAGAACTCCTCGCAGAATGGTAATATGATTTGTAGTTGTTTCCTCAAAAGTGCTAGGGTCCTCTTCTGTCACCACGTTATAGAGCGTCACAACATGGGGGAACACAGCCACACCCCCTTCCACGATACAGGAGGCCCGTACTGGACAAATACTGCGCTGCAACAGATGCAAGAGATGCTTGTGCTGCCTGTGCCGCTGTCGTGGCCTGCTGTGCGCTCTCGCCTCCGCTCCGGTAGGTCTTGGACCAGCTGCCCACACTCTGGCTTTGCAGCTCTCCGCCCTCTCCGACGTTTGCGGAGTTTTGGAGAGCGTTCAGGGCTGCTTTGCTGGCGAGATCGATGCTCTGGTACTGCTCTGCAACAGCACAGCAGGCCATTTTCAAGGCCTCCAGTTCCTGATTTTTGCCTGCCCGGCCCTGCGTGTAATAGTCCAAAAAGCTGCTTGCACGCAGGGCGAGGCGCGGAAAGTCGGTCTCCTGAATGGCGGTGCCCAGGTATGTATTTTTGTAATACGGATAATCTGCGTAAGCCATCAGGAGTCCTCCTTACTTCTTCGCACGGGCTTTCGTCTTAGCCTGCGGCTCAAACGTCGCTCCAGTAAAGCTAAATTTCACCACACTGGAATCATCAACAAGCACTTCAAAGGTATCGTCCTCAATTACTCGGAATATGATGTCGGCATCGAACGGGATGTTTTGCTTTGTGGGGGAGCCATTTTTCTTGAAGGTCATTTTTGACCCGGTTTTGGTCAGATGGAACGGGAAATAATACCCGCTCTGCTCCTCCGGGGTGCTGCTGAACTCTGTATAATCAGAAACATAATGAAATGTGCCCGTTACAGCGCCGTTCGCATAAACCTTCAGGTCATCACCCACAAGATCGGAAACCTGTTTCCCCAATAGGGTCTGACCGCTGGGGAATAGCGTTAGGGTGTCAGACCCAATTAACCCCCCGCCGGTGCGTAGACAGCAAAAGGGAAAGCCTTCGTGTTCCCGACGTTGTAAGCATTGATAGGATTGGGAATCTCCCAGCCCAGCCGCATGACGGCACGCAGGGCCACCATGTCGTTCTGCATCAGGTTATAGAGGATGTTTCCGGTAGTGGGGTCCTGTACCACGCCGCTGTCAAAAATCTTGAAAGTCATGTCCTGCCGAATGGCATAGACCAGCTGGCTCCAATCGCCTACGATGGCGAGGGATTCCTCCGGGTCGTAAGCCCCGTTCACAGGGAAATACATGCTCATGCCGTCCAGCGCGTAGCGGGTATCGCCCTGCATATCGGTCTTGAAAATGGGCTGGCCGTTCTTGTCCACAAGGCCGCGCAGCTTGGCGCGCATCTGAATTGCGGCCATCACGCCGTTGGGAATATAGCCGCTCTCCTCTACCTTGGCAATCACGCCGCCCTCGCCCATAATGTCTTTGAAAATGTCGTTTGTGGCCGTAACGACAGCGCCTGCGGTGATGGCCGAAGGGACAAGGCCATCACGCCAAGAGGTGGGTTTGTCCGTGCTGTACAGAATAGCGGCGTCGATAACCTTGCCAAATGCCTCCTGAAGGCGGGGGCGCACCTCACCCCAAATGTCGTAATCGCTATCATCCAACACGGCCTCGGGGATAGGCACGATAACAGCGATCTCCTCGGCGTAGATTTTCTTCTTGTCCCACGCCATATTCGTGGTTTTTTTCAGAGATGCCTTGGAGTCGGACGCGCCAGTTGTTGCCTCGCCGTTGACGAAGTAGGCAGTGGGCAGAGCATCCAGCACATTGAGGGTCTGCGTCTTACTAGTCATGTTGGGCAACCGACGGGCCATCCGCAGCACAGCGGATTCCGTTACGGCACCCTGGATAATCTCACGGGTCACGGGCTCCGGGATAAGCCCGGAAAGTTTGCTTCTGTCGATAATATCAACAGCCATTTAGGTTCTCCTTTCATTTCAGTACGCCCCGGATCAGGGCGTTCATTACGTCGTTTTCTCCTGTTTTGGGCTTTCCGCCGCCCACAGGAGCGGTCCAGTCAAAGGTAGTTTTCTTGCGGTCAGCGGTTAGCTCGTCCACGGCCTGTTCGAAGGTTTTCTTATCGTCCACCATCTTCCCGGCCTTAAAGGCGATAAACTCGGCCTCCTCGCCGGACAGGCCCTTTTGGGCCAGATACAGGTCCCGCTTGAGTTGGTCCCGCTCCGCCTCTGCGGCGGTCAGTTTCCCGGCCAGCGTGTCCCGCTCTCCGGTCAGCTTGTCCCAGCGGTCTTTTTCACCGGCCTGCCCGTCCTTCCAGGTCCGGTAGGCGGTCAGTTCTTCCTCGCTGGGCATTCCCTTCATGGCTTTTGCAAGCCGTTTGCCGATCATGGCATCCACTTCCGCCTGAGTGAAGGTTTTCTCAGGCGTGGGCTCCGGCGCAGGGGCCGGGGTAGGGGTATTGATAGGTTCGCTCATGGTATTACCTCCGTTTATTGTCAGGGCCGTCGCCCTGCGGTTTTACGCCTCTCGGCAATTAGTAAGCTACTTTCATACGTTCTCGTTGCATCGGCAACCTAGCCGCCTCGCTGAACGACTTATATTCTGCGTTTAGCCGCCGGATACGGGCCGTTACAGCTTGGTAATCATCTTCCAGCTCTGCGGCCTTATATGCGGTTTGTTCCCGCTTCAGCTTGCGGACGGTGCGTTCTATTTGACGTTGTTTTTGAGTGGCTGTATATCCATCGTACTGCCTGCCTTCAAAAGATATCTCCCGATTTTTCCCTTTCATCGCGTTCAGATCAGAGTTTGAATAGGTCGGCTCCATGACACCCTCAACAAACGGATAAAAGTGGTGGCGGCAGTTCCATCCGCCTAGACCAGGTCCGGTACCATAACCCGTAGAAGCGATAAAATCAGGATATCTCCCGCTGGATTGCTTCGGTTTTGCGCTCCATCGGTAAATCTTCCCTTGCCAGCTCTCGTGGTTTTCCGGCCCGGTTCCGGTGTTCCGCGCCCCGATATGAGCAGAGACCTCAACCAGATCAGTTTCCAAATAATCCATGCCTTGCTCCGAATACTGTTCGCAAAGCTGATTGATACCAGTCATAATAGCGCGGCGGACTGCAACGTCAATCTGGTCCATGTGACCGCTTTCATATTCCGCTGTCTTGATGCCGCTGTCTGCAAGCTGCTTCACGGCACCTCTAATTGCCTGATTGTAGCTGATTGCACCGCTCTGTATCTGCAACACGGCATTATCAAGTGCCCATTGGTAAGCACTTGCAGGCCGGAGCAATGTCCTTCCATTGTCGAGCAGGAAAGCCATTGATTGCGTAATATTTCGGAACGTTTTGCGAGTCTGCTCATAAATGGCATAGGTATCTTCGATGCTCAACAGTGTTTTTGGCGCGGTCACATCTGCTATCTTTATCAATTCAGAGTAATACCGCTGGTTCCACTCCACCACATCGTCCAACAGCTCAGTCAGATTCTTTTCGCTGATGTTGGTTGTTCGACGAATCGCACGCTCAATCTCCTGTTGGCTGATACCGTGAGACCGGAGTGCTTGGATGTCCAGCACCGTTACTTCGTTTAGCTCCCCTGATACTTTAAGCCTAGAACAAATTTCCTCTAGTAGCGTGTTTTCAAGATTGCGGTATAGCTCGGCCAGCTCTTCCGGGAGGGCATCGAGAAGTTCCGGGGTAAATGGATACCTCATTCAATTTCTTCTTCCTCCTCGTCCGTCATATCCTCCATTTTCGGCAGCATCTTCTTTGCTGTGGCTTCGTCCTCGTTATACCACTTCATGCGGTACTCCCAATCGTTCATAATACCCGCCGCTAAATCCTGCCTGTCATTATTTCGTTCTGTTGTCTTGTCCTCGATGATGCTATCATCGAAATCAATAGTGACCTCCGCATCCTCATTCAACCCGGCACCCATGGCCGTGTTGCCCAAGCGAAGAATAATCCGGCACAGTTCTTTGATGGCGCTCTCCAGAATGATTTCATGCTTCTTGATGGTGCGGAACATGGTGGAGTTTTCACTGATGACCTGGGTGGCGGTAGTGATGTTCCCACCGTCAAAGCGGTAATAAGTCTCCCCGAAACCACACTTGCTGGACAGCAGATTAAGCTGTGTCTGCACCCCCTGGGTGTGTTCCGCTGTCCGAAGGTTCATGTCGATGGGCTGAATGATGGCCCCGCCCTCGATGTCTTCCGGAAGCACATAATAGGCCAGATCATCAGGGTCAAAAACCGGCTCCCCGTCCAAATACTGTTGTGCGGAAGGCTTGACCATCACCCGCTTTTTCCCCAGCACGAACTCATTGACGTAGCTGTCAAAAGCAATATCTACGCCCTTCATGCTGTCGATGGCGTTAGCGTAGACCGAAATCCCAAGTGGAATGGAGTAATCGAAGTTGTTGGCGATATTAGGCCGGTCAATGACGAATTGCCTCCGGTCGCTGCCGGTGTGGACAACAGGGGGCACCCTCTCAAAGCCCTGCACGGAGGTCAGCTTTACCTCAGTATCTACGTTCTGGTTCCGATATGTATACAGCCGGTTCTCAATGTTGTACAGGCCGTCGACCTTCCGGTGGATTTGCAGATAGCAGTAATCTTCCCCGTTTACGTTGACGATGCTGTCAAAGGCACATTCAGTAATAACGCCATTCTGCCAGGACAGGGGCCAGATATGCTCCACCGTTACGTAGTCGATGACGATATCTGTGGCGCTGCCAGGAACCGGGCCCGCTTCCGTGACCCCCATGCCCACCACGCGGGGGATAAAAGCCACCGTTCCAAGAGCGAAGGCCATTTCCTGCATCTCGTTGGAGCGCACGCGAAAGTTGTTCTCCTTCAGGACCCGGTCAATAAACTCCTGCTCCTTTGTGCCATCCAGAGTGATTTCAACCCTCTCATTCATGAGAAGATTTGCCCAGTCCTCCGGGATTTTCTTTCCCATGTTGAGGGTGTACCGCTTGCAGCGCACCATCCCGGCCCCGTTTCGTACCCGGTAACGGTGGAACCCCTTCACGTCGCCCTCATACCAAGACTTCCACTCTTGCACCTTCGTGTAGAACTCCTCCGGCACGGTGGAGTAACCAAGTTCTTTCAGTTTTTCGATAATGTTCATGCTGTTACTCCCATTTTTCGGAATACTCGCTCCAAAGCGTACCGTGTGGCATCAATCAGGTGATTGTTCTCGTCAGGATACCCGCTGATGATCTCTCCATCCTTATTACGCTCATACTCATAGTTCACAAATTCCTCATAAGCATGTGGCGTTCTGCGGCGGTCAATAACGATCTTTCGGCGTTGCAGCCACTTCATACCGTACTCCACACTACCCGGCCCCTTTATTGCTTCCTTGCGGGGAGTCCCATGGCTCTGAAATCTGCGGCGGACTTAGGCTCCGCGCTGTCGCAAGTGATATAAGCGTCTTTGTATCCGCGCTTCAAAATCACGCCCGCACTAGCCTCATTTGTCAGCTTGTTTTGGCATATCTCATCAATCATGTAAATGGTCTCATGTGCCCGGTCGTAGTGAAGGCGGATAAAAGCGAAAGGGTCAGGGAACCAGCCCCAGTCCACACCCTGGTAAATCTTATCGAAGGAAGCAATCTCTTTGTCGGTAATCTCTCGCAGTTCCAGGTTGTCAAAGACGTTTCCGCCCGTTCCAACCGGAATTCCCAAATACTCATGCTGGTAAGCTCGCTCATCCGTTTCTTTCAGGTGTTCAGCCTCAAACAGAAACTGCTCTCCCAACCACTCCGGCGGCGCTTCCAAGTATGTACTCTTGTGGCACAGCCTGTCCGCCCTCTCCTTCAGGCTGTCCTTGTTGGCCCAGTTGTCCCGGCTGATTGGCGGGTTGTAACTCTCAAAGTTCCAGAACTTGGAGCCGCCGCGCATGGTAGATTGTAAAATGGTCCGGATTTCAGCCCGTCCAGCGAATTGGTCCTTCTCCTCAAAGTGAGTAACGGCAATATACCCAAACGGCACTTTGATAGATTTGATCTTCATGGGATCATCAGCGCCCCGGAACATGATCTTTTGCCCAGTCGGCTTATATACAAGTTCCAACGGCTGCACCTTGGCTATCCAGCAATCAGCCATGCCAAGTTCACTAATCGCCCACAGGTATTGAGCATATACGCTATCTCGCAAAGTATTTCCGACCTTGCGGAGCACTAAGGCGTGGGTATTAGGGTTGGTTAGTAGAATTAACGGCACAAGCAGGGACACGCAGGAAGATTTCAGAGACCCACGCCCGCCGGATAAGTCATAGTGAGTGTGTCTGTGTCGGAATACATCACGGGCCAGCAAATGAAATGCGGGGCCAAGTACAGTAGATAAGCGCACTTCAGACATCTATAATCACCTGCACCTTGTCCTCTTTCCCCTCACCCTTGATGTCCGTCCACTTGTCGATCAGCGTCCCCAGGGCCGTCGTGATCTGCGCAGGTGTGGCCTCCGCCAGCTTTTCAGGATCGTTGAGCGCGGCAAGGCCCTTTCCGATGATTTCGCACACAAGCCCCTTCTGGCTCTCCATGTAAGCGAGAATGTCAGCAGTGTTTTCTTCTTTTTTCTGTGCTACTTTTTGCTCAATATCGCTACATTCAAGGACAATTCTCTTTACCGTCCCATCTGCAATACGGTTTTTCCTTGCTGTAGCGCGATAGCTGCCGGTCTCCAGATAATCAGCCACTATTTTCTTTTTCTGCTTATCCGTCAGCCGTGCAGCCATATCACCACCTCAATCAAAAATTCCCCGTACCCGACCCTCCCATCATTTCAGCGAGACGGGCACGCCCTTGTATCAAAGCTCCATATTGGGGTAAACTGTTTCCCAAACGTTCACATGGTAAGTATTGACTTCGCCATAATTGGCATCGAAAATCTTTTTAACCCCATAGCCCTGCCGTTGGCTCTCAAGCTTGATCCTCCGCCAGTCAAAAACCTTATATGATACTCCATTCAGATGTGCCACTCGCTTGATGGAATACCATTCCTTGCTCCTATCCAGTTCTGTCTCAAGGGCCATGCGCTTTTCTTCTGCATCCGCAAGCGCTCGAAGCGCAGATGGATAATCTCTCGGAAGGACAGCATTTTCACTGGTGATCTTCTCCCGCATTATTTCAAAAGCCGTCACATAAGCCGCAGTGAACAAGACGCCCTTTTCCCCGGTCATCTTGTTTGCAACCATGTCGCAGCCCTTCTTTGTGAGAAGATAGCAGGGAAGTGTTCTACCCGTACTGTCTTGATACACATGCGGAATGAAGAAATCACTAGGCGCAATTTTGCGCTCAGCTTCACTGCCCCCAGATTTGGGGTGAGTATTTTCAGACAGAATTTTGGCGTATCCTGCAATATCCCGGATAAGGTGGTCATGCCGTTTCCCAGTCATCTCAGCCACATCCCGGCTGTCCACAACATTCTTGCCGTTTGAATTGAATACCAGAAGTTCTTTCATTTGAGGGTTCTCCTTTCGTATATGTCAGGAGAGGCGGCGGGAGATCACCCCGCCATGCGTAACCCCTCAATATTGATCTTTCCGCCCCCGTCTCCTGCAACTGCGAGGCGGCGTATGTGCGCTTCCCGCTTAGATTGTCACACCTGCGTCATATGGATATGCCATATGGTACTTTACCCGATCCGGTACAGGTAGTTTTCAGCGGGATAGCGCCGGGGCAGGTCATAGCTGCCACCGCTTCCGCCTCCATGACAGGCGGGCGTCACTTTCCTTCTCCGGGGCTGTCAGACGCTGTAGACTTCCCAGTATAGTGTCTTTCCACAGTCAGCTCCTTGGCCTTTGGAGCGCATTGTCTAATGCCCGTAAAGGACGATGTTGCCGCATGGAGGGCGCGACCCTCCGGCCCTGATATGTGGGCTGCATCGTGCTGCGGCATATATTCACTGCCTCTATGTAATCCGATATGCGGTATCACATCACAATTACTATACGAATCTTCGTCAGCTATCCTGTTACAATCCGGCCTTGTCCTAAGACAGTCGGAACCGCACCTACATCCGTCAGCCTCGCAGGGGTAAGCCAGTTTCATCGTATAGCAATCACGGTACATCTCAACCCCTCCGCCGGTGTCGTCGGTCGGAACCGTTTTAGTTTATTGAGCCGGGGTCAGCCAATTAAATATTCTTCGCCCTGCCGCTTTCGCACAGCGCACAGGGAAGGCCCGTTTTCTCTTCGTGGAGCTGTGGAACCATACATCTGGCACGGGTGGAAGGCTCTGTTCCCCCAACCTCCGGTTTTGGAGACCGGCGCTCTCCATTGAGCTACACCCGTATATTGTTTGAGCGGGTGAGGATTTGCACCTCACATGAGTGGATTGCTACCTAACGCCCGTCGCGCATTACAGCGGCCTGCAAACCCGAGGGATAATACCCGTTCCGCCAGCAGGATAATAGGTGCCACCCTACCCGTCACCATAGCGTCTACCTATTCCGCCACCGCTCAGTCGTTATCTGCTCCGTATGTCGGCTTCGATTGCGAAACTCTGGAGCAGGTTAACGTGAAGGGAGTCCCCCGGCAGGAAACGTACAAGAGAGGCACTCCTTTCCGTTTAATATCTGCTTACTAGATACCCTGCCGGGGGAGTGGGTTGTCCTTTGGGCCGTGGTTGGTCACAGCCCGAAAGGGGAGGAAAAGAAGGAGCATGGGGATGTCACTCCCTCATGCTCCATTGTCGCATAGTCTTCGCTTTTAATTCCCACTTTTGTGGGAACCACTGCCCAGGTTTTTTGTGATGATGAAAGATTACACCCTATGTACAAATGGGAAGTTTGTTCTCCCCAGCAGATAGTCCGTACTGACCCCATAATAATCCGCGATTTTATATAGGGCATCCATAGACGGCTCTACTTCTCCTCGCTCATATCTTCTCAACATATCCGGGTGCAATCCCATCAGTTGTGATGTAACTGTCATGCTCCGAACTGGCCGCATGGACTCTCGCAACTTTCTCAGCCTTTCCGGGAACTCACCCATCCATATCCTCCTTCTTAATCCACCACCGTCCCGCGCAGCGGTGGGCGGTAACGCAGGCGGTGGAAATCTGGCAGGGGCGAACACCAACATCTTCTGCGGCAGATTTGATCGACGGATACTCCTTCCGCTGGCCGTGACGATCAATGGAGATCACTTCGGTTTCGGTCATTGTCTACCTCCCTCATACTGTCCGCCCTCCCCGTCGTGGATGTTGCCGATGACCTCACATTCGTAATGACACCAAGCATTCGGGAAACTTATGTAATACTTGTCCTCTCCAAGCGTTTCCCACATCCATGCACACATGTCCCACTTCACCATGACATTGACCGGATATTCAAGCGGGGGAAAGAAGTATGCCCCAAGTCCGTCTGACTTCTTTGCTATCTTTAGAACATCCCCCTCAAAAATTTTCTTCCCGTTCTTGTCGGTCAGGCCGGTGTACTGGCAGACCGTGGAGGGGTCAACTTCATCGGACACCCGACATCCGTTATTATACCAATGAATAATGACGCTATCTTGAAGATTATTCAGATCTCCATATACCCATTTCCCGTCTCTCCACCGCTTGGCTTTAAAAAGGATTTCTCTCATTGGGTACCTCCGATGATTTCGTTCAGCTTGACGGATTCGCCGGGACGGAGGGATGGGAACAAGTCTTTATCAATGTCTGTTATCCATCCGCAGGTATTGTTACTCAATCCAATTACTCCGCTGTCTTTAATTCTTTCTACATACTCCGCCTTTGGATAAAGCATGTGAATTGCTCTAAAAAGTTCCACCTCCTGCACCGTCCAGCGGGGCTTGCGGATGATGCGGTCGGGGTGGTTGATAAGCTCACATACTCGGTCAGCATCCATTACCGATCCGATGTTTGTCCGTATGATGCCAAATAAATCTATATAGGCGTCTTTGTACGAGCGAGTGTCAAACTTCTCTTCTGGCTCTACCCCCAGCACCTCGCAAATTCTCGGTTTGTCCATGTTGGCCTCCTTCCTTTTCACCCAATTTTTGCACCCTTCCTGCGGGTCAAAGTCCTTCTCAATTTCACACCCAATGCAGTTAAAACAAGTGCGTGGTTCATCATCCTCAACCACCTCGAACCCCATCAGGCGGGCGGCTTCGTAAGGGTTGGCTCTTACGTATTCATGACACGGCTTCTTTGTCCCTGCGTATTGCTGCACGGGTTCCCGAAGCTCGCAATAGTCGCAATCTTTTTTGCTATCGCAAAACTGCTCTAATGCCTGTTCAATGGTAAGTGCGACTTCGCCCGTCTTACTCCGAAACTTCATGGTCGGCCTCCTTTCGCTGGCCGTAGGAGCAGAAATCATTTTCGTAAGTTCCGCCTTCCATTCTGTGTCGCTCACATTCACCAGCACAGTGATTTTCCCACTGCCTAGTGTATCTTCTCCAATATTTACACTCCCGGCACCTGACCACAGGCACGGCGTCGATGGTGGGGGCATGACAAATCAAATTAAGAAAATTACGGTTACAGTTACGTTCAATGCCAGTTGCCCCTTTATATTGTTTCTCAACTTCGTCATAAATCATGTCAACATCAGCTAATCTCATGCCCGTCCTCCTCGTCCATGCGAGCGCCGCACGTTGGACAGTATGGCATATTCTCAAATGTTAGCGGCTGTGTTCCAGCACAAACAGAGCACCTAACTCTTGAAATGATTCCGCTTGCGGTTGAAACCCTTTCCCATCTTCCGTGCCTCACCTCCGCAACGTCGGCGGCGGGGATACGAGTTATCACATCATTGGCACACTGGCAATACCCCAATGCCCTTATCAGCGCGTTCAGCGCAGTTACCCTCTCGATGTACTCCTTCATTCGCTCCACCTCCGTTCGTGATCGTCCACAATCCGTTGAATGATTTCCAACTCTTCATCTGTCAGCGTCCGGTTCCACGCAATGGAGAAATCGCCCGTACACCGATTCGGGCAGGCCGTACACTCGCAACGGTTGGCGTTGCTGGTATCATTCACCCTGAATGGGCAGCTGTGGTTATAGCAGTCAGTTCTAATCCCTAATTCCCGTTCGACAAATTCAGTGGGATACATCGGCGGTATAGTTTTATTCTCCATCCTGCTCCCTCCGTAGTGCGGCCTCTTCGCGGGTCAGGAAAACAGTTTTTCCGAAATCTTCAGGTATCAAATAACCGTTCCAAATCGGATATGTAATCTCTCCATCTGCGTTAATTTGTACGCCATCAAGACGGCTTACGCTCGGGCAATCATCACCTTTGCGCCACTGATAGATAGTTTGATCTGGCTTTGCAGGCAGCACCATGCACCGCCCCTCATCGTCAGCCTGTTTGAGTGTGCGGAGGCGGTCAATGGGGCCGAGCTCCTTGTAAGCGTTGAGTTCATGCAGAGCGCAAGCGATTTTCGCCATATCCATGGCAGAAATGATTTCCTCCGGCTCCAAGCGCGTGTCCTCGTAGGCGGCGAGGCGGTTAATGGCAGCTTCTATCAAAGAGTAGTCGCCGTACCAATCAGAGTTTTCATACAGATCATTGATAATATCAGCAGCAAAGTCACTCAGCCGTTCCATGTCAGTCCTCCTCATACTCCGGGTGTACGCCCATGCAACAGTCAAAGCAAATCCAGCCAGTGGGAGAACATTCATCTCTCACCATCTCGCTCTGCTCATGCCGTTCCCCACAGATACCGCACTTTCGGTAGTATTTACGCTTTTTCATGTCAGCCCTCCTCGCCGTCCCACTTCCATGCGGGGCAAAGTTTGTGCAGGTCCTCTACTGCCGCATCCCTTTCCCGTTTTACCCGTTCCAGCTCGGCCAGTACAGCATCCCGGTCTTTCTCCGCGGCGCATCCGCCCTCTGCGCAATGGCCTTTGCGGTAGTTTTCCAGCTCGGCCTGCACAGCATGGCAAACCGCCTTTTCTTTCTGATACATTTCCCGCAGCTTCTCGTTTTCGGCCTGGAGCGTGGAGAGGGCGGTCAAGCACTCCACCATATCATGAAACGTCTCCTCCGGGTTGTTCTCCACCGTACTGTACCCGTGGTAGTTATGTTTCAGCCGCTCAATCAGCTTCTCAATGTCCATCAGGTGTCTTCCTCCCCCTCCGGCTCGTAGTAAACAAAATCCGTCCCTGCATTTGGCTTATGCAGTGCCAATGCCACAGGGTCAATGCAGTTATAGCACGGGGCCTCAACGGTCATTTTGTTTTTGTGCCTGCAGGTTCTGCATGGCGGCACATCTGCTCTCTGGCCGTCTGCCCTGATTTCATAGTGCCCTTTCATGCTTCTCCCTCCGGCGGGCGGCGGTAGGCAGTGACTCCGTCATCTTTCATCTCATCGTTGTCGTAATATTCATTTCTGCCCCCAAGATTACTGGTGAGAATTACGCAGTTGGCCGTTTCCACCACTTCAATCAACGCCCACATTTTAAGTGGTTCATACTGATCATCGACGATAAGATACACCGGCTCCCCGTCCATCTCCCGCAGTTCCTCCAGCGTCAGCGGCTCGTTCGGCGGGGTGAGGGTGGGCGTGAAGTAATCACACCCATCCGTACAGAAACAGCTTGCGTCCTGCGATTCTCGGCTCGCCCACAGCGCACATACCTTTTCGTGCAGGCACTTCTTGCAATCAAACTCTGCCATCTTTCAGCGCCTCCAATCTCTCCATCACCATCTGCACGGCTTCGTCCGTCATGGGTGCGCCGCAGTGGGGGCAGAAATTTTCATCTTTCACATAAAGGGCTATCGCAAATGCTTCGTGCCCACACTTTGAGCATTTAACAACAGCAAAGTGGTCTGTTTCGGTTGTATGGCTATAATTCCACTCACCCCTCCACACCTTCTCCACCTGCTCCTTACTGACGGGGCGGAGGGCGGTGAGGATAGTGTCCAATACAAGCTTGAACGACACAGCCATACCAGCCGCTATAAACGAACCTTGACCCTCGTATTCATCGGTCAGTTCTTTAAGGCTATCATTCAAAATTTTAGCTTTTGCGATTGCTTCTTCCAGCTTCATAGTTGGGCCTCCCTCTCCATCTTCTCTTTGACGGCTGACAGGATGAAATCCCGGTTCAGCACATACAGGTCCGTAATTCCGTGCTCCTTGCACATCTTGATGATCTCGTCCATGATGTAGTTTTCGATATCTTCTTTCCAGAGGACAACCGCCTGTATCGTTGCAGAGGCCACGGTGTTTCCATCCTCGTCTGTTCTGAATTGCAAGGCTGGGTCCCCAATGTCAACATATTCTCCCGGGTTCTTCATTCCATCCCCTCCAGCATCTCCATCTCCTCCAACTTCATAAAGCACGCCCAGAAAGTACGGCTTTGCTTCCCGCTGTGATGCCCAAATAGAGGCTTTTGCCCAATGGCTTTCCAAACATCCGCTGCTGGAATGTCATACTCAGACCACTTAAAGATAAGCACCCCATCCGGTTTAAGCACTCGCATACACTCCCTGAAACCGTCATGGAGCATCTTCGGCCAGCTCTCGTCCAGTTTTCCATATTTCTTGACGAGCCAAGCCGTCTCTTTCGCCCCAGTCAGATGGGGCGGGTCAAATACCACCAGATGGAATGAGTTATCTGTGAACGGCAGGTTTGTAAAATCACATACCACATCAGGATTGATGTCCAGCATACAGTTACCGGCGTTCTTCCAAAGATGATGGTACTGCTCCCGACGCTTATCACAGTAGACCGCCGCCGGGTGGTGCTTATTGAACCAGATAGACCTTGCCCCACAGGTCACATCAAGAATTTTCTTTTCCATTGAGCATCTCCATCTCCTCCGCGCTCAGAATCGCCGCCCGGGTGTTCCAGGCGAGGCGGGCTTCGTGTTCCGTCTTATACCATCCGCTGTTCGTAAAGCATTTCATGCAGATCACATTTCTGCGGACATTTGGCTGATAGTAGCGTTCGTTCCGCACTCTTGCCTGTCCTTCGCACATAGGACACGGCAGCAACACCCCCGCATCTGTCAGCCGCTTGGCCGCTTCATGGTCGCCCAGCAGGGCGCGTTTTTCGTCGCTCAAAACCATCTATAGTTCAGCTCCTCATTTAGCATTGACCATCGGAAAATTTTATCGTCTTGGTAGATCAGCCCATCGTCCTCCATCTGGAAGCGCCGGTCAAAGTCGTGTACGGTATGGCCGTCCGCCTTGAACGTCACCGGGCTGTCACTGTCCCATTTCAGCATGAGCGCCCACAGCTCCGGGTAGTTCCTGCGGAGTAGCCGAAGCTGCCCCACGCTCTGATTATGGCAGAACCAGCAGCCTCCCCTCGTGGCTGTTGTGTAGATTGGAGACAGTAGGTCTTGGCCCTCGCACCAGCAGCGGCAATCAGCTTCCGTCCAGCCCGCCTCTACAAGAGGACTTCTCTTTTTGTCAGATAGGCTGTGAAAGCGGTTCGGCTCGTCGACGGCGATGCCCAAGTATATGATATTGCCCTTTGTCTCGACCTTATCTAGCCCCGGCATTTTCACGTCGCTGTTACAGTAAGGCCCACTAGGGAACGGCCATCCGTAGATTTCTCCCGGCCGCTTGTTCCCTCCCAATACCCGGTAAAATGCTTGCTCGTATGTAAGCCGCCCTCGGACATGCTCCACCTCAATCCCCCACCGCTCCCGGATAATCTTGTCCGCCTTTTCCTTAAATTCCACCATCGGCGGAAGATCGGCTGGGATGGTGTCGGTGGCCCATACTTCTGCGTGGACGATGCGGTCAAGGGGCCAGCTCAGCTGTTCGATGGCCCCTAAACATGCGAGACTATCTTTTCCGTAAGATAGGGATAAAATATATTCCATAGGCGTTCCTCCACGTCTGGAGGTGGCCGGCCTTTAAAACGTTGCCTCCTATGGTTTTATTTAAAATTTGGGCAGCTCTCGGTGGCGTATGTAGTCACCCAATGCTTTACACCGCCCTGGCATCTGCCGACAACAAACGTCCGTTTCTTGGCCGTCCAGCCCGGTACTGGCTTTTCCTCACGCAGCCAGGGACACTGGCTGATCGGACAGCAGCAATCCATGCAGGGGTTGGCTGAATACCGCCGGATGGGGACCAGATATTGTTCAAGTTCGCCCATAGGGCCTTACCTCCACCTGTATGCTATCGTTTTCCCAAAATTCGTGAGAAACTTTCCGCACCCATTCCCGGTTGTCGTCCGGCAGTATGTAGCCTTTCATGGCGTCTAAAAATGCCTTGCCCATGGCGGCGTGATTGTCCACGTCCAGGCCATCGTTCCAGCGAAAAATGACTTCGACAGGGCCTTTGACGAACTGTTTTCGGATATGTGCCTTTTTCATGGACCACAGCGCCAGAGAGTGGAGTTCTTCTGCGTCCCGCTTCCGCTGCGACCAATGTTTCCCGGCATAATACGCATTCAGGCCAAACCGCTTGTTCCAGGCCGCTTTTCCCCTTTTGGTGGGCGGATACGGAATTTCAAAAATCAAATCCCCATCCTCCTTGCCAGCTCTTTCAGGGCTGCCTCGTATTCGTCCGGCGGCAATCCCTGGAGCTTTTTCTTCTCCCGCTCATAGGCGGTCCAGTCAGCGTTCCCAGCCGTAGACTCCATCGCTTTCTCCCTTCTTTGTGTACCGGCGGCACCGGGCGTCATAGACCAGCTGTATGTTGGCTGTGGAGCCGTAGGACCGGTTCTTTAGGATGCTCAGCCCGGCGTCATACCCATAGGCCGCGATATCCTTTTCTTCCATCCGTTCCAGCGAAAAGGCGTTGTCCGCCCGGTTTGTGATGTCCGCCGACCCGCCGATGTCGTCCGCGGTCAGCAGCTTCTTTTTGTCGTTGTCGCCCTTCCGGGGGTGTGCTACCAGATGCACGTGCACCTCGTTTTTCTTGGCGAACTCCACCAGCCGCCCCGTGAACCGGCTCTGCGCCCGATAGAAGTCCTTGTCGCTCTGGTCGCTGAATCGGGCGGTCATCAGATTGTCCACAAGGAATACACAGCAGCCGAACCGGCGAATAGCATACTCGAACACGGAAATGATACTGTCCTCGTCCCCAGCACCAGCCACCCGGTTGTCGTACAGGAAAAACTTTCCCTTCCACCAACCGTCGATCCGGTCCGCGATCTCCTTCGGCGTGTAGTAATACAGCTTCCCGGACACCGGGTCCCGCTTCGGCTCGATATGCCCGGCCCCGGCGGCCTGCAGCATAGCCCACTGCTTGAAGCGCCAGGCCGACAGCTCCCCGGAGTAGGCGCAGACCGGGAAGCCCTGGTCGATGGCGTTTAGAAGCAGCTGGGACAGCAGCGTGGACTTGCCGCTGCCGCGCTTTCCAGTCCACACGGACAGCTCCGATGGGGCAAAGCCTCCGATGGACTGGTCCAGTGCTTTTAGACCGGACATGACGGCGACGGATGCGCCGGGGTCCCTCCGCTCCACGTCCGCCAGGTCCAGCAGGCCGTCCATGGGCTGTTCCACGGCGCCCAGCAACAGATGATCCACGGCCTTTCTCCCGCCGGAAGCCAGCACGTCCCGGATACGGGAACATTTCCCGAAGGCCCCTTCCTTCGGCAGCAGCACGGCCACAGATGGCGTGTATTCTTTGAGGGCGTCCGCCACGGCTTCCGCCGTATCACGGTCGGACAGAGCCAGAAACACAGATGGGAAGGCACTCAGAAACGGCTCCGCATCCCGGAAGTTCTCAAAGCCCGCTCCGTAGGCAAGGCAAACGGCGTTCTGGTTGTCCAGGGCTGTCACATCCTGGGCGTCCGCCACAAACCACAACGCTTTCCGCGTGTCCATGGCGGTCTCATCGTAGAGCAGCCAGGCGGAGACATCAGGTAAACTTGGCATACGGGTCCTCCTCCCCGGCCAATGGTTCGTCATCCCAGCAACCGCCATCCAGCCACTTTGACGGGCTTGGAAAATACCTTGCGTTCTCCCCGGAATACTGCGGCCACAGCTTTTGCTGTTTCACAGCCTCCAGAATCCGCTTTACCTTCCCTTCATCCGGGTCTACCCGCTTCCAAGCGTCAAAAGCGTCTTTCTTGGCTGACTTTTTGGGATAAACATCCCAAAACTGGTCAAACCCCCAATAGTTTTTGGCAGCCCCTTCCGTTGCAGAGGGGGTAGGGGGTATATAACTATCGTTCTGATTCTCTTCCTCTCTCTCTACCTCACCCTCTACCTCTATCTCTCCCTCTATATTGCTTTCCGTTTGCTTCCGGTTTGCTTTCGGTTTGCTTCCGCCTCGCTTCCCGTTTGCTGCCTTTTTGCTTGCTTTGTCAAGTATCGGTTTTACAAGCAAAAAGGAAGCGGATGCCTGTCCTGTTAATGGCTTGCTTTCTCCCTCGAACACATAAGTACAAATCGCCGTCACAAAGGGAAGCTGGTCCTTCTTCGGAAGCACTTTTAACGCCTCCCAGAAGCTGCGGTAAAAGGTAAATTGGTCACGTTCCAAGCAGTTCACCCGCCTTTTCCCTGGTGCTGATGCAGGAAAATATATTGACTATTCGGCCCCATCTGCTGGTATAGCCATTCCTCAGCTTGCTCCTTGCTCAAATGGTTCTGTGCGGCGGCCCACTCATAGGAGAACTCTCCGGCGGCTCGCTTGGCCTCCATACGGGCCTCCAGATCGGCTCTTGTGTGGTTCGCCTCTATCATGTAGAGGTCGTAACTCTTGGCCTCAATGCCCTCCAGCGTGCCGGTGTCCGTGGCGTAGAAAAGGTGTTCTTTCCCATCGAAGATGTGCCATGCGCAGTTCGGAACGTTGTGAGGAATGAACTCCGGCCGTACAACAGCCAAACCTTTGTATAAAGCTGCATCATCTGAGTTGTATGGGGATATCACATCAACTCGGCGCTTGTCCACCCCGGCCTCCAGCAGCGGCCCGACCATCCACTCGCAGCACCCCCATCGGAGGGCGGGGCGCTCTTTTGAAAGTGCCCGCGCCGTCCGGGGGTTAAAATGGTCGCTGTGGATGTGGGTCAGTAAAACCAGCCGCAGGTCTTTCTTGACCGGTTCCAGGGCCTTGAAGGGTACGCCGCAGTCAATCAGAATTCGGCCGTTAATCACCACGGCGTTCCCCTTAGAGCCGGTGGAGATGATGTTATAGGTCATCGAGGTTTACCTGTTCATTGCCGCCGTCTCCAGTCGCGCTATCAGCATTGCTCTCGGAACCTGATTTCTCCGGCTTAACAGAGGAGGCAATGGACATATCGAAATACTGTTCGACACTGGCCGAACCATCCCGGATAGCGTTGTAGACATTCTTGAGGCGAATAACACTTTGCTGCGAGAACGCTTCTTTCTTGCAGCCGATGTAAGCTTCCAGCATCTCCGCTGTCACGCCGTACTGCTCCTGAAAGTTCTTCACAAGCGCTCTCACCATGTCCACCAGCGGCATCTTCGCATTTCCAGTGAGAGTCACATTGCACTGGCCGACTGCTGCATCAACCACATCGCCGGGAATGACCGAGAGGATGCAGGCGCGTTCGCGGCGGGCAGCTTGATTGGCTACCATCTCATAGATATCTCGGGGGTCCGTGAGGGGATAGGCCCCCCTCTTTGTCTCTCGAATATGCGGAACGTCGAATACCTTTGTTTCCCGGTAGTTGGTCTCCAAATCCCAGCAGTATGCCATAACGGTGGATTTCTTTGCTGTCTGCTCCAGTACCTTGAAACCGGCATCTACATTTCCCCAGCCTCTTGCCAGGGTACGGGCCAGATGGATAGATGGTCCGGTGATGACCTGTCCTCCGCGCGGATATTCGTACATGGCCTTCTCCGCAAGACTGGTGCGCTGGCAATCTTGCAGGATTCGGTTGTAGGCGGCGACTTCGTCACGGGGGAACTTCTTGGCGGCAATCATAGCCACTTGGACCTCCTGCGCCTCCCGACTGGCCGCCATTTCCGCCCCAACAGGGCGGGCCACGTTGTTCTTCCCCTCAAACTCTGCGATAGCTGCAGTATTCTTGGTCTCGTTACTCATAGCGGATGCCCTCCTGAATCATAAAATCTTTCAGCTTTTTCAGCTGCGTTTTGGTGGCAACGACGGAGAAGGAACAACGGTAGACCTTCTCAGACTCCACAGGAGGCTCTGTGACCGGAGGCGCAGCGGCCTCCACTTTCGCCACTGCCTCAGCCTCCCGCGCTCTCTGCTCCTCTCGGAGCGCCTGGGCCTCCTTCTCCGCCTCAATGCGCCGGTGCCGCTCCTGCACAGTGGAGATGGCTGCCGGAGCATCCAGCGACCGCTTGAACTCCACCATGATCTCCTCAGCATCGTCCATACCGGAAATCAGTTCCATGTTTCGTGCGATTCCGGCCACGAAATCCGCTAACTTTTCCCGCAGCTTTTTGGGCGTTTTCTGCTTGGCGGACGCCATATCCACAACAATACCAGCCTGCTCATACCGGGCAAAATCCACTCTTTCGGCGGCGCACAGCTCTGCGAAATACTCCCGCAGGCCGTCCTCGCAGCGCTGCTTGATTTCGCGCTCGGTGGCCTCCACCTTGCCTTTTAATGCCGCGTCCGCTGTCTTAAAGGCGTCGCTGACGCACTCTTTGTAGACAGCCTCAAACCGTTCATAGGGGCCAAGCACGGCCTTTTTGACTTCTTTGCGCTGTTCCTCCAACGCCTGAAACTCCTTATTCAGTTCCGCCCGGGCGCTTTTTACAGTTTGGATAGTTTCTTCTGTGCATACCAGGGACAGCGCCTCCTCTACGCGCTTGTCCACGGCCTCTTTCATAGATCGCAGCTGCTCCTCTATAACTGGGAGCTGCACGACCTTAATCAGTTCGTTCATCGGTTTCCTCCTTGAAATACGGCAGAAAACAGATTGGGCAAACAACTTTCTTGTGCTTTTCCCGGTTTCCATCCCAATCAATAATTTCTGCGCTGATTTTTATAAACGGTTGGTCAAAAGATGCTCCGCAGGTTTCACAGCGGTACATATCGATCTCCCCTCATTCTTCGCACCACCAAATGTCCGCCGTCTGGACGCCCAAGGATAAAGCTTCTGAGTGTCCCTTGACGGCAATGTCAATATGGTCCCCCTTGACTGCCGGACCGGTATCATCGGCTCTCAGATACACCATCCCGCCGTTGTGCTCGATCATGATGGTACTGCCCAGCGGTATAATGTCCGTATCCACGGCGCAGCTCACATACGGAGTCACGCGCCGTCCGCTGGCGGTGATGCCTGTCCCAGTCCCGCAGATGTGAGGCCGTTCCTCGCAACAATAAAAGGTGATGGTGGCACCTTCCAGCTTGTGAGACCGGGCCAACAAAGCGGCTTCGATCAGCTCATTTTCGGCGGCCTCCATCTCTTCCCCTGTCAGATAACAGCGAGTGGTGGCCGGGGTATCGTCGCCGGGGAGACTGCCGTCCTCTGCGGCGGGCGCCATCTTGTGCAGGGTGGGCGGCTCTGCCTCCACTGTCATAATCAGGTAGCTTCCCAGCCACGCCAGCAGCAAGATCAGAAACAGGAGATATGTAATCAGCTGCAACCGCCTCTGGCTCCGGCGCCGCCGCTCTTCGCGGGTCAGCTTTTTCATAAGATATGCCTCACCGCTTCCTCACGGGTGATATAGAAATGGATGCCCGTGCTACACTCGTTCCAGCGGTTTTCGTCAAAATCCAGCACAGAAACTACCGTTCCGGGGATATAGGAAAAATTGCAGTCTCTATCACTGACAGCGGCCTGCTCCAATACATTCCCCTCTAAATCCTGAATCTCCAAAACGGTTGCCTTTGAGCAGCGGCACTTCCGGCCTGCTGCGGAACTGCGCACGGCATCTTCGGTAATTTCCAGCTTTACAATGCACTCATGACCGCTGGTTTTGACCCTTGCCTTTTTCCAGCCGACAAAAGCGCCGATTTCCGGGCAGGCAATGGGATAAAATAAATTTTTTGCCTTTTCAATGTAGTTGGCCCCGAACAGGTTGGCCCCGAACAGGTTGGCCCTGGACAGGTTGGCCCCGAACAGGTTGGCCCTGGACAGGTTGGCCCCGAACAGGTTGGCCCTGGACAGGTTGGCCCCGAACAGGTTGGC
>ERZ773242.542-NODE-542-length-44119-cov-20.155070_pt1 | contig 44119 bp, 33 predicted proteins | sample MGYA00511077_ERZ773242 | MGnify/ENA primary metagenome ERZ773242 (study PRJEB29015, sample SAMEA2737754) | human gut metagenome | biome: human gut; feature: human-associated habitat; material: faeces | place: China | collected 2012 ... | reverse complement strand
TTTGTCAAGACTTTTTGGGCAAAAAAGTGGGGGATTTTAATAAAAAAGGAATCTGTAAGCCTTGATTTTACTGAGCTAAAGATTCCGAGAGATTATTATAGAAACAGGAGGAAGAGAATGGAAAGAATCGAATTAATAGCACCATGTCATTTTGGACTTGAGGCTGTGTTAAAAAGAGAAATACAGGATCTCGGGTATGAGATTTCAAATGTAGAAGATGGAAGGGTATCATTTTATGGAGATGCAGAGGCAATCTGCAGGGCGAATATATTTTTGCGGACCGCAGAGAGAGTGCTTCTGAAAGTGGGAAGCTTTAAGGCAGTTACATTTGAAGAACTGTTTGAATATACAAAAAAAATTCCTTGGGAGAAATACGTTCCGAAAGATGGAAAGTTTTGGGTGACAAAGGCTGCATCGGTAAAAAGTAAACTGTTTAGTCCATCCGATATTCAGTCTATTATGAAAAAGGCAATGGTAAACCGCATGAGAGAACACTATCATGTGGATTGGTTTGAAGAAAGTGGAGCCTCTTATCCGGTGCGCGTTTTTCTGATGAAAGATATCGTGACGGTCGGAATTGACACATCCGGTGTTTCTTTACATAAGAGAGGATACAGACAACTGTCAAGCAAGGCTCCGATTACTGAGACACTTGCGGCGGCGCTGATCATGCTGACCCCTTGGAGGAGAGACAGAATACTTGTCGATCCATTTTGCGGAAGTGGAACTTTTCCGATTGAGGCGGCGATGATTGCAGCGAATATTGCACCCGGAATGAACCGATCGTTTACCGCAGAAGAATGGAGCAATCTGATTCCGAAAAAAGCGTGGTACGATGCGATTGATGAAGCGAACAGTTTGATTAATGATGACATTGAAGTGGATATCCAGGGATATGATATCGATGGAGATGTAGTCAGAGCAGCTCGTGAAAACGCAAAAGAGGCAGGGGTGGATCATTTGATTCATTTTCAGGAGCGTGCTGTGAAAGATCTGCGCCATCCAAAAAAATATGGATTCATTATCACAAACCCGCCGTACGGAGAGCGTTTGGAGGAAAAAGAGAACCTTCCAGGACTATATAAAGAGTTTGGTGACAGCTTCCGCAACTTGGACAGCTGGTCGGCATATATGATTACAAGCTATGAGGATACAGAAAAGTATTTTGGCAGAAAAGCGGACAAGAACCGAAAGATTTACAATGGAATGCTGAAGACGTATTTTTATCAATTTCTGGGACCGAAACCGCCAAAACAGAAGAAATAAAGGAGGAAACCGAATATGGAACCAAAGATTATATTTGCAACAGGTAATGAGAATAAAATGAAAGAGATCCGCATGATCCTTTCTGACCTTGGAATGCCAATCCAGTCGATGAAAGAAGCTGGTATTGATGTGGATGTTGTGGAAGATGGAAGCACGTTTGAAGAAAATGCATTGATCAAGGCGACGGAGATTGCAAAACTTGCCGGTAACTGTATTGTGCTTGCAGATGATTCAGGTTTGGAGATTGATTACCTGAACAAGGAGCCGGGAATTTATTCTGCACGCTATGCGGGAGTGGATACATCGTATGATATCAAAAATAATTTGTTGCTCGACCGTCTGAAAGGAGTGCCGGATGAAAAACGTACAGCGAGATTTGTCTGTGCAGTGGCTGCGGCATTTCCAGATGGGACGACAGAAGTAGTCAGAGGGACAATTGAAGGGCGTATCGGCTATGAAATCGCCGGAGAACATGGTTTTGGATATGATCCGATCTTTTATCTACCGGAATACGGATGCACGACAGCAGAACTTGATCCGGAGAAGAAGAATGAACTGAGCCACCGCGGGAAAGCACTTCGTGCAATGCGTAAAATTATGGAGAAAAAACTATGAGAGTATTAATCGTAAGTGATACACATGGAAGTCACAGAAATTTAGATGCGGTGTTAGAACGCGTCGGAAAAATTGATGCACTCATCCATATGGGAGATGTGGAGAACGGTGAACATTACATTGAAGCGGTGGCGGACTGCGAGACTTATATGGTTGCAGGGAATAATGATTTCTTTTCATTTTTGCCGAAAGAAAGAGAGTTCAGACTTGAAAAGTATAATATATTCATCACCCATGGACATAATTACTATGTATCTATGGGGACTGCTCGATTAAAAGAAGAGGCAAGATTGAGAAAAGCGGATATCGTCATGTATGGGCATACACATAAGCCGGATTTGGAATTTGATGAAGATATCATCGTCATTAACCCGGGAAGCCTCTCATATCCACGGCAGGAGGGGCGAAGACCGACTTTTGTGATGATGGAGATTGATGCAGAGGGAGAGGTTCATTTTGAGCTGGAATATGTGTAAAATAACCGATTTTGAAAAAAATAAAAAAATTTAAAAAAGTTGTTGACATTTCCGTGATGTGCATATATAATAGCTATTGTGTCACGGAGATGACAACAAGAAAACGAAATAACGGGGTGTGGCTCAGCTTGGCTAGAGCGCCTGGTTTGGGACCAGGAGGTCGCAGGTTCGAATCCTGTCACCCCGACTTTGCGGGTGTAGTTCAATGGTAGAACACTAGCCTTCCAAGCTAGATACGTGGGTTCGATTCCCATCACCCGCTTTCCTAAAGCCTTTTAGAGGATTTGGGAACAGAAAATCAAATGTGTGTTTGTAGCTCAGTTGGATAGAGCAACGGCCTTCTAAGCCGTGGGTCAGGGGTTCGAATCCCTTCAAGCACGCTTTGTGGTGGGTATGGTGCAGTTGGTTAGCGCGCCAGATTGTGGTTCTGGATATCGTGGGTTCGAGTCCCACTATCCACCCTTCTATAGTGGGCTATCGCCAAGCGGTAAGGCACAGGACTTTGACTCCTGCATTCGTTGGTTCGAATCCAACTAGCCCAGTAATTATTATGGAGCATTAGCTCAGTCGGTAGAGCACTTGACTTTTAATCAAGTTGTCCGGGGTTCGAATCCCCGATGCTTCACTAAATGGACAAGCGCAAGCTTGTTCATATTTATTCTTCGGGAGATATTCCGATAAATCAGATATGCGGATGTGGCGGAACTGGCAGACGCGCTAGACTTAGGATCTAGTGGGAGACCGTGCAGGTTCGATTCCTGTCATCCGCAGTATAGAAGTCGTGATTCTTGAAAAATCAAGGGTTGCGGCTTTTTTCGTGTGTGGAATTATATTTTAAGATAGATATTTTTTGAGGATAGTGGGAACAGATAAAGAGACCCTTGGAGGAAATGCGAATGAGAAATTTGTATATTTGTTACAGAACATTCCCTATAAAAAGGAAAGGGCCGGTCTTTCGACCGGCGTTATGAAAAAAGAAACTTAAAGGTTTTATCCTTTACTCATATACTATAATACTATGAAAATGTGATAAAAGTGTGTTTAAAAAATGACATCTTTGTTAACGAAGTTTAAAAATTCTATCAGTCGAATTTCTCACAATCAATTGCGCGTGAAGTAATATAGTTCCAATCGATACGTTATTTAGTAGACTGTCTAGTGCATAATAACCACATTTGCCGAGCTCAATCCGGTCCTGACGGATCGTGGTGAGTGGGGGAGAGGTGTAGGCACAAAGAGGGAGATCGTCAAAACCGATGATACTGATGTCTTTGGGAACACGGTAACCGAGTTGTTGGCACTGCACAATGACAGCATTAGCAATCTGGTCGTGGCTGCATATAATTGCGGTCATTCCCATGTCCAAAAGACGTGGCAGATGTTTTTCAATACATTGTGTGATGTAGTAAGAGGCACCTGCGTAATTCGGCTCAGTCTTTAGGTCATTTTGTTTCATGGCATCAAAAAATGCCTTGTGCCGCACTTGCATGATGTAGGAACCGAGTGCACTGCTGAGGTATCCGATTTTGTGATGCCCAAGTTTTTTTAGGTGGGACACAGCAAGTGCCATCCCCTCTTTGTTGTCAATTCCAATGGAAGCGATAAATGGGTTGGCTGGTATGTAGTTGTCATAAAGAACGGTGGGAGTGTGGCTTGTCTTGAAATCTTTCATCCAAGGATCGTTGAGAGAAAAGCCGAGTACAAATGCTCCTATGTAATCATTTTGTAGCATAAACACGTCATAAGGCATCTTTTTTTGTATTTGCTCGGTCATCTCGATAACGTCTACAACAAAACCAGCAGGCTCTGCCATCTGCCGAAAGCCGATGATAAAATCATATCCAAATTGATGTGGTTCTTCGTATTCCATATTTTCTATAATGATACAAAATTTTTTTGCCTCATTTTTCTGTCTCCGCAATCTGGAGTAACCCATTTCAACAGCAGTGTCTAAAATTGTTTTTCGTAAAGTTTCGCTAATGTCTGGAGCGTTATTAATCGCTTTTGATACAGTGCCTTTGGAAACACCCAATTTATCAGCGATATCTTGTATTGTAGCCATATAATTGCCTTTCTGCTTTTTAAGATTTTGATAAAAAATACTATCTTTATTATAACGAAAATTTCACGAGAAATCAATTGTTTGAAGTAGGTTTGTTTCGAATAAAAGATGTAGAATAGTTAAAGTGTACAAAAAGTAATAAAAAAAACTGTGAAAAATAGAGAAAGTGATATGACATATTGACGTTTTTAATGTTGTGAGTTATATTACAAATAACGAAACAATACGAAACAAAGGAGACGAAAAATGAAGAAGCGAGGAGTGGCATTATTGATGGCGGCAGTATTTGCGGTTGCAAATCTTTCTGGATGTGGAAGAAATGCAGGTGGAGATGGCACGCTTGGTGAGAAAGAAAAAGTACGTCTTATGGTCTGGTCACCATCGGAAGATCAGTCAAAAGAAAGTGGGGAATGGCTACAGAGTACTTGTGAGAAGTTTGCAGAGGAACATCCAGAATGGGATATTACATTTGTCTATGGAGTTGCAGATGAGGCAACTGCGGCGAGTCAGGTGGCACAGGATCCGGAAGAGAGTGCAGATGTATTTATGTATGCGAACGATACACTTACAACAATGACGGATGCGAAGGCATTGGCAAAGTTTGGAGGCAAGTATCGAGAAGAGATTGAAAATACGAATTCAGAAGAAGTATTATCGTCCCTGATAAAAGATGGAGATTTATATGGGGTACCATTTACGACGAATACGTGGTTTATGTACTATGATAAAAGTGTTTTTTCGGAAGAAGATATTAAGAATCTGGATAGCATGTTGGAAAAAGGGACTGTGGCATTTCCGCTGACAAACTCATGGTATACACCGGCATTTTATATTGGAAATGGTTGTACTTTGTTCGGAGATGGAACAGATGAGTCAAAAGGTGTGGATTTTGCAGGGGAGAAAGCGGTTAGTGTGACGGAGTATCTGGTGGATTTGGCTGCAAATCCGAATTTTAAAATTGATGCGGATGGTTCTGGACTTGCAGGCTTACGAGATGGAAGTATCTCAGCTATTTTTTCGGGGTCTTGGGATGCGAATGCTGTGAAAGAAGCGCTAGGTGAAAATATGGGGGCTGCGGCACTTCCTACATTTACTGTGAATGGAGAGGAAAAACAGATGATGGCATATGCTGGTTCAAAAGCAATCGGAGTGAATCCGTACAGTAAGAATATGGTTGCGGCAGTGGAACTTGCAGTGTACCTTGGTTCAGCCGAGGCACAGATGAGTCATTATAAGCTCAGAAATGTGATTCCGTGTAATACAGAGTTGCTTGCAGATGAGACAATTGCTTCAGATCCACTTGTTTCGGCACAAAATAATACATTCAATCATACTTCAATTTTGCAGCCATTTGTGGCGAAGATGAATAATTGTTGGGTTCCAGTTGAAAATATGGGAAAAGGAATCCGCAATGGAAGTGTGACACACGAGAATGTGGCAGAACAGACGGAAGCGATGAATGAAGCGATGAATAGCGATGGAATTTAAAAGAGGTGAAGAGGAATGTTGAAATTAAAAAAGAAAGTAAATCAATTTCCAACACCATATACTTGTATGCGGGCAATCAAGGAAGGCGGAATTGAGACGAAGCTTTCTATGATATTGATGGGATTTGGAAATTTTGTACACAAACAGAAAATAAAAGGACTTTTATATTTGACTTTGGAAGTGGCTTATATTGTTTTTATGGCAGTGAATGGAATTCATTTTCTCAGCACGCTCGGTTCACTTGGCAGTGCACCGCAAAAAGAAGTATGGGATGCGACAAAACAGGTGTATCTGTATACAAAAGGGGATCAGTCGGTACTGCTATTGTTGTATGGAGTGGCGACGGTTTTAGTGACACTATTGATGATTTGGGCATGGAGAGGAGCGCTTAAGAGTGCATTCAAAGCAGAATGTCTGGATAAAGAGGGGCGCCATGTTAATTCATTTGTAGAAGATTTGAAATCACTACTGCATGAGAATCTGCACAGACTTTTAATGACACCACCTATGGTATTTATTTTTACCCTGACAATATTGCCGCTGGTTTTTATGATTTGTATGGCATTTACGAATTACAGCAAGCTTGGAAATCATTTGATGCTGTTTGATTGGGTTGGTTTGGACAATTTCAAGGCGTTATTTGATACGAATAGCATTCTGGGAAGTACCTTCTGGTCAGTTCTTGGCTGGACGCTTGTGTGGGCGTTCTTTGCCACATTCAGCAATTACATTTTCGGTATGATTCTCTCGCTTGTAATTAACAGAAAAGATACGAAAGCAAAAGGATTTTGGAGGTTCTGCTTTGTATTATCCTGTGCGGTACCGATGTTCGTTTCTCTGCTCATTATGAGAACGATGCTTCAGCCAAATGGTGCGGTGAATGTACTTTTAAGAAATCTTGGCTGGATTGCGCAGGACGCAAGTCTCCCGTTTTTTACGGACCCAACATGGGCGAGAGTGACTGTGATTGTTGTTAATATCTGGGTAGGTGTTCCGTATACGTTGCTTCAGTTGACCGGTGTACTTCAGAACATTCCGGAAGAGCTTTATGCGGCAGCGAAAGTGGATGGAGCAAATGCACTTCAGATTTTTTTCAAGATCACAATGCCATATATGCTCTATGTGACAGCACCGTATTTGATTGTGACATTTACAGGAAATGTCAATAACTTTAATGTAATCTATTTGCTGTCGGGGGGAGATCCGGTAACAGATCTGGCATCTACGGCAGGAAAGACTGATTTACTTGTGACTTAGCTTTATAAATTGACAATTGACAAGCAATACTATAATATTGGTGCAGTTATCGGTATTCTGACATTTATCATTTTGGCGGTTGGCGCATTGCTTACATATAGAAACAGTAAATCTTATAAGGAAGGAGAAATTTAGATATGGCAGTACAAAAAATGCGATCAGCAAAAAAGAAGCGCAGGATCAATAACGTGATCGTGCATACAAGTTTGGCCGTACTGGCGGCTGTGTGGGTATTCCCGATTATATGGGTAGTCCTTACAAGTTTTCGTGCGGAAAAAGGGTCTTATGTATCTACATTTTTCCCAAAAGAATTTACGCTAGATAACTATATCAAATTGTTTACCGATACTTCCATTTTGAACTTTCCCAAAATGTTTATGAATACGTTGATCATTGCAATATGCTCTTGTATTCTTGCGACATTTTACACATTGGCAGTCTCATATTGTTTATCAAAGTTAAAATTTAAACTGAGAAAACCATATATGAACATGGCGATGATATTAGGATTGTTTCCGGGATTTATGTCAATGATTGCTGTGTATTTTATTTTGAAAGCGATTGGACTAACAGAAGGAAATCTGATTCGTGTGGCTCTCATCTTGTGTTATTCAGGTGGTGCAGGACTTGGTTTTCAGATTGCAAAGGGATTTTTTGATACGATTCCATATGCGGTGGATGAGGCAGCAATCTTAGATGGATGTACGAGGTGGCAGGTGTTTCAAAAGATTACACTTCCACTTAGCAAACCAATTATTGTATATACAGTGTTGACAGCATTTATGGGACCATGGCTGGACTTTATTTTTGCAAAAGTAATCTGTAGAGCCAACTCCGACCAATATACAGTTGCAATTGGACTTTGGAAAATGCTTGAGAAGGAATATATTGACAGTTGGTACACAAGCTTTGCGGCGGGTGCAGTTCTGATTTCGATTCCGATTGCGATTTTGTTTTTGATCATGCAGAGGTATTATGTGGACGGAGTTTCAGGTGCCGTAAAGGGATAAAAAGAGGGCTAGATTATGAAGACAAGAAAAGAGTTAAAAAAATTGTACAACACTTTAGAGTTCCAGAAAGAGTATCAATACGATGGAAAGGATCTGGGAGCTTTGTGTACGCAGGCGGGAACTACATTCCACCTGTGGAGCCCTTTGGCAGAAGAAGTGGAGTTGCGATTGTATAGAGATGGAAAGCATAGTGAGTGCTTTCAAAAAATTGCTATGCAGAAAGAAAAGAGGGGAGTCTGGAGCTACCAGACAGAGAGATATCTGCATGGCGTTTATTATGATTATCAAATCCCGTGGGACGGAGAAATAGTTGAGCTTGGAGATCCCTATGCGAGAGGTTGCGGAGTGAATGGTATCCGGAGTATGGTCGTGGATTTGAATAGAACGAATCCACTGCAATGGGAGCATGATCAAAGACCGAAAAAAAGGGAAGAGAATATTATCTATGAGCTTCATATCAAAGAATTTTCTTGGGATGAGTCTGGAGGATTTTCAAAAGAAAATAGAGGAAAATACAAGGCATTCACAGAAGAACATACGACACTTTTTGGAGATGGAGAGCATTCAACCGGATTGGATTATCTCAAGGAATTGGGAGTGACACATGTGCAGTTGATGCCGGTGTATGACTACGGCTCTGTGGACGAGTCCAATGATGAGGAATTCAATTGGGGATATGATCCGGAGAACTATAATGTGCCTGAGGGGTCGTATGCAACTGATACAGAAGATGGGGCGGTTCGCATTCGGGAGTTCAAAGAAATGGTGCAGTCTCTCCATAAGAATGGATTCCGAGTAATCATGGATGTTGTCTATAATCACATGTATTCGTTGGAGTCGAATTTGAATAAGGCGGTTCCGTGGTATTATTTTCGAACGAAGGATGATGGAACAATCTCAAACGGCTCTGCCTGTGGAAATGATGTGGCAAGTGAGCGGCCAATGTGTGCGAACTATATTGTCGATTCAGTTCTGTATTGGGCAGAAGAATATCACATAGACGGATTCCGGTTTGATTTGATGGGACTTTTGGATGTGGATCTGATGAACCGAATCAGACGAGAACTTGATGTCCGTTATGGACGAGGAGAGATATTAGTCTTTGGAGAGCCTTGGGCAGCAGATGAGACTGCGATAGAAGGGACGGCAGTCCCGGCGTTGAAGAAACATATTGCTCAGTTGGATTGTGAAATTGGAATGTTTTGTGATGACACGAGAGATGCAATCAAAGGACATGTATTTGAAGCAGAAATTCCGGGATTCGTCAATGGAGCGAATGGTTTGGAAGAAAAAATCTTAAACAGTGTGCGCGCATGGAGCACAGACGGGCGGAACGTGAAAGCGCCAAGTCAAGTGATTACTTATGTATCTGCACATGATAACTGGACATTGTGGGATAAACTTGAAAAGACAATTTCAGATGAGGAAGAGCGTATTCGCATCAACAAGATGGCAGCGGCAATGTATATGACTTGTCAGGGAAATCTGTTTTTCTTATCAGGAGAAGAATTTGCAAGAACGAAAGATGGGCTTGAGAATACATATAATGCACCGATTGAGTTGAATCGTCTCGACTGGGAACGTGCCTATAGATATACGGATTTGCGAACGTATTATCAGGGACTGATTGCGCTCAGAAAACAACTTCCTGGATTATGCGATAAATCAGAAGGAGCATGGAAACGAATCTTTGAAGAGTGGAAAACAGAAGGTGTTGTTGGATTTTTTGTGGATAACACAGGAAAAGCGTATGAATCAAAGTGGAAAACATTGTGTGTGATATATAACAGTACGACGGAAACAGTTTCGAAAGAGCTGAAAGAAGGGGACTGGGAGATATTAGTTGATTCAGAGAGTAGTTTTCGATGGAAGGAAGGGAAAAAAGTAGGATGTGCGAAGGCAGCTCCAAAGAGTGTGCTCGTACTTGGACAGAGGAGTTAAAAATATGAGATGGATATATGGAAAACAAGATTTTAGTACAATAGAGAGAGGGCAGGAGAATTGCTATCTTTTGACAAATGGTCTTGGAGGATTTTCATCTTTGACGATGACCGGTTCGGCAGCGAGAAATGACCATGCACTTCTAATGGCTTGTATTCAGGCACCAAACCACAGATACAATATGGTGCATCGTCTTGCGGAGACATTGGCAATTGGGAAGGACGAGTTTATCTTGTCCACTCAGGAATTTGCAGATGGAGCAAAAGAGGAGGGATATCGGTATCTTTCTGCATTTGTCTATGATGATAGCCCGATTTGGAAATTCCATGTGCAGGGAGTAGAATTGCAAAAGGAAATCGGCATGAAGCAGGAAGAAAATACGGTTGCAGTCCGTTATACAATATGGAATCGTCAAAAAAAAGATGCGGTCTTTCGTGTGACACCGTTTTTTCAGTTCACAAGAAAAGGAAGTGAACCAAAGTCCACACAAGTGTTTACGTTAGAAAGGGATACAGTATACTCTGAGGGAATGACATTGTACTTTGAGACAAATGGAGAGATTCGTAAGATCGAAGAAAAAGAGGAAATCTATTTTTATAGTTATGATGTCTGCGATGGAAGAAGAGAGAAGGGGCTTGCAAAGGCCAATCATGAAATCAGTATTTTTGTACCAGAAAGGGAATGCGTGAAGTTGAAGATTGTATACTCGATGGAAAATGCGCTACAGGACGCAGATTTGATTATTGAAGGTATGAGAAAATATCGAAGAAGCTTAGAAGAACAGGCGGCTTTTGTGATGCCAATGGCAAGAGAGTTGTCGAAAAGCGCAAACCAGTTTGTATCAAAAAGAGAGTCGACAGGTGGAAGTACGATACTTGCAGGGTATCCGTTTTTTGAAGATTGGGGAAGGGATACGATGATAGCACTTCCTGGTGTATGTATAGTGACAGGGCAGTATGAGACGGCAAAAAAAATTTTGCGTACATTTGCTGTGAATGAGCGAAAAGGACTGATGCCGAATCTTTTTCCAGAAGGAGGAAATGAGCCACTTTATAATACGGTAGATGCGGCGTTATTGTTTATCAATTGTGTATATCTCTACTACGAAGCAACAAAAGATGTGGCGTTTGTGAAAGAGATGTATCCAGTGATGGAGCGCATTATCAAAGGTTATCGAGAAGGGACCGACTATGGAATTTGCATGGATTCAGATGGGTTGATTCAGGCGGGAGAAGGATTGTGGCAGGTAACATGGATGGATGTGCGTATAGGAGAGATTCTGCCGACACCAAGACATGGAAAACCGGTTGAGATTAATGCGTATTGGTATAATGCGCTGTGTATTATGGAGCAGTTTGCTTCGCTTGTGAACCGGACGTGGGAGTATTCACAGTTAAAAGAGCAGGTAAAAGTATCTTTTGTGGAAAAGTTCTGGATGGAGGACAGACGGTGTTTAAAAGATTTAGTATCCGGAACAAAAGCGGATAGACAGATTCGTTGTAACCAGATTTGGGCGGTGTCAATGCCGTTTACGATGCTGGATGAGACGAAAGAACGACAGGTTGTGGAGACGGTGTTCGAGACGCTTTATACACCTTATGGACTTCGGACACTTGAGATAGCAGATGAGGAATTTCATTCAAACTATCAGGGAGAGATGGAAGAGCGTGATATGGCATATCATCAGGGAACTGTGTGGACATTTCCGCTAGGTGCATATTATTTGGCATATCTGAAAGTGAATGGATACAGCAAAGAGGCGAAAGCGGATGTCAAAGACCAGCTGGAAGTGATAGAGAGTGCGATGCGGGAAGGCTGTATCGGACAGCTTCCTGAAATTTACGACGGAGAGAATCCAACCAGATCCAAGGGCTGTTTTGCACAGGCTTGGAGTGTCGGTGAAATATTGAGAGTTTATGCGGTAATTGAAAAAAGAGAAGGAGAATAGTAAGATGGAAAAGTTATTAGAGCAGATTTTAGAAGAGAAATATAAAAAGAGCATCAAAGAGGCATCAAACGAAGAGATTTATACTGCCTTATTGATTTTGACAAAAGAGAAAATGCAAGGTGCTAAAAGAAACGAAGGAAAGAAAAAACTGTATTACATTTCTGCCGAGTTTCTGATTGGAAAACTGTTGTCTAACAATCTGATCAACTTAGGTTTGTTTGATGAGACAAAAGAAGTACTGGAAAAACACGGTCATAATATCACGGAGATTGAAGAAATTGAGCAGGAACCGTCTCTTGGAAACGGCGGGCTTGGACGTCTTGCGGCATGTTTTCTTGATTCAATTGCAACTTTAGGACTGAATGGGGATGGTGTCGGATTAAACTACCATGATGGATTGTTCCGTCAGAGATTTGTGGACCACAAGCAGAAGGAAGAGAAAAATCCATGGATTACAGACTTCAGCTGGCTGACAAAGACAGATGTAAAGTTTGAAGTACCGTTTAAAGATTTTACATTGACTTCTACTATGTACGATATCGATGTGCCGGGATATAAGAGCGGATGCAACAGACTTCATTTATTTGACATTGATACAGTGGATGAGAGCATTATTGGGGATGGAATTAATTTTGACAAGACAGATATTCAGAAAAATCTGACATTGTTCCTCTATCCGGATGACAGCGATGAGGCGGGACAATTACTTCGTATCTATCAGCAGTATTTTATGGTAAGTAATGCGGCGCAGTTAATCCTGAAGGAGGCTGAAGACAATGGATATGATCTTTACAAACTGAATGAACATGTTGCAGTGCAGATCAATGATACACATCCAACGATGGTCATTCCGGAATTGATTCGTCTGTTGACTGTAAAAGGATTCAATATGGAGACAGCAATCGACGTAGTGAGAAAGACATGTGCATATACGAACCACACAATTCTTGCAGAAGCGTTAGAAAAATGGCCAATCTCGTATTTAGAAAAAGTTGTACCGCATCTGATGCCAATTATTCGTGAATTGGATGCACGTGTAGGAAGAGATTATCACGATGAGCGTGTCTATATTATCGACGAAATGGATCGTGTGCATATGGCACATATCGACATTCACTTTGGGTATGCAGTAAATGGTGTGGCGGCACTTCATACACAAATTTTAAAAGAGTCTGAACTGAAACCGTTCTATGACATTTATCCGGAAAAATTTAATAACAAGACAAATGGAATTACATTTAGAAGATGGCTTGTTCATTGTAACCCAGAGCTTTCCGCCTACTTGAAAGAATTAATCGGTCCAGAGTATATGGAAAATGCAGCAAATCTTGAAAAACTGATTGCATATAAAGATGACGAAACTGTTTTGAAAAAACTAAGAGAAATTAAAAAGAACTCGAAGGAAGAGCTGAAAGCATATTTGAAGCTGACGCAGAATGTGGATATTGACAGTAATTCGGTATTTGATATTCAAATCAAACGTCTTCATGAGTACAAAAGACAGCAGATGAATGCACTTTATGCGATTTATAAATACAAAGAGATCAAAAAAGGGAACTTACCAAAACGTCCGCTGACGATGATTTTCGGAGCGAAGGCAGCACCGGCTTACACGATTGCAAAAGACATTATTCATTTGATTTTGTGCCTGCGGCAGTTGATTGAGAATGATCCGATTGTGAGCAAATATATGAAGATTGTCATGGTGGAAAATTACAATGTGACGAAAGCAGCAAAACTAATTCCGGCATGTGATATTTCGGAGCAGATTTCTCTTGCGTCAAAAGAGGCATCAGGAACTGGAAATATGAAGTTTATGTTAAATGGTGCTGTGACACTTGGAACAGAAGACGGTGCAAATGTAGAGATTCATGAGCTTGTTGGAGACGACAATATCTATATTTTTGGAAAGAAATCAGAAGATGTGATCAAGTTATATGACGAGGCAAGTTATTGCTCACGCGAGATCTATGAGAGCGATGTACTTGTGGAAGAGCTTGTAGATTTTATTATCAGCAAAGAGTTGATTCAGATTGGGGATCCTGTAAATCTTGGAAGACTTTATAAGGAAATCATATCAAAAGACTGGTTCATGGCGCTACTTGATATCAAAGAGTATATTGCGAAGAAAGAACAGATGTTGGCAGATTATGAAGATGAGACAACTTGGGCGAAGAAAGCCCTTGTAAATATCGCAAAGGCAGGATACTTTTCAGCAGACCGTACGATTGCAGAGTATAATGAAGATATTTGGAAATTATCATAAAGAGGATTGGATTATGAGAGAAACAGGGATATTGATGCCCGTGTCTTCGCTCCCGTCGCGTACGGGAGTCGGAGAACTGGGAAGGGAAACAAAAGAGTTCCTTGATTATTTAAAAGAAGCAGGTGTAAAAATCTGGCAAATTTTGCCGCTGAATCCGGTGGGATACGGGAATTCTCCGTATCAGCCATATTCATCCTGCGCAGGAGATGAGATTTATATCAGTCTGGAAACATTATGTGAACAGGGACTTTTAAAAGATCTACCACCGGCATTTTTAGAAAAGGAAACTCATGTCCGGTACGATCAAGTCCGAGCATGGAAAGAAAGTTATTTAAGAGAGGCATTTTCTCGTTTTGAAGAAACAGACGATTATAAAACATTTGCACAGCAGAGCTGGGTGTTAGAATATGGGATGTTTCGTGCATTAAAAGAAAAAAATGAGAATCGTTGCTGGAATGAATGGGATACAGCGGATAAGACATGGCCAGAGGCTAAAAAGGAAGTGCCTTTGGAGATTGCACATGAGGCGGCTTATCAAATGTTTTTACAGTATATATTTTTCTGCCAGTGGATGGAAATTAAAAAGACTGCAAATGAAAAAGGAATTCAAATTATGGGAGATGTGCCGTTTTACGTCGGTGTGGATTCTGTGGATGTGTGGGCAGGAAAAGACAATTTCCTATTAGATACAGACGGAAGACCGACTTTCATTGCAGGTGTGCCGCCGGATTATTTCAGTGCGACAGGGCAGAGATGGGGAAATCCAATTTATGACTGGGATTATCTCAAAGAGAATGGATATCAGTTTTGGGTGGATCGAATCGGATACAGTAGCCGACTGTTTGACATTATCAGAATCGATCATTTTCGTGCGTTTGACACTTTCTGGAAGATTCCGGCTACTTGTCCGACTGCAATTGAAGGAGAATGGATTGAGGCACCGGGATATGAAGTGATTGACACACTTTTGGAAAAGATACCTGAAGTAAATCTTGTGGCAGAAGATTTGGGAGATCTCAGACCAGAAGTGTTGGAGCTCAAAGAACATTATCATTTTAAAGGAATGAAGATACTTGTGTTTTCGATTGATACATCTGGAAAATATGCGAAAGATATTTTTCATGATGTGAAAAATATGATCATCTATACGGGAACACATGACAATGATACATTAATGGAATGGTATGATGCATTGTCTGTTGCAGCAAAACGAAAAGTGCGTCGTTTTCTTGCAAGGGAAGGAATCCGTCAGGGGTCTGTTAAAGACCGACTTTTAGCTTATACATGGAAGAGTAAGGCTGAATATGCAATCGTTCCGATGGCGGATATTTTAGGAATGGGAAAAGAGGCCCATCTAAATACACCTGGTACGGTTGGAAGTCCGAACTGGGAATGGAGAATGCCAGATATGCGAAAAATGGAAATAAGTTTGAAAAAATATAGTAGACAGATGCGACAAAGATAAGAAGAGAGGAACAGGATATGAATTTTACCGGAGTCTATCATAAGACATCAGAGCAGATGAGCTATCCACAGAATGAAAAGGAACTTATTATCAATCTCAAAACCGGTTACGATGTGAAACGGGTCTTCATACATTATGGAGACCCGTTTGAAGCAGGTATTCTTGGTGGAAATGAGAGATGGATTGGGAAACGAGAGGAAATCTGTTATAAGAAACGGCTGAAATATCAGATTTGGTGGACAACAACAGTTGTTCCGACTTACAAAAGATGTAAATACTATTTTGAACTGCAGACAGAGTCAGAGGTATGGTATTATTTTGAAGATGGTTTTTTGACCGAAGAGCAGATTAATATGGATGGAAGAATGTTGCAGTGCTTTATCGTGCCGTGGATGAATCCGGCAGATATTAATCGGACACCGAAGTGGGTGAACGATACAGTATGGTATCAGATTTTTCCGGATCGTTTTTGTAATGGGACACCTGAAAGAAATACTGCAGAAATTGTTCCGTGGAGGACTGGAAAGGTGACAAATGATGAGCGTTTTGGCGGAAATCTTGCAGGGATTCGCAAAAAACTATCTTACTTAAAAGAGTTGGGAATCAATGGAATCTATTTGAATCCCATTATGGAGGCAGAGTCCAACCATAAATACGACACGACGGATTATACAAAGATCGATCCGCATTTTGGAACGAACGAGGAGTTTGTACAGCTTGTGAAAGAAGCACACGGGCATGGAATTCGAGTGATGGTTGATGCAGTATTCAATCACAGTGGAAGCAAGTTTGTTCCGTGGCGTGATGTACAGGAATATGGAAAAGAGTCGAAGTATGCAGATTGGTTTATGGTGAACGATTGGAGCAATATTAAGAAAAAAGCAGATACACGGGATGAAAGATTTTATTCTTTCGCATTCATCGACAATATGCCAAAACTCAATACAAACAACGAAGAAGTGATTCAATATTTCTGTGGGATCTGTGAAAATTGGATTAAAGAATTTGATGTTGATGGAATCCGATTTGATGTGGGAAATGAAGTTTCACACCGGTTTTTAAAACGAATTCGTGAGCATGTAAGAAGCATTAAGCCAGATATCTATTTGCTGGGAGAGATATGGCATGATGCAAGTCAGTGGTTGATGGGGGATGAGTACGATTCGGTTATGAATTATCCGTTGATGAGTGGGATTCATGATTTCTTTTTGGACGAGCAGGATACCAAAGAAGATTTTGAATATATGATCAACCGATGTTATACGATGTACATGCAGCAGTGCAACAATGTGTTATTTAATCTTTTGGATTCACATGATACCGAACGGCTTATGAACAGATTAAATAATTTGGACATTTTTTATCAACAACTTGCTGTGTTGTTTACAATGCCGGGAAGTCCGTGTATTTACTATGGAACAGAAATTGCAATGGAAGGTGGATATGACCCGGATTGCAGAAGATGTATGCCGTGGGAGGAACTTGATACGGTGGAAAATCAGCGGCGAATCCATGAGACGAAAACATTGATTGAACTTCGTAGAAAAGAAACGGCATTCAAAAGCCTGTATTTTCATTTCCCGGATACTTATAAAGAGTCACGGCTTGTGGAATATGTAAAGCTAGATGATGAGGGAAATCAATTGGAGATTCTATTGAATTGTACAAAAGAGGAAGTGAAAATAGAAAGGCAGGGAGAAATCTTATTCCAACGAGGGTATGAGAATGGAAAATTGCAAAAAAATGGAACATTGATTCGAAGGATAAAAGGAGAAAAATAATATGGAAGAACAGAAGAAATGGTGGCGAAATGCGGTCGTATATCAGATTTATCCGAGAAGTTTTCAGGACAGTAATGGAGACGGAATTGGGGATATTCAAGGAATTATCGACAGACTGGATTATTTGAAGAAGCTTGGAATTGATGCAATTTGGCTGTCTCCGGTCTGCCGTTCACCGCAGGATGACAATGGGTATGATATTTCAGACTATCAGGATATCGATCCGATGTTTGGAAATATGAATGATATGGAACGTTTGATCGCAGAAGCAAAAAAATGCAATATTCGCATTATGATCGACCTTGTGCTGAATCATTCTTCAGATGAACACAGATGGTTTCAGGAGGCAAAAAAAGGTAAAGACAATCCATATCATGATTACTATGTGTGGCGTGATGGGGAAGAAGGAGTTCTTCCGAATGATATGGGCTCAGTGTTTGGAGGTCCGGCATGGGAGTGGGTTCCGGAATTAAAACAATATTATTTTCATCAGTTTTCCGTGAAACAGCCGGATTTAAATTGGGAAAATCCAAAACTTAGAAAAGAAATTTATGATATGATTTTGTGGTGGATGGAAAAAGGCGCAGGCGGTTTCAGGCTGGATGTCATCGACCAGATTGCAAAAGAACCAGATCAGAAAATTACAAATAATGGTCCAAGACTTCATGAATTTATCCGAGAACTGAGTAAAGAGACATTTCAAAAGGGCGACCTGATCACAGTAGGGGAAGCTTGGGGAGCAGACACGGAACGTGCAAAATTATACAGCAATCCGGATGGAAGTGAGTTTTCAATGGTATTTCAGTTTGAGCATATGATGTTAGATCAGGAGGCAGGGAAAGAAAAGTGGGATTTTTGTCCGTTGCCATTTGTAAAACTCAAACAAAATTTGGCAAAATGGCAGACAGCGCTTTTTGAATGTGGCTGGAACAGCCTGTTTTGGAATAATCATGACCTTCCGAGAATCGTGTCCAGATGGGGAAATGATAAAGAATACCGTGTGGAATCGGCAAAGATGCTTGCGACGGTCTTACATGGAATGCAGGGAACACCTTACATTTATCAGGGGGAAGAACTCGGAATGACCAATGTAAGGTTTGAAAGTATCGACCAATATCAAGATATTGAAATCCGCAACATGTATAAGGAACGTCTCCAAAAAGGATATTCAGAGGCGGAAATCATGGAATCTATCTATACAAAGGGACGTGACAATGCAAGAACACCGATGCAATGGGACGACAGTGTAAATGCGGGATTTACAACAGGGATACCGTGGATGGAGGTAAATCCGAATTATACGGAAATCAATGCAGAAAAAGCATTAGAAAACGAAAATTCAGTATTCTATTATTACCAGAAATTGATTCAACTTCGAAAAGAATATGATATTTTTGCGGAAGGTGATTTTCGGCTGCTTTTGGAAGAAGATGAGAATATTTTCGCTTATGTAAGAGAATATCAAGGGAAACAGATGCTTGTAGTGGCAAACTTTACAGAGAACACAGTTCCGTGTACACTGCTAAAAGAATGGCAGGATGGAGAGGTATTGATTTGCAATTATTCGGAAGATGGTGAGGAAGGTATGCTTCGCCCATATGAAAGTGCCATTTATCTGTGCGGTTTCTGACATTATTGTAAGATTAGATAATTTTTCTTTTTTTTCCATGTGGAAGCCTTTATAATGGGAATGAGGTGAAACAGATGGAAGGAAAGATAACAGTCTTTATAGTGGAAGATGATGAAGCATTGGCAAAAGAACTGGAAAGTTATCTGATGCGATGGAATTATGATGCGGTTGTGGCAAAAGAGTTTGAGAGGATCAGTGAAGAATTTCAAGATTGCAGACCGCATATTGTATTGCTGGATGTGAATCTTCCTTATTATGATGGGTTTTATTGGTGCAGGAAAATTCGGGAACGCTCAGAGGTTCCGATTGTGTTCGTGAGTAGCAGAAGCGATGATGCAGACAAAATAATGGGAATTGCACAAGGGGGCGACGATTATATCGAAAAACCATTTCATTTGGAGCTTTTGAGGGCAAAAGTTGATGCAGTATTACGGCGGGCGTATGAATATAAAGTAAAAGATAAAATTTGTGTTTTGAAGGATCTTTACTATGATGTGGACAGCCAGACGTTATTGTTTCAATCTGAAAAAATAGAATTGACCAAGATGGAGAACAGGATTCTTGTAAAATTGCTGGAGGAAAAAAGCAAGGTTGTGACCAGAGAAGAACTGATGATGGAGCTGTGGAGTACGGATGAGTATGTGTCTGATGGAACTTTGACGACTATTGTAAGCCGTCTTCGTGCGAAACTCAAAGCCAATTGTAATGATGATGTGATACACACAAAAAAGGGAGTGGGGTATTTTATCGAATGATGTGGTATTTGAAAAAGAATCGAAAGATGTTCCTTCTGCTTTTGACTGTCATTCTTGCATACAACTTATATTTTGGTCTGCTTTTTGCAGATGTAGATAGAGAGAATCTTTTTTATCTGGATATGTTAATTGGAATTGCATTGATAAGTTTTGTCATCATAGATTATAGGCAGCAGGCGCAAAAAAGGCGACAAGTTGAGGAACTGCTTGAGGTGGAGGATGTTATTTATTCGGAGCTTTCGGAGTTTGAAAACAGAGAAATTGTGATTCATGATGTGGAGGTTCTGAAAGGACAGCTGGATGAGCTGTTTGAAATGAATTGCAATCTGCAGGATTACATTACAAAATGGTGTCATGAGGTGAAGCTGCCTCTTGCTGCCCTGCTTTTGATGAATGAAAAAATTGAGGATAGTGTACAGAAAAAGGCGATGAAGGAGCAATTGGAGCGAATCCGTCAGCTGTTGAACGGAGCGCTGATTGGAAGTCGTGTACAAAGTACGATGTACGATTTGCAGATCGGAAAGACAAGTTTGAGTCAATGTGTGCGTGCCTCTGTTAAAAACAATCAGTTTTTCCTGATTCAGAATCGGTTTGAGATGGAAGTGTCGGTGCCTGAACTTACAGTGTACACAGATAAAGAGTGGTTGATTTATGTCCTGGATCAGATTATCGGTAATGCAATCAAGTATACATCCGAATGTCCGAGACTTTCTATCTGGGGAGAGTCAGAGGAGGATGTGACACGGCTTTATATAGAAGACAATGGTGAAGGAATCAAGGATTGTGATTTGAAAAATGTATTTGAGAAGGGCTTTACCGGAAGTAACCATCATAACGGAAAATATAAATCTACCGGAATGGGTTTATATTTGGCGCATTTGATTATGAAAAAACTTGGACATACGATTACGGTGGAGAGTGAATTTGGCTGTTTCACGAGAGTGATCCTGAGCTTTCGGGATAACAGAGACTATTTTCAGCTCTGACATTACAATTTTTGTAATGTTGGGGCTGTTTTTGTAATGTGGATGTAAGGACAAATGAGCAGAACTTTTCGTATAATATTGCTTGTAAAGGAGGATGAAATATGGAAGGTAAAGTATTAGAAGTAAACAATCTGACAAAGACATATGGCTCGAAAGGTTTTCAGACAAAGGTGTTGAAGGGAATCAGTCTCAGCATATGTGAGCGTGATTTTATTGCGATTATGGGACCGAGTGGCTCCGGAAAAACAACGCTTTTGAATATGCTGTCGACCATTGATAAGCCGACGCATGGTTCGGTGATCTTAGATGGAAAGGACATTACAAAAATTCACAATAAAGAGTTATCTAAGATACGGCGGGATAAGGTGGGATTTATTTTTCAGGATTATAATCTGTTAGACACGATGAGTCTTCAGGATAACATTGCACTGCCATTGTCATTGAATGGAGTTCCTGCATCAGAATGTATTGCACGGACAAGGCAGATGGGGGCGATGTTTGGATTGAAAGAGCATTTGGAGAAATATCCGTATCAATTGTCAGGAGGGCAAAAACAAAGAGGGGCAGCGTGCCGGGCGTTGATTACAAATCCCAAAATCCTTTTTGCAGACGAACCGACAGGGGCGTTGGATTCGAGATCGAGTAAAGAGCTGCTAGAATGTCTGCGTGCTGTGAACGAGAAGGAAAAGGCGGCTATTTTGATGGTTACACACGATGCGTTTACAGCCTCTTATGCGAAGGAAGTTTATATTCTAAGCGATGGTGTCATTAAATGTAAGATTAACCGGGGAAAAGACAGAAAAGAATTCTACGACCGTATCATTGATATGCAGGCGTCTATGGGAGGGGATTTTTCATGAGTATGTGGAAACTGGCATTCAAAAATTTCAAAGAAAGTCTGAAAAACTATCTTTCGCTCATGGTATCATTGGCATTCACAGTTTTGATTTTTCTGAATTTTCAAAATGTGATTGATTCGGGGATTCTGGATGGACTTGGAAAAACGAATCGAGAAAATGCAGAGTTCGTCATTCAGGCAGTCACGTTTGTATTAATTTGTTTTATGCTATTTTTTATATGGTATTCCACGAGTGTATTTCTTACAAAAAAGAAAAAGGAAATCGGAATTTATGCATTTATGGGATTGACGAATCAAAAAATCGGGAAGTTATATATGATAGAGACTTCGATGACAGGCCTTTTATCACTGGCGCTTGGACTTGGAGTCGGCACCTTGACAGCGCGTCTTTTCCAAATGATTATGATGAAGCTATCTGACATTACGGTGGAGGTTTTTAACAGTATTTCGCTCAAATCAATCTTGACAGTTTCTGCCTGTTACGTGGTCATATATGTGATTTTTGCGGTCAAAGGCTATGTCAATATCGTGAGAAGCAGTGTGTTGGAGATGATTTCTGCCAGCAGAAAAAATGAGTATGTCAGACAGCATCCGGTAATTCTGCTTGTAAAAACGGTTCTCGGAGTTGCCGCACTTTCAACAGGATATTACCTAGCGATTGTCAAAGGTGGAATGGAAGTATTTAGAAATACATTATCCGCAGTTGTGTTTGTTACGATTGGAGTTTACCTTGTGTTTGGTGGTCTGATTCCGATTATTTTTCAGGGTATTACAAAGAGAAAATCATTTCTTTATAAAAAACAGAGAACGCTTTGGGTGAATAATATCGTATTTCGCATGAAGAGAAATTATCGGACATATGCAATTGTATCTGTTTTAATGTTGTGTTCAGTTACCGCACTGGCAGCAGGATTTGCGATGAAAGAGCGATATGACGGGATGGTACACTTCAGAAATACTTACACATATCAGGTGCTAAGTACAAGTGCGGGGAAATACAAAGAGTTTGAAAAATTAATTCAAAAGGATAACGATATTGTGTATGGAACAGAAGTGTCTATGATTCAATTAGAACAATCCGAAATCAAGGCAAGGTGGAAATCCACTGGGTATGCAGTTTTATCGTATTCCAAAGTGAAAGAGGCGGCAAAAGAAGCAAATCTAAAATTTAATCTGAAAGAGCCGAAGGATGACGAATATATCAATGTAGATAAGTTGGTACTGCTGTCATTGATTACGGATAGGAAAGAGGACGCTATAGAGATTCATGATAAGATCTATGAATGTGCAGATGTGACCACGGAGCCGTATCTTGGATATTTGCAGGAAATGACAGAATTTTATCTTGTCAATGATCATGAATATGAAAGGCTGAAAAATATTGGCGAAGAAGTTTATGTGTATAATTATAGAATTAAAGATGTAAAAAATTTTGAGGCTTCTGTAGCGGCGCTGCAAGGGAGTGCAGATTGTGCAGGATTGATTAAAATTGATCCTGATGATCAGGAAGCAAGCTGGATTCAGATTATTTATTCAGTGTGTATTTTCATGTTTATGGTATTCATACTTGCGAGTGGAAGTATCATTTTTGTGAAGATTTATAATGATGCATTTGAAGAGCGGGAACGATATGCTATCTTGAACAAAATCGGCGTGGGCAGCAGAACTGTAAAAAAAGAAATTGCGTGTGAACTTCGGTTTGCCTATTTGTCACCGTTCCTTGTGATGGCGATATCCTCTTATTTTTCTGTGAAAGCATTAGGAAATATGATGCGCACAGAACTACTTGAAATCAACATTTTAAGTGTTGTGATCATAGGAATTTTCTTCCTTATATGTTATCTGTTCTCAGTGTCGGTCTACATGAAAAATATAAAAAATATAAAAATGAAGTAGATATTGCCTACCTATCTGCAACATGTTAAACTAAGAGTAGTAATATACTCTAGGACATAACTAACAGGAGAGAGCAGATATGAAGAACGGAATGGAAAATGCCGTTTGGCAGATGAAACAAAAAGAAGAGGACGGATTGAATTATATTTACTCCCAGACGTATAACTTTGTCTATCTACGTGCGAAAAGTATTTTGAAAAATGAGGAAGATATCAAGCTGTTTATGCAGACGGTGTATGTGGATTTATATCGGTCTGCAGATGAGATACAGCTGGATAATTTATATGAATGGCTCGGAAAGCATGTGTATCGGATTGGATGCGAGCATTTTAAAAAGAGAAAAGAAAGAGAAGCAGCTTTTGTGGAGATGGAAGAGGAAGAGCTGAATCCGAAGCAAAAGCAGCATCTGAATGAGAATGTAGATGTTATCAGCAAAAGTTTGGAGCAGCTTCCGGATTTGTATCAGGCAACTCTGTTTGCATTTTATTTTGATTATTTGAAAATGGATGAGATTGCGGACCTGATGGACTGTAGTGTGGGCGTGATCATTAACCGATTGAATTATACAAGAAAATATTTCAAAAAAGCGATAGAGAATGCATGGGAAGAGCGTGGTGAGAGCAAGGAAGGCTGTGATACATTTTCTGTGGAGGCGGTTTGTCTGGCACTTCGCAAATGGGGAGTTGAACATTGCCTCGGTATAACCAGTGCGCAAAATATATATTATAATATCTGCAAGACACTTGATCTGCACGGACATTCTATTTCTCTGAGCGGAAAAGAATTTGCAGGTGTGAAAAAGACGGTTGTCTATTATAAAGCAGACGATTGGAATCCGATACAGGAAGAGATTATTATACATGGGAAAAAGAAAAGGTTGGATAAAAGGCTTGCTGTCTGTCTGGCAGGAGCGGCAGTGGTACTTGCGATTGTCGCAGTAGTGATTGCCGTGGTGGTGAATCGTCCGGAAAAGAAAAAGCCGTCATCAGAAGAGCCGAAAGTGACTAAAGAACAGAATAGTTCCAAAAAAGAGGAGCAAAAACAGGAAAATACGGATGCGAAGGAGCCGGAAGATCAGACGAATGGAACAGTAGACGAACCTGTGAGCGAGCCGGCGGATCAACAGACGGATGAATCTGCAGACGAACCGGCAAGTGAGCCGGCAGAGACAGATTATATTTTCCCGAACAGTGGGACAACAGAACTGACAAGAGAAGAGGTTCAAGGACATACAAAAGAGGAATTACGCATTGCTAGAAATGAGATTTATGCAAGACATGGTGCAATCTTCGGAGTAGATGATCTGGATGCATATTTCCAAAGTAAATCATGGTATACACCTACACTTTCGATCAGTGAGCTGCTGGATACAGTAGAATTGAGCATGGTAGAGGAAAACAATATCAGCCTGATCAGCGAGATTGAATCGGGAATGTAGTGTAAATATAATAATGAAAGGGAGTAAACACAATGTATAATGTAGAATTTGATGAAAGCTTAGTAACAGGGAATGAGATGATTGATGAACAACACAAAGAACTGATTGGGAAAATTCAGGATTTGCTTAGAAGTTGTGAAAAAGGAAGTGAAAAAGCAACAGCAGTAAAGATGCTCAATTATCTGGCAACATATACGGATTATCACTTCAAGGAAGAGGAAAAACTTCAGGAAAAGATTGAATATCCGGGAATAAAAGAACACAAAGAAAAACACAAAGAATTTGTGGAAGCAATCGATGATCTTCATGAGATGTTAGAGGAAGAGGAAGGACCATCGGATGCGTTTGTCGCACAGGTGAATAAAAGAGTGGTAGATTGGTTATTTGGACATATCAAAACATTTGACAGATCTGTTGCGGAATATAAAAATATGAGAAAGAACAGTGAAATGATCTAATTCGAAGGTGTGGACAGTTCACGTCCTGATAAAAACAGCAATTGACATTGGCATGCTTGCATGTAGAATGGAGATTGCTGTTTTTGGATATATGAGCAGAGATTCAAAAGATTGAAATAAAAATCTGTAAATTAAAAAAATATTTTAAAATATATTGACAAATATAAAAACAATGATATAATAACAGTATAAAAAAAATAAATAAAGTTAATAACAGATAAAAATATCTTTTTATTAAATTTATTTATTGTTGGTAAGAGCTTTGAAGATATCGGAATCGGAGAAGCAAATTTATAACAGGAGGTACGGACCACCAGAATAGTAAGAGAATGAGGACTTCACTCATAAGAAAAACCATTATAGTTTCGGAATTCGGATTTGCAAGACACGGTTGGTTAGTGAGAATGTCAATTCTTATTAAGGATTGTGGAAGCGGATGTTAGAAAGAGAAATGAAAAGATGGGAAAATGAAGAAAGGGTAAAAGAATGATTGAAGAATCGAAGTAAGAAGGAGTATTGATTAGAAGATAATTGATACTCCTTTTTATGATTTTTGAGAACAAAAAAATACAGAAACCCTTGTATATCAAAGGTTTCTGCATCTTAGTTATATGCGGAAAATGGGACTTGAACCCACACGTGGTAACCCACACTAGAACCTGAATCTAGCTCGTCTGCCATTCCGACATTTCCGCTAACAAAAAATATATTACCACAAAAATGTGCGTATGGCAATAGAAAATATGACAATATATAAAAAATGTGTTGACGTTCACACAACGTAATCTTTCTCTTGACAAATATTTTTTTGGTGATATACTTTGATTATCAAAATACTTTAAAATAAAAATATAAGAAAGCAAAAACAATATAGTTTGGAGAAAAATAATGATAGGAAAAATAAGTGGAACGGGTTCTTATGTACCGTCAAGGTATCTGGATAATCATGATCTGTCACAGATAGTGGATACCTCAGATGAGTGGATTCGAGAGCGAACAGGAATAATCAGGAGACATATTGTGGAGGCAGACACGACGGTTTCGATGGCGGCACAAGCTGCAGAAAAAGCGTTGGAATCGGCAAAGATGCTGCCCGAAGAAATTGATTTGTTGATTGTATCTACGATTTCTTCGAATGTGATTCTGCCCTGCACAGCGTGTGAAGTCCAAAAGCAGATTCATGCAGTACATGCGACCTGTTTTGACCTGAATGCAGCCTGTACAGGATTTTTGTTTGCATACAATACGGCACAGGCGTATATCGCAAGCGGCATGTATCAAAATGTATTGGTGATCGGGGCGGAGAGTTTATCGAACCTCGTGGATTGGAAAGACAGAAGCACTTGTATCTTGTTTGGAGATGGAGCAGGGGCAGTAGTACTCAGAGTAGAAGAGGGAGAGTCATATCAGATGGTGACACATTCCGATGGGAGCAAGGGAGAAGCACTGACGTGCGACACAGGTTCGTTTATGAAAATGGACGGGCAGGAGGTCTTTAAGTTTGCGGCAAGACAGGTTCCGGCTTGTATCACAGAAGTGGTGGAACACAATCACTTAATGGTAGAAGATATTGACTATTTTATATTACATCAGGCAAACCGGCGGATTGTGGAGGCGGTTGCCAAAAGGATGAAGGTAGAGCTGACAAAATTTCCGATGAATCTGCAGGAGTATGGAAATACATCTTCTGCCAGTATTCCATTATTGTTGGACGAGATGAATCGGGAAGGCAGACTAAAGAAAGGGCAAAAGCTTGTCCTGGCTGGATTTGGAGCAGGCCTCTCGTGGGGAGCAAGCTTGTTAGAGTGGTAATTTCCCTTTGGGATTACATAAAAACAGAATCAAAAATAAGTGAGATAAAAGGAGAAAAAAAGATGTTAGAGAAAGTAAAAGAAATTGTAGCAGATTCATTGGGAGCAGATGTAGAGACACTTACAGAGGCGACTTCTTTCAAAGAAGATTTGGGAGCAGATTCGTTAGATTTATTCGAGATGGTAATGGCGTTTGAGGAAGAGTTTGAAAAAGAGATTCCATCAGAAGATTTAGAACAATTAACAACCATTGGAGCGGTGGTAGCATATTTGGAAAAATAGAAAAGGAACAAGATGATGAAGACAGAGATCACAAAGTTATTAGGAATTGAATATCCAATCATTCAAGGTGGTATGGCCTGGGTTGCAGAATACCATCTTGTCGCCGCCGTATCAGAAGCCGGAGGTCTGGGACTGATTGGAGCAGCAAGTGCGCCGCCAGAATGGGTGCGTGAGCAGATCAGAGAAGTGAAGAAGCTTACAGACAAGCCATTTGGTGTGAATATTATGCTTATGAGTCCGAATGCGGACGAGGTGGCAAAGATTATTGTCGAGGAAGGAGTCCCTGTTGTGACGACGGGGGCTGGGAATCCTGAAAAATATATGCAGATGTGGAAATCTGCGGGTGTGAAAGTGGTTCCGGTTGTCGCATCGGTAGCAATGGCGAAGCGGATGGAGCGCTGCGGGGCAGACGCGATTGTGGCAGAAGGGACAGAAGCCGGAGGTCATATCGGAGAGAATACGACGATGGTTCTGGTGCCTCAGATTGTAGATGCGGTTTCGATTCCGGTCATTGCAGCCGGAGGAATTGCGGATGGAAGAGGAATTGCCGCAGCGTTTCTGCTGGGAGCAAGAGCAGTTCAGATGGGAACACATTTTGTAGTGACAAAAGAGTCTCAGGTGCATGAAAATTATAAAAAGTGTATTTTAAAGGCAAAGGACATTGATTCGAGAGTGACAGGCAGAACAACCGGTCATCCGGTGCGTGCACTCCGCAACCAGATGACAAAAGAATATCTTCGTCTGGAAAAAGAAGGAGCCTCTTTTGAAGAGTTGGAGCTGATTACACTTGGAGGTCTGCGAAAGGCAGTGGTAGAAGGCGATGTTGTGCACGGAAGTGTGATGGCAGGCCAGATTGCAGGAATGGTCAAAGAAGAGATGACCTGCAGGGAACTGATTGAAAAACTAGTGCGAGAGACAGATTCATTGATGAAAGGAACTGGCTTTTATGAGTAAGACAGCATTTATTTTTCCGGGGCAGGGCGTACAGAAAGCCGGCATGGGAAAAGATTTTTATGAAAATAGTGAAGTGGCAAGATACATTTACGATACGGCAACGGAAGCATTGCAGCTTGATATGAGGAAACTTTGCTTTGAAGAAAATGCGAAGCTTGACAGGACAGAATATACACAGGCAGCGCTTGTAGCTACCTGTCTTGCGATGGCGAGAGTGTTGGAAAGTAAAGGAATCAGACCGGATGTGACCGCGGGATTAAGTCTTGGTGAGTACTGTGCCGTGGCGATGGCAGGAGGAATTAATGACCAAGATGCTATTATGGCGGTAAGGCAGAGAGGAATTTTGATGCAGGAGGCAGTACCTTTGGGAGTCGGGGCAATGGCAGCGATTCTTGGAATGTCAGGAGAGGCGGTAGAGGCTGTCTTAGAGGAGATACCAGATGTATTTGTTGCAAATTACAATTGTCCGGGACAGATTGTGATTACCGGAAAGGCGGAAGCGGTTCAGAAAGCAAATGAGGCGCTGTTGTCCAGTGGCGCTAAAAGAGCCATTTTACTGAATGTAAGCGGACCATTTCATTCGCCGTTTTTGAAAGAAGCAGGAGAAAAATTAGGAAAAGTTTTAGAGGGAATTTCGTTCAAAGAGCTGGAAATACCATATGTCACAAATGTGACTGCGCAGTATGTCACAGATATTGAGGATACGAAACCTCTTTTGGAGAAACAGGTATATTCTTCTGTGAGATGGCAGCAAAGTGTGGAGCAAATGATTGCCGACGGTGTGGATACGTTTGTGGAAATTGGTCCGGGCAAGACGCTTGCAGGATTTATACGCAAAATCAATAAAGAAGTGAAGGTTTTCCATGTCAGTGAGTGGGAAGATGTGGAAAAGATAGGAGAAAATATATGTTACAGGGGAAAATAGCAGTCATCACAGGGGCATCAAGAGGAATCGGCAAAGCGATTGCGGAAAGATTTGCATCAGCAGGTGCGTTTGTGATTATTAACTACAACGGTTCAAAGGAAGATGCACAAGAAGTGAAGCGTGAAATCTTGGAGCATGGAGGAAATGCAGAAATTATGCAGTGCAATGTGGCTGATTTTGCGGCATGCGAGACATTTATCAAACAGATTGTGGATAGATATGGAAGAATTGATGTTCTTGTGAATAATGCAGGGATCACAAAAGATGGTTTGCTGATGAGAATGTCAGAGGAGGCCTTTGATGACGTGATTGCAACGAATCTGAAGGGAGCATTTCACTGTATCCGGTTCGCGTCAAGATATATGATGAAACAGCGTCAGGGAAGAATTATCAATATGTCTTCGGTTGTAGGTGTTGCAGGGAACGTGGGACAGGCGAACTATGCGGCATCTAAAGCCGGGTTGATCGGACTGACGAAGTCTGCTGCAAAAGAGCTTGCATCCAGAAATATTACGGTAAATGCGATTGCTCCGGGATTTATTCAGACTGAGATGACGGAGATTCTTTCAGATGCGGTGAAGGAAGAGACAAAGGCGAAAATCCCGCTTGGAACATTTGGAAGTCCAGAAGATGTGGCAAATGCGGCAGCATTTCTTGCGTCGGAGGAGGCCGGCTATATTACAGGGCAGGTGCTTCATGTAGACGGTGGAATGGTAATTTAAAAAAGGAGCAGGAGTGCATGAAAAAGAGAGTTGTAATAACAGGAATGGGGGCGATCACCCCAGTCGGAAACAGTGTGACGGAATTTTGGGACAGTATCAGAGCGGGAAGAGTAGGAATCGGACCGATCACAAAATTTGATACTTCAGAGTATAAAGTAAAGATCGCTGCGGAAGTAAAGGATTTTCAGGCAAAGGATCATATGGATTTTAAAGCGGCAAAACGTATGGAGCCATTTTCTCAATACGCGGTAGCTGCGGCAAAAGAAGCGTTTGCGGATGCGGGAATTGACATGGAAAAAGAAGATCCGTTCCGTGTGGGAGTGATGGTTGGATCCGGAATCGGAAGTCTGCAGGTCGTGGAGCGAGAGTATGCAAAGATTGTGGAAAAGGGACCTTCGAGAGTCAATCCATTGATGGTTCCGCTGATGATTTCTAACATGGCAGCAGGGAATGTTTCCATACAATTAGGAGCACGAGGAAAGTGTACGAATGTTGTAACCGCGTGTGCATCAGGGACAAACTCCATCGGAGATGCGTTTCGTGCCATTCAATATGGCGATGCAGATGTGATGGTTGCAGGAGGAACTGAGAGTGCAATCTGCCCGACTGGAGTTGCAGGGTTCACCGGATTGACTGCGCTTACGGCAGAGGAGAATCCGATGCGGGCGTCAATTCCGTTTGACAAAGACCGAAGCGGATTTGTGATTGGAGAGGGTTCTGGGATCGTTGTACTGGAAGAGTTGGAGCATGCAAAGGCAAGAGGAGCAAATATTTATGCAGAACTTGTCGGCTATGGTGCAACAGGGGATGCTTACCATATTACATCTCCGGCAGAAGATGGAAGCGGTGCGGCAAAAGCGATGCTGCTTGCGATGGAAGAAGCGGGGATACAGCCAAAAGAAGTTGCCTACATCAATGCACATGGCACGAGCACACATCACAATGATCTGTTTGAGACGTATGCAATTAAAAGTGCATTTGGTGAGGCGGCAAAAGATGTCGTCGTCAATTCTACAAAATCAATGATTGGACATTTGCTTGGAGCAGCAGGCGGGGTGGAATTGATCGTCTGTGTAAAAGCGATACAGGAAGGGTTTATTCATCAGACGATGGGAACAAAAGAACCGGAGGCAGATTGTGACTTGAATTATGCAATCGGAGCGCCGATTGAGAAAGAGATTCGTTATGCGATGAGTAATTCTTTGGGATTTGGCGGACATAATGCGACACTGCTTGTCAAGAAATATGAAGGATAGGTGTGAAAATATGGAATTTGAACAGCTTGTGAAATTGATTGATGTGGTGTCAAAGTCCGCATTAAATAGTTTTAAATATGAAGAAAAGGGCGTAAAGCTATCTTTGCAAAAAGAAAGTTCCGCAAAAGCGGTAACCGTTTATCAGGAGGAAGAACTTCTGATACCAGAAGTGCCTGTAAGGGCAGAAAAACAAGAGGGGTATGTGGTAAAGTCTCCGTTAGTTGGAACTTTTTATACCGCTCCTTCGGAAGATGCGGATCCATTTGTACAGGTTGGTGATCAGGTGAAAAGCGGTCAGACACTTGCAATTGTGGAGGCGATGAAACTGATGAATGAGATTGAGAGTGAATACACAGGAGAAATCAAGGAAGTTTTGGTGGAAAATGGGCAGATGGTGGAATATGGACAACCATTGTTCCGCATTGGATAGAGTTGAGAAGAGGAGATCACGTATGAGGTATTTGAGTACAAAGCAGATTCAGGAAATCATTCCGCACAGACATCCGTTTCTTTTGGTGGATTACATTGAGGATTATGAGCCGGGGGTGTTTGCTACAGGATATAAATGTGTCACATACAGAGAAGATTTTTTTGCTGGACATTTTCCTCAGGAACCGGTTATGCCGGGTGTGCTGACGGTGGAGGCGTTGGCGCAGGTTGGCGCAGTTGCAATTCTTGCAAAAGAAGAGAATCGTGGAAAAATTGCATATTTCGGAGGAATTCAGAAGTGCAAATTTAAAGGAAAGATTGTACCCGGAGATAAGGTGAAGCTGGAGACGAAGATTATTCGGCAAAAAGGACCGGTCGGAGTCGGTGAAGCGGTAGCAAGTGTAGATGGGAAAATAGTAGTCAGCGCAGAATTGACATTTATGATTGGATAGGTGAGAAAATGATAAAAAAGGTGTTAATTGCCAACAGAGGAGAAATTGCAGTGCGCATTATAAGGGCATGCCGTGAGATGGGAATTGAGACCGTTGCCGTTTATTCAGAGGCGGATGCGGAAGCGCTGCATACACAGCTTGCAGATGAGGCGGTCTGTATCGGTCCGGCACCGTCAAAAGACAGTTATCTGAATATGGAACAGATTATCAGTGCGACGATTGTATCAGGCGCAGATGCGATTCATCCCGGATTTGGTTTTTTGTCGGAAAACAGCAAGTTTGTGGAGCTTTGTGAGCAGTGTCATATTACTTTTATCGGCCCGAATTCGGATGTCATCCGCAAAATGGGACACAAGGCTGAGGCGAGAAACACGATGATCCAAGCAGGGGTGCCGGTCATTCCCGGAAGTAAGGAGCCGATATATGATGCGAAGACGGGAGCAAAGATTGCAGAGGAAATAGGTTATCCTGTCATCGTAAAAGCCGCACTTGGCGGAGGGGGAAAAGGAATGCGTGTCGCCCACAATGCAGATGAATTTGAGACAAGTTTTCAGACGGCACAAAAAGAAGCTGAGATGGCATTTGCAGATGGCACCATGTACATTGAACATTTTGTACAGCATCCACGCCATATTGAATTTCAGATTCTGGCAGACAGCTATGGAAACGTGATTCATCTTGGGGAGCGAGACTGTTCCATTCAAAGAAATCATCAGAAAATGATAGAGGAATCTCCGTCGGCAGCAATTTCAGATACACTTCGTGAGAGGATGGGGCAGGCAGCAATAAAGGCAGCAAAGGCAGCACATTATGTCAATGCGGGAACGATTGAGTTTTTGCTGGAATCAAATGAGCAATTTTATTTTATGGAGATGAATACAAGAATTCAGGTGGAGCATCCGGTCACAGAATGTGTGACAGGGATTGATCTGATCAAGGAGCAGATTCGTATCGCGGCAGGGAAAAAACTCTCCTATCGCCAGCAAGATGTAAGGATTGGGGGACATGCGATTGAGTGCAGGATCAATGCGGAGAATCCAAAAGAGCAGTTCCGTCCATCGCCAGGGTTGATCACAGATGTGTATTTTCCGGGCGGAAAAGGAGTTCGGATTGATACAGCTGTCTATAATGGCTATGAAGTGCCGGCGTATTACGATTCCATGCTCGCAAAACTGATTGTGCATGCAAAGACCAGAAAAGAGGCAATTTCCAAGATGAGAAGCGCTCTCGGAGAAGTGATTATCGAGGGGGTCGATACGAATGTGGACTATCAGTATGAAATTATGAATCATCCGGATTATCAGGCGGGAAATGTGGATATTGAATTCATTTCCGAAAAAATGTGTTGATAAAGGATAGAGAAAAGGCAGGTGATACAGTTGAGACTAAAAAACATGTTTAAAAAGAATACTTATATTTCGCTCACAGAAAACAGCTCCAAAAAGCCAGAAGTGCCGGAAGGATTGTTGAAAAAATGTAATGCCTGCAAATCAGCAATTTTTGCGCAGGACGTAAAGGATGCAGACTATATCTGTCCGAAATGTCACAATTATTTTCGGATCCATGCACGTCATAGAATTGAGATGGTCGCGGATGAAGGAAATTTTGAAGAATGGAATACCGATCTGGAGACAAGGAATCCTCTGCATTATAAAGGCTATGAAGAGAAAATTAAAATGATGCAGGAAAAGACGGGACTTGACGAGGCTGTCTTGACTGGAAGCGCTTTGGTTCATGGAATCAAAACAGCAATCGGTGTATGCGACAGTCGGTTTATTATGGCAAGTATGGGAGAAGTTGTGGGAGAAAAAATCACACGTATGGTTGAGCGCGCGACAGAGGAAAAACTTCCGGTCATTCTATTTGCCTGCTCAGGCGGAGCGAGAATGCAGGAAGGAATCGTGTCGCTGATGCAGATGGCAAAGACGTCGGCAGCATTGAAGCGGCACAGTGATGCAGGGCTTCTTTATATTTCGGTGTTGACAAATCCCACAACCGGAGGAGTGACAGCAAGTTTTGCAATGCTTGGAGATGTGATTCTGGCAGAACCTGGGGCATTGATCGGGTTTGCGGGTCCAAGAGTCATTGAGCAGACAATCGGACAAAAACTCCCGCAAGGATTTCAGCGCTCTGAATTTTTACTGGAACATGGATTTATTGACAGGATTGTAGAGCGAAAAGAATTGAAGGCTGTACTTTCAAAAATTCTTTCCATGCATCAAAAAAGAGACATTCCGATTGCAGAAAGACAGCAGGAGGAAAATGAAAGAGAGGCAGAAAGGAAGACGATGTCTGCGTGGGAGCGTGTTCAACTGTCTCGCAGAAAAGATCGACCGACCGGAAGTGACTATATCAAACGTCTGTTTACGGATTTTATAGAGCTTCACGGAGACCGCTATTATAAAGATGATAAGGCGATTATCGGTGGAATTGCGAATTTTCAGGGAATTCCGGTTACAGTGATTGCGCAGGAAAAAGGAAGGACAACGAAAGAAAATATTGAGTGTAATTTTGGAATGCCTTCTCCGGAAGGATACCGAAAGGCACTTCGTCTAATGAAACAGGCTGAGAAGTTTGGTCGCCCAATCATCTGCCTGGTAGATACGCCGGGAGCATTTTGCGGTCTGGAGGCAGAAGAGAGAGGTCAGGGAGAAGCAATTGCGAGAAATCTATTTGAAATGTCTGGGTTGAAAGTTCCTGTGCTCTCGATTGTAATTGGAGAAGGGGGAAGTGGTGGAGCACTTGCCGTGGCAGTGGCAGATGAAGTATGGATGTTGGAAAACTCCGTATACTCCATCCTTTCACCGGAAGGATTTGCTTCTATTTTATGGAAAGACAGCAAGAAGGCGAAGGAGGCTGCGGAGGTCATGCGCCTTACTGCGGAAGATTTAAAACAGATGGGCATTGTAGAGCGCGTGATTTTTGAAGAGTCAGATTTGACAGCAGATCGGATGGGAAGGGTCTGTGAAAGGCTTTCTATTTATATGGGACAGTTTTTTGGTGTTTATTCCAATATGACAGAGGGAGAATTGATGGAACATCGGTATGCGCGTTTTCGAAAATACTAACGTATAAGAAGGGAAAAGGATGGGTTCGTTTAAACTAGGAGAAAAAGAAATAAAAGTTCCGGTGATACAGGGCGGTATGGGGATCGGGATCAGTCTGGGAAATCTGGCTGGAACGGTAGCAAGAGAAGGCGGGATTGGTCTGATTTCTGCGGCACAGATTGGTTTTTTGGAGCCGGATTTTGAAGAAAATCCGTTGGAAGCGAATTTGCGAGCAATAGAGAGTCAATTACGGAAAGCAAGAAATATTGCGCCGGATGGAATAGTAGGGTTCAATATTATGACTGCGATGAGAGATTATGAAAAATATGTTCGTGCAGCAGTGGAGACAGGTGCTGATTTTATTGTATCCGGTGCAGGACTTCCGGTAGATCTGCCTGCGTATGTAAAAGGGAGTAATACAAAGATTGCTCCGATTGTATCTACCTGTAAATCAACAAATGTCATTTTAAAATATTGGGATAGAAAATATGGACGAACGGCAGATATGGTAATCATTGAAGGACCAAAAGCCGGCGGACATCTGGGATTTTCAGAAGAAGAACTTTCGTATTATACAGATGAGAAATACGCCGATGAGATCGGAAACATTCAAAAGACAGTCGATATGTATGCCAAAAAGTATGGCACAAAGATTCCGATTGCGGTGGCAGGAGGGATTGACACACCGCAAAAAGTGAAACATGTATTGAACTTGGGAGTTCAGGCAGTACAAGTGGGAACAAGGTTTGTCACGACAGAAGAATGTGACGCAGATATCCGGTATAAACAAGCGTATATCAAAGCTTGCAAAGAAGATATTGTAATTGTGAAAAGCCCGGTTGGTATGCCGGGGAGAGCAATCAAAAATACAATGCTTGAGAGCGTGTTGCGAGGTGAGAACATACCTCCAAGAAAATGCTATCATTGTCTTGCGAAATGTGATCCTGGACAAATCCCATATTGTATCACAAAAGCGCTCATAGAAGCGGCGAAAGGAAATACAGAAGAGGGGTTGTTGTTCTGCGGCGCAAATGCTTATCGAGCAGAGAAAATAGAAACTGTAAAAGAAGTCATTGCGAATTTGATGCAAGAATGTGTATAATAGAAAAGGAAAGATATTCTGGTTGAAGGAGAGAGAATAACGTGAATGCTTATGAGACGATCAATGATATATTGGTTCACTTGTTCAATGAGATCTGGGAACTGGAAGAAAAAGCAGTTATTACGGAGGAATATAAAGACATCAGTAATAATGATATGCACATTATAGAAGCAATCGGATTAGGCAAAGGCAACAACATGTCTGCGATTGCAAAAAAGCTCAATATTACAGTTGGCTCTCTGACAACTTCTATGAACAGTTTGGTGAATAAAAAATATGCAGTCCGAATTCGCAGTGAGGAGGACAGACGTGTTGTCTATATCAGACTGACAAAGAAGGGGGAGAAGGCGTATCGACATCACGAAGATTTCCATACGCAGATGACACAGGCGGTTGTGGATAAACTGACAGAAGAAGAGATCCCGGTATTATTGAAGACGCTAAATGGGTTATCAGAGTTTTTCCGGAACTATCATGAACGAGAATAAAGAACATAAGAAATGAGGCGATGCTAATATAGTATCGCCTAAGTTTGTATAAAAGGAGAAGAGAATATGAAGATTATGATTGCATCAGATATACACGGTTCTGCATTTTATTGTGAGAAAATGATTGAGGCCTATCGGAGAGAGAAAGCAGATAAGCTGCTGCTTCTGGGGGACATCTTATATCACGGACCGCGAAATGATCTACCAAAAGAATACAATCCAAAGAAAGTGATTCAGATGTTGAATGATATCAAAGAAGACATTCTTTGTGTCCGTGGAAACTGTGATACAGAGGTGGATCAGATGGTATTGGAATTTCCGGTTTTGGCAGAGTACTGTATTTTATATGTAAAAGACCGCATGATATTTGCCACACACGGACATACATTTAACGCAGAACATCTTCCGATGCTGAAAGCGGGCGATATTTTGTTAAACGGACATTTTCATGTGCCAGCATATCGAACTGTTGGCAATATTATTTATATGAACCCGGGCTCTGTATCTATCCCAAAAGAGGATTCGGAGCATAGTTATATGATTATGGAAGATGAGACATTTACATGGAAGAATTTAGAGGGGGATTCCTATAAAAAGGTGTCAATCACAACGATGGAGACAGAGTAAGGGAAAGTATTAAGAGAACAAAAAAGAAAATAGGAATATCTTTTCTCTTGACAATAAAATTTTCTTTCATTATACTTGTTAAAGGTTAGGAAACTAACTAATGAAAGGAAGTGAAGATGTGCAGGAAACAGACGGACAAAGACAAAAGGTTCATGCAGGAAAGTTGATTCATATGTTATCACATCGCTTAAAACGTCAGAATATTATACCCTATGGAGATGACGGACTTACAACGATGCAAAAGCATGTATTGAAATTCATCCTATTAGAGACGTTGCACAGAGAGATTTACCAAAAAGATGTAGAAGAAGAATTTCAGATACGAAAATCAACGGCAACCGGTATTCTTCAGTTGATGGAAAAGAACGGCTTTATTTACAGAGAATCTTCTAGCAAAGATGCCCGACTTAAGAGGATTGTTCCGACCAAAAAGGCGGAGGCACTTCGAGCAGAGATTCTGGAAAATATACGCGTTATGGAAAAGCGGCTGACAAAAGGAATTTCAGAAGAAGAATTTTCGATGTGCATGTGTGTATTGTGGAAGATGTTTGACAATCTTGCACAGACGGAGACAAAACAATCAGAAAAAAAGGAGGAAAACGAAAACAATGAATAGAACATTACTAAAATCGATTCGAGAATATAAAAAGCAATCTGTACTGGCACCGCTTTTCGTAATCCTGGAAGTGTTTATGGAAGTTTTGATTCCATTACAGATGGCAAAGATTATCGATGTGGGAATTGCCAAAGGAGATTTAGGATACATTGTAAAAATGGGTGCGATTCTTGTGGTGATGGCAATGCTTGCACTTTGGTTTGGTGTGCTGGCAGGAAAATTTGCCGCAATAGCAGGGGCTGGATATGCGAAAAATCTGCGACATGATATTTTTTATAAAATACAGGATTTTTCATTTAAAAATATTGACCGTTTTTCTACACCGAGTTTGGTGACCAGAATGACAACCGACATTACAAATGTGCAGATGGCATATATGATGAGTATCCGTCTTTTGGCGAGAGCGCCGATTATGGTGATTCTGTCATGGATTATGACACTCACGATCAATGTAGAGATTGCACTGTTGTTTTTAATAGTGATCCCGCTTTTAGGAGGCGCGCTCATTTTTATTGCGAAGAAGGCGCATCCGCATTTCATAAAGGTGTTTGACGAATATGATATTTTGAATAATTCTGTGCAGGAAAATGTCAATGCTTCCCGTGTCGTGAAAGCATATGTACGCGAAGAACATGAGATTGAAAAATTTCATGGAATTTCAAAAATTGTGTATAACCTATTTACAAAAGCGGAGAAAATCGTAGCGTGGAACTCTCCGGTAATGCAATTTACGATGTATATCGTAGTATTGCTGATCGTGTATCAGGGGGGACGCAATATTGTATTCCAGACGATGGAGACCGGCGAACTGACAAGTATTATGGTGTATGCAATGCAGATTTTGATGTCACTGATGATGGTGACTTTTGTGTTTGTCTTGATTATGATTGCAGAGGCATCTACAGATCGTATTGAAGAAGTGTTAAAAGAAGTTCCGGAGATGCAGGACAAAGAAGACGCAGTAAAAGAAGTTCCGGACGGTTCCATATCTTTTGAAAATGTAGACTTTAGTTATGCAGGAGAAGGTGGCAACCTGTCTTTGAAAAATATTAACATACACATTAAATCAGGTCAGACAATCGGTATTATCGGTGGAACCGGAAGTGCAAAATCAACATTTGTTCAGATGATTCCAAGACTTTACGATGTGACAGGTGGAAGTGTAAAAGTAGGCGGAATTGATGTCCGAGAATATAATTTGGAGGCACTGCGAGATCAGGTTTCCATGGTATTACAGAAAAATGTTCTTTTCTCAGGGACAATTTATGAAAATATCCGTTGGGGAAACGAACATGCAACCGACGAAGAGGTACAAAGAGTTTGTAAACTGGCTCAGGCAGATGGTTTCGTACAGGAGTTCCCGAATAAATATAATACGATGATTGTACAAGGCGGTAACAATGTGTCCGGTGGACAAAAACAGCGTCTCTGTATTGCAAGGGCATTGCTGAAAAACCCAAAGATTTTAATTTTGGATGATTCGACAAGTGCGGTTGATACAAAGACCGATGCATTGATTCGAAAAGCATTTAGGGAAGAAATTCCGAATACAACGAAAATTATCATTGCACAGAGGGTTTCTTCTATAGAAGATGCAGATCAGATTATTGTATTAGATGAAGGCCGCATTAGCGGAATCGGAACTTCAAAAGAATTGCTTGAAACAAATGAAATTTACAGAGAAGTATACGAGTCACAAGTAAAAGGAGGTGGAGACGATGAGTAAGAATCAAAAATCCGGAGTGTCTAAGAACACAGCAAAGACAGCAAAACGTCTCCTAAAATATGTAACAGGAATGTATAAAGTGCAATTTGTTATTGTGTTTGTCTGCATTTTATTAAGTTCTGTGGCATCTATATCAGTATCGTTGTCCTTGAAATTTTTATTGGATGATTTTATCATTCCGTTGATCGGACAAAAGCAGCCAAACTTTGCGGAATTATATCAGGCTATGGCGGTGCTGGGATGTATTTTTCTAGTGGGAGTTGTTTCTACTTTTGTGTATACAAGAATGATGGTAACGATTGGTCAGGGTGTGTTAAAGCAAGTCAGAGATGACATGTTTGAGCATATGCAGACGCTTCCGATTCGCTACTTTGACCAGAATACAAATGGTTCTATTATGAGTCTTTACACAAATGATACAGATACATTGAGGCAGATGATCAATCAGTCAATTCCGCAGGCATTGATGTCATTTTTTACAATCATAGTAACATTTATTTCTATGCTTATTTTAAGTCCCGTACTAACTGTACTTGCGGTTGTGATGATTGGTGTGTTGCTGTTAGTGACAAAGAAAATCGGTGGAAACAGTGGAAAATTCTTTGTTCGCCAGCAGATTGCACTTGCTGATGTGACAGGATACGTAGAAGAACGTATGAATGGACAGCGTGTCGTAAAAGTGTTTAATCATGAAAATAAATCAAAAGAAGAATTTGACAAGCTGAATGAGCAGCTGTTCGAAAGCGCAGCGAATGCAAATACGTTTGCAAACATGATGGGACCGGTTATTGGAAATATCGGAAATCTTCAGTTTGTATTGACAGCTGTACTTGGTGGATTTTTATCTGTTCAGGGAGTTGGGGGAATTACGCTTGGAGTGATGGCGTCTTACCTGCAGTTTACAAAGAGTTTCACACAGCCGTTCATGCAGGTAGCGCAGCAGTTCAACTCGATTGTAATGGCACTGGCAGGTGCGGAACGTATTTTCGACTTGATTGATGAAGAGCCGGAAATGGATGAAGGATATGTAGAGCTTGTCAATGCAAAGAAAGATGCCAAGGGAAATATTGTAGAGTGCAAAGAGAGAACTGGTATGTGGGCATGGAAACATCCGCATGAAGCAGATGGAACAGTTACTTACACAGAGCTAAAAGGAGATGTCCGCTTTGAGGATGTCACATTTGGATATAACAGTGACAAAGTTATTCTTCAGGACATCAGTCTGTTTGCAAAGCCAGGACAGAAACTTGCGTTTGTTGGTTCCACAGGAGCCGGAAAGACGACAATTACGAATTTAATTAATCGTTTCTATGATATTCAGGGCGGAAAGATTCGTTATGATGGAATTAATATTACAAAGATTAAAAAAGATGATCTGAGACGTTCGCTTGGCATTGTACTGCAGGATACACATTTGTTCACAGGAACGATTATGGAAAATATTCGCTATGGAAAGCTGGATGCGACAGATGAAGAGGTGTATGAAGCAGCAAGACTGTCTCATGCGGATCAGTTTATCAGAATGCTCCCAAATGGATACGATACAGTATTAAGTGGTGATGGAGAGGAACTTTCCCAGGGACAAAGACAGCTTCTTTCGATTGCGCGAGCAGCAGTTGCGAATCCACCGGTGCTGATTTTGGATGAAGCGACATCAAGTATCGATACTCGAACAGAGAGTATCGTGCAAAAAGGTATGGATAATCTTATGAAAGGTCGTACCGTGTTTGTAATTGCACATAGATTATCGACTATCCGCAATAGTGATGCGATTATCGTATTGGAACATGGAAAGATCATTGAGCGTGGAGATCATGAAGATCTGATTCAGATGAAAGGAATCTATTATCAGTTGTATACAGGAAAACTGGAATTATCATAGAGGAGTAGTGACAGAAAAATAGGAGAAAGGACTTAGGAGAAACATATGAGTGAGCATGTAAAATTAAAAAGGCAAAAGTTGTTGCTTCTGGCATTAAAAACTGCGATCGGAGGAAGTGCAGCAATTTATATTGCGGAAAAGATAGGATTGCAGTTTGCGCCTTCGGCAGGGATTATTGCCATGCTTTCGCTCGTATCGACAAAATGGGGGACATTAAAACTGTCCCTCCTCAGAGTCCTTACTTTTTTGATGTCAGTTGCACTTTGCTGGGGAATTTTTCACTTGATGTCTGGCAAATGGATTGAATTTGGGATTTTTCTGTTTTTCCTGATATTGCTCTGTGATAAATTAGGGTGCAGAAATACGATTTCTGTCAACGCAGTAATCGGAACACATTTTTTGGCTACACAAGACTTTTCGGCTGCATTTATATTTGATGAGTTTTTGCTTGTTGCAATAGGAATTACCATTGCAATTATTTTGAATCTCTTTCACATCAATGGAAGTCATGAACAAGATATCATACAAAGTATGCGTCATGTAGAATGCCAAATGCAGGAAATATTAGAAGAATTGGCAGGATATTTAAAACAACAAGTAATTGGAGAACATGTGTGGAGAGACATCAGTGCATTGGAAAAAGATTTGGAAGAATTTGTAGAACAGGCGGTTGAGTATCAGAATAATACATTTCATTCACATCCGAGCTATTATATTTACTATTTTGAGATGCGTTTAAAACAATGTGGGGTGCTGCAGAGTCTGCATGCGGAAATGCAGAAAATTCGAAATCTTCCCAGACAAGCAGACATTATATCTGATTATATCAAAGAAGTAAAAAAACATGTCACTGAGATGAACGATCCGAAATTACAGATGAAACAACTGGAAAGAGTGCTGGAGCAAATGAAAGAGCATACTCTTCCGAGAAATTTTGAAGAATTTGAAAATGAGGCAAAACTATATCATATTATGATGGATCTAGAAGAGTTTTTGATGTATAAAAAACGCTTTATTGAGTCAATTGATGCAAAACAGTTCCGGATTTATTGGAAGAGAGAGATTGAAGGTCAATCCATTAAGGAAAGTAGATAAGAAATGACAGTGAAGGGGAGACGAATTGTGCCAATTGTACAAATAAAATAAAAAATATAAAAAGTATTGACAATTAGAAAGAGGCATGATAGAATAACATTCGTCGCTGAGAGATGCGGCGAACACAAGAGAGGTTCAAACAGACAGAAACGAATGACAGAAAAAAGAATCTCAAAAAAATAAAAAAAGTTGTTGACAAGCAAAAAGAGATGTGGTAATCTAATATAGCTGTCACAAGACAACAAAAACAAAGAACATTGATAATTAAACAACAGATGACAAGATAACCCTGAAAGATTCTTAAAAGAGAAAAATTCAGAACAGACATGAAAATGTCAACCTAAAACAGTAAAGGGAAAGATAGCTAGCAGTTATCTGAACCGGAACAAACACTTTTAACGAGAGTTTGATCCTGGCTCAGGATGAACGCTGGCGGCGTGCTTAACACATGCAAGTCGAACGAAGCGCTTGAACAGATTTCTTCGGATTGAAGTTTTTGCGACTGAGTGGCGGACGGGTGAGTAACGCGTGGGTAACCTGCCTCATACAGGGGGATAACAGTTAGAAATGACTGCTAATACCGCATAAGCGCACGGTGCTGCATGGCACAGTGTGAAAAACTCCGGTGGTATGAGATGGACCCGCGTCTGATTAGCTAGTTGGTGGGGTAACGGCCTACCAAGGCGACGATCAGTAGCCGGCCTGAGAGGGTGAACGGCCACATTGGGACTGAGACACGGCCCAAACTCCTACGGGAGGCAGCAGTGGGGAATATTGCACAATGGGGGAAACCCTGATGCAGCGACGCCGCGTGAGCGAAGAAGTATTTCGGTATGTAAAGCTCTATCAGCAGGGAAGAAAATGACGGTACCTGACTAAGAAGCACCGGCTAAATACGTGCCAGCAGCCGCGGTAATACGTATGGTGCAAGCGTTATCCGGATTTACTGGGTGTAAAGGGAGCGTAGACGGATGGGCAAGTCTGATGTGAAAACCCGGGGCTCAACCCCGGGACTGCATTGGAAACTGTTGATCTGGAGTGCCGGAGAGGTAAGCGGAATTCCTAGTGTAGCGGTGAAATGCGTAGATATTAGGAGGAACACCAGTGG
>ERZ773242.504-NODE-504-length-45773-cov-12.616256_pt1 | contig 45773 bp, 35 predicted proteins | sample MGYA00511077_ERZ773242 | MGnify/ENA primary metagenome ERZ773242 (study PRJEB29015, sample SAMEA2737754) | human gut metagenome | biome: human gut; feature: human-associated habitat; material: faeces | place: China | collected 2012 ... | reverse complement strand
GGGTGATCCGCGCCCTCACCGTTCCTCGGTCGATCAGCTGGCGCAGGACTTCGGCCGGCGGTTGCCCGGCCTCGCGGCAAAGGGCCGAGAATCGGAGTTTCCGTTCGGGGCTGAGTCGTGTGCTGACGACGTATTTGCAGATGCGGCCGATGCCGACTTTCGGCCGACCGCCCTGTTTGCTGTATGTTTTCTTCGGTGTTTCCATGACAGGTTGTTTCGATAGATTGTTCATGCTATATAGGTTGTTCAGACCAGCGGGATTTTACGCCGGCCAGCGGGGAAGGCGCAGTTTTCGTCTACGAAAACACAACCTTGCCTTCCTTAAACCTTTATCCCTTTCCGACGCGGTGGTTCAATTTCCTCCGGTTCCGCTTTCAGGGCTTGCAGATTATTCCGACAAAGGTGACCCTGCCGGTCGGATGTCGTTTTCGGGAGATTCGGCCGGTCTTTTATATGGGCGATCAGATAGTCATTTACGTCCTTGTAAAACTGCTTTGGTCGATTACCTCGCTGCGGGGACAAAGACGGATCAGATCGGCAGTTGCCTTGCGTCCTGCTTCGTCGTTGTCGAAGAAGGTGCGGATCACCGGATGTCGGGAGATAAACGGAACGGCTTTGGGCAGGTTGACGACCGAGTTCAGAACCGCGGCGTCGATGCGCAGTCGTTCGGGGTGTTTCAGCGAGAGATAAGCGAGGAAATCCATAAATCCTTCGAAGGCGATTACCGTATCGGAACGGTTGTCGATGGTGGTGATATGTTTGGGCGAGGAGCCGCCTTTGAACCGTGCGGAGCGCAGCTCCCACCCTCCGGCATCGTTGCGGAAACCGACGGCGAAAAAGGCGCGGCCGTTTATCTCGTAACGGACCTCGCGGCAGAATGCCGCGGCGACCGGCGGGACGATGCCGCGCGAGGCGAGATAACCGACCAATGCCGGATGCCGGAGCGAAGCGTCGGAGAGGATGCGGAGCGCGGGGACGGTGGCCGGCCGCACGACCGACAATGCCCCGCCAACGCCAAGAGGCTCACCAATACCCGGTGAGATAGAAGCAATCCCCGTGTCTCCTTTTTCACCGTTTTGCAGCCGTCGGACCGCTTCGCGGCTGTCGCACCGCTCCAACCGCATCACGAGGGTGAGCAATGTACCGCCTTCGCCCAGTCCGAAGTCGTACCAGAGATTTTGCACGTAGTCCACTTTGAAACTCGGCGTGCGTTCTTCCCGCAAGGGTGAAAGATACATACCGTAGCCGTTGCGTTCGTATTTGGGCTGAATCCCGCGCCAGGCGAGAAAATCACGGATGGAAATCCGGTTGCTGTATGGTATGACAGTCATTTTTTCCGTAAATTTGTTGAGAAAAAGTGTAAAATCCAGTGAAAGAAAAGGTTGGCGTCTTACATATCTCTTACACGGCATCCGGCGCTGTAAGTCCGAAAGAACCCGTAAGACTTTGTAAGAGGATTTGTAAGAGATGTAAGATTATGAAAATAAGAAAGCTACTTCCTTTTTTCAACATTCTTACATCGCAGCATCGTCCAGCAATCCGCCGAGTTGTTCCCGCGTGACGGTATAGACCCGTGCCGTCTTGCTGTCCTGCCGCTGCGTTTCGCCGTTGTAGGTAATCGTATAGCGTTGGTAGTAAGTCGGTGGTGCGGGTCGCAGCTGCCAATTTTCGGCAAGAATCCGCCGCACGGTGGGATGGTCAACACGGATGCCGCGTATCTCCAGCATATTGACCATATCGCTCACGTCGAACCGATACTCCGCAAGGTTCTCGGCATCCATGATATCGCGAATAATCGACAGCATTTCGGTTTCGGTCTTGCTGCGGTTGTAGTGTATGATCCGCCGCAAGGCATCGGTGACCAGCAGCCGGGGCGCGAACCACATACGGCTCTCTTCATGTGACGAGAGCATACGTTGTTGCAGATAGAAGAGCAGCCCCGGTATCTCGGCTCGCATTTTGGCCAGCAGGTGTTGATCGTCATACGGGAGCGGCGGCACGCGCCGCACCCAGTAGCGGGTTTCCGCAGCCTCGATCAGGACGGGATTGCGCTCGTTGTTGGAGCAGAGGACGAACTTGCCGAAAAACTCCACCTCCCGGCGGTCGCGGCCTTTCGCCTCAGCCTTGTAGCTGCGTGCAGTCGATAGGTTCTTGATCCTCTCGGAATCTTCGCGGCGGTTGAGCAGCACCTCGTCCACGCAGATCAGCAGTTTGCCCATCCAGTCGTCATTGAATTGCGAACGGAAATCTTCGTTGGTATTGAAGGTAACGTTTCCGCCGAAGATCGACTTTAAGAGATTGAGAAAGGTCGTCTTTCCCGTGTTGCGTTCATCCGACACCAGCAACAATACCGGCAGCCGTTGCAAGGGACGCAGGTAGAGCAGTTGCAGATAGTCGTACCCCAATTCGACCTGTTCGCCGAAAATATGGGCGAGAAAGTCGTGGATGTGCGGAAAGATGCCATCGGCAGGCTGGAAGGGAATCGGCTCGTAACGGTTCAGGAAACCGTCGATCTCCCGGCGGTAGTTTGTGTGGTCGGGAACCGTGCAGAAGCCGTCGTATTTCGGAATGCAGGCCAGATAGCTTTTCCCGTAGTCCTGACGCAAGGTCTCGACATTCCACGGGATAAGCGTCTCGACGCTCCGGCCGCTGCTCAACGGCTGCCGGACCCGCTTGTAGATGGTCGTTCCCACGCGCAGGTAGGGGCTTTCTCTTTTCACTGTTTTAGCGGGCATGGCTGTCTCCATTTAGAATCCGTTGCACATCCGCCACGCGATAACGGCGCTGCCCGCCGTACTCCACGGGAACAAGATAACCGCTCTTGGCCCATCGCCACAACGTAGAGGAATCGACACCCAACAACGCGATGGTCTGTTTTCGCGTATACAATTCACCCGCTTGTTGCGGAACCGGCATTACGGACGGCGGCGACGCGACTGCCGTCAACTCCCGATGCCATTGCCGGAGATCTTCCAGACGGACGGTCACATTCACTTCACCGCCCAACTCACTCAACTGTTTTAAGTCCATAATACGATGATTTAACCGAACCCGAAAGCAGGTTCGGCGACGAAATTAACAGGTGCTTTTCCTGCACCTGTTTTTGCAATCGAATCACCGCATTTGCACCGGAAAACAATCTCAGATATTGCTACTTACCAGCATTTTGCAATTACATGAAAACAGAAAGAAAATTCCCTGCACCGACCGGGTGTAGGGAATATCTCATACTTATACAGTTCTTTATTTTTGGATATATTCTTTCAGATTATCGAGCAATCGGATGCGATAACCTCCGTCCGTCGCCCGGAGTTTGGCCCGCAACGTCTTCGTATTGTATTTGGCCAAAGACTCGAAGCTCGCTTTCAGCCATTCCGCCAATTCGGTCTGGTCATAAAAACGATTGGTCGCGCCCTTAAAAGCATTCCAGACGTTCCAACCGTAGTGACACAAATCCCCATAGCTCACCCGATCATGCCGAAGCCGAACCTGCGGCACATCGTTCGGAACAGGCGTCATACATGCCAGATAAAGCAAGCGTCGTCGCAAAATTCGCAGGTTCGTCTCGTCAATGGCATCGCCCAAATCCTTGTCGGTATATTCGTAGACGGTGGCGAGTGCATTTTCGAGAATCCGACCGTCCGGAACCGGATCGGCAGAAACAACGGCAGATTCCGGCACGATCGCGTCCGGACTTCTTTCACACCGCTGTTCGGAACCGACTCCTTCTGTCGTTGTTTTCTCTTCGCCTCTCGGCTGACTACGCCCAAACCGACGGAAAAACCGTTCCGAAAGATCGGCCGAACTGCCCAGGCTGAAAAAGTAAAATCCGGTCACGCCAAGTCCTGCGGGGACAAGCAAGACAAGCGCCAGCCAAAGCGGAAATCCCCGAGAAACCATGGCACTGAACAAAACGATCAAAGCAAAAATCACAGCGCTCGCCACGATCAAGCGAAGACCTTTCTGGAAATAATACTCGGAATTCATAGTTACGATTCGCTGAAAAAATCATCCTCCATTACAACTTTCCGAAACCGATCCCGCAACTCCGTCATCCGTACGATCAGTCGATCGTATGGCAGCGAATCTCCGTAGATGAAATACTCCTGCATCCGCTCATAATCCTTGCGCCATACCTCCGCCAATTTTTCGGGCGGAATAAAATTGATCCGGCTCGGATGGTGCGTCCGATAATCGACTCCGCGAATCGTATTGAATATGCTGCGATGCTTGACAATCTCGGCATACATTCTCGGATCAGCCAAGGCTGCCTTTCCGAAATCCGTATCCATCAGCCGCTCCAAATCGTATAGATGGCGTGTCATTCGCTCGACACGCGGACTCTCTTTCTGAAACTCTTCATGCAGCAAAAACGCCTTCTCCAAAAACGTCCGCGTCGGCACGACCGCATAAATCGGGAACACCAATTCTCCGAATACATCGGGATATGCCTCGGCAATCAGCGGACGAATCTCGATCCGCTCACGCGGTTCTTTCATCGACCGGCAGCTGAATTCGATCCGGATTTGCGATTCCACATACTCGATATTCGCATAAATGCTTCGATACGGCAGCAGCACCAGCGTCGGATCGGCATCGGAGTCCTGCGCCGGAACGGCACGCAACTCAAAATCGGAAGCCCCATATCCTTCCAGCAATGCCTGCATTTCCGCAACGAGCCGCTGCTCGATATAAGCCCGCGAAAGTTTCCGAATCCGATCGCGCTGCGACTTGTTGTCCCCGGCAATTCCCCAAAAGGACTTGTCGATAGCAATATCGATATCCTCCGAGAAGCGTTCTATGACATGCCAACCCTTGCTCAACGACGTACCGCCCTTGAAGGTAATGAAGTCCCGGCACGACGATTCGAACAGGGCTTTCAGCGTCATCGTCACCCACCAGTCCTTCTCGACAGCCTGCGGAGGAAGCCCGACACGCTCGCTCGTCTGTGCAACGAACATACTTTTCTGCTCGTCGGAAAACATCCAAAAATTATTCTTCATAGAACGACATAATGATTTTACGAATCCAAGCCGGCACCAACCGCAGATCGGGCAGAATGCTCGACTTCGGAATCCGGGCGAATATCGTCTTCAGTTGGGCGATGTGCTCCTCCGTCACCTGCGGCCGACCGATCTCCTTCAGAGCGAATACGGCAAGCATCAGCGTTTTATTCTGATAGGCCAAATTTTTAAGCGCCACACGCTTGAATCGCAATTTACGACCGTTGAACAGATTGACTGTCCGGGAATTGCCATCCGTATAAAACACATAGTTCATCGGCACTTGGGCAGACAATCCCAATACATTCAATGCGTGCATACCCGTCGGAACAACTCGGGCTTCGCTCTGCCGGGCTACCTTTTCAGCGATTTCATTGACGGTCGGGTACTGTATGCCCAATCCGAACTTTCTGTCGATTTTGGGATAGCAATAGAGGCCCCTCGCAATACGGACTAAACCGCCTTTTCGAGTAAGTCGTTCCAATGCCTTCGCAACCGATACGGCCGATCCGTACACAGCGAAATCGGATGCGGAATACAGCTTACCACGCCCGCACTTTTTTATCTTATTAAGTATCTTACCCTCTATTACTTGCATCTATTTACACACATATATCTGTCGCAAATTTATACAAATTTATCGACAAAACAAATCTTACTCCAACACGCTTACTGCATCACGCTTAATATCCATGTCAATATCGCGATAACGAGCGAACGCCCGGCTGCCGTCCTTATGACCGGACATCGCTCCCACGATCGCAGGGTCTTTCACTCTTTTATAAACATTCCCGATGAATGTCCGCCGTGCCATGTGCGACGAAGCAAGGTCGCAGATCGGCACCTGAACATTCTGCCGCGTCCGCTGATCGATCGTCGTCACCATGCGCGTCAGTCCCGCTTTACGGAACGCCGCTTTGATATAGACATTATATTTTTGCTCCGAAATAAATGGAAACAATGTTCCGCGGTTCTCATCGAGGTATTTACGAATCAGTTCTTTCGCAGCACCGATCAGCGGCACCGAGACCGTCACCACTCGGTCGTCTCGCGTCTTGCGGGGAACATATTCGATGCAATCGCCGATGATATTGGCATAGGTCATCTTATAAAGGTCGCTCACCCGGCAGCCGATCATGCATTGGAAAACAAAAATATCTCGTTGCGTTTCCAGTTGCTTGTCATCCCCCATATCCGCTTCGGCCAACTGTTTGCGTTCGTCGGTCGTAATATAGATAGGCGTACCGTAGACAATCTCCGCAATCTTGTACTGCTTGAACGGATCATTGTAGGTATGTCCGTTATCATTTAACCATACATAAAACGACCGTAGACGAATCAACATATCCGAAACGTAATTCATGCCCCGCTCTTTCGGACGGCCGGGAATTACCGTTTCTCCCGCAGCATTGAGGTACGGGCCGCGCTTCACAGGCAGATTCTTCCTCACCTTCGGCCGGGCATACGGCACCTCGTCGTACAACTCCGGATGTTCGTCGAAAATCTCCGGTTCTTTCATCAGAAATGCCCCGAAATCATCAAGTGTCGTCGGAGATACGGTGTGTACGTCCAGCACGAACCGTCGGTTCGACAGTTTACGATACAACTCATACCGCTTCAACGTCCGCACCAAGACATTGAAATGCTTGACACGCGATTCGGACAATTTATGCGTAGCGAGGTATTCATCCGTCAACGGGAAAAAGCCTATTTTCTTTTCCTCAACGGAAGTCGCCGTCTTTGGCCGCAAAGTGCGCCGGATCAACTTTTCGAGCCATTCGCGCGTAACGGTCGATTTATCGTCTGCCGCCTCGACCGAGGTCTCAATTACATCGACCAATTCTTTCAATTTCGCCCGCTTTGCCAACAGCGCATCGCGCTCCTCCCCCGGTATGTTCGGAATATTGATATCGTTTTTCTTTCCCCAACGTTTCCGATCGACCCAAATGCCGGACGGCACACGTACACGCAATTCGCGGGAAACATAGACACGGAAATTAACTTGCGATTCTCCCGCGCTGTTCTCCCCTTGCGCCAAAACATATGTAACTTTTGCCATACATCCTCATTTTATGCTCTACAAAGATATGATTTAGATTCGAATACAGCAATACTTTCATGTCCGCACCGTGTCCGCATTTTTGCAAAACAGCTAAAAACAGACAAAATACATTTCATAGTATATCATTTTAATATACTATATTTCAACATATTATAAATATATTCAAATTTTAGTTATTTGCATATGTTTTCACAAATTAATTCCTGTCCTGGGCACTGGTTAAGCCTCGTAATCGACTGATTACGAGGCTTTCTTATTTTCACAGGGTGTACTAAAGGTGTACTAATCGTCACCTTCCGTTTTCCGAGAAGTATTTCTGAGCTGAAAAATCCGGATATAGAATCATCATATCGCCAGGCTCTGTCTACAAGCGGTAGCGTTTTTTGTCGTTTCATTAGCATCACGCCCTATCCTGATAGGTTCTCCACATCGTATCGTAATAAAATGCAACGGAGAGCTCCCGCAATACCTTCGGACGTTACCACCTCACGATTCCCAGAAGAAAACAGAACGACATAACGGATAGTCGCTATTCAGCCACTACCTGACCCAACCAATAAATTCTACCGTAAAACACTTTCGCACCGGGAATTCATGAAAATTGTATCACCCACAAAGGTTCGGCTGAAATACATGACCATTCTCGCAAAGATGCTCGAACTGTATCGAAGATGCCTACCGATTTACGCATGCAAAAACACTTGCAAATCACGAAGCGCTAGCACAATATGATTATTTACCGTATTGATGCTCAGGTTGAGCCGGGTGGCGATCTCGCCGTTCGAATAACCCAGGTAGCGGCTCATGCGGAAAATCCGGCGTCGCTGGGGCGGCATCCGGTCGATGGCCAGTTCGATCAGCATGGCCAGGTTCTCGGCATTGATCTGCTCGTCCATGCTGAACATCGCCGCATCGGGACAGCCTTTCTGCTCGTATTTCATCACGATTTTCTGGTGTTCGAAAATGTCGAAGATCGCATTGCGGGCTGCGCGGAAGAGATAACGGTCCAAAGATTCCACTTTTGGAATAATTTCCCGGTTCTCCCAAAGCCGCAGGAACACATTGTGCACGACGTCGTCCGTGAGCAGGTTGTCGTGCAACAGTTTGCTCACGAAACAGCGCATTTTAGGGGCGAACTCCCTGTATAGCTGTGCAAAGGATTCGGTTTCTCCATCCCGTCCGGGGCGTTCGGACAATGGGTGCTTCTGCATCTGAAAAACGGCTTTTACACAAAAATAGAAAAAAAAATCCATCCATCACCCCCGAAACAAAAAATAATTGAAATTCTGCAAAATGCATTAGTGATATGCCCCTTTTGAATCGTCTTATATATAAAAGCACCAAAAAAAATGTCTGATAAGAACTACATAAAGACTATTCTGCACAATTTCACCTGGCACGAGACTTCGGAGGAGACCCGACAGAAATTCCGCCAGTGGATCACCGACCCGAAGGACCGCAAGGCCAAGGACGAAGCGCTCGGGAATCTTTGGGACGAAACGCAGGCACCCTATTCGTTCGCAGACGAGAAGGGATGGCAGCGCCTGTCGGCGGAGATCGCCGCCGGGCAACGCCGCTCCCGGATGCGGATGTGACGGCGGGCAGTACTCGGCGCGGTGGCCGTGCTGGTGGCAGGGTTGTTCGTCTCGCAGTACCTGCTGCTCTCGAACCGTATCGAGCGGGCCGAACGCGACCGCACACTTTGTTATGTCACCTCCCAGGAGAGCAAAGGCGTCTTCACGCTGCCCGACGGCACTTCGGTGTGGCTCAACGGCAACAGCCGGCTGACGCTTTCCGAGCAGTTCGACGGGACGCAGCGGCGCGTGAAACTGGAAGGAGAGGGATTCTTCGATGTCAGCCGCAATCCCGAACGGCCTTTTATCGTCGAGATCGGCCGGCGGCAGATCGAGGTGCTGGGTACGGCTTTCGACGTCAAGAGTTATGCCCACCTCGACTATCAGGAGGTCGTGCTGGTGCGCGGTTCGATCGACATACATTCGGAGGGAGGCCGTACAGTCCGCCTGAAACCCAACGACCGTTACGTCGCACGCACCCAAGGTGCCGAGGAATCGGTCATGGAGGTCGACGCCTCGGATTACAGTCACTGGATGGACCGGCTGCTGATTTTCGACAACAAGCCGCTCGGAAACATTCTCGTGAGTCTCGAACGCTGGTATAATATGGAATTCGATGTGGCGCGTAACGTCAATCTCTCGGCGCACCTCTCATTCAATGTCAAATACGAATCGGTGGACGAGATTCTGCGCGCCGTTTCGCTGATCATACCGATCCGCTACAATATCGATTACGTGAATAACCGGGTACACATCTCGGCCAAACAAACCAACTGACCAAAAAACGAACGCTAACCTAAACCCGACCTGCCCATGAGAAAGAGATAGCCAATGCCCCAAAAGCGAACGGGTTCCCGAAAGAACCCGTCTGCAGACTTTTCAAAGCTATTTTACGTAATGTCCAGCCAGATATTACAGCTAACTTTAAAAAATCTCTCAAATTTATGGATAAAATTCGAAAAATTCAGGGGTTTATCAAAAAATGTTTCCCTGAATTGGGAATGTTTGCCCTGACGGCCGTATTCCTGCTCGCCTTTTTACCTCTTTCAGCGCAGGATTCGAACAAAATAATCAGCATCGATGTCAAGGACGCCACGGTGAAAGAGTTCCTGACGCGGGTCGAAGCGCAAAGCGATTACTCTTTTGTATATAAGGATGCCGATATCGACGCTGCTCAGCGCGTGACGCTCCGGGCAACCGGGACGGTCGAGCAGCTCGTAAAGCGGGCACTTCCGAATTTCTCGCTGCGTATCGAAAACCGGATGATTATCCTCACCCGGACCGCCGTGAAATCCGCAGAAGCCGGGGGGGGGGAACGGCAAACTCCGTCAGATCAAGGGCGTCGTGGCCAGTACGGGCGGCGAAGCGATCGTCGGCGCCACCATCATGGTGAAGGGTAACAACGCGCTCGGAACGGTCACCGGCGACGGCGGCCGGTTCACACTCTTGGTTCCCCCGGGCGCTACGCTCGTCGCCTCGTTCATCGGCTACCAGTCCGAGGAGGTTCCCGTAGGCTCGCGCACTAATGTCGAGATTCGCATGGCCGAAGATACGAAAGCCATTGACGAGGTGGTTGTGATGGGTTACGGCAGCCAGCGCAAAGTGACGCTGACCGGATCGGTGGCCACGACCTCGGGCGAAGCGCTTGTCAAGAGTTCGTCGGTCAACCTGTCGCAGGGCCTGGCCGGACGTATCTCGGGTGTCATCGTCAACAACCGCTCGGGAGAACCGGGCAAGGACGACGCCGTGATGTACATCCGCGGACGCAGCACGCTGGGAGACAATTCGCCACTTATTATCATCGACGGCATTGCCGGCCGCGGCGACGAATTCAGCCGCCTGTCAGGCGACGAGATAGAAAGCGTCACCGTGTTGAAGGATGCGTCGGCCGCTATCTACGGTTCGCGGTCGGCCAACGGCGTCATTCTCGTGACAACCAAGCGAGGACAGATAAACACGGCGCCCCGGATCACTTTTAACTACGATCTCGGCCTGCAGCAGCCCACGCGTTTGGTCGAGATGGCCGATGCCGTGCTCTATACCGAGTCCTATAACGCCTCTCGGGCGATCGACGGAGCGTCGGCGATGTACTCCCCCGAGCAGATTCAGAAATACCGCGACGGTTCGGACCCCATCAGCTATCCCAATACCGACTGGATGGACACGATCATCAAATCCCTCTCGGCCCAGCACAAATACGGTGTATCGGTGAGCGGCGGTACGAACAAACTGGGTTATTTCGTGCAGCTCAACGGCCAGTATCAGGATGGTATCTATGAGAAGAGCGCTACTAAATATAAGCAGTACAGCGTTCGTTCGAACCTCGACGTGCAGGTGACCAAGAGCCTCAAGGTCGGCTTCGACCTGGCGGCCCGTGAGCAGCACAAGGATTACTCGGCCTTCCCGAGCGACAATTACGGCATCTTCTACATCGCCACGCACATGAAGCCGACCGGAGGCGCCTATTATCCCAACGGCATGCTGCGCGGCGGTACGAACCCTGCGGTGCTGGTGCAGGACCTGACGGGCTACGACAAGACGAAGATCAACACCCTGAACACGACCTTCACGGCCGATTGGGATCTCGGATGGCTGACCAAAGGGCTCTCGGTGAAGGGTAACCTCGCCTACGACGTCGTTTCCAATTTCCGCAAGAACTGGCAGCGTCCCTGGCAGTATTTCTCCTACGATGAGGTGAATGAGGTCTATGAGGAGCACACCAGTTCTTACTGGCCTACCGCCACGCTGCGTGAGTACCAGACCCGCACATCGAACCTGACGGTCAACGCGGCGATCAACTACAACCGTGAATTCAACGGTCACAATGTCAGCGCCATGGTCGGTTTCGAACAAAACCAGTTCCGCAAGGACTATATGTCGGCTTCGCGCCTGAAATACGGGTCGGACGCCCTCGATGAACTATTCGCCGGCGACGCTGACAAGAATTACTACGACAACGACGGCAATGCGGCCGAGACGGCCCGGCGCAGTTATTTCGGGCGTTTCAGCTATGACTACCGGGGCAAATATCTCGTGCAGGCAATCATGCGTTACGACGGTTCGGAGAATTTCCCGAAAGACAACCGCTGGGGTTTCTTTCCCGGAGTGTCGGCCGGGTGGCGCATTTCGGAGGAGCCTTTCGTCAAGGACAACCTCACGTGGCTGAGCAACCTGAAACTCCGGGCCTCGTACGGCGAGCAGGGCAACGACCAGATCAATGCCTTCCAGTACGTCACGACCTACGCTTATTCAAATTCGACGGTTTACAAGGCCAAGTACGATAACAAGGACGTAAACTTCATCATTCCGGGCACGACTCCCAATCCCTTCGTGACGTGGGAGGTCGCCAAGACCTGGAATGTCGGTCTGGACGGTGAGATCCGGGGCGGGCTGCTGTCGTGGGAACTGGAGTATTTTCACACGCGCCGCGAGAACATCCTCTGCACGCGCAATGCCTCGATTCCGAATTACTCGGGACTGACCAACCTGCCCGATGAGAACATCGGCATCGTGCAGAACAGCGGTCTCGAATTCCAGCTGGCCCATCAGGGACGTTCCGCCGACGGTAATTTCCGCTATCGTCTTGCCGGGAACTTCATGTACGCCAAGAACAAGGTGGTCTATATGGACGAGGCGCCGTGGCCCGAGGGACACGACTATATGAAACTGGAGGGACACCCGATGGGTTCGGGGCTCTACTACCAGGTGATCGGCATCAACAAGACGGACGACGACCTGATGAAATATCCGCAGATGGCGGGCGCTTCGCTCGGTGACTTCATCTATGCCGATCTCGACGGCGACGGCGAAATCACCAACCTCGACCGTAAACGCTGCGACCTGACGGCCGTGCCGCAGATCGTCTTCGGACTGAATTTTTCGGCCACCTACAAGAACTGGGATTTCATGGCCCTGTTCCAGGGACAGGCCCGGGCCCGTTATTACTATGCGCCGCTGAAAGACCATGTCTCCAGCAATGTGGAAAAAGAGGCCGCCCGGAAAGCCTGGACGCTCGACAACCGCGATTCGGATTACCCGCGCATGGGCTCGATCGTATCGAATGCCGGTGTGAACCGCAGTTCGTTCTACTACAAGAACGCAGCCTTCCTGCGCCTGAAGAACCTTGAGATCGGTTACACTTTCCCGGAGCGTTTCTTCGGCAAGTCGGGCATCAAGGGGCTGCGCCTCTATGTCGGCGGCTACAACCTCTTCACGATCGACGGCCTGAAGACGGTCGATCCCGAGACCAGCGATGAGGAGCTGCAGACCTATCCGCAGATGCGCATCTACAATGCAGGCGTTAAAATCATGTTCTAAAACAGACTATTACCCATGAAAAAAATATTGCATATTTTAGCTGCCGCCGCCATGTTCTTCTCGTGCAGCGACGACTTCCTGGATAAGAAACCGTTGGACAAACTCTCCGAAGAGGATGTCTTCAACAACGACGCTCTGGCCGAAGCCTATGTCAATTCATTCTATGTGGCTATTCCCGACCCCTTCACCGAAGGGAACATCGGATGCTGCTCCGATGAAGGGTTCTTTCGCTACGGGGGCACGTCGACCAACTACATCGCCCGCGGGCAGATGACTCCCGACAACGTGATGTATATGTCCGAGGGCGGTGCGGCCCATAATACCCGCATGACATTCCTCAATATCTGGAACCGGGCCTATGGCCAGATTCGCAACATGAACGATTTCCTGTCCCGCATGGAGACCAACACTACGCTTTCGGAAGCGATCCGCAAACGGCTGACCGGCGAGGTCTATTTCCTGCGTGCATGGACCTATGCCAATCTCATCGAGCGCTATGGAGGAGTTCCGATCATTAAAAAGGCCTACGGCATGAACGACGAGTTCGGGGCCAAGCGCGATATGTTCGACGACTGTGTGGATTTCATCCTCGAAGATCTCACCGAAGCGAAGAAATACCTTTCGGAGACCTCGGTGTTGGGGCGCGTCAACAGCGACGTCTGCCTGGCCCTGGAATCGCGCATAACGCTGATTGCCGCTTCGCCGCTCTTCAACGATCCTGCGAATCCTGCCGGTTCGATCGTGCGCGGTGCATACAGCGCCGACAAATGGGAGCGTGCCCGGAAGGCTGCCAAGGCGATCGTGGACCGAGCCGACGTGGACGGAGCCTACTCGCTGGCTTCCACCTATGATGATCATTGGAAGAACATCAACTCGGACGAGGTAATCTGGGCGAAGTATTTCACCAGCACTTCGGGCAATAAGGCGCAGTTGTTCTACGCCCTGATCGATGCCAGCGAAACGCTCAACGGCTGGTCGTCGATGGAGCCTACCGAGGCGCTGGTGCTCGACTACGAAATGGCCGCCACGGGTAAGAAAATCTTCGAGGAAGGTTCGGGGTACGATCCCCAAAAGCCCTGGGACGGCCGTGATCCGCGCTTCTACAAATCGATCAGCCAGCCCTTCGGAACCGTCGCCGGATATAAAATCGACAACGCCTTCTACTACAAGGCGGGCGTTACCGAAGCGGACTTCGCAGCCGGGATGAAGGAACCCTCCTACGAGTCGAAGGGCAAGCACATGATCAACGAAAGCACCACGACTGGCTATGTCCTGCGCAAATGGATCATCGAAGATGCGGCTGTGACCGAGAACGAGAACACGACGCGGATGTATCCGTGGTTCCGCCTGCCCGAAATGTACCTGAACTATGCCGAAGCGGCTTATATGTGCAATGACGAAACGACCTGCCGCCAGTATATCAACAAGGTCCGCGACCGTGCCGACGTGCGCATGCCCCACGTTACCGAGTCGGGCACAGCGCTTTTCGACCGGTTGGTCAACGAACGCCGCATCGAGCTGGCTTTCGAGTCGTTCCGCTATTTCGACCTGCGTCGCTGGAAGCTGGCCCCGTTCTACGAGAACATTCCCATGGCCGGTACGCGCCTGCTGGTGTTGACGCCCGATGCCTCCAAACCGGACGAAAAACAGCATCTGATTCGCACGGTGCGGGTGTACGATGCGTCGAAGAACGACAAGGTCTACTACACCCAGAACCGGGTTTACGACTACGAATGGCTCGGTAGGAAATACCGGATCGATTACGGTGACTGTCTCTTGTCATTCATGGCTCCGCAGAAGAGTTTCCCTGCCAACGGAAGCCATTACCTGATGCCTATCGGCCGCAACGAGATCACGAAGAGCGAAAAGTCGATCGAACAGAATCCCGGTTATAATTAGCGGTTAACCAATCGTCTGACATCTTTCTTTCCCGAAGCGGAGGGGTTCCCGGAACTCCTCCGCCAGGGGGGAGTCACCGACCGTTCCCATTTACAATTTTATGCGACCTTATAAAAATCTGCTATACGCAGTGTCGGCGTGCCTGCTGATCCTGCTTGCCGGCTGCCGGAAGGAGCAGCTGATGTGCAACTATGCCGCGGCGGATATTTCGACCACGGAGGCGGAGCGCGTCGTGCTGGCCGGATTCGCGGCGCGGCACGGACTCTCGACCGGCACTCACCTGCCGCTCAGGACTCATTGCCTGGTGATCGCCAAAGGTGCGGAGAAAGTGTGCATCGTTTCGAACGACCTGATGGAGATTTCACCCCGTGAGGCCGACCGTATGCGCAACGAGATTGCTAACCGGACGGGAATGCCCGTCGGGCGTGTATTGCTGCACTGCATCCACACTCACTCGGCACCGCGCACGGGTGGCAGTTCGACCCTCGAGGGCGGCACGAACTATAACTATGCGTCCCGTTCACTGCAAGCCGTTATCGATTGCGCCGTCCGTACGATCCTCGACGGTAAAGGTTATCGGCCGTTCCGGCTCGAGGTCGGCAAAGGAACGACTTCGATTAACGGCAACCGGTGCGAAAAAGAGGGTCCGGTCGACCGCGATGTCTACGTCGCCCGGTTTATCGACGACCGGGACCGGCCGATCGTCTCCGTCGTGAACCTCGCCTGCCATCCGGTCTGCATGGGTCCCGCGAGCCTCTTGGTCTCGCCCGATTATGCGGGAGTTGCGGCCCGGGAGCTGCGCGAGGCCTGGGGCGGCGACGTGATGCAGCTGACCGGGGCGAGCGGCAATATGGACCCGGTGCGTGGTCCGAAAACGGTCGAATATGCCGAGGAGGCCGGGCTGTCGCTGGCCGATTCGCTGAAGGGGATTGTTTTCACGCAGGCTCCGGAGCGCGGTCTCCTGCGTGTTGCCGACAATGTGGCCGAACTCCCCTTTCGCATCGACTCCGTCACCCCTGCGGCGGTCTCGGCCCATGCCGATGAGATTGCGGCCTGGGATGCAGCCGTGTCGCCCACGTGGAAAAACGACGTGCGGAACTGGGAGCGGGAGATACTCAACCGTTTCGAGGAGACGGGAGTTCCCAGCCGGCTGGCTTTCCGCCTGACGGCCGTCAACGTGGATGGGGTCGTTTTCTTTTTCTCACAGGGCGAACCGTTCGTCGAATATCAGTTGGAGATCCGGGCCGCGTTTCCCCGGGAGACGGTCTTCTTTGCAGGATACACCAACGGGCAGAACTCCTACCTGCCCTCGGCCCACGCTTTCGAACACCGGAAAGGATATGAATACGAGATTGACCAGATGCACGTCTACATCAAGGCACCCTACCCGCTTTCGGACCGGATGCCGGCCAGCTATGCGCAGGCCGTCCGCGAAACGGTCGGGAAGGTGCTCGCAGAATAATCGAACCCAAAAACGAAATCCCATGAAAAAACTCATAACGATTCTGCTGGCCCTCTCGGCGCTGGCTTCGGCAAAAGCCGAACAGTCCCGCTACGGGATCATTCCGGCGCCCAAAACTATCGTCCCAGCTGAAGGCGCGTTTACGCTGAAAAACACCACCGCCCTCGTGGTCGAGGCCCGGGACACGCTGTTCTGGGAGGTCGCCGGCGATTTCGCCGCGCAGGCGGCGCTGACGACCGGCTGTAAACTCCTGCCCGGACCCGTCAATCCCCGCAGCCGCATCGTGCTGCGGCAGGTTCCCGGGCTCGGCAGCGAGGCCTACCGCCTGACGGTCGTTCCCGACGAGGTGCTGGTGGAGGCTTCCTCCGCCCACGGCGCTTTCTACGGCATTCAGACGCTCTGTCAGCTGCTTCCGGCGGCCATTTACGGCGATACGCGTGCCAAGGGCGTGCGTTGGCAGGCCCCCTGCTGCCGGATCGAAGACGAGCCTCATTTTCCCTATCGCGGGATGATGCTCGACGTCGGCCGTTATTTCATGCCGAAGGAGACGGTCAAGAAGTTCATCGACCTGATGGCCATGCACAAACAGAATATGTTCCACTGGCATCTGACCGAAGATCAGGGCTGGCGCATCGAGATCAAGAAATACCCGCTCCTGACGGAGGTCGGCGCCTGGCGCCGCGAAACGGCCGGTTATGCGGGCCGCGACAAGGGAGACGGAACGCGGCACGGCGGATTCTACACACAGGACGACGTGCGCGAGATCATGGAATACGCCCGCCGTCGTTATGTGACGGTGATTCCCGAGATCGAAATCCCGGGCCACTCGACGGCCGCCATCGCCGCTTATCCCGAACTCTCGTGCTTTCCCGAACGTGAATACGAAGTGGCCACTACCTGGGGCGTCAAGAAGGACATCTACTGCCCGAAAGCGGTCACGTTCCGCTTTCTCGAAGATGTTTTCACGGAGCTGTTCGACCTCTTTCCGTCGTCTTACTACCACATGGGCGGCGACGAAGCCCCCAAAGACCGCTGGAAGGAATGCCCCTGCTGTCAGGAGTTGATGACGGTGCTCGGACTGGAGGACGAGGAGCAGCTGCAGACCTTCTTCGTGCGCCGCATCGACAGTTTCCTGCGCAAACATGGGAAGACGGTGATCGGCTGGGACGAGATTCTGGACGGCGGGGCCGTCGAATCGACCATTGCGCTGTCCTACCGCGGCCATGCGCCCGCTGCCAGGGCCCTGAGCCGTAATATGTACACCATTCTGACTCCCAACCGCTGGTGCTACCTCGACTACAACCAGCAGGACCTCGACGAAGGCGGGCAGGGAATGTTCCTGCCGATGCGCAAGGTCTACAACTATTTCCCGAAGGTAGACTCGATGCCCGAGCAGAGCCGGAAATACATCCTCGGGCTGCAGGGCAGCGTGTGGGGCGAATATATCCCCACGCCCGAACGGATGGAGTATATGGCCTTCCCGCGGGCGCTGGCAATGTCCGAAGCCGGTTGGTGCGACCTGCCGGACAAGGATTGGGAATCGTTCCGTATCCGGCTGGAAAAGGGCCTGCAGCGTCTCGACGCCAAGCACGTCGGCTACTGTCCGGCCTATTACAATGTTATTTTCAATTTCGACCGCGAAGCGCCCTATCCCCGCGAGGTGGAACTGGAACTCGACTACCCCGGTGCCGAAATTCGCTACACCACCGACGGATCGGCCCCGACTCCCGCGTCGCCCCGCTACTCCGCGCCGCTCTCTGTGGAGAAAGGCACTACGATCCGGGCCTGCGGTTTCAAAACCGGAGGCAGGGCCGTCGGTGTCGCTGTCGAAAAAACGATCTGACCCATGAAGCCGATAACGACCGCCCTGCTCGCCCTGTTCGTCCTGACGGCATGCAATTGCCGTCAGGCGGACGATTGCGCACTCAGCATCATCCCTCTGCCCCGGCATGTCGAACGTTATGAAGGAACGTTTACCCTGACGTCTCGCTGTCCGATTGTCGCCGACACGGCCGATTCCGCCCTGCTGCGTATTGCGGGCTTCCTGAACGGACGGCTGCGCACCGCCGCCGGGTTCGAACTTGCCGTCACGGCCGAAAGCGACGCCCCTGCGATCCGGTTCGTCCGGACTTCCGGTATGGAGCCGGAGGCCTACCTGCTGCAATCCGGTCCCGAGGGTGTCCGGATCGAATATACCAATCCTGCCGGCGCCTTTTACGGACTTCAGACACTCTTACAGATGCTCCCGGTCGGGATTTATGCCGATTCCCGGCAGCGCGGGGACTGGACGGTGCCTTTCGCCCGGATCGAGGACGCGCCCCGTTTCGCCTACCGGGGCATGCACCTCGACGTCTGCAGCCACTTCTTCGGCCCGGAATACCTCAAACGTTACATCGACCTGATGGCCGTCCACAAAGTCAACCGTTTCCATTGGCACCTGACTGAGGATCAGGGCTGGCGCATCGAGATCAAGCGCTATCCGCTGCTCACCGAAAAGGGTTCTGTCCGCAAGGAGACGGTGATCGGCTCCTTTGCTTCGAAATTCTTCGACGGCGAGCCTTACGGCGGATTTTACACGCAGGATGAAATTCGCGAGATTGTCCGCTATGCCGCCGACCGCTTCATTACGGTGATTCCCGAGATCGAGATGCCCGGGCATGCGCGGGCGGCTATCGCCTGCTACCCCGAACTCTCGTGCGGATTGGAAGCGAACTATGAACTGGCGACCACATGGGGTGTTTTCCGGCAGGTCTACTGTCCCCGGGAGGAGACTTTCCGTTTCCTGGAGAACGTGTTGGACGAAGTTTTCGAACTCTTCCCTTCGCAGCTCGTGCATATCGGCGGCGACGAATGCCCGAAGCACAGTTGGAAACGCTGCCCGCACTGCCAGTCGCTGATCCGCAAACTGGGGCTGAAAGATGAATTCGAACTGCAGAGCTATTTTATCCGCCGCATGGAGCGGTTCGTCAACGCACGCGGCCGGGAGATCATCGGCTGGGACGAGATTCTGCAGGGCGGGCTGGCTCCCAATGCCAAGGTCATGTCGTGGCTCGGCGAGGAGGGCGGTATCGAGGCCGCCCGGCAGCGGCACGAAGCGGTCATGGCACCTCATTCGCGCTACTACCTCGACTATTACCAGGCCGATCCCGAGACCGAGGCGATCTGCATGGGCGATCTGGTCACGCTGCACACGATGTATAACTACAACCCCGTGCCCGACGTGCTGACCGATGCCGAGAAACGCTACATCATCGGGGTCGAAGGATGTGTCTGGACCGAGTATATGCCCGATCCCGCACGGGTCGAGTACATGGCCTGGCCGCGCATGACGGCCATTGCCGAGACGGGATGGAGTCCTGCCGGCAAGGACTGGACGGGTTTCACCCGCCGTCTGGAACATCATTTCGGACGGCTGGATGCACTGCATGTAGGCTATTGCCGTGCCTTCTTCAATCCGCTCATCACGCTGCATAAGGACAGCGCCTACACGCGCGTCGCCACCATCGAGGTAGATGCTCCCGATGCCGAGATACGTTACACGCTCGACGGTTCGGAGCCGACCGCCGCATCGGCACTCTACACACTGCCTTTCGTCGTCAACCGCTCGCAGGAGATTCGTGCCGTGGCCCTGCGCGGCGGCAAGCCCCTCGGCGCCGTTACGGTAAAAAAAATGTATTGAACCAACAACTTATACCGAATTTGCAACTATGAGATTGACCGAACAACCGTCGCTGTACGACGATCTGGAGAAAAAATCCGTTGCGGAACTGCTCCGCGACATCAACGAGGAGGACAAGAAGGTTCCTCTGGCCATCGAAAAGGTCCTGCCCGACCTGACGCGCCTTATCAGCGCCATCGAACACCAGCTGCGCAACGGCGGCCGGATGTTCTATCTGGGCTGCGGTACGGGAGGACGCCTCTCGGTGCTCGACGCCATCGAACTCCCGAACACCTACGGCATTGATCCGGAGATGATCCAGTGCGTGCTGGCCGGAGGTGTCGAAAACCTCGTGCTGGCGCTTGAGGAACGCGAGGACGACATCGATGAAGGCTGGCGCACGCTGCAGGAGCGGCATGTTTCGCCCAAAGACATCGTCGTGGGCATCTCGGCCAGCGGTACGACCCCTTTCGTGCTTGCGGCGCTCCGCCAGTGCCGCGAACACGGCATCCCGACCGGTGCGTTCGTCAATAACCCCGAATCACCGATCTCGGCCTGTGCGGATTATCCGGTCGAGGTCATCACCGGTCCGGAGTTCGTCACCGGCAGCACCCGCATGAAGAGCGGTACCTCACAAAAACTGATCTGCGACATGATCAGCACGACGGTACTGATCCGCCTGGGACGTGTCGAGGGCAACCGCATGGTCAATGTGCGGCTGATCAACGACAAGGTCGTCGACCGGTCGGTGCGGATGCTGATGGAGCGCAACCCTTCGCTGACGGATTACGAATTCTGCAAAGAGGCGATCCTGAAATGCGGCACCGTCCGGAAAACGGAGCAGTACCTGCGGGAACAGGACGTACTCGGATAACCGAAAACCCGATCAACCTTAAAACCAATTCCATTATGAAAAAGATCATTTCAGGACTGACCGCCGGCTGCGTTTTCGCAGCGCTCCTGTTCACCGGATGCAGCGACTCGGACGACGGCGACTCCGGAGTCGTAACGAAGCCGGTCGTTAAATTCGAGACTGCTTCCGATGCCAACCTCGTGAAGGCCGTCATCACCTCCGACATCGACCTCAAATCGGTTGTCGTATCGACCAGCTGGGGCACGGGCGCCGACGCTCACAGCGAGACCGTCGCCACGATCACCTCGTTCGACAATCCCAAATCGTATACCTATGAAAATCGTTTCACGGTGCCTTCGGGTTATCTGGAGATGATCGTGAGCGTCAAGGCGGAGAACACGCGGAACCTGAGCACCACCGTCACGACGAAGCTGCAGGGCGAGATCGCCATCACCATGACCGATGTTATCGATGCCATGTCGGCCGCCTTTAGGGAGTGGGAAAGTACGGGAGCGATGCCCGAGTCGGTCTCCATCCAGGGATTCCCGTTCCCCAAGGCGCAGTATTTCGAATATGCAGCCCGCACGTTCTTCAACCTCTATACCGGCAAGACGGACAACCCCGTTGTTGTCGGCACTTACCTCGACGCCGAGGACAACGAACGCCCGGATACGTTCGAGCAGGACGAGATTTCGAAGAATATGCTCAACGATGCGCTGACGAAAATGATCAACTACGCCGCGAGCAACGGCATGTATCCCAACTATGCGTCCTACGGCACGGTGGCGATAGCCCCGTATGAGGACCCTGACGGCGTTGCTTATGAGGGCTATTTCACCTACCGCCGTGCGGTGGTGTGCGTCGCCCGCATGCTCGACTACTACAAGACCCACAATGCGCTGGGCAACATCTCCTCGGCGTTCCGGATCATCCAGGCCTATGTGCCCGCCCCGGCCGGAACCTTCACGAAGACGGCCCTCGTCGATGCGCTGTCCGCCGCTTATGCACAGTGGGAATCCGGCGGGACGATGCCCGAGACCATTACCGTCAATACCTCTTCGCTCGATAAGGTGCAGTATTTCCATGCCGCGATCAAGGTGCTGCTCAATGCCAAAAACAACGACAATTCAGACATCGAGGTGCTGACCTACCTGATGCCCGATAATCCGGCGCGTGACAGCTATGACAAAGAGACCGTCAGCGTATTTGCCGGGGCGGAAAACGGTGCCCATACCGAGGACCTCGCCAATATCGCCCAGCGGATGCTCAGTTATGCGGGCACTCCGGCGACCGGCAACGGTTATTTCTCGAACTATGCTTCCTATGTACGTCCCGAAGTCGCGGCTGACGCCTATGTGGAGTTTTCGCTCGACCGTGCCCTGGTTTGCTTCGCACGGGCCGTCGCCGCCTACAAGAGCGGCGGATCATGGCCCGAGAGCGTTTCGGCAGAGTATCTGAAGCCCACGGGCGCTACCGTCGGGGATTTCGCCCGACAGTTCGTCGGCATCCTGACCGTATGGCAGAACACGACCGGTGACATCCAGGTCGTCGACGGCGACAAGTTCGAAGGCGTGCACTATGTTCCCGCGGACTATAAGATCACCGTGGGCGGCACCGACTACAATAAATCCGCCATCTATGAGATCGCCGTGCAAAGCCTGAAAACGCTGGCCGAGGACAACGGAACGTTCGGCGCCCCGCTTCCCGTGGTCCACAGTTACGATTGGGCTCCCAATCCTTACAACGAGGGGATTGGTAACGGCGGTCCGCTCACCCCGGAAGAGGTGTCGCTGGCATTCCTGCTCAATTATGCCGGCCGTCAGCTGACCTGGGCCGGGAATAACCGGATGTGGTCGAATTTCTGCGGATATACCGCCGGACAGGTGGCCGGTTACGGTGGCTGTTGCTGTCTGGAGCGAAACCTGCTGACGATGGCCCGGTTCTACAAGCACCTGCTGGACAACGACATCACCGAGAATGTTGCCACGGCGTGCGCCGACACGAAATTCGACGCCACACTGTATTAGAAACCATCCGTCCCGGGAGGCTGTGGCTTTCCGGGACGGATCAATAACCCGGACAACGATGAAAAGAGTCCTTTGGGCCCTCGCAGGCCTTCTGCTTTCCGCTTGCGGTTCCGACAGTCCGGAACAGGCCGGCGGCCCCGAATTCGAACCTTCGACCCGCAACGGACGAATCGTCTGTGCGCTGGCCGATGCCTATGCGGTCTTCGAATCGACGGACCGGCTTCCGGCGGCCGTCACGGTCGACGGTCAGACGTTCGACAAGGGTGCGTATTGGGAAGCTGCCGCCCGGCTGATGCTATCCATGACCGACGAAAACGCCGATTGGGAACACGACGAGCTTACTCTCGAAGGATACGGGGCAGCCCCCTATCCGATCACCCTCGACACTTTCGCCGAGGACGAGGTTCCCGTCGGACTGATGGCCTACCAGTCGGAGAAACAGTTGAACTATGCCGCTGCCAATGGCATGTTCGCCAATTACTGCACTTTTTCGCAAACGGGCTATACCGCCCCTGACGGTCAGACCTATAACGGCCAGCTTTCGTTCGACCGGGCTGCGGTGATCTTTGCCCGGGCGTTTGCCCATTACCGGCAGCACAGCCGGCTGCCGGAACGGCTTTCATCGTGGCAGAGCGATTTTCTGCACCCGACGCTCAACTGCGATCCGGCCGACAAAACGGTCGCCGGGACCCTTGCCGCGGCCGTGGCCGGAAAGAACGGTCCGCGGGAGCAGGCCGAAGCCATATTCTGTTATGTCCGTGACCACGTGACCTATACTTACTACGAAAACACGCGGCACGGAGCTGCCGGGACACTCTCCGGCGGCGACGGCAACTGCTGCGACCATGCGCATGCGGTCGTCGCCATGGCGCGTGCCGCCGGTATTCCGGCCCGTTACGTTCATGCCCGGGCCACCTATCCGGGCGGCACGGTCTACGGGCATGTATGGGCCGAGTTGTACGTTGACGGCGGCTGGCACCTGTGCGACGCCACCGGAAAAGAGAACACGTTCGGCAATCACGAAAACTGGGTATCGTTCGTCCTGAACAGCAAGCAGGCCGAACTGCCCTTCTAAATTCAGCAACGATATGAAAATCACGAATAAACTCCTTGCGGTCCTGCTCTGCCTGCTGGCTTGCGCCGCCTGCAGGGATTCCAAGGAAAACTACCCTTCCGCCGAGCAGCTCGCGGGAGTCGTCATCAACGAAGTGTGCGGTTATCAGGACGAGACCGGCGACAGCTGGATCGAGCTCTGCAACACTTCCGACCGGACCATCGACCTGAAAGGCATGAAGCTGTTTCTTACGGACGATTACTACTACCGCAAATGCATCTGCACCGTTTCGCAGAAGCGTGTGGGGCCCGGGGAGTACCTGGTTCTCACGGCTCACGGCGGCGACATCGACACAGGCATCTCCGCCGCGGCGTCGCTGGAACTCTTCATGACCTCGGCCGACGGGACGGAGATCGACCGTTTCGTGCGTGATGCCGACCTCTCCCGGCCGGCGGCCCACGCAGCGGACGGCAGTTTCTCGCGCCTTCCTGACGGAAAGGGAGGTTGGTTCGCAACGACGACCGCCACACAGGGCAGCGCCAACTTCGGCTATACCAACCGCACCGGGTTCTGGCTGTGGAGCACCCACATGAAGAGCGTGCCGCTCGAAACGCTCGCGGCGAAGGGTTACGGGCATGTCATCCTGCACGAGCAGGCCTTCAAGTCCTACCCGCAGGCCGAGGTGCTGGCACGTATCGCCGAAGCCGAGGCTCTCGGCATGACGGTCCACATCTGGCTCCAGTGCTTCTACGAGAACAGTACGTGGGTCAGTCCGGTGGACGACGCGCGAAAATGCTACGACCAGGAACTGTTCGAGCGCATTATCTCCCGTGCCGAGGGGTACCTCGACCTGGGGATCAAGGCCATCCATCTCGACTACATCCGTTTCGGCGGAACCGCCCACAAGCACAATTTTCCCGAGGCGGGAGTCACGGGCGAAGGGGCCATTACGGAGTTCTGCCGGCAGATTTCCACGCGGCTCAAAGCCATAAACCCACGTGTCATCCTCTCGGCGGCGCTCATGGCGGAGCGCGACGGAGCCTATTACTACGGCCAGAACCCCGCAGCTATGGGTGCTTACCTCGACATCCTGATCCCGATGGTCTACCGTTATTCCGAGAGCGGCGGCGGGGATAAGACCGGAGCGTGGGCTAAGAGCACGACCGACTATTTCGTCGCGAATGCCGGGAAGGCCGAGGTCTGGGCCGGAACGCAGACCTACCGTTACACCTCGGGCAATGCTGCGGGGCTTCCGCAGGAGCAGCTGCGCAGCGACTGTGAGGATTTCACGCAGTCCGAAGCCGCCGGTGTCTTCCTTTTCCGCTATGGATTGGGCAATTTCCCCGATGTCACCGATCTTTGGAACTGATGCCGACCAAAGCCATGATACTGATAGCCGACAGCGGCTCGACCAAGACCGACTGGGCCTGTGTTCCGGAGGACGGAAGCCGCCGCATCACCTTCACGAGCCAGGGATACAACCCCAACTACATTTCGCAGGACGAGATGCGCGAAGACATTTTCCGCTCGCTGCCTGCCGGATTTCCGCGCGGAGAGGTCCGTGAAATCTATTTCTATGGCGCGGGGGTTACGGAACTGCAATACGATTTCGTACGCCGCACACTGCATGCCGTATTCCCGGCTTCCGCGGCGATCTTCGTAGCCATGGATTTGCTGGCGGCAGCCCGTGCCCTGCTGGGCCGTCAGGCCGGCTTTGCCGCGATCCTCGGTACCGGCACCAATTCGTGTCTCTACGACGGAGAGCGTATCACGCAGAACATCGACTCACTGGGCTTCATCCTCGGCGACGAGGGAAGCGGAGGCTATCTCGGCAAACGGCTGATCTCGGACTTTATCCGCGGGGAGATGCCCGAAAGCGTGCGGCAACTGACTGCTGCAACTCTCGGGCGCACGGGTGACGAACTGATCGACCGTATCTATACACAGCCCTTCCCGAACCGGTTTTGTGCACAGTACAGCCGTTTCGTCGGCGAAAATCTGCACACCGATCCCTATTTCCACGACCTGGTGCTCGACTCCTTCCGGGCCTTTTTTCGCAACATCGTCAGCCGATACCCCGACTACCACATCTACCGTTTCAACTGCGTCGGGTCGGTCGGATACGCTTTCCGAGACATCCTGGCGGTCGTTGCCGGAGAGTGCGGTATGAAAACAGGGCGTATCCTGCAAGCCCCCATGGAGGGGCTGATCGACTATCATACCAACCGTAAAACCACATCAAACCCATGACACGAAAAAAAACTATCTTCTTCCATTGGCCTTCATCGGGCTGATGTTCTTCACGGTGGGTTTCGCACTGGGCATCAACAGCTATCTGGTGCCGCTGCTGCAATCGACCCTCGAGGTCTCCTCGGGCCAGTCGTACCTGATTATCGCCGCCACCTTCTCGGCATTCCTGATTTTCAGCTACCCGTCGGCCCGGATCATCCGTGGCATCGGCTACCGCCGGACGATGGCCCTTTCGTTCGTGATCTTCGCTGCCGGGTTCCTGCTCTTCGTCCCATCGGCCCGGATGGGCAGTCTGGGACTGTTCCTGCTTGCCTCGTTTGTCTGCGGCGTGGGCAACACGATACTGCAGGCGGCCATCAACCCTTACATCACCATCCTGGGGCCGATCGACAGCGCAGCCCGGCGTATCAGCATCATGGGCATCTGCAACAAACTGGCGTGGCCCGTGGCTCCGATTTTTCTGGCTGCTGTCATCGGCAAGGAGGTCGGCGATGCCGTGCTGACAGATATCGACCTGCCGTTCTATATCATCGTGGGCATCTTCCTTGGGCTGGGCATCCTGATGCTCTTCGCACCGCTGGAGGAGATCAGGGCCGCGGGCGAGGACGAATCCGATGCCGCCGACTGCCCCTATGCGGCGGGCAAAACCTCCCTATGGCAGTTCCCTCACCTCGTACTGGGAGCCATCGCCCTGTTCCTCTATGTCGGGGTCGAAACGCTGGCCCTCGCCACCACGGTGGACTATGCCGCCAGTCTCGGGCTGCCCGATCCGCAGGATTACGCCGTCTGGCCCAGCATCGGGCTCGTTGCCGGTTACGTTGCCGGCATCCTGCTGATCCCGAAATATATCAGCCAGGCCGCGGCGCTGAGGGCCTGCTGCTGGATCGGTGTGGCCGGGACCCTGCTGATCGTTTCGATGCCGGCGGCGGTCTCGGTCTGGGCTGTTTCGCTCATAGCCCTGGCCTGCTCGCTGATCTGGCCGGCCATCTGGCCGCTGGCCATGACCGACCTGGGACGCTTTACCAAGGCAGGCGGTTCGCTGCTCGTCGCCTCGATCGTCGGCGGGGCCGTAATCCCGCTGGCCTTCGGGTTTCTGAAGGACGCCGTCGGCAACCAGCAGGCCTATTGGATCTGCCTGCCGTGCTACCTTTTTATCCTCTATTACGCCTGTTGCGGCTACAAAATCAGACGCTGACCGATGAAGAGAGCCTTTTTCCTGACTGCATTTACGCTGGCCGTCCTTTGTGCCGGGGATGCTGCAGCATGCACGACGGCCGTCATTTCAGCACGTGCCAGCCGGAGCGGGCGTCCGCTGCTCTGGAAACAGCGCGATACGCCGAACGAGTCGAACCACCTCGCTCATTTCCGGGGAGACCGTTATGCTTTCACAGGGTTGGTAGACAGCGATGACTGCCGGATGGAAAGCGTATGGTGCGGTGCCAACGAACGGGGATTCGCCATTGTGAACAATGTCTCCTACAATCTCCGCCCCGATTCGCTGGAGAACAAACCCTATGAGGGGCTGGTGATGAAACAGGCGTTGGGTACGTGCGCTACGGTCGATGATTTCGAACGGTTGCTGCGCGAACGTCCGCACCCTAATGGGCTGGAGACGAACTACGGCGTGATCGACGCCGAAGGCGGAGCCGCCTATTTCGAGGTCTGGGACTACGGCTATACGCGTTACGATGCCGACGATGCCCCCGAAGGCTATCTGTTCCGCACGAACTTTTCACTCTCGGGACGTCCGGACGAGGGCCGCGGCTACACGCGTTACGCCACGGCCGGACAGCTGATGGCCGCGCAGGCCGCGGAGAGCTTCACTCCCGGCTGGCTCGTCGATTCCCTGGGACGCTCATTCCGCAATGCCGTCCTCGGCACGGACCTGCTGCAGGAGCCTCTTCCGGCAAGCGGCCTGGTGACCGACGTGGACTACATCCCGCGCTACACGACTGCGGCGAGCGTCGTTTTCGAAGGAGTTGCCGCAGGCGAAGACCGAAGGGGAACGGTGCTGTGGTGCGCATTGGGTTATACCCCCTGCTGCTATGCCATTCCCGTCTGGGTGGCCGCCGGAGACCGGATTCCTGCCGCGCTGACGGCCTCGGCCGGAGAAAAGGCTCCCGCCAACGAAACGGCACAGGAGCTCAAACGGCCGATCTTTCCGATCGGGCGGGACGGCGGACATATTTACCTCGATATGGAATTGCTCCGGGAGCGGATTTTGCCGCAGGTTCGCCGGGCCGAAGCCTGTGAATTCGAAGCCGGAATAAAATTGGATCGGAAATTGCGGCTCGAAGGCTTCGATCCCCGGGCGGTCGCCGCATTCAACGAGGCGGTCGACCTTCGATTCCGTATTTATCGACAAAATATCGCCAATCTGCTGCAACCATGAACTTTACCCCCTGGACCCTGCTGATCGACGTCGGAATTGTTTCCGCGCTGTTGCTTTTGGGCAAACTGGCGCGTGCCCGGCTGTCCTTCATACAACGGCTTTTCATTCCGCCGAGTCTGCTGGCCGGATTCTGTGCTCTGCTGCTCGGCCCCGAGGCACTGGGCTGGCTGCCCCTTTCTGCCAGCACGGGAACCTATGCCGGCATCCTCATCGCGCTGGTTTTCGGAGCCCTGCCCCTGACCTCGAAGCGCCCGGCCAAAAAGGAGGGCGACAACATCGGCCGTATGTGGGCCTATGCACAGGCGGGACTGCTGTTGCAATGGGCGTTGGGCGGTGTTGCGGGGCTTCTGCTGCTGGGGATGATCTGGCCGCTGAACGACGCCTTCGGACTCTCGATGCCCAGTGGATTCTGCGGGGGACACGGTACGGCGGCGGCCATCGGAGAAGCCTTCGGCAAATACGGCATGGAGGAAATGCTTTCGCTGGCCATGACGGCGGCGACTGTCGGCATCGTCGCTTCGGTCGTCATCGGCCTCTGGCTCATCAAATGGGGCTCGGCGCACGGACAGACCGCTTTTCTGAACAAGTTCACAGAGCTGCCCCGGGAACTGCAGACCGGGATCGTTCCGAAGGAAAGGCGCAGCAGCATGGGCGAGGCTTCGTTTTCGTCCATCTCGCTTGATTCGATGACCTTCAACTTCGGCGTCATTGCCCTGATCGCCCTTTGCGGATACGGAATCAGCCAGCTCGTCGCTCGTTTCTACCCCGCGCTGATGCTCCCTGTTTTCAGCTGCGCCTTCATTGCCGGACTTGTTCTGCGGCGCATCTTCGACCGGACGCACACGGCCCAATACCTCTCTCCGAAGGTGATCGGCCACTTGTGCGGAGCCTTCACGGACTATCTGGTCGCTTTCGGTGTCGCTTCGATCAAACTCACCGTCGTGGCCCAATACGTCGTTCCGCTCGCCCTGCTACTGGGCACCGGCCTGCTTTGTACTTTGGGTTATGTCCTTTGGGTCGGCCGCCGCATCCACCGGACCTGTTGGTTCGAGAAATCCATCTTCACGTGGGGTTGGTTCACCGGGACGATGGCCATGAGCATCGCCCTGCTGCGCATCGTCGATCCCGATAGCCGCAGCCATTGCCTCGACGACTACGCCTATGCCTACATCTACATCGCCCCCGTCGAGATCGCTCTCGTAACGCTGGCCCCCGTCGCCTTTGTGAACGGTCTCGGGGGCGGGTTCATCGCCACCTGCGCGGCGGCCGGCGGGACTATCCTGCTCTTTGCCGCCCTGAAAGGCTGGCTTTCGAAAAAATCGCGGAAACCATGAAAAGAATCCTCCTGCTGCTGACCCTCCTGATCGCCTGCTCCGCGGTGTCCCGAACTCCGCGCTGCGCACGCCCCGATGCCGGACTGCACTACCTCGACAGCCATTTCCATCTTTACGACTCCCTGCAAAAGCAAATCCACGGCTTTGCCGAAACGGGCTACAACGAACACCGGAGCGCCGATCTGCTGTGCCGCCACCTGGAACAGCAGGGTTTCCGCATCGAACGGGGTGTCGCCGGAATCCCGACCGCTTTCATCGCCACCTATGGCGAGGGATGCCCTGTGATCGGCATCATGGCCGAATACGACGCTCTGCCCGGCATGGCGCAGGACACCGTGCCCCGCCGGCAAGTGCCCGCGGGCGGCGGAGCCGGACACGCCTGCGGCCACAACCTGCTCGGCACGGGTGCCGCAGCGGGTGCCGTCGCCGTTTCGAAATGGCTTGCCGAAGGGCGTCCGGGGACGATCCGCCTTTTCGGATGCCCCGCCGAGGAGGGCGGCGGAGGCAAGGCCTACATGATGCGCGAGGGGTGTTTCGACGGGCTCGACGCGATGCTCGACTGGCATCCCGACACGCGCAACACGGTCAATACCCAGACCGGATTGGCCAATGTGCAGGTCCGCTTCACATTCCACGGCCGTTCGGCCCACGCCTCAGGAGCACCTGATGAGGGGCGCTCGGCGCTCGACGCCGTCGAGGCTTTCGACTACATGATGAACCTCATGCGCGAACACGTCCCCCAGACGGCGCGTATCCACTACGTTATTACCGACGGCGGGCGGGCCCCGAATATCGTCCCTGACCGGGCCGAGGTACTTTACTACCTGCGCAGTCCACAGCGCACAGTTGTCGGCGACCTGCTTGCCCGGGCGCTGAAAGCCGCCGAAGGCGCGGCCCTCGGGACCGGTACGACCTTCAAATACGAGATCGTCTCGGGCAACTACGAACGGCTGCCGAACACAACGCTGTCGGAGGTTGTCTTTCACAATCTGAAACGGGTCGGCGGTGTCCGTTATGACGCTCGCGAACGGGCCTTTGCCGAAGAGATGCTGCGTAATTCGGGAATCGCCGACACCGCATACCTTGCGCGCATCGCACGGGTTGAACCGCCGTCCAATGAGGGACTTGCGGCATGGGTGTCGAGCGATGTAGGCAATGTGACGTGGGGCGTTCCGACGGGCAGTTTCCGCATCGCGTCGTTCGTCCCGGTGGGCAGCGGACACTGCTGGCAGCAGACCGCCAGCGGCGGTACGACCATCGGAACAAAGGGGGCTCTAAACGCCGCACGTGTGATCTGCCTCTCGGCCCGCGAACTCTATACCCGGCCTGAACTGCTCGAACACATCCGCCGTGAATTTATCAAACGCCGGGGCCCCGATTTCCACTTCGAACCGCTGATGGGCGACCGGCACCCCCCGTTCGACTACAACGACAACTAACATGAAGACCCCGATCCTTTGCCTGCTGGCACTCGCCGCATCGATCGCGGTCCCGGCACAGCCGCGCCGTGAATCCGTCACCCCGGAGGTACTCCGGGCGCTGGAAAAACGCTTCGCGGAAACTCCTGCCGACCGTGCCCTGCAACTCCGGCTGCAGGCGTCCGACCTGCTGCAGGCGGCGCTCGATTCATCCCTCGTTGCCCGCACCGACACCTCCTGCACCTACCGGGTGCCGACCCGCGGGATCACCGACCAGCGGAAATCGGGCCGCTGCTGGCTCTTTTCAACGCTCAACATCCTGCGGGCCGAGATGATCGCCCGCTACGATATGGAGGCGTTCGAATTTTCGCAGACCTACGGCCAGTTCTGGGATATCCTCGAGAAGTCGAACCATTTCCTTGAAAATGTGATCGCCAACCGCCGCCGCCCCATCGACAGCCGCATGAACGAGTGGCTTTTCAAAAAGCCCATCGGCGACGGCGGCCATTTCACCAACGCCGCACACCTCATCGCCAAATACGGACTGGTTCCGCAGGAGGCCATGCCCGAAGTCCACAACAGTATGGACAATGCCCGCCTGATGCGGACGGTCACGACGCTCCTGCACCGTTATGGACTCCGCCTGCGCGATGCCCGGCGCAGCGAGTTCGACGCGGTCAAGACTGAGGCGCTGGGCGACATCTGCCGCCTGCTGTCCCTGACGCTCGGAACCCCTCCCCGGAGCTTCACCTGGACGCTCCGTGACCGGACGGGCCGTGCGCTCTCGACCGAAACCTACACGCCGGAGAGCTTCCGCGACCGCTATGCGGGACACGACATGGAGCGTGACTATGCGGTACTGATGAACGACCCCACGCGTCCCTATTTCCGCATGTACGAGGTCGACGGTTCGCGGAACTGCCGGGAACTGGGGAATTGGTGTTTCCTTAACCTGCCGATGGAGACGCTCCGGGAGATTGCCGTCGGGTCGCTGCGCGGCGGGCGGATGTTTTATTTCTCCTGCGACACGACCCACGACGCCCTTCCCGATGCCGGCATCTACGATACGGTGCTCTACGACGTTGAGTCACTGCTCGGCATCCCGTTCGGCATGTCCCGGGAGGAGCTGTTCCGGAGCAACGAGACCCGCTCGGTACATGCGATGGCCATGGCGGGAGTTGCCCTCGATAATGCGGGACACCCCGCGAAATGGGTTGCCGAAAACAGCTTCGGTGCAGATTGCGGCACAGACGGCTATGTCACCCTGAGCGACGAATGGTTCGCCCGTTACCTGTTCCGCATGGTCGTCGAGCGGCGGTTCCTCCAGGACAGTCTTCAGGACTGTCTGAGCCGGAAACCCGTTCGGATTCCGGCCTGGAATCCAAACTATTAAACAGCGATTTTTATATACCAATTTTCATCTTCACAAAATTTTCGACCTGAAAACTTCCACACATAGTCACAGAACCATTTACATGTCTGATCTTCCGCTGCATTTCCTCTTCGAAAGAGAGATTTGTTCGACCTAACCGTCACCTTTCGTTTTCCGGGAGGTATTTCAGAGATGGAAAATCCGGATATAGAATTGCATCCTTGCAAAGGCTCTGCCCACAAGTGGCAGCGTTTTTTTTGTATCTTTACCGCAAATTGATTCCGATGTCCTCCAATCTCTTCCACCGATATATCTGGCTGGCCGATACGATCTATCGTGCCGGACGCATCACCTTTGCCGAAATCAACCGCCGGTGGCTGCTTAACAACCTGTCCGAAGGCAAGCCCATTCCGCTGCGGACCTTCCACAAGCACCGCGAAGCCGTCGAAGAGTTCTTCGACATACGTATCGCCTGCTACAAGCCGACCAATGAATATTATATCGAAAACAAAGCCGAGTTGGTTGAGAACAACCTCTCCCAATGGCTGCTCAACAGTTTTTCGGCCAGCAATATGGTTTTGGAGAATAAAAGCATCCGAAACCGAATTCTCGTCGAAGACGTACCTTCGGCCCTGCGTTATCTGGAACCTATTCTCGAAGCTATCCGGGAACTGCGCATGCTGGAGATCGAGTACCACCCGTTCTATCTGAAAGAGCCCCAGCATATCCGGTTACGGCCCTATTTCGTGAAGCTCTACGAACGGCGCTGGTATGTATATGGTCCTACCGCGGATAATCCGCAAATCAAAGTCTATGCATTGGACCGGATTCAGAACCTCTCGATCTCACAACAGTCATTTCGTCTGCCCAAAGGGTTTTCGGCCGAGGATCATCTGGCAACCTCCATCGGCATTACGACCTATCCCGATATTCCGCCGCGCCGCATCGTAATCAAATGCACCGGCGAGCAGCCGCAATACCTGCGAGCCCTGCCCCTGCATACATCGCAGGAAGAAATCGAGCAACACGAGGGCTGGTCGCTGTTCGCCTATTACCTGGCCCCGACCAATGAATTTTTCCGCAAAATCCTTTCACACCGGGAATTCATGGAGATTGTCGCACCCGAAGAGGTACGGCAGGAGTATGCCGAAATCCTTCGGAGGATGCTCGAATTACATAAATAGCGATTTTTTTCATATTCAAGCCCCACTATGCCCGGATTCTGCATAGTGGGGCTCTATGTTTGTCCCCGGAAAGCGGTCTTTGAAGAATCTGCAACAGCCCCAAAAGGAGGAGATTGCACCGATGTGTGAAAAAATTCATATATTTGTACGGCGTCAAGGCGCTGACATACTTTTTACACGGAAAGTGTAGACTTATTTCTGGTAATCGAATCTGACAGTTCATTTTGCACCAAGGAATATAAGTCAACTTCTCCTACGTCCTCGTTTTAGGGCGTGGGCTGTTGCTTATTTTATGGTGCAGGTTTTGTCAGAACCCGATTACTGGAATAAGTTTTCAGTACCACGCTTTCTTTTTTGGTATAAATGCTATCGGGGTACGGATAGCAGGCGAGGACACTCAATTTATTCATATTATGAAAAAACTATTCTTTATTTTGGCAGCCTCCATGCTGTTGGCCTCGGGTTGCAGCGACGAGTATGACGACAGTGCTCTGACGGGGCGTGTCGACGATCTCGAAAACCGGGTGAAAACGCTCGAAGAACTTTGCAGACAGATGAACACCAACATCTCATCCCTGCAAACTCTTGTAACCGCTCTTCAAAACAGCGACTACATTACGTCTGTCACACCGGTCACCAGCGGGGGACAGACGATCGGTTACACCATGACATTCAAACATGCACTACCCATTACGATTTATCACGGGACCAACGGCAAAGACGGTCAGGACGGAACCGACGGTAAAGACGGCCAGGACGGTAAGAACGGAACCACACCCGTAATCGGCGTCGCACTGTACAATGGCGTCTACTACTGGACGCTCAACGGAACATGGCTGACCGATACCTACGGCAACAAGATCAAGGCAGAGGGTACGGACGGCAGGGATGGCGTAGACGGTAGACCCGGAACCGATGGTAAACCCGGACAGGACGGTGATGACGGGCAGGATGGCAAGCCCGGTGAAGATGGAGAAGACGGCATTACGCCTCAATTGAAAATCGAAAATGAATACTGGTATATCTCCTACGACAACGGTGCATCATGGACACAACTCGGACAGGCAACCGGCAACGATGGAAAAGATGGAGATACCCTGTTCTCGAAAGTCGATGATCAAGGCAAAGAGGTTGTTTTTACACTTACTAATGGCACGGTAATTACCATTCCGAAAGGGGACAATTCGCAGTTTGCCATTCATTTCGATAAAACGGAGATAACCGCTCTCAATGCCGGGGAGACGATCAGCTTTGAATATACCATTACTGCCGCTACGGACGAAACCCTGGTACGCGCCATATCACAAAACGGGTGGAAAGCAACCGTGGTTCCCGCATCGACCTCTACCGGTAAGATATACATTACGGCACCCGATCCCTTGGTTGCAGGTGAGGTTCTGATATTGGCCAATGACGGAACATATCGGACCGTAATGACATCTATTCAGTGTAAAGAAAAGGTAGTTCTTATTATCGCAGACAACTCTTTCGATATTCCAGCGGAAGGAAAAACCCAACAGATTGAATTACAGACCAATATTGCTTATACGGTAAATATCCCGACAGACGCAAAAAGCTGGCTTTCCGTTATCGAAACCCGCGCCATGCGTGATGAAACACTGACGTTCACAATCGCCGCTAACGAGGCTATTTCACAACGATTCGCCACGGTTACACTGGATGACAGCAACGGCCACGCCCTGCAATCCATCATCTTCCATCAGGCAGGAAACAAGGTCGAAGGAACTTTGGAGGTCCATGTCGAAACCGCAGGAACTTTGGACCGTGTATTGTCGGAATACGATATATCGACAGTCAAGGCCATGAAAATTACGGGCGTGCTCAACGATAAGGATTTTCTTGTTACCAATCATGAAATGCCGGCACTAACCGACCTCGATCTTTCGGAGGTGAATATTACGGAACTTCCGACACGTTCATTCTACGGCGGCACAACGAATAATCTGGAAAATCTGGTTCTTCCTCAGACATTGACCACAATCGCAGATCAGGTTTTTCAAAACAGCAAACTGAAAAATATCCAGATTTTCGGCAATCTGACAACGATTGGTGCAAGTGCTTTTTCCGGTTGTACCTTTTTATCGACGATTACAATTCCTGCCAACGTTACGACAATCGGAGCATCTGCTTTTTCAGGATGTACAGCGTTATCTACCGTAACTTTCGAGAACGAATCAAACCTTTCGGCACTGAATGACAATGTTTTCAGAAAGTGTATCATTACAAACATCCGGATTCCGGCAAAAGTCGCAACGATTTCTTCCACGGCATTCGCATACTGTAATGCTTTGCAAACAGTATCTTTTGAAGAGAACTCTTGCCTTACAACCCTGACAAGGACATTTGCAGGATTGCCTGCATTGCAACGAATTGCAATCCCCGCAAGTGTAGAGACCATAGATGGTACTTTCTCCGGGTGTACCTCTCTTCCAACCGTTACGTTTGAAAGTGGCTCTAAACTCAGGACTATCGGTTCTGGGGCTTTCAGAAATTGTACAGAATTAACGGCTATTGAGATTCCGGCAAGCGTAGTGACCATCAAAGACAGCGCTTTCAAGGGGTGTACCTCTCTTCCAACCGTTACTTTCGAATCCGGCTCCAAGCTCACAACGATCGGAGGCGGTTCTCCTTCTCCTTCTTCACCTTTTCCTTCTGATTATTACGGAGCCTTCAGCGATTGCTCAAAATTGGCGGCTATCGAGATTCCGGCAAGTGTAGTGACCATCGAAGCTGCCGCTTTCAAGAATTGTACCTCTTTGGCAACCGTTACTTTCGAATCCGGCTCCAAACTCACAACGATCGGAGGCGGTTCTTCTTATGTTTATTATTCTTATTATTACGGAGCCTTCAGCGATTGCTCAAAATTGGATGCTATTGAAATTCCGGCAAATGTGGAAACCATAGAAGCGTCCGCTTTCAAGAATTGTACTTCTTTGGCAACCGTTACTTTCGAGTCCGGCTCCAAACTCACAACGATCGGAGGCGGTTATAGCCAGTCTTATTATTACGGAGTTTTTAGCGATTGCTCAAAATTGTCTACTATCAAGATTCCAGCAAATGTGGAAACCATAGAAGCGTCCGCTTTCAAGGGGTGTACCTCTTTGGCAACTGTTACGTTTGAAAATGGATCTAAACTCAAAACCATAGGAGGTGGTTATTACTATAAAAATTATTTTTCGTCTTCTTCGCCTTATTATTCTGATTATTATGGAGCTTTCAGTGATTGTGCACAATTAGCAACTATTGAGATTCCGGCAAGTGTGGAAACTATCGAGATGGCCGCTTTCGAAGGTTGTACCTCTTTGGCAACCGTTACTTTCGAACCTGGCTCCAGACTTAAAACTATAGGAGGTAGCTATGCAAAAATTTATAAAACTCAGTCTTCGTATTTTTATGATCATTATGGAGCATTCAGCAATTGCTCAAAATTGGATGCTATTGAGCTTCCGACAAGCGTGGAGACTATTCAGGACGGTGCTTTTTCACAATGTACAGCCCTTGAAAAAATCGAGTTCGGTGATAATTCGATGTTGAAGACTATCGGGGAACGAGCGTTTTACGAATGTCCTGCTATTCATCGTATTTATGCTTCGAACTGTAGTTTGCTCACAAGCATAGGGGATTATGCATTCAACAGCAGCGATGAAATATACCTGTTCGAGATCGGGACCGCTATTCCGCCAAAATGCGGAACAAGGCCGTTCGGAATGCTCCGCGATTATTCCATACTGAAAGTACCTGCGGGATGTGTAGATGCTTATAAAGCAGTTATGGAATGGACAGCTTTTACAAATATTTCCGAGTTATAGCAATAAGACAACCACGATCAAAGTTCATAAAGAACTCTTTACGGTTGCAGAACAATAAAACTTTAACCTTTTAATAAACAATTATGAAACCGACAAAAATGATGCGTAACACTGCGACATTGAGCAGATACGTGGCAGCCAACAATATCCTGCTCGAAGAAAAGCCTTTCGAGCGGGAGCTTTTCATGGAAAGCTTTCTGGCCGAGAATTCCGGTATTCTCAATATTGACGACATGGAAGTAACCCAAGTTGACGTTGAGATTCCGATTAAAAACGGGCGGGGAAACGATCGAAACGGACGGCTGGACATGTTGATACAATACAATTCCGGAGCAGTGGCGTTGGTGGAATTGAAACACCAGACATTGATCACCGATCCCGCAACCGACAAAAACTCGGTGCTTTGGCAGCTGGCCGATTATCTGGACCGGATTCCTACCCTTGCAGCAGAGCAACAGTTGACGGAAGTAAGTGAATGGATAGGTCTTATCGGAAGCGACGCGATAGACTACATGTTGGCGGACAAGATTGTCAACAAAGGATTATACTACGTTCCGGGCAAAGATAGGGAGCGCGGAAGTTTTACCGACAAAAAAACGGCCGGAGCGATTCGTATCGGCGCCATTACCATTCGCCGATTTACGGGAGCCGGGAACTCATATATCCTGACCGACACCTATCTGCCGTCCGAGTTGAAGCAGAAATATGTCGAACTGACCTATCAGGGCGAGCGGTTCTCCGGTCGGCGGGTGGATGCGTTGGTGTGGCTGATCAATCGGATCGGGCCGGAGCGGGTTCGAGCCTATGAGATTTCCAATAAAGGAAATCTGGTGTTGACCGAAGCAGAAAAGCAGGGTAGCAAGTATGAAATGTTCTGCAAACGGCTCGAAAATGGTTTGTATGTCAACACACACGGCAACTTCGAGGATTTCAAGACAATCATTCGGAAATTGAACGAGCACTCCATTCAGGTAGAAGCAGAAATTATGACAAGCCGATAACAAGGATTATCCCCCTTATAACTATTTCCGGCACGGACATTCAGAGTTCGTGCCGGTTTGTTTTGGGGTGTTGGGGCGTTTGTGAGAAAAAAGTCAAAAGTTTCTGCCACTATGCTGGCTTTTTGCATAGTTAATATCCATCTTTGTCCCGAACAAATATCGAATAAACTTATGACATACATTTCTCTTACTCCGACTCTCCGCTACCAGATGCTGACAGTAACCAACTGTTTGGTTCTCCCAACCATCGCCTGCCGCATGCATTTTGCGGAGCAGCACGCGACATTGGACAACGTCTATGAAACAGACTATGCCGAAATCGTGTCGGACACACCATTCGATACCGTTATGCAAGACTTGTCGGAATTGCTGCGGCGATTGTTCCCGCGATCCTATGTAAAATTCTATTTGGAGTTTCTGTCGCCTCCGGGAACGATGGATTGCGAAACAATAGCATCTATTCTGGACATCTTACCCTGCTGCGAGCGCCGCTGGTGGGTAACCGACGGTTCGGAACAGACCGCGCAATGGGTCATCCGCATAGCAGCTCTTCCCGGGAAGCTCCCTGTTACAGTCGAAACGGCTCCGTCTCCCCAACCTCCTAAAAAGAGGTTCGGGCAGATAATCCTGTCGGCTATCGACCGAATAGAACAGGAATTAGCAGAAGAAGAGCGTCTGCAAAGGGAAGGGATGACTGCCGATGAACTCTTTTGGAGGAGACTGTCTCGGTCTTAGCAGCAACACGCAGAAGAGGGTCATGACAACGCTGCAATAACCTGGGCATATTGCTATAAGTTCGGATTCCCCGTATCCCGGAATCTGACTCAGGCAGGCTATCAGTACGGTCGTATCGCTTTCGGATCGGGATTGTTAAAGGCTTTTGAGACGGTTTCCCGCAAGAAAGGCTGCAAGCCCAATGAATACCCGTGCCGTCACCCTAAGCGAAGATATCAGGCCCGACAAGGAATATGTACGATGGCTGCGAGAACCCGGGATGGCCGAACAGCATGACGGCAGAGTGACGGATAAACAACCGGCTCTGACCCTGCTCCACAAGGCCGGATATGCAGGATGCCCGGAAGCATCGGCTGCATTTCCGAGTCGTACCTTGCAGGGACACATGTCCCGCAAAGCTGCCGGAAAGCCGTTCGCCGGCTGCAGCAAGCCGCGCGATTAAACGCTCTGTTTGCAAAAACGGCATTGGGCCGATGTTATGAACCGGGCATGCCGGTTCCCCGGAATCACTCCCAGGCGATCTTCTGGTATGGCCGGGCAATCCGGGGTGAACATCCCGGTCCATCCCGCGAACTTCTCAAAGCCCTTGTACGATACCGTGCCGCACAAGGACTCGGTCCCTCTCGAAAAATACTGGAACAATCAGGCTATAATGCTACCATCCGGATTGTGTATATTTGGCAGCAAACCGGCACGGACATTCAGGGTTCGTGCCGGTTTGTTTCGGGGTGTTGGGGCGTTTGTGAGAAAAAAGTCAAAAGTTTCTGCCACTGTGCTGGCTTTTTGCATAGTTAATATCCATCTTTGTCCCGGGCAAAACAAGAAAAAGATGGATGATAAAACTTTGAAGAATAGTTATTTATACGCTACTTACAAACCTCATGTATACCCCACCTGGCCTACCCGGTTCCTTTACCGGGAGTTTTCTCTGCCATCCCATTTGAAGCACCCGGCGCAAAACCCTGCGGTTTCCGAAAATCGAATGCAATTCTGAAAATTTTTGAATCCCGTCAAACCATGAATACTACCGATACCTCTCTGCCGGAACTCTCCCGGAACCCGCTGATGCAGGCCATGCGCCGCGTGATTCAGGCCGCCGCCAAATCCCATCTGGCTCCGGAAAGCCTCTCCCGCATGTCTCCGGACTTGGCGGCAATCGGCAGGATTATGGATCTTACACCGGCACAATCTCTGCTCTTCACCCTTTTCGTGGAGATGTCCTACGCTCAGGAAATCAATCTCAGGGACCTTTGCGAATATGTCGAATGTCAGTATATCGACCTGGTAGCAATGGCCGAAGAACTCGAAGTCTTGCTGGAGCGTCAGTTGATTCGGAAACGGGAGGCGGCAACCCCCAGCTACCGGGTCCCCGGTCAGGTTCTCAACGCCGTCAAACAAGGGCAGGGTTTTACACCCGCTCCGCTGAAAGGACTCTCCATCGATGAGTTTTTCAAACAGGCAGACGCACAATTCTTTTCCCGCCGCAGCCGGGAACTCTCCTCCAAAGAACTGATCAGGATTCTGCAAGTCCTGATCGAGGGGAATCGGCATCTGTCATTCTGCCGGGTTTTAAGGGGCTATGGGTTGCAAGATTCCCTGCTGGAAGCCGCACTGATATGTCTGGCCGCGCCGCTGGTCAACTGGGGCCTCCGTCAGGTTTCCGTCTCAGAGCTCTTCAATACGTTCTCCGGAGCTGAAGGATTCTCCAGATTCCAGCATGGGATTCGGACAAGCCGTTCGCTGCTTCACAAGCGGGGGATCATTGAATACAGCACGTCCCAGGGCTTGGCTGACCGCACGTACCTCCGTCTGACCCATACCGTCTGCAAGAGCCTCTTCACGGAACTTGACGTATCCCTGGAAGAAGAAATCCCCGTCACTCTCAAAGAATTGCTCACACATCAGGATATCCGCCCCAAAGCGCTTTTCTACAATGCCGCAGAATCCCGGCAGGTCGACACCCTGGCCGACTTGTTGTCTGAGGTCCGTTTTGCCGAAATCTGCGGCCGCTTACAAGAGAAAGGTCTGCGCAGCGGTTTTGCGGCGCTCTTCTACGGAGCTCCCGGGACCGGCAAGACCGAAACGGTCTATCAACTGGCCCGGCAGAGCGGCCGCGACATCCTGAAAGTCAATATCGCCGAAACCAAAAGCATGTGGCTCGGGGAGAGCGAAAAATGTATTCAGGGAATTTTCGACAACTACCGCGAAATGATGAAACGCTGTGATTCGGCGCCGATCCTGCTCTTCAACGAGGCCGACGCCGTGTTCAGTAAACGGCGGCAAGTCGACAGCCATCAACCTGTCCAGATCCTAAATGCCATGCAGAATATTCTCCTGCAAGAAATGGAAAACCTCGATGGCATACTGATCGCTACGACAAACCTCACGCACAATCTCGATAAGGCTTTCGAGCGGCGGTTCCTGTATAAAATCGAGTTCTGCAAACCAGAATCTTCCGTGCGGAAAGCCATCTGGCAGGCAATGATGCCGGAGCTCTCCGATGAGGTGGCCGAACACCTGGCGGAAAGGTGCGATTTCAGCGGCGGGCAGATCGAGAATGTCGCAAGGCGTTATACCGTCGAGCATATTCTGCACGGAACGCCGCTGACGCTCGAAGGTATTCTGGAACTATGCCGGGCGGAGCGTATTGACGAACGGCCGCTCACAGCCTCACAGCACCCCATAGGATTCAGAGGAGCAGGAGTAAAACAGTAGAAAAGCGGAAAGTGATTGTTCAATGAGTAATTAATCTTACATATACGTATTATTTATGACATTCAAAGAATTATTAAACCAATGCAGCTGGGAGGACCTGGAAGATTTTCTCTATGAGTTTCCCGATGAGGGGAGGGGCTGGGGACGTCAGAAAATGGAGGGTTTCCGACGCATGTACGACGAACTGCGCGGGATGACGCCCCGAGCCTCGGAAGAGAAGATCCAGCTGCAAAAAGACGAAATCGAAGGTTGCGAGTTCTCTGCACTGTTCACCCGGCCGACTCTCAATCTACCGTCCGGCAGATGGCCCGAATACCTCGGGCAGGAGGTCGTCCCGCCCAAGGGGATGGAACTCCCTCCGGCAGCCATCGTAGCGGCCTGCATGTGCGCCATGTCCGAACTCGGATATACCGAGCAGGAGTGTGAGGAGGCTCACAAACGACTTGCTGAACACCATGCCGAGGACCCGGTTGTCAAATATGATCTGGATATGGATATTTACGATAACCCGACACGTCCGATCAAAAAGCGGCTGATGCGACGGATACGGGACTACCATACCGGATTTGACATCCCGGCATGGAACGACTTGCCGGGCTTGTCACACATTTGCCAAATCTCGTTCTCGCATTATTCTTGGGATGATGCCCAGGACGGGGTTCCGAAACGACTGGAGATGATTCCGAAGCAACTCTGCGAATACCAAAAGTTCTGGATTCTTGTGGCCTATACAGACCATGCCTTATGGGCCGCCGATCAGCAGTTTCTTCAGAACTGGATCGGGAAATACCTGCCTCCACAGGCAGAGACACACTTCCTCGCTCAGGAAAGCCAGAATGAGTGGGATCGGATAATATCCTTGGAACATGTCCATCTGACAATCGTTGCCGGAAGATAAATACTTGTGATCATGAAGACATTCAAAGAACTGTTAGACCAATGCAGCTGGGAGGACCTGGAGGATTTTCTCTATACATTATGCTGCCGCGGGAGCGACAAAAGACGTCATATAATGGAGGGCTTTCATCGCATGTATGACGAACTGCGGCAAATAGCGCCCCGACATACAAACGGGAAAATCGGAATACAAAGGATCGAAGACAAATATCCCGGTTATCCCGAGCCTTATCTCCACGTTTGCTTTCGGCCTTCCGAAAAACGTTTCGATCCTGATAAATGGTCCGAATATCTGGGGCGGGAGATCATTCCACCCAAAGGACGCGGACTCCCTCCGGCAGCACTTGTGGCAGCCTGCATGTCTCATATGCATACTTTCGGATATACCAGGCCGGAGTATGAAGAGGCTGTAAAAGACTTGGATATTGACCAATTCCAGACCATTGGTATAGATATGTACGACAATCCGTCGCTCCAAACCAAAAAATGGCTGGCACAAGAGATACAGAGTTATCATCCGGATTTCGAAATCCCGGCATGGAACGATTTGACAACCATGTCGCAGATATACAAAATCTCAATCGGAGGTTCTGGCTGGGGTGATCTTCTGGACGATTTTCCCAGGCAGTTAGAGATAATTCCCCAACAACTGTGTAAATACCGAAAATATTGGATAATTACAACCTATCCACATTTTGCAGTATGGGAAATCATTCAGCGACCACTTCAGACCTGGATTAAAAAGCAACTGCCTCCGCAGGCGGAGATATTTCGACTAACTTATGAAGCACAAGTTGAATGGGATTGGTACCATCCCTTCCGATTTATCTATGTAACGATTATTGCCGGAAAATAGAGATAAAAGACAAACATTAAAGAACAAAGAGATGAAACTGGTTGAACTATTCAAGGAATGCACCTGGGAAGGGGTGGAACCTTACCTGCAGCAATTTCCGAACTGGGATTACGGAAAGCACAAGATGAAAGGCATGCGCCGGTTATACGACGATCTACAACGTATCGAGCCCGTCGCATCCGATCAACGGGTTTGGTTCCGGAAGCCCTCCAATCCCGAGTGGCTGGCCTATTCCGAGGAGTTGACATGGCCCGTTATCCTGGACGAGACCCGCTGCCGGGGATTCCGCGGCATGGCGCTCGACTGGGAACGCCATCTGGGGATGGCGGTGGAGCCCGACAGTCTCTCTGCGGCGGCAAAGGTCGCGGCATACATGTGTGCCATGTCCGAATTCGGATACACCTGGCAGGAGGCCAAAGAGAAGCATGGCCGTCGCAAGGGCGATGATGAAGAAGAGGAGGTAATCCTGGACGAGGATTGGAGTATAGAGATTCAAAGGCTCGAAAGCGAACAGCCCATCGATCAACAGCTGATCGAGAAATGTCTGTGGGTGCATTCTCCCGTATCGGTCGATGAAGTCGAAACCGCAAAACAGCATTGTGTAGTTTCCATAAAGCTAAGCAGCAGAACGGACAAGAGCAGGGCGGAACGATTGAAAAAGGCCATAGCTCTGTTGGACGGAACTCTGGCTCCGTATGAACGGTGTGTGGTCTCAATGGATACGACTCCGGAGCATCCCGCGACCATTGAGGAGCAGCAGGCAGCAGAAACGGCTATCCGGGAGATTATGCCCCATAATCCTCAGATCAAGTGGCATTTCCATATGGAGAAGTCGATCTATGCGGGAAAGGCAATGAACGTTAGAATTATCGCAAGTAAAAATGATTAAAACAAGAACAAAATGACACTGAAACAACTCCTCGAACAATGTTCCTGGGAACAGATCGAAGCCGTTATACCGCAATACAGGATGCTCAATTTGCGCTCGGAGGAAGATATTATAGAAATCAAGTACATCAAGTCGCTCTACGAGCGCATGCGGCAATTGCAACCCCAGGAATCCCGGCAGAAAATCAGGTTATTCCCGGACCCGGACATAGACAACTGGATAGAGGCCGAGATTGCATGCGGGCAGGACGGAAAGCTCGTATCCCAACTCTTCGATGCTTCGGCGCAAGAAAGCCTCGGGATGGAGGTATATCTCGACGGGGTAGTGCTGACTCCGACAGAACAGGCTTTCTGCTGCCTGTATGCAGTCATAAAACATGAAGAGGCCGTGTGGTATTTGGATTATCTCCATCGAACACATATAGGCTGAACACATAATCGCCACTCTAAACGTTCAAAAAAGAGGATATAGAATTGCTCTCAAGGGCTATATACCCCGGCATATAACATAACCTACGAAGTAAAGTATCCGAGCCTTAGGACCCGGATACTTTGTGTTGTAAGGTTTACACCCTGATTCTATATCCCACTACATTCTCTGTTTCGCGTTCTGCGCTCTATGTTCACATACCCTGTGTTCTGCATTCCTGTATTCCTGCGTCCCGTGCTTGTTCATTTTGCAATAGATTTAAGTGATGCAATCGTTTTTTCATCTTTTACTGCAAAAAATAGAGGAATAGTCGGACAAAAGTGGTTGGAGGCTTCACTTATTCAGCCCGCACGGCTTCTCTATTTCTGAATAATTTGAATCAGTAGTTGAAAATAAGGTATAAAAATGCGATGGCTACCTTTCCCATCGTATGAATTAGCAGTCCGCAAGTAGAGCGGCACTTTGAAGCTCTTTGAATATTTGTTTTTTCGTTCAGCCAACTGAATAGCGCTTCAATGGGTTCCCTGACAGATGAAACGGCTTGAGAATAAATGTCATCAGC